>Ga0299913_10001115_pt1 | contig 19129 bp, 18 predicted proteins | sample RVTome_9_FD_201360 | JGI IMG/M metagenome (GOLD analysis project Ga0299913, IMG submission 201360) | Soil microbial communities from uranium-contaminated site in the Upper Colorado River Basin, Wyoming, United States - RVT155D38 (version 2) ... | reverse complement strand
TCACTGGGGGGGCCGACCTGCTGGAGGTTGTAGGGCCGCGCCGGCGAGACTGGTCGCAACACAGCGACACGATCTCCCAGGGTCATCGCCTCGACCTGATCGTGAGTGACGTAGACGGTCGTGGTGCTCAGCCGGCTATGAAGACGCTCGAGCTCGGCCCGCATCTGGACCCGCAGCTTGGCATCGAGGTTGGACAGCGGCTCGTCCATGAGGAAAGCGGCCGGCTCGCGAACAATGGCACGACCCATGGCCACACGCTGACGCTGACCACCGGAGAGCGCCTTGGGCTTGCGATCGAGATAGTCGGTGATCTCGAGAATGTCGGCGGCCTCACCGACCCGGCGCATGATCTCTTCCTTCGGAAACTTGCGAAGTTTCAAACCGAAAGCCATGTTGTCGAAGACCGACATATGCGGGTAAAGCGCATAGTTCTGAAACACCATGGCGATGTCACGATCTTTGGCGGCGACGTCGTTGACCACCCGGTCACCAATGGTCATCGTGCCCTCGCTGATGTCCTCCAGACCCGCGATCATGCGCAGAATCGTCGACTTGCCACAGCCCGAGGGGCCGACAAGGACGAGGAACTCTCCGTCCTCGATCTTCAGGTCGACATCACCGACGGCGCGAGTCCCATCTGGGTAGATCTTTCCCAGGTCTTCCATGTTGATCTCAGCCAAAGGTCCCTTCCATCTCTCGACAGCCGGAACAAACATAGTGGATTCTTCGCGGGTGTTGCTGCGCGAATCAGTTGTTGGAGAAGATCACGGCTTCCCTGGGTGACAGGTCGAGGTTTTTCGACGAGTCTCCGGCGCCCTGGCGGTCGTGGGTCGAGAACACCACTTTGCCCCCACCCACCGACACCGTGACCGGCGAGTCGGCGAAGTTGAGGGCCACAGTCATCACCTCTGTGTTGGTCTTCCGCTGAAAGACCAACACATCGTCGTTTGATGAGGGGTGACTCAGGTACGTACCGATTCGGAGGGCCCTATGACGTTTGCGCAGAGCGATGAGCCGACGGTACATGTTGAGCAGAGATTCCTCAGCGGCGAGTTGAGTTTCGACGTTGATGGTTGGATGTGTGTCGCTCACGGGCAGCCATGGCTCGACGTCGGTCGAGGTGAATCCTGCGTTGATCTCGGGTGTCCATTGCATCGGGGTCCTCGCTCCGTCCCGACTCAAGCCGGCGACATTGTTTCCCCAGGGGTCCCTGCTGAGGGCACTGGCGAAGACCGCCTCGGGCATGCCCAACTCGTCGCCGTAGTAGAGAAACGGAGTGCCGGGCAGGGCGAGGAGGAGGGTCGCCGCGATCCGCTCATGACCGGCGGGGAGCCGGGACGCCAGACGGATCTCATCGTGGTTGCCCAAAGTCCAGTTGGTCCAGGCATCCGCCGGCAGATTCCACAAGACCGCCTCAACCGCGGCTCGGATCGACGGCACTTCCCAATCGGCGGCCATCAGGTGGAAGTTGAAAGGCATAGTGAGCTCGTCGAGACCTTCGCCGTAGTAGGAGGCCCACTCGGGAAGGTCGAAGATATGCATCTCGCCGATCGTGAGGATGTCGCGACCGTACGAGTCGACGACCTTGCGGAACGTCCTGTGTGCCTCATGGACGTCGGGGTGTCCAATGTCATAGAGGTGGAGGTAGTCGTCGTATTCGCCCATGGCCTTCCATGGGGTTTTGAGGTTCGGCGGCGCAGGTGGATTGTCTCGCTCCCGGGGGTCCTTCATCATGTGGTGGGCGGCATCCACTCTGAACCCGTCGACATCGTGGTCGAGCCAGAACCTGACGATGTCCATCATCGCCTCCTCAACCTCAGGGTTTCGCCAGTTGAGGTCCGGCTGGCTGGAGAGGAAGGTGTGGCGGTACCACTGCCCGGTCGTCGTGTCGAGAGACCACATTGGACCACCAAACAGACTCACCCAGTTGTTTGGGGGCCCGTCGTCTCGGCCGTCACGCCACACGTACCAGTCACGTTTCGGGTTGCTCCGCGACGAGGCCGACTCCTGAAACCAAGGGTGCTCGTCCGATGTGTGGTTGATGACGTAGTCGACAATGACCTTCAGACCGAGCTCGTGAGCGCGATCTATCAGGGCAATTGCGTCGTCGAGACTGCCGAACATCGGGTCGACGCCGGTGTGGTCAGAGACGTCGTAGCCCCAGTCCTTCATCGGGCTTTTGAAGAAAGGTGAAAGCCAGATCGCATCTACCCCGAGAGTGTCGGACAGGTAGCCGAGACGCCGGGTGACTCCAACGAGATCTCCATAGCCATCGCCATTCGAGTCGGCGAAGCTAAGCGGGTAGATCTGATAAATCACCGCCTCGCGCCACCAGGGACCATGCTCAGACATCGTGGCGAGACTAAAGCGGAGGTGGTCTTTGGCCCTAACCGATGGAAGCAGTGTGTGTAGTGTTCCAACGTCGCGGGTCGCCCCCGTGTGAATATCCGCAAAACGAAGGATGAAGAAGTATGAAGAGAACGCGATGGTTGATCGCTCTTCTCGCCGTTCTCGCCATGGTGGTTGCAGCCTGTGGCGGAGATGGCGGAGAGGGCGAAGACGGAACAACCACCCCAGCCGGTGGCGGTGATGGCACCGTTCCCGAGGGTGAGGAGGTAGGAGCCTCGTTCGCCTTGTTTGGGGCCCCAACCGGGACCGAAGGCGAAGCCCTGCAGGGATTCATCGATCTCTACAACGAGACCACCTCGTCCTCGATCACCTTCCGGGGCTCGACCGACTTCGAGAACGAGCTGAGGATCGCTGTCGATGGCGGCAACCCGCCTGAGGTGGCGGCTCCACCCCAGCCCAGTTCGATCTGCGATTTCGCTGACCGCGGAGAGTTGGTGTCTCTCGAGGAGATGGACTTCGACATCGCCGAGATGGAAACCAACCACTCCGAGTTCTGGATGAATCTGGGTCTCTGCGAGGACGGCAATCACTATGGCATCCCCTGGTTCCCGAACTTCAAGTCTGCGGTCTTCTACCACGAGCCGACTTTCGAGGAGAACGGTTACGACATACCGGACACGTACGATGACCTGGTCGCACTTTCCGAGCAGATTGTGAGCGACGGGCTGGCTCCATGGTGCGTTGGCTATGGCGCCGGCGGCGCCACCGGATGGGCCGGTACCGACTGGCTCGAGGACATATTCGTCCGCATGCACGGTGCCGAGGCCTATTCGGACTGGTTCCACCATGAGATTCCGTTCAACGACCCGATGGTGGTCGCGGCATTCGACAAGTACTCGGAGATCCTCCACGGCGAGGGATTCGTCCTCGGTGGAGCGGAAAACGTTCCGAGCATCGTCGTCGAGGAGTCGGTTGGACCGCTGTTCACCGAACCACCCGGCTGTGTGATGCTCAAGCAGGGCTCTTTCGCATCCAACTGGTTCGCAGATGCGCCGGAGTTCGAGGAAGGTGAGAACGAAGAGATCGGTGTGTTTGCCTTCCCGACCGTCGACGGGAACACCGGCGCCATGGGCGGCGGTGACACCATCATGGTGTTCGAGTCGTCACCCGAGACCATACGAGCGATCCAGGATTGGATCTCGCCAGATTGGCAGTGCTCTCTGGCATCCGCCTCAGGTGGCGGTGTTTCGCCGTACGGCGGTCACGGTGTGGCCGGTGTGGAGCGGCTGCCCGGTCATGCCGGCGTCGATCCGGCCTGTCTGGAGAGCGAATCGGGCCAGGTCTTCGCCGAGGCGATCACCACCGCCCTCGGTGAGGGCACGTTCGTGTTCGACGCCTCCGACCTGATGCCACCCCAGGTGGGTCAGGACAGCTTCTGGCAGGCGATGGTCGACCATGCCGGTGGGACTCCTTCCCAGGAACTCGCCGACGCGGTTGAGGCCAGCTGGCCGAGCGAATAGACGAACCAACCAATGCTCTGGAGGGGCGGGAAACCCCGCCCCTCCAGCCGACCCGCCTACGCGTTCACCGGGTATGGTCATTGACCAGCCGAGCTGAATGGACGAAAGCGGAGGTGATCAGATGACAGCAACACCACCCGTGTTGCGGGACGAGGAGCTGGAGGCCGTACGGCCGCACGAGGAACCCGGCTCACAAGACAACTCGATTCAGATCTGGCTGCTGCGTTTGGTCAGCGCACTCATCGTCCCGGCGGTCCTCGTCGTCTTCTTCTTCACCTTCGAGTTCCTTCAGGATCCCGGGACCAACAAGGTCGTCCAGGTCGTGGTGGCGATCATCGTCGGTGTGGGGGGTGTATGGCTGCTCTACTGGGCTCTCGATCGACTGGTATCCGCGCTTCCCGATAGAGCCGGCGCCGGGGTTCGGCCCTTCGTCTTCGCCGGGCCGGCCCTGATGATTCTCGCGTTCTATCTGGTGTATCCGACCATCGACACCGTCGTCACCAGTCTGAGGAATGCAGGCGGTGACGAATTCGTCGGCCTGAGCAACTACGGGCGGATCTTCAGCGAATCTCAGTATCTGATATCGCTCCGCAACAGCGTCATCTGGGCAATCGTGGTACCCATCATTTGTGTCTCCGTCGGCTTGGCCGTGGCCACGCTTGCCGACATGCTGCCTAAGAAAACCGAGAATGCCTTCAAGTCGCTGGTTTTCCTGCCTATGGCCGTGTCGTTCGTAGGTGCTTCGGTGGTCTTCGCTTTTATCTATAGTTTCCGTGCGCCGGGTTTTGGTGAGCAGATCGGTCTCCTCAACGCTGTCTGGACCGGTTTCGGCGCCTCTCCTATTGACTGGATGAAGTTGCCGTTTTGGAACAACCTCTTCTTGATGGTGATCCTCATCTGGTTGCAGACCGGGTTCGCCATGGTGATCCTGTCGGCTGCTATCAAAGGTGTCCCCGACGACATCGTGGAGGCGGCTCGCATCGACGGTGCCAACGAGTGGCAGGTGTTCCGCAGGATCACCGTGCCTACCATCGCCTCCACCATTGTTGTGGTTTGGACCACGATCCTGATCACCACGTGGAAGGTATACGACATCGTCGCGGTGATGACCGGCGGAAACGATGGGACGTCCGTGGTCGCGGAGAAGATGGTCAGCGAGTTCTTCTTGTTCCGCAACAACGGGATCGGTGCCGCCCTCGCCGTGGTTCTGCTGATAGTCGTCATGCCCATTCTGGTGATCAACATCAAGCGATTCCGCCAACAGGAGGCGATGCGATGACGGCTGTGACGGAGAAGGCCCCTGTCGCCATCAAGTCGCCGAAGGACTCCGGGGATTCTTTCGCGGCCTCGAAGTTTCCTGTCTATCTGGCGATCATTCTCATCGCCGTCGTCTGGCTCATCCCCGCACTCGGCATTCTGGTCAACTCTTTCCGGAATCCCCAGGCGATCCAGGCGTCGGGTTGGTGGACCGTCTTCGGCCAACTGTTCGACTCCGGAACGTGGACCCTTCAGAACTATCAAACCGTTCTCGACCAGGGTTTCGCCAATGCGTTTGCCAACTCCCTGGCAGTGACCATCCCCGCAGTGGCGATCCCGATCACGGTCGCCGCCTTCGCTGCCTATGCCTTCGCCTGGATGGACTTCCCGGGCCGTAACCTCATGTTCGCCGCAGTGGTTGGCCTGATGGTGGTGCCGCTGCAGATGGCCCTGATCCCGATCTCGCGCATCTACGTCGACCTTGGCGTCACCGGATCGTTCCCCGGACTCTGGCTGGCCCACGCCGGATTCGGTCTTCCCCTGGCGGTGTACTTGTTGCGTAATTACATGGGATCGTTGTCGTCTTCGCTGATCGAGTCGGCGCAAATCGACGGTGCCAGCCACTTCACCATCTTCACGAGGCTCATTCTGCCGCTGTCGATGCCGGTGCTCGCTGCCTTCGCCACCCTCCAGTTTCTCTGGGTATGGAACGACTACCTGGTCGCACTGGTGTTTCTAGGTGTCGCCCGGCCAGACAACAACGTGCTCACCGTCGAGCTGGCCAACCTTCAGGGGCAGTTCGGGGAAGGTGCCCTCAATCTGCTTCCTGCAGCAGCCTTCGTGAGCATGGTTCTTCCCTTGTTCGTGTTCTTCTTGCTCCAGAGGTACTTCGTCCGCGGCCTGACTGCGGGCTCGGTCAAGGGATAGGCCTCTCTGGCCTCACCCACGGAGACCACGGTGCCGATACGGTGGCGGAATTGGCTTGCGCTGGCCGTGGGGATCATCGTACAGCTGTTCAGCTACATCATCTACGCAGCCGCTTTCGTAATACCTGAAGGTGAGTCGGAGCCGATCGTTGACGCTGGATTGGTTGCAATCGCGCTGGTGATCGCGCCCCTGGTATTCCTGAGCATTGGGCTGATCTCTCGCAGACGCGGCATCCCGCGGGCGCTTGTCCGATCGATGGGCTTGTTGGTCGTCTTTGGTCTTTCTCTGGGGCTGCTCTCCCCGATCGTGGGCGCGGCGGCGGGATTTGGAATCGGAATCGCCATCAGCCTCAACATGCCCGAGTTCGACGGCCAACTGAGGCGGCGCCTCGTTGCAGTTGCTCTGGCTGTGGCGTACATGGCCGTCATGCTGGTGCTGATCCCACCCGCTGGTGTTCTCGCCGGCGCGGTCCTCCCGGGTTTGATGGTCGGGTTTGCCGACGAGTACGGCGCCTGGCGCGAGGAGCGGAACAGGGAGCGATCACTGCCCGGCTAGTCGTCCATGACAGGCTCGATTCCCGGAAACCCTGCCTGGACCCAGGCCTCGAAGGCCTCGAAAGCATCCACGTCGGCCTGGCGTTCGGTGGCAATGTGCATCCGGAAGTTCAAATAGTCGCAGTAGCCCTGCACGGTATCTTCACCGAACCACTCGTCGCTGATCCGGGCGATCATCGGCTCGAACTGGCTGCTCAGCCACTTGTAGGTCCCGACGCTCTTCCTCGTTGCGGTGACGTCGCCATGTTTGGCGAGGAAGTAGTTGAGGTCGCCGAGGATGAGCTGGGCTTGATTCTCAGATGCGTCGATGCCGGTGCGCTCCCTGAGGTGGTCGGAGTTGTAGGTTCGACCGGCGACGTGGGTCATCATGCGCACCTTGTTGCCTCCGTCGGCTGGGGTGATCTCGATGTCGTCGACGGCGAACCCCAACTCATTTATGCGAGCGATCCGCTGGCGAATTCGGTAATGGTCGTCGCGGGTGATGACCAGCTCCTCGTTGAGCTCATCCCACAGTGCGTCGTAGCGCCGCGCGATGTCGGCGCCTAGTGCGATGTCCGCTGCTTCGAGATCCTCCTCGGTCTCGGCGGCGATATCGGCCATCTCACCGGCGACGTTCTCCTTCATGATCTCGATGTCCTCACGACGCTGCCCGTCGCTCAACTCGGGGTGGATCTCGGAGGTCTCGGCATCGATCATGATCGCCTCGATCTGACCCGCGTCGAACCGGTAGAGGACATTGGAGAGCGAGCAGTCCCCCCAGTAGCAGCCAGCCATGTGCAGCTCTACCAGAAGCCCGGCGAGAGCATCGAGCATCTGGGTACGTCTCACCCCGAATCCCGCACCGGAGACTAGACGGCGGTACGGGAACGAGTGCTCGACATATCGGGTGATGACGACACCGGCTCCCTCGTCGTGCGGGTCGAGCCAGTCCCGTTCTGCCAGGCCAACCGGCTCTGCGGCACGTTGGGTGAATTCGGTGAGTCTTCGCAGCACCCTGTATTCATTGGTAGCGAGACGCACCGACATCTCCTTGATCGCGTAGATGCCCTCGTCGTAGGCAGCGAATACGACCGGGTGACGGTGCACTCCCGTGGGCATCGTGACGAGACGATGGCTGGTCCACTTCTCGACCGCCAGCTCCCACTGCAGATCGAGGAAATCCGGATTTTCGGGCCGGACTTGCAGCTTTGGTGTTCCCATCAGACCCTTCCGGAGGCGGCGAGGAGCAGGGCTCCGGCGAGCCCGGACCGGTCGCCGAGACCTGGTTTGGACACCAGCAAGTCGAGATCGGGTGTCTGGGGGTATCCGGCCATGAGCACGCTCAGTCTGTCGCTGAGCCGATCGTGAAGGCCGGGTAGCCCGGAAACCCCACCGCCGACGATGATCCGCTCCGGGGCCACCGTGTAGACCAGGTTGACCAGCCCCTGGGCGAGATAGTGAACGGCGACACGCACCACCTGGTCGTTTCCGGCCCAGGTCTCCGGTCTTCCGAATCTGGATTCGAGGGCCGGGCCGGCCGCCATACCCTCGAGACAGGCACCGTGGTAGGGGCAGGATCCCTCATGGAGGTCACCGTCAAGAGGGTTGACGGCGATGTGACCCATCTCCGGGTGCCTCTCGCCGCCGATCGTCCTGTTGTGAACCACGACACCCGCCCCGATACCGGTTCCCACCGTCACGTACACATAGTTGGCCATGCCCTGCGCCGCACCCCACCTCCCTTCACCCATCGCGGCGCCGTTGACATCGGTGTCGAGAGCCACCGGGACACCCGTTTGCGATTTCAGCCGATCAATCAGGGGAGTCCCGGTCCATCCTGGCTTGGGTGTGAACAGGATGGTGCCGTACCGCGCGCTCGACTCGTTGAGGTCGATCGGTCCGAAGCTGGCCACCCCGATCGAGTCGACGTTGTGTTTCTCGAAGAACCCCGTGATCATGTCGATTGTCGAGTCGGGGTCGGAGGTGGGAACCCGATGCGGCTCGGACATGTCGGTGAGCGAGGTCCCGACTACGAGGTCGGTCTTTGTCCCCCCTATCTCGACGGCGCCATACAAAACCACGCCGCGACTCTAAAGAGTCCCGGGCTGTGGTCCGGGACCCCTTCTCCTCCATAGTGCCACGACCACATACGTTCGCCGCACTCAGCCCGGCCAGATGACGCGGCTGGCTGTGTCCTCGTCCTTGAAGAACGGCCAGTGCGCCTGCGTCCTTGCCAGAGGGCGCTCCTGCCTCGGGCTGACCATCGCCAACGTCAGTGGACGAGCACTAGCCGGCTTTTGCCTGCTTCCCCTTGGTCGCCTCGACTGAAGCCTTCAGTGCATCGAGAAGGTCGACTACCTTGGTGGGCTCCGGGGAGAGGGGAGCGACGATTTCCTCACCGGCCACTTTCTTCGATGCCAGTTCCTCAATGGCCTCACGTGTGGAGTCGACGTAGTCGGATCCTTCGAACGGCCTGGTGAGGTTGTCGATGATGGTCCCTGCCATCTCGACTTCTTCCGGTCGAATCTCGACGTTGGATCCCAACTCCTCGAACTCGGCTTCCCGGATCTCGTCCGGCCAGAACATGGTTTCCATGACGATCACGTCGTCTTTGACGCGGACCGTGGCCAGCTGAGTTTTCTCCCGGATGGAAACCTTGGCGATCCCCACCCGGCCCTTGTCCTCCAAGGCCTCTTTCAGGATGCGATAGGCCTTGATACCTGTCTTCTCCGGGGCGAGGTAGTAGGACTTCTGATACATCATCGGGTCGATCTCTTCTTCGTCGACGAATTGGATCACGTCGACGAGTTTGTCACCGTCGGGATTGGCTGCGGAGAGCTCCTCATCGGTGAACACCACGTAGCGATCCTTTTCGAATTCATAGCCCTTTACGATGTCGTCCCACTGGACCTCTTCCCCGTCGGCCTCGGCCACACGCTTGTAGCGAATGGGGGAGTGGTCGTCCTTCCTGAGTTGTTTGAACCTGGGCGTCTTGTTGTCCGTCGCGGTGTACATCCCGACCGGGATCGTCACCAGACCGAAGTTGATTGCGCCCTTCCAGATTGCTCTCGGCATGTGGACAACTCTACGCGCTGGTGCGGACAAGAAATGCGAAGGGAATAGCCTCGTTTCGAATGCTGCTGCGACGTGTCGTGCTCGATTCGATCATCACTGGAGACGTTGACCTGGTGTTTCGGCGTTGGAAACGTCCCACGGTTAAGACGGGTGGCTCACTGCGAACCCAGGCTGGGATGCTCCAGATCAAGGAGGTTGAGCTGGTGTCGATCGACTCGATCTCCGAGGCCGATGCGCTGAGGGCGGGTATGAGTCTGGAAAGACTCGTTGAATTCTTGAATCAGAAGAAGGAAGGCGACGTCTACCGCGTCGAGTTGGGCTCTTTCATCGAGGATCCTCGGGTCGCACTCCGGGAGGACGACCGGCTGACCGAGGAGGACGTCGATCGGCTCATGGAGAGGCTGAACCGTCTCGACGGGGCGTCCCGACGCGGACCGTGGACCCTCCTGTTTCTTCGTTTGTTGGAGGCGAATCCCCATGTGAGAGCACAGGACCTCGCCGATCGTCTCGGTTTGGAAAAAGACGTCTTCAAAAACGATGTCCGCAAGCTGAAGATGCTCGGACTGACCATCAGCCACTCACCGGGCTACGAGGTGTCGCCTCGCGGCAAGGAGCTGCTGCGACGGATCTAGAGCTACGACCACAAACGTTCGCCGCGCTCAGCCCCGCCAGATGACACCGCTGGCTGCGTCCTCGTCCTCGACGAACAGCCAATGCGCCTGCGTCCTACGTCCTTGCCAGACGGCGCCCTTGCCTCGGGCTGACCATCGCCAACGTCGGTGGACGCAGCACTAGCAACAGAGGGATCAGCGACGCTCATTGCCGCGTTTGAAGTTCCCGGTCACACGGGCCATCAGCTGTTGATCGTTTGTGTCGACGAGACGAGACAGGAACTTGTCGGCTTGTCGCCCACGGAGGACGGTGACCTCGCGGCCACGGTGACTGATGATCACTTCGCCGCTTTTGTGAACCTTGTACGAGAAACCCGAGGGTGATGCCATATCAGGTCGAATATGCCGATTCAGCCAACATCGAGACGACGCCTGGTGATGATGCCATTCTTGATGATGTCAGGCAGCGGGCCATTCGGACGGCTGACTGTGCCGTCACGCGACCTGGTGTCTGGCGATTGCTGACAAGATTGCATACGATTTGGCCGAGTTGTGGCTCAGAATACCGATCAAAACCCGACCCCGTGGGCGATGCTGCGGGCAGAAATCCTCGACGGTACGTTCGCGCCTGGAGAGCGACTGACCGAAATTGCTCTATCCGAGAGATACTCGGTTGGTCGGGGAGCCGTTCGGGCCGCGTTGGTGGAATTGCGTGCGGAAGGATTGGTCGACATCGAGCCCAACCGGGGCGCGGTGGTTCGGCGTATCACCCTAAGTGAGGCCATTGAGATCGCCGAGGCGCGCCGGGTGCTCGAGACACTATTGGCGGCAAGAGCGGCGTCGAGCGACGACGTCGCGGGCAAACAATCGTTGCGCGAGATCATCGACGAGATGCGCGGCACGGTCACATCGGGGGACAATGCCCGCTATTCGGAGCTGAACCGTCTCCTCCACAAACGGATTTGGGAGCTCAGCGGGCACGGCGTGGCGGAAGACCTCGTCGCCAATCTTCGCGACCGGTCGGCCCGGCATCAGTTCCGATTGGCGGTCATGCCGGGACGCACCGAGGAGTCGTTGCAACAGCATGCTGGCATCGTCGACGCCATCGTCGCCGGAGATGCCGAAGCCGCGGAAGGGGCCATGCGAGATCACATGACATCGGTGATAGAGGTCCTGAGTCGCTGGTCAGACTTGGGAGTCGAGGTTTGACGGCAAGCCCTCCGACCTGATCCGCCGAAGTGTGTCGACGGTCGCGGTTGTCATCGGAGCGGGGACCGCCAGCGACTCGAAGAACTCGCGTGCGGATTCCATTTCGACGATGCGACGATCGATGTGCTTGAAAGTGCCGGAGATGAATCGGTCCAGAAGTGTCCCGTCGGCCTCGGTGATCAGCTCGACGAGATGATCCCGAAGCCAGTCGGCCTCACCGTGCACTGCAGCAGCCTCCAGCGCCTCCATGAGCAATGCGGTCAGCCCTTTGGTGACGACGCTTCGCAGCAGTTTCCGTGCCGCGGCTTCTCCTGGACGGTCACCCACGACCCGCACGTTGCCGCCTACTTCGTTGATGACCGCGGCAAATCGGGCCGCGCCCGGTCCGGACGCCAGTGACGGTGTGGCCAGGCCATTTCCGGGCACGGTCCCCATCAAAGCCACATCGACGAAGAGGAGCCCTTTGGAGACGGCTGTCGAGGCGAGATCCTCTTTGAGACTCGGGGGAGCGGTTGACAGGTCGGCGTAGATCGTTTCCGGAGCAACCCGACTCAGCGACTGTCCGAGAGCGTTCTTCGCGTCGACTGCCGCGGTGACGGCGAGGACCATGAGTGAGCTTTCAACAGAGGGCCCGGGGGTCTCGTGCCGCACGATGCCTGCGGGCGTCGCCACGGCGGCCGGGTCGTAGCCGTGGACATGGGCTCCGGCTTTGGCCAGGTCGGCGGCAATGAGAGAGCCCGCCTCGCCGAGACCGAAGATAGCGACCCGAAACCCTTCAGGCGTCATCGGGGGAATCCACCCAGCGCACACCCAGATTCTGCAACCTCTCCCGAAGACGATAGAAGTCGAGGCCGAGCTCTCCGGCTTGGAGTCGTCGCCTGGTCTCCTCCTCCCGGGCAAGTCTTTCGATGGCAGCCTCGCTGACTTCGGTTGCTCGTGCTTTGGGGACGACCACGACCCCGTCGTCGTCGGCTATGACCACATCACCCGGATGGACACCGACCCCACCGCAGACAACGGCCACGTTCACCGAGCCCGGTGTCGCCTTCACAGTCCCCTGGGCGTGGATCGCAGCGGACCAGACTCCGAAGCCCATGTCCCGGAGATCGGCGACATCCCGCACGCCGGAGTCGATGACCAGTCCGGCACATCCCCGATGGTGCAGGGAGGTGGCGAGGAGCTCACCGAACATCCCGTCGGTGGAGCGGGACGTGGTTGCCACAACGAGAATGTCGCCGGGTCGCACCACTTCGACTGCCGCATGGATCATCATGTTGTCCCCGGGCGGGCAAAGAACGGTCACTGCCGGGCCACCGATCCTGGTCCCATCCTGAATGGGACGAATCGACGGACCCATCAGTCCCGTTCTGCCTGCGGCCTCGTGGACGGTGGCGACACCCGCATTCCTCAATTCGCTCACGATCTCAGGATCGGGTCGCTCGATCTCGCGTACAACGACCGGGCCGGTCATGCCAGCTCCGTGGCGACCTGTGGATAGACCCTCTGGTAGGCCTCGCCCATCGTCTCGGTGCTCAATCCGAGGTTGGGACCTGAGTTTCGTCTCGCCTGCACACCCCTCCGCTTGGCCACGTCGGTGTAGTAGTCCCAGAGATGGGTCTGGCCTTCCATGCATCGCATCGCCTTGAGTTTCGTCTTCCACACCTCGGTGATGTCGAGGATCACGTCGGGCATGAATCCCGAGTATTCGGTCTGGTGGGGCTCGAACAAGAAGACAGGTGGCGCCCCGAGAGGCTGGCCTTCCGGGCGATATCCGGGTGCTTGTGCAATGATCCGGGACCGAAGCGCCAGACGATGGGCAACCTCGTGGTCTGTGTTCCACGGGTCCCTCTCGGTGTGCGTCAGCACGACGGTCGGTTGGGTCTCTCGGTAGATGTGGGCAAGCTGGTCTGCCAGCTCAGGTGTGTCGAGCAGGGGGTAATCCTCCGCATCGAGAAACTGAATGTCGGCTCCGAGTACACCGGCCGCCTTCTCCGCTTCCTCCCGACGAGCTTGTTTGACCTCTTCGAGACCCATCCCCATGCGCCAATAACGCGCCGACTCGCCACGCTCCCCATAGGCCAGGCACACCACGCTCACGGTGTGGCCCCTGGTGGCGTATAGGGCGATGGCACCGCCCGCCCGCCATACGAAATCACCGACGTGGGCAGTTACCACGAGCAGAGACGCATCGGTCATATCCTCAACCATATCGCGAGCTGGTCGAGATTGTCTACAATATTGTTGACATAGGGTGAGGACGTTTGTCTATGGGAAATGACTTCCCCGTGAGCACAAATACTGCTGTTCGATGCATGATCATGCGGGGAGGCACGTCCAAAGGAGCCTTCTTCGTCGAGAGTGACCTCCCGGCGCGTGAAGCGGAGCGTGACGAGTTTCTCATGCGGATCATGGGCACGCCAGACCCACGTCAGATCGATGGGATGGGCGGAGCGCATCCTCTCACGAGCAAGGTCGCCATAGCCTCATCCAGTGGCGACGGGGACACCGATGTCGAGTACCTGTTTCTTCAACTCGGAGTGGACGAGCCCATCGTCACGGATCGTCAGAATTGCGGAAATCTGCTTGCGGCCATCGGCCCATTCGCTTTGGAGCGTGGCCTCATCTATGTGCCCAACGGCAATGCCACGGTCCGGATTCACCTGCGCAACACCGGGGGTGTGGCCGTCGCACGGTTCAAGGTGAGAGATGGGTCGCCGGTGTATGAGGGAAGGACGGGCATCTCAGGAGTCCCGGGCACGGCAGGTGAGATCTCGATCGACTTTCTCGACATTGCGGGTAGTTCGACGGGGGCATTGCTGCCGTCGGGGCACCCCGTCGACGAGATCGACGGTGTTGCGGTGACACTCATCGACAACGGGATGCCGGTGGTTGTGATTCGTGCTGATGCCCTGGGAGTCCGCGGCTATGAGAGCTGCGCTGAGCTGGAGGCAAACCAGAGTCTCCGTTCCCGACTCGAGATGATCAGGATGCAGGCGGGGGAACTCATGGGTTTGGGTGATGTGTCAGCGACGACGATTCCGAAGATGACCATGGTGGCGTCGCCACGCAATGGCGGAGCACTGTCGACCCGGACTTTCATTCCCCACCGGTGTCACGATGCCATCGGTGTTCTCGGTGCGGTGTCAGTGGCCACGGCGTGCCTCCTCGCTGACACGCCGGCGAACCAGGTCGCTCATCTGGAGAACCCCAACGGGATAGTCACTCTGGAGCATCCCACCGGCAGCTTCGATGCGAGGGTCGAACTGGACGGGAATGAGGTCGTGAGGGCGGGCATCATACGAACCGCCCGGAAGCTGATGGATGGGTTCGTCTACCCCCGCTCCTACTGATCCGGCCTGACGAGGGAGAGCGGTCTGGGTCCCGACCCCCTCATTCGTCGCGATTTCTCACCCATTCGATGTATCGACGAACTTCCGCGATTTGGTCTGTCGAGAGGGGCCGGCCCTCGTAGACGACGTGTGCGCGGTCGTCTTGAAGCGGGCTGAGTTCGTATGGACGTGGTCCGAGCCCGAGGTCCATGCGGAATGCTGAATCGAGATCGCGTAGCGACTCCCTGACTTCTTCGTGCCGGCCACTGAGGCATGCCTTGATCCGGTCTATGGCTTCGAGCAGTCTCGGTACCGCCATGCCCAGCAGGCGGTAGCCCTCGGGTGTCAGTTCGAGTAGCGCTGATCGGGCGTCGTCGGGATTGTCGGTGCGCACCAACTCACCTCTGGTCTCGCAACGTCGCACCAGGCTCGACACCGTTGTGGGAGACAATCCGGTGGCACGTACCAGGTCCGCCGATGTGATCGGGGCCAGATCTGAGATGAGGCCATATGCCGCGAACTCGTCAACCGACAACGGGATGCCTTCGAGGATCTCGGCCACCATCCTGTCGGCCAGAAGCGAGATCAGCCAGATGTCGATGAGGACGTTCTTGTCTGTTGACATATTACTTGATCGTAGAGTATATAGTACGAAGGCATATGAAACCGGTCAAGGCAAAGACCAGGCAGACCAGGTCGGGTCGCCGTACCAACCTCGCTTTGCTCGTCCTGATCCCCGTCGCAATCGTGACCGGGCTCGTCGCCAACACCGCCGGCACCCGCTGGGCGATCCATCCGTCGGTGTTCCATGGGATCACGGCCCTCGCCATTCTCATCCTCTCGCCCTGGAAACAGGCGATTGTTCGACGGGGCCTTCGGAAATGGACGGCGAGAACATGGACTTCGGTCCTCCTGCTCTCTTTCGTGTTTACGACGTTGACCACCGGGATCATGCATGCCGTCGGCTACACGGGACGGATCGGCCCGCTCACCGTGATGCAGGTCCACATCGGTGGCGCCGTTGCTGCGCTGACTCTGATGTGGTTCCACTATCGGTCCCATCCCGTGCGCATCAACCGGACGATCGATCTGAGCAGACGCGGGTTCCTCCGAACCGCGACATTCGCAGCCGTTTCCGGCATCACTTGGATCTCACTCGAAGGAACACTCGACGCACTCGGAGCATCAGGCGGTCAACGACGGTTCACCGGATCTCACGAGAGAGGCTCGTTCGAGCCTCAACACCTACCCGTCACCTCCTGGCTCGACGACCGTGTTCAACACATCGACGGCGACGAGTGGAGCATCGATGTCAACGGTCGTTCGGTCGGCCTGTTGGAAATCGAATCGCTGCACCACGAGTCCTTTGACTCCGTACTCGATTGCACCAGCGCCTGGTATTCCCAGCAAACCTGGACAGGAGTGAGACTGGACCGACTCTTCGACCCCGGGAGCCATCGGTCGATCGAAGTCCGGTCACAGACCGGTTATGCCCGCAGGTTCCCGGCGAGGGACCTCCACAAGTTGTGGCTTGTCACCCATGTCGGAGGTGAGCCACTCAGCCCGGGCCACGGCTACCCGGCCCGTATCGTCGCCCCCGACCGCCGGGGATTTTGGTGGGTCAAATGGGTCACCTCGATCCAGAGCTCGGACCTCCCATGGTGGATCCAATCCCCATTCCCGCTCACCTGAGCCTGCACCGTGTTGTGCTCGAGGTCTCTCACGAAGCTTTCTCGATCGAGATCAGCCCGGCTCGACTGGCAACCTCCGAAGGGGTGGTTATGCTGCCGTCGAACACAACACGCGCTCATCAAGAGCGGCGGAGGGACAGGCCCGTAGAAGCCGCGGCAACCAGCGCAAACACGCAAGGTGCCAATGCCTGATTCGATGAGAGCCTGAGCGGATTTCCCGCTCGGGGCGCTCGAGAGCGCGTCGAGACAAAGGAATCCGCGAATGACATTGGAACAAAGCCACCCTCGACCATCACCCTGCGAAGTGTTGCTGCAGGTCTCCGGGTCCCCCCATATCTCGGAGTGTTGCCCGTGTAGAACCTCTCGGGTGATCCATCCGGGAGCCTCCGTTCGCAACGGACGGCCTTCCTAGCTCCGACGCAAACACCCGAGAGTCCTTCGAGGACAATCCAGTCCCGACCCACCGCGTCGTCTGGTCCCCTGATTGAGGAGTGCATTCGTGTCGTTCCATCCATTTCCATCTCTCGACGAAACATCGGCCACAGGTCCGGCGTCGTTCGGCTCCGATCCGTGTAGTTGCTCTCGGGCGGCTTGATCTCGCGCCAACTTTGCACGGCTAGCGCTTGTCATGACGCCACCGCCCGAGAGCCGCATCCGACCATATGCGATGCCGGTGTCGTAATCCCTGAACCCCTTCCATTGATGAGGAGATTCTCAAAATGTCCATTCGCCTTCGGGTCGGTCAGTCTCGACCCAAATACAGATCACTGTTCGCCACGCTCACCATCACCGTCGCCTTTCTGCTGGCTGCATGTGGCGGTGGCAGCACGGCTGGTGAGGTCGACGAGATCACCGTCGACTGGGCCTACTACAACCCGGTGAGCCTGGTCCTCAAGGACAACGGGTGGCTTGAGGAGGAGCTCCCTGGCGTCGCGGTGAACTGGGTTCGCTCTGACGGGAGCAACAAGGCGATCGAGTTTTTGAACTCCCGGAGCGCCCAGTTCACCTCGACCGCTGGTGCGGCCAGCCTGTTGGCCCGGATCAACGGCAGTCCGATCAAGGCGATCTACGCCTACTCCCGGCCGGAGTGGACCGCGCTGGTCACCAACGGCGGTAGTGGGATAGCCGCTGTCGAGGATCTGGCAGGCAAGAGTGTGGCGGTCACCCGTGGTACCGACCCCTACATCTTCCTGCTGCTGGCGTTGGCTGACCACGGTCTGTCCGAGGATGACATCGAGACCGTGTTGTTGCAGCACGCCGATGGCCGCAATGCGTTGATCGACGGTTCGGTGGACGCCTGGGCCGGTTTGGATCCGATGATGGCCGAAGCCGAGTTGGAGCAGGGTGCCGAGCTGTTCTACCGGGCTCCGGAGTTGAATACCTGGGGGATCCTCAACACTGACGAACAGTTCGCTGCCGACCACCCCGAGGTGGTCGAAGCGGTGATCCGAGCTTACGAGCGTGGTCGGGAGTGGGCTATCGAGAATCCCGACGGTCTCGCCGAGATCCTGGCCGAAGCGGCGGGACTAACCCCTGAGGTCGCGGCCCGTCAGCTGGAACGCACCGATCTGACCACGCCGGCCATCGGCGAAACCCAACGGGAGACCATCCTGGCCGCAGGCCTGGCATTGCAGGCGGCGGAGATCATCGAAGCCGACGTGGACGTCGAGGCGACGCTCGACGAGCTATTCGACGCCTCATTCACCAACTCGTTGGAGGTGTCGGGATGACCAAGACAATGACACGTCTCCGGGAGCCTCAGGCTCCCGGAGAACCCAAACGACCCAAGAGGGGACGCGCCAGGTTCGGGCGCGTCGTCTTGGCGATGATCGTCCCGGTCGTCGTGTTGGTGCTCTGGGAGCTCGGGGCGGTGGCCGGGTTGATCTCGACCCGGCTCATCCCGCCACCGTCCACCATTGTCGAGACCCTGGCCGGTCTGGCCGGTGACGGGGAGTTGTGGGTGCATAGTCTGGCCACGACACTTCGGGTCCTGGCCGGCTTTGCCGTCGGAGCGGTCATCGGCACGCTCCTTGGTGCGGCCACAGGAGTCTCGGACCGATTCCAGACCTTGTTCGACCCGTCACTGCAGGCGTTGCGGAACATCCCGTCGATCGCGTGGACCCCACTGTTCATCCTCTGGTTCGGGATCTTCGAAACCTCCAAGGTGTTGATGATCGCCTTGGGCGTGTTCTTCCCCGTCTACCTGACGTTCTCGGGAGCCATCGCCTCGGTGGATCGGGGTCTGGTCGAAGTGGGGAGGGCGTACGGGTTCGGCACCCCAACCCTGATTCGGCGGATCCTGTTTCCGGCGTCGCTGCCCACCTATGTGATCGGGCTACGCAACGGTCTCGGGTTGGGGTGGATGTTCGTGGTCGCCGCGGAGTTTCTCGGAGCGAGCGAAGGGCTCGGCTATCTGCTGGTGGACGGGCAGCAGACCGGGCGTCCCGCGGTGATCATCGCCTCCATTGTGATGTTCGCATTCCTCGGCAAGGTGACCGACAAGATCCTGGCGTCGGCCGGTGCCCGATTCACCTACTGGCAGGACGGGTTCGTTCGGCAAGGTGCAGGCTCGTGATCCAACTGGCCGGTGTTTCCAAACGATTTGCGACCGGGCTGCTCGCCGTCGCC
>Ga0299913_10001114_pt1 | contig 19141 bp, 15 predicted proteins | sample RVTome_9_FD_201360 | JGI IMG/M metagenome (GOLD analysis project Ga0299913, IMG submission 201360) | Soil microbial communities from uranium-contaminated site in the Upper Colorado River Basin, Wyoming, United States - RVT155D38 (version 2) ... | reverse complement strand
GCTATGTGGGCACACGCTATGTGAGTATTCGCACTTCCGCCCGGACTGGAGCGGGTGATGGGGATCGAACCCACATCATCAGCTTGGAAGGCTGAGGTTCTACCATTGAACTACACCCGCCTTGGAAACAACCTCTGGTCCAGGGTTACGACCCATGACAATTGACGATCGACGCCGATCATGCCGATACCCGGCCCAATATCCGGCGCACAGGAAATTCGACAGTTCCGTCGATCAAACTGCCGAATTTTCGAAATCTGTTGCGTGTCTTCCCTGAGAACCGCCGACGCTGCCGTCCGGATTGCATACGGCACCGCGGTTATGCTTCCCGCTCACAACCCTGCCGGCTGAAAAAAACTTGCTATACTCACTCGACGACGAATCACGGCGACCCACTATCGCTATGAATGGCAACGATCGTCGATCCTGATCGCCCCATTACCCGTTGCCGGCACAACTGGCTGTCGCGTCGCCTCCACCTTCCACCGGGATTCCGGGACCTGGTGGAGGGGGTAGGATTCGAACCTACGTAGGCTAAGCCAGCAGATTTACAGTCTGCCCTCGTTGACCGCTTGAGTACCCCTCCGCGGACACAAGCCGGCTATTGTCTAACCCTCCCACCTGAGTGTCAACACGGAAACCGACTAATTCCGGGCGGTCGAAGGCCATCCGGGCCGCGTCAGAGCGACCAGTGCCACGGCTCATAGATGAATCCCCACGGATTGTCCCTGGGGTAGGTCATCGAAAAGCCGAAGCGGGCAGCATTTTCGCCGAGCCAGCGAAAAGCGTCGGAATGTTCGAATTCCTCCGTCAGCGGTCGGCTTCCCGGACTCGCAACGTCGACGGCGCTACCGGTGTGGTGTTGACTGAATCCCGGAGCCGCGTTGACCCGCAGAATCTCGCCGATTGTCTGGCCGGCCGTCAACTTCTTTCGAATGAGCTCGGCCTGGTAATCGAAACTGCGGAAGCCGGAGACGATGAGCAGCCTTACGCTGTCGTCCGCCGCTGCGGCAACCATGCGCCGCCATTTGTCGGCAGCCTCGGGAGTCAGCCGCTGCATCCGCCCGACGAGGTTCGGACCCACCTCGACCAGGCTGGCCGCCTCCGCGAAATGCGGCAGCTTGCGCAGTGACGCGTAGTCCGCCGGAACGCCGAGGTCCCGGTGCAGTTTCTGATAACTCTCCGTCAGCATGCTCAGTGTCAGTGCTAAAGGCCCGCGAGATTGTCACACATGCCGACGCAACGGCAAGACCCCTGCGTCGACCGTTGCCTTCCCTGGCACGCTGCGCCGCGGGTGCGGGGCGATTACAATGCAATGCTCGGCTGTCCGGGTCTTTTGAGATAGGTTCTGATGTCGAGGGATGAAATCTACGCGTCCGGCGACGCTGATCCGCGCCCTTTCGAGTTCAACGAAAGCGTCGCCCGCGTATTCCCGGACATGCTGAGACGATCGATTCCGGGCTACGGCGCCTCGATAGAAGCCATCGGCTGGCTGGCAGCCCGCTACGTACGTCCGGATACCCGCTGTTACGATCTCGGCTGCTCTCTCGGTGCCGCGGCCGAAGCGATGCGGGACAACGTGTCTCAACCGGGGGTGAGCATCCTGGCGGTGGACAATGCGCCGGCCATGGTGGAACGCTGCCGGGAGCGGCTTGGCGCGCTCGAGCCGGTCGATGGCCGGCCGGAGGTCACCGTAATGGCGGCGGACGTGCGGGACATCGAGATCGCCAGCGCCTCGATGGTGGTCATGAACTACACCCTGCAGTTTTTGCCACTGGCCGAGCGCGACGCCATGATGCAGAAGATCTCGGCGGGAACGCAGGAAGGCGGCCTCTTCGTCCTCTCGGAAAAGATCGTGGACCCGGACGATGCGATCGAGGCGCTGGTCGTCGGTCTGCACCACGAGTACAAGCGCCGGAATGCATACAGCGACCTGGAGATCAGCCGCAAACGGGCGGCGCTGGAAAACGTGCTCATCCCCGAAACCATCGAAACGCACCGACGGCGCCTCGAATGTGCCGGTTTTCGCCACGCGGGCGTTCTATTGCGATACTTCAATTTCGTGACTATCGTCGCCATCCGCTAGTGCACTAGCGAATGCTCGATTTCGACGCGTTATTCGAGGATCTGGAGGCGAACGGGCTCGCAGCCTGGTGCGGCGCGCTGCGGCCGGCGCTGGAAGAAAAGCTCTCGGACGCCGCGCACGGCGACCTGCCGAAGTGGCGCCGGGTGCTCGCGTCGCTGCCGTCTTGCCACGCGAGCGCCGCGGAGCTGACCGGACCGGTAGTCGCCGCCGGACCCCGGGCATTCCCGCCGGCGGAACGTGAGCGGATCCGGGAATTGCTGATGCAACTTGCACCCTGGCGCAAGGGCCCGTTTCAGGTTGGCGATATCCTGATCGACGCCGAGTGGCGCTCCGATCTCAAGTGGGCACGCCTCGAGAACACGATCTCCCCGCTGGCGGAGCGGCTGGTGCTGGACGTCGGCTGCGGCAACGGCTATTTCGCCCTGCGCATGCGCGGCGCGGGCGCGCGCCTGGTCGTCGGGGTGGACCCCACACTTCTTTACGTCGCCCAGCATGCGGCAATTCGCCGATTCATGCCTCGCCAGCCGGTGCATGTGCTGCCGTTCCGTCTGCAGGAAGTGCCGGAAGCCGGTGTCTTCGACACGGTGTTCTCGATGGGCGTGCTCTACCACCAGCGCACGCCGACCGGACATCTGGACGGATTGCGGCAGGCGCTGCGGCCCGGCGGCGAACTGGTGCTGGAGACGCTGATTCTGCCGGGCGACCTCAGGGAAGCGAGAACGCCTGAACGCTACGCACGCATGAAGAACGTCCGGTCGCTGCCCACCCTGCCGTTGCTGCTCGACTGGCTCGAGCAGGCCGGCTTTGCCGGGGCGCGAACGGCGGGCATCTCGGCCACGACGACACTCGAGCAGCGGCGGACGGCCTGGATGACATTCGAATCTCTCGCGGAGGCCCTGGACCCGCACGATTCGGCGCTCACCGTCGAGGGCTGGCCGGCGCCGCAGCGCGTCCTCGTCGTCAGCCGGAGGCCATCTTGACGGCAGCAGCATTCTGATCTTTAATTTCTGTCCAAACAGAAATGGTCGAAACCGATGAACCTCTCGCCCGCCGTTGAAAAGTACGTCCTGCACTGGGGAGAAATGGGCACCCGCTGGGGTACCAACCGGACCGTCGCCCAGATCCAGGCCCTGCTCTATCTTTCACCCGAACCGCTGCGCGCCGACGAAATCGTCGACTTGCTCTCGGTAGCCCGATCGAACGTAAGCACCAGTATTCGCGAGCTGCAAAGTTACGGCCTGGTCAAGATGACACACGTTCTGGGCGACCGCCGCGATTATTTCGAATCGCTGCATGATGTCTGGGAGCTGTTCCGGGTCATTATCGAGCAACGCAAGCAGCGCGAGTTGAACCCGACGCTGTCGATGCTCCGCAAGTGTGCCAGGGAAGTCGATACGGAAGACCAGACGGACGAAGTCACGAAAGAGCGGATCAGGAACATGCTGCGCTTTGTCGAGACCACCAGCGAGTGGTACGAGAAGATCCAGGCAGTACCCACTTCCACGCTGCAGAAGCTGATGAAACTCGGCGCCGGAATCACCCGCTTCGTGAAATAGGCCCTATTCGGCGGTCGCCGGGGGCTGACATCCATCCACGACGCTGACTTCCCCGCGGGACATCGCGCGCATGAGCCAGACGGCCCCGTCGCTGCTTCCGGCGAGCGGACCGCCATTGACCACGCCGGCCGGCCGTTGAAAGTATCCGCCCGGCGTATACTCGCCGGTGACCACCTTGCCGTTAACGCACTCGCTGTGTCGGTAGGTGCCGGAAAGCAGAAATCCTTCCATCGCGATGGACGATTTCTGCCAGGGTAGCGTCGCGCCGGGTTCGATTTTCAACAGGTACGTCCGTGCCCCGCTACCGGGATCGCCGCGAAGCTCTTTCACCTGAAGTCCCGCATCGAAGGCGTCGTCACTGAGCGGCTGCCACGGCACGACATCCCGGCTCATGAACAGAGGCGTCTGAATCACGGCACCGGGGTCGGCGTCATTCAGGAAGTACAGGACCTCTGCGCCGTGCAGCGAGGTCATCGAAATGCCGGTGGACCCCGGCGGCAGGTATGCGTAGTTCCCGGGACGGAGGGACAGATCGCCCAACGTGATTTCACCGCGCAGTACGTAAATTTCCACGCTTTTTCCGGGGGCCGCGCCCGTGTTCCAGCGCCATTGCTCGGGTAGCTCAAGGAGCGCGCCGAAGCTTCCGGTGCGCAGGTCGCCGCTCAGGCCTTTCGCGCGGGTACCGGGAAGGCCGGCATGAAACGCACCGTCTAAGTCCTCCGTCTGGATGAACGCCGGGAACGGAACGTCGCGCGTACCGGAAGCGCATCCGGCGGCTGCAACGACCGCCCAGCCGAGAAACAGAGAAAGCCAACTTTTTGCCTGCATACCTGCCACCGCGGGGTCGATGGTTGGATAGTACGCTCAACGCCGGACCAGGCGGGCAAAGCCCGCAATAAAAAAGCCGAACGCAATCAGGCCGACCAGTTCCGCGATCAGTGGCGTGCCGAGCCACTCCGTGCCGATGCCGTCCGGTCTGCGGTTTTGTGCGAACGCGACGGCGGCAATACCGACCCCAAGGAGGCCCTCGCCTCCGACGAAGCCGCTTCCGAGAAGGATGCCCCGTTCCCGGAAATTCGAAGCCTCGTCTTCCGACTTCGCGCGCCGCTCGAATATGCCGCGGAGCAGGCCACCGATGAATACGGGCGTCATTGTCGATACCGGAAGGTACACACCCACGGCAAAGGGCAGCGATGGGATCTTCAGCAGTTCGCAAACGACGGCAATGCCGACGCCGATCGCGACAAATCCCCACGGGAGCTGCTGGTCGAGGACGCCTTCGATGACGAGTTTCATCAGGGTCGCCTGCGGCGCAGGCAGTTCGGTGCCGCCGAAACCGAAAGTTTCGGCGAGCAGCAGCACGGACAGGCACACGAACGTCGCCGACGTCAGTACCCCGATCAGCTCGCCGACCTGCTGGCGCCTCGGCGTCGCGCCGAGCAGATAACCGGTCTTCAGGTCCTGAGACGTATCTCCAGCGATCGAGGCCGCGATTGCCACGACGCAGCCGACGGTAAGCGCCGCCGCCTTGCCGGTGAGGTCGGTCCAGCCCATGACCAGAAAGACGCCCGCGGTGCCGAGCAGCGACGCGATCGTCATGCCGCTCGTCGGATTGCTGGTGACACCGACCAGGCCGACGATGCGGGAAGCAACGGTAACGAAGAAGAACGCGAATACCACCACACAAACGGCGGCGATAAGCCGGATGGCGATGCCACCCACGTTGCCGAAGACCTGCGGCACGAGTGTCATGAACAGGACGATGCCGATGAGGGCGATACCGATGAACCTGAGCGGCAGGTCGTTATCCGTGCGCTCAACGGCTACGTCCGGCGCACCATCATCGCCGACGCGCTCGCGCATCTGTGCGGTGCCGATGCGAAAGCTCTGCGCCATGACCGGGATGCTGCGGATCAGCGTGGCAATTCCGGCGGTCGCCACCGCTCCGGCGCCGATATACCGGATGTAGCGGCTCCACAATTCGCTCGCCGACATGTCCCGTATGAGGGAGGAAGCCTCCGGAAAGACCGGCGCCGTAAATGCGTCGCCCCACCAGGCGATGCAGGGAATGATTATGACCCACGCCAGCAGTCCGCCGCCGACCATTACGGCGGCGATGCGCGGCCCGAGGATGTAGCCGACGCCGAACAGTGCCGGGGAAAGGTCGAGTCCCAGCTCCCCTTTGCGCAGGAACGGCAGGCGCGCCCACGCATCGTCCGGAATGAGACGAATCCACGACGTGAGAAACTTGAACAGCGCCCCGAGGCCAAGCCCATAGAACACATAGCGCGCATTCGATCCGCCGACCTCGTTCGCGACGAGCACCTCGGCGCAGGCCGTGCCCTCGGGATACGGCAGGCGTCCATGCTCTCCTTTGATGAGAAAACGGCGCAGCGGAATCATGAACAGTACGCCGAGCAGCCCGCCGCACATCGCCAGGAAGGTCATCTGCAGCAGCCCGGGCGCAACGCCCCACAGAAACAGGGCCGGCAACGTGAAGATGACGCCGCTCGCAAGCGAGCTCGAGGCGGACCCTATGGTCTGCGAGAGATTCGCCTCGAGTATGGTGCCCGGGTGGCCGGCTGTCTGCAGCGCGCGAAACGCTGCCACCGTCATCACCGCAACGGGAATGGAGGTGCTGATGGTCAGTCCGGCGCGGAGCCCCAGGTAGGCATTCGCGGCACCGAAAACGATGCCGAACAAGACGCCGAAGAACGCGGCCTTGAGCGTGAATTCCTGGATATCGTCGCCGGCAGGAACGTAGGGCGGATACTCCTGCCCCGGTTTCAGCTCGACGTATGCCAGCGGGGAAAGACCCTCGCCCGTTGCGTGTCTGTTTTCGGGCATCGCCTCCCCCGACGGAAAAAAGCCGCCCGGGACCCGGGCGGCTATCAGGCAAAAGGTGTAATCACCTCATCTCCGTGCGTACCAGGCTGGTACGCACGGAAATGCTACTACATCTTGTAGCTGTAGCAAAATGGCGTACAACATGTAGCCAGGCCGCGGGAGAGGGTCGCGCTGATCGGGCACAGTGTAAACCCGGAGTCGAATTCCCTGTCCGCGACAAGGTAGTCTTGGCCCCGCCGGCGCGGGGCCGGACCGCACAGGAATCCCGTTGAGCGAAAGCAATAACAACAGACATCGCGCCACGTACCAGAAGGTGGGCCTGCTCCTCGGCCCCGCCGTCGCCCTGACGATGATCGCCGCCGGTCCCCCTCAGTCTCTTTCGGCGGCGGGATGGAACACGGCCGCAATGGGCCTGTTGATGGCGATCTGGTGGGCGACTGAGGCCGTACCGATTGCCGTGACGGCGCTCCTGCCGCTGGTGTTCTTCCCGCTGCTCGGCATCGCCAATATCGACGGGGCAGCCGCACCGTTCGCGAACAAGGTGATCTTCCTTTTCCTGGGCGGCTTCGTCATTGCGCTGGCGATGCAGCGATGGAACCTGCATCACCGCATTGCCCTGACCGTGCTGCAACATACCGGGCGCAGCGGTCGCACCCTGGTGGGCGGATTCATGCTGGCGTGCGCACTGCTGAGCATGTGGGTATCGAATACCTCGACCACGATGATGATGCTGCCCATCGCAATCTCCGTGATCGAGGTGATCAATCGCTCCGTTCCGGCGCAGACCGATAAATCCCGAAACGATTTTCGCCTGGCGTTGTTGCTGGGAGTCGCCTACGCAGCATCGATCGGCGGCCTCGCGACGCTCGTCGGTTCGCCGCCGAACGCCATGATGGCCGCCTTCCTGCGCGAGAGTTACGCAATCGAAGTCGACTTTGCACACTGGCTGCTCGTCGGCCTGCCGCTCGCCGCGGTACTGCTCCCCCTCACCTGGCTGATCCTGACCCGCGTATTGTTCCGCGTGAATTTCACGACGTCGGCGGAAGGCAAGGAATTGTTGAAAAAGATGAAGGTCGATCTGGGACGCATCTCGAGTCCGGAGAAGCGCGTCGCCGCCGTATTCCTGGCGGTTGCACTGTCCTGGATATTCCGGCCCTTTCTCGCCGGCCTTCCCGGTTTGAGCATGCTCGACGACTCCGGTATCGCAATGGCCGGCGCGGTCGCGCTGTTCCTCGTGCCGAGCGGCGACAAGGCGGACCCGATGCTGCTGCGCTGGCGGCATGTCGAGAAGCTTCCCTGGAACATCCTGCTTCTGTTCGGCGGCGGACTGGCATTGGCCGCCGCGGTTACCGACACCGGTCTCGCGCTCTGGCTCGGCGACAACCTCAAGGGGCTCGCTACCCTGCCCGTTCCGCTGCTCGTGCTGATCGTCACCACGATGATCGTTTTCCTGACCGAGTTGACCAGCAATACGGCAACGGCGGCCACGTTCCTGCCGGTCGTTGCGGCTGTTGCGGTCCAGGCCGGCGTCGATCCGCTGGTGCTCGCGGTACCGGTGACGCTTGCCGCAAGCTGCGCATTCATGCTACCCGTCGCAACGCCGCCGAACGCCATTGTGTTTGGTTCCGGTCTGTTCTCCATTCCCGACATGGCGAAAGCCGGTATTGCCCTGAACCTCGTCGCAATCGTTCTGATATCGCTGCTTGCGCTGACGATTGCACCGTACTTTCTACAAGGATGACCACTGCGCCGTGACTACTTCATATCCAATTTCATATCCAATAACGAAACAGAACAAGGTTCGGCAGCTGGACGAGAAGGCGCGCTATGACCGGGAGACGGTCCACATGCTCCTTGACGCCGGCCTCGTTGCGCATGTCGCATTCGTGCAGGACGGGCAGCCTGTCGTGGTACCCATGATCTACGGGCGCGAGGGCGAAACGGTATTCCTCCACGGCGCCCGCAAGGCCCGGGTGATACGGCTGCTCGAACAGACGGAGCGCGCCTGCCTCAACGTGACACTGCTCGACGCGCTGGTTCTCGCGCGTTCGTCTTTCAACTCATCGATGAACTACCGTTCCGTGACGGTTTTCGGAAAGACGCGGCTTCTCGAATCCGGGGAGGGCAAACTGCACGCGATGAAAGTCATCAGCGAACACACGATGCCGGGACGATGGGACGAGCTGCGGGCTCCGCACGACCGGGAGGTGAAGATGACCGGGGTCATTGCGCTGGAAATCGAGAGCGGGTCCGCGAAAGTCTCGGCGAAAATGCCGGACGACGACCCGGAAGACTATGATATCCCGGTCTGGGCCGGGATACTGCCGCTGACGACAACTACGGGTATGCTGCAGCACGACGGCCGGGTGCAGGACGGGGTCGACCCTTCTAGTGTCATCACGTCGTTGCAGAACCGCACGTTGTAGAGGGCAGACCGTGAGCGACACGAATATCGAGATCAGGCTGGCGAGTCGGCCGAGCGGCCGGGTAACCGAAGACAATTTCGAGATGACCGTCGCTCCGGTTCCGGAGCCCTCCGATGGCGAGGTGCTCGTCCGGAACATATACCTCTCCGTAGACCCCTACATGCGCGGGCGTATGAACGACGTCAAGTCCTACGTCCCTCCGTTCCAGGTCGGCGAAGTCCTGCAAGGCGGAGTCGTCGGCCAGGTCGTTGTCAGCAGAAACCCGCATTTCACTGAAGGCGATTACGTCAACGGCATGCTGGGCTGGCAGAACTACTCCCTTTCCAACGGGCAGGGACTGTACAGGGTATCGAAGGGCGACTTCCCGCTTTCCTGTTACCTGGGCGTCCTCGGCATGACCGGCATGACCGCCTACGTCGGCCTCTTCACCATCGGCAACGCCAAAGCGGGCGAAACCGTGTTCGTATCCGCGGCCTCCGGTGCTGTGGGCAGCGTCGTCGGGCAGCTCGCGCGGATCCATGGATGCGAGGTTGCCGGGTGTGCGGGTTCCGACGAAAAGGTCTCGCTGCTCAAGGATGAATTCGGCTATCAGGCTGCGTTCAACTATCGCAAGAGCGAATCGCTGCCGAAGAGCATCGCGGAGGTCTGCCCCAAGGGGATCGACGTGAACTTCGAGAACGTCGGCGGCGCCATTTTCGAAGCGGCGCTGTGGAACATGCGGAACTTCGGTCGCATCGCCCTTTGCGGCATGATCGCCAACTACAACGACACGAAGAACGAACCGGGACCTCGAGGCATGATGAGCATCATTGCAAGGAGATTGACGATTCGCGGTTTCATCGTTGCCGACCACCCGGAGGCCTGCAAGGAGTACGTATCGAAGGCTGCCCGGTGGATTGCCGAAGGCAAGCTCAAATATCGCGAGTCGATCGCGCGGGGTATCGAGAATGCGCCCACAGCGTTCATCGAGATGCTGCAAGGCAGAAACGTCGGCAAGCAGATCGTACAGCTCGCCGACGAGTAGCGCGGCGACACATTCGGACGTAAAAAACCCCGGCGGGCTGCCGGGGTTTTTTGTCGAGGCGATCGGCGCGCCTGGCGCGCGCTGTCTCACTGCATGCGGTACTGAACTTCCAGCCCGTACACTCGCCCCTTGTTGAGCGGCGAGAAGGTGGCGCCGGGACCGTCGAAGCCCACGCCCGGCACGGGAAACGCAGGGCCGCCCGGGAAGGTCGGCGGCAACTGGGTATCGCCGCCGATCGTCACCTCGTCTTTCAGGTTCTTGCCGAACGCCGACAGCGTCAGACGGTCGTCCATGAAGCCTAAGCTGACGTTCGCGCCGAACATGTCCGAGGCGCGGAGCGAGCCCCGGTTGTTGTCGGTATAGGCGCTCGCGTCCCGGTGGTAACCGCCGCCCTGAACCGCGAACGTGCCTTGCGACCACTGTCGCTGATACGTCAGTTGCGCACCGTACGACCACGGCGCCAACCGCGGGATGTCCAGCTCCCTGTCGGCGGCATCGATGACGCCGTCGCCGCTGATATCGAACAGCACTTCGTCGTAACTGCCGTCGACATAACCGAGGTTGGCCTGCAGGAAGATCGATTCCGTAAGCGACCAGCCGATCTCGGCGTCAAAGCCGGTGATCGTTGCGTCGGCGGTGTTGCGGATAATCTGTACCACGCCGACCACCGGATCGGACTGGTTAACTTCGCGCTGCATATCGTCGATGGTGTTGTGGAACGCCGCGGCATTAATCCGTACGCGACCGTCCGCAAAATCCGTCTTCAGGCCGACTTCGAAACTCGACAGTTCTTCCTGGTCGAACGACTCGTTGGGAACGAAGGGCGCCGTGTGCCGCATGTTATAACCACCGCTGCGGAATCCCTTGGTCCAGAACCCGTACATCATGGTCGATTCGTTCGGCGAGATCTGAAGGCCGATCTTCGGAGTAAATGCGTTCCAGTCTCTCTTGTCTTCAAGGTCGAAGTTCGAGCAGCCTACGCCCAGCGTACACTGGGTCGGAGCCAGCGGGCTGATATTGGCAATCTGCGCGTCCTTTTCCTCGCGATCGTAGCGCGCGCCCAGGTTCAGGGTGATCTCGTCGGTAAGAACCACATCAAGCTGGGTGAATATTCCGAGCGACGTCATGTCCTGAAAGCCGCCGCCTGTCATGTTGAGCCCGACCGGGGGAATCAGTCGCTGCTCGAAGTAAGCGAGTTCCTGATCCAGGTAAAAGATGCCGGTCGTCAGATAATACCTGTCGAACGACCCGGAATAGCGGAGTTCGTTCGACCACTGGCTCTGCTCGGTTGACGAGAGGGCATGGAAAAAGAAAGGAAGGAACCCCGTAAGCGATGTACTCGAGGCATCGATGTCGCCGTTTGTGTTGTTCTCGTACTCGCGCCAGCCCAGGATGTTGACGATCTGACCGTCGCCGAAGCCGACATCCCAGGTCGCCTCGAGGATCGCCTGGTCCCAGCTCGCGTCATAGAAACCCGGCTCGTCGATGGAGAAGTCGAAACTGTCGACGCTGAAAAGCCCGGCGTTCTGCGACGCGGGACCGTCGCCATCGGACTCTCCGTGATCGTAGCGAAGAATCGCGTTGAACGTGTCGCTCGGCGTGAACTCGAGCGCACCCCGCGTGATCGTCGTGTCGGCTGCGCCGTGATCTTCGCCCGTGGCGAGATTCTCGTGCCAGCCCTCGTCGTTGTTGTGGTAAACGGCAAGCTTGCCGCCCCAGGTGTCGCCAAGCGGGCCGGACACGACCGCCGAGTAGAACTGGTTCAGCCCCGTTTCCGCGGCGACCTTCGCGTTGACGTGGAATTCGTCCGTCGGCCGGGTGGTACGCAGAAGCACGGCGCCGCCCGTGACGTTCCGGCCGAACAGCAATCCCTGCGGACCGCGCAGTACTTCAATGCCTTCCAGATCGAAAACGTCGAGTACGACGCCGCCGTTAATGCCCAGGTACATGCCGTCGACGAACACACCGACCGCCGGATCGATTGACGGAATCGAACTGTTGATGCCGATGCCGCGAATGGAGAAATTCGCGGTGCCGCGCGTGGTGCCGATATCTTCGAGCTGCACGCTCGGCGCGACAAACCCGACTGAAGACAGATCCCGGAGATGCATCGCGTCAATCTGGTTCTCGCCGTAAGCGCTCACCGCCAGTGCAGCATCCTGCACGTCGATACCGCCGGCGCGCTTGGTCGCCGTTACGATGATTTCTTCGAGAAATGCGTCCGACGTTCGTTGCGCTTCGGCCCCCACGGACAAACCGAGGCCTGCAATCGCCGCGGCGATGATGAAACCGCACCGTGCCTGGATTGGAGTTTTCATCTTTGGATCTCCGTCAAAGCGTTGTTGTAGGCGACGGCGTTTTTGCAGCAACCACACAGAACGTTCCCCACTTCCCAAAAAGCCGCCAGTGTGTTCCTTTGCGCTGTATGGTACTGAAAGAGTTTGAATAATGTAACGGTCGCTTTCACAAATCGGTGCCGTTCCGACCCCCTTTGAGGCGATTTGTTGCTTAATACATACAGAAAAGGCCTGTAGCAGGCGGCCGCTCGCCTCGGATGCGGAAAAACCCTGCGCAGCAGGCTCGAGGTGCCCGCCAGTGGACGGGGTTCTACGACAGCGCGTGCGGAAACTGGCTGTGTTCCAGTTCGAGGCGCAGCAGCGCTTCCTTGGTCGGCAGGCCGCCGCCGAAACCGGTCAGGTTACCGTCGGACCCGATGACGCGATGACAGGGGATGATGATGGGGATCGGGTTGCGGCCATTTGCGCGACCGACCGCACGGACCGCGTTGGGCCTGCCGATGCGTCGCGCGATCTCGCCGTAGGAGGTGGTGGTGCCGTAGGGAATTTTCTTGAGCTCTTCGAGCACCTGCAGCTGGAATTCGGTTCCTCCAGGTCTCAAGTGCAGATCGAACTCCTTTAACGTCCCCGCAAAATAGGCGGTCAGTTGCTCGCACACGGTGTCGAACGGCTTTTCGGAGTAGATCCATTCCGGTTCCGGCTCGCGCCGCATCGAGCCTTCCGGAAACCCGACAACAGAGAGCGCTTCTTCGTCGCCCGCGATGAGCAGGTCGCCTATGGGCGTAGTCAGGTAGCGGTAGTACATGGGTCTCAACCTCCGGAAGTGGCGAGCGAGTTCCACATGAGCATCGCCGCGTAGGCGCGCCACGGACGCCAGGCTTCGGCGCGTTGCCGGATGACTGCGGGGGTCGTGCGCTCCGGATGCATCAGGGCTTTCAGCAACCCGAGATCCGTCGCGGGAAACGCGTCCGGGTGCTTCAGGACACGCATCGCCACATACTGCGCTGTCCAGTCCCCGACGCCTTTGATCGCGGTGAGCGAGGCGCAGAACGCTTCCATGTCCTGTGTCGGGTCGAACCGAAGCTCCCCGAGCGCGGCGGCCGCGGCAACGCGACGAATCGTGTCCGCGCGGCTGCGCACCAGGCCGAGGTTATTGAGGCGCGCCAACCGCAGACGCCCGGGTGTCGGAAAAACGTACGAAAGCGCGGGGTCGTCGCTCCCCGCCACCTGCAAGGCCTCGCCGTAGCGCGCCGCGATGCGGCCGGCGAGCGTCGTCGCTGCTTTCACGGAAACCTGCTGGCCGAGTATGGCGCGCACCGTCAGTTCGAACCCGTCCCAGGCGCCGGGAACACGGACGCCCGGATGCTTTTGCAATTCGGCTCGCAGCCTTTCGTCCCCGCCGAGGACAGCGCCGATTTCGGCGACCGGCGCGTCCAGGTCGAACAGCTCGCGCATCCGCTGGATCACTTCAAACAGGGCGTTCGTTCGGACGCCGTGCAGGGTCATGGCGAGGTATCCACTCTGATTTCCCGGGCGAACCTCGATGACGCCGTGTTCCTCGTTGATGGATATGGTTCGCCGGTAGGCGTCTCCCGCAACGCTTTCCACGCCGGGCGTGGCGCGTCCCGCAAAGAACTGGAGCATCGCGTGCCAGTCGAACGGAGTGCGGTACGGCAGGCGCAGCGTCAGTGCCGCCGACTTCCCGCCGTTGCCGTTCGCGCCGACCTTGCGCAGTTCCCGGGGAGAGCGCCCGTAGGTTTTGATGAAGGTGTCGTTGAAACGGCGCACGCTGCCGTAGCCGGCAGCGGCCGAGATGTGCGTCATCGGCAGCGTGGTGTCGTCGATCAGACGCTTGGCAAAGTGCAGCCGCTGGGTGTGCGCTACCGCAAGCGGGGAAGCGCCCAGGTGTCTGGTAAAGAGGCGACGCAGATGTCGGCTGGTCACGCCGAGGCGGTCGGCAAGCAGCTCGACGTTGCCCTCATCGAGTGCCCCGCCGGCGATCAGCCGAAGACCGCGGCGTACCGTTGTCGAGGTACCGTTCCATGCGGGCGTACCGGGAGCGCATTCGGGGCGGCAGCGCAGGCAGGGCCGATAGCCGGCTTCGCTGGCCGCGGCGGCGCTCGGGAAGAACGTGACGTTCTCGCGCTTCGGCGACATTACCGGGCAGATGGGGCGGCAGTAGATCCCCGTAGTCTTTACGGCGATGTAGAACTGGCCGTCAAAGCGAGCATCCCTGGCGAGTCGCGCGCGTTCGTAGATTTCGAGTTGCAGCATCGCCGGAAGTATACGCCGCGATACCGGTGAAAGTGGCCGGAATCGGACCTGGTGCATCGCGCGAGGAAGCCCGCCGTGCGCCGCTTGCGTTGCGCTTCGATCCGGCGTTGATCGCCCGGTTTATCTGTCGACGCCGCCCATGCAGAGGTATTTGATCTCGAGGTAATCGTCGAAGCCGTATTTGGAGCCCTCGCGGCCGTGGCCGGACTCCTTTACGCCGCCGAACGGGGCCATTACGTTCGAGATGATGCCTTCGTTGATGCCGACGATGCCGTATTCGAGCGCCTCGGAAACTCGCCATACCCGCCCAATGTCGCGCGAGTAAAAGTAACAGGCAAGGCCGAACGGCGTGTCGTTCGCCATGGCGATGGCTTCTGCTTCCGTGCTGAAGCGGAACAACGGCGCAACGGGTCCGAAAATCTCTTCCCTGAACACGCGCATCTCGTCGTTGACGTTGGTGAGAATCGTCGGGTTGACGAAGTTCGCTCCGAGATCGCTGCGCCCGCCGCCGGCCGCGACGGTAGCGCCGCGTTTGACGGCGTCGTCGATGAAACTCAGGACGTCGTTCGCCGCTTCCTCGCTGATGAGCGGACCGACGTTCACGCCCTCCTCCGTGCCGTCGCCGACCTTGAGGTTCGTCGCGGCGGCCATCAGTTTCTCGGTGAACTCGTCGTAGACGCCGTCCTGCACCAGGATGCGGTTGGCACAGACGCAGGTCTGTCCCGCGTTGCGAAACTTGCAGATGATCGCGCCCTTGACGGCCTCATCGAGGTCCGCGTCGTCAAACACGATAAACGGCGCATTACCGCCAAGCTCCATAGACGTGCGCTTCATCGTCTTCGTGCACGCCGCCATCAGCTTCTTGCCGACCGGGGTGGAACCGGTGAACGTCAGTTTGCGCACGATCGGATTGGATGTAAGTTCTTCGCCAATCTCGGCGGTTTTTCCCGATACGAGGTTGATCACGCCTGCAGGAATGCCGGCGCGTTCGCCCAGTTCCGCGAACGCGTACGCGGAAAGCGGCGTGTAGTTCGCGGGCTTGCAAACGACGGTACAGCCTGCGGCCAGCGCCGGGGCGATCTTCCGCGCCAGCATTGCGTTCGGAAAGTTCCACGGGGTGATGCAAGCGACGACGCCGACCGGCTGCTTGATGACGACAATGCGCTTGTCGCCGGAGGGCGCAGGGATCGTATCGCCGTAAATGCGTTTCGCTTCTTCGGCGAACCATTCGACATAGCTGGCACCGTAGGCGATCTCGCCGCGCGACTCCGCCAGCGGCTTGCCCTGTTCGGCGGTCATGATCTGCGCCAGGTCTTCCTGATTCTCCATCATCAGGTTGAACCACTTGCGCATGATGGCCGCGCGCTGTTGCGCGCTCTTGCCGCGCCAGCCGCCCATTGCGCGACCGGCCGCCTCGATGGCGCGGCGGGTTTCCGCGGCGCCGCACTCCGCCATCTGCGCGATCACTTTCCCGTTCGCTGGGTTCTTGACCTCGTAGGTTTTCCCGCTGTCGCTGTCGATCCATTGGCCGTCGATATAGGCCTGGTTCCTGACAAGAGATTTGTCCTTGATGCTGATGCTCACCGTTTTCGACTCCGTCATGTTGCGATGCTCGCAGCGCCAGAATAGGCGTAATCCCCCGAGGCCACAATTGGCCGAGGGTGTCCGTTCACTGCCGGTTGCCGGGCACGCCGGACGCGGTCGGCAAGCGATGCCTTGATTCCCTGGTGGCAGGGCGCCTCAAATGGCGCCCTGCCCGCCAACCGACGTCAGGCCGCAGCCTTGCGCACCGCCTGCCTGTTTTTCGACAACCACTTCTCGAGATCGTCGGCGCCGCCGACGTGCTCGCCGCCGATGAATATCTGCGGTACGGAGGTCGCGTGAGCGACGGCACGAAGCGTCTGGTCCGTGTACTCGCGATTGAGCCGCAATTCCTCGAACTCGATGCCGGCGTCGCGCAGGAGGCCCTTGGCTTTGGCGCAATGCTCGCAACCGTTGCGCGTGAATACCGTCACGTCGAGCGGCGCGACCGCATCCGGCGCCACGTACTGTAGCATCGTATCGGCGTCCGAGACCGCGTACGGGTCGCCGGGCACTTCCGGTTCAATGAACATCTTCTCGATCACGCCGTCGCGCACGAGCATCGAGTAACGCCAGGACCGTTTGCCGAAACCCAGGTCTTCTTTGCCCACCAGCAAGCCCATCGCTTCGGTGAAGGCGCCATTGCCGTCCGGGAGGAACGTGACGTTCCCGGCTTTCTGGCTTTCTTTCCATTCGTTCATGACGAACGCGTCGTTGACGGAAATGCAGACGATCTCGTCGACGCCCTGCGCCCTGAACAGGGACGCGAGCTTGTTGAAACGCGGCACGTGCGACGACGAACAGGTGGGCGTGAACGCGCCCGGCAGCGAGAAAACCACCACCGTCTTGCCCGCGAACACATCGTTGCTGGTGACGTCGTCCCATTTGTGATCCTGGCGCGTGCGGAACGTAACGTTCGGGACACGCTGTCCTTCTCTATTCTCAAACACTCGTTAACTCCTCTGGTACAGGTTCGATCGTACAGAGCGCACTATAGGGGTGGCAGAATCATATGGGAAATGGAATAATACGATCAGTATATCCGTTTTCTCCGATGATTATCGTTCAAGTTCCCAATGAGATATCCCACCGTCAAGCAGCTGCGCTATTTCGTCGCACTTTCCGAATCTCGTCATTTCGGGCGGGCCGCTGAGGCCTGCTGCGTTTCCCAGTCGGCCTTCAGCACCGCAATTCAGGACCTCGAAACGCTGCTGGGGACGCAACTGGTCGACCGCACGAACCGACAGGTGACGATTACCGCGACCGGCCGGGAAGTGGCGACGCACGCGCGCCTCTGCCTCCGGGATGTCGAAGATTTGATGCAAATCGCAGGCCAGCGGAAAAAGCCGCTGAGCGGTGAGCTCAGGCTGGGTGTCATCCCGACCATTGCGCCGTTTCTGCTTCCCCGCATCCTGCCCGCGATGAGGCGTGCCTACCCGGAACTCCGGCTTTACCTGACGGAGGACCGAACGCAGCGAATACACGAGAAGCTCCTCGATGGAGAGCTCGACCTGCTGCTGCTGGCGTTGCCGTTCGAGTTGCGCAGCGCCGAGGAGATGCCGCTGTTCAAAGACCGGTTCCTGCTTGCCTGTCGCGAGGACACAAAGCGCATCGATCCGGAGCAGTATCGCTTCAATCGACTCGATGCGGACAGCATTCTGCTGCTCGAGGACGGGCATTGCCTCAGGGACCATGCGCTGGCTGCGTGCCGGATTCGCGACACGGAAAAGGTGAGCCGATTCTCCGCGAGCAGTGTGCTGACGCTGGTGGAAATGGTCGATGCGGATCTCGGTATTACCTTTCTGCCGGAAATGGCCGGGAAGTCTGCGCTGCTGCGCAACACGCGGGTGAAGCTCTACCCGATCCGCGACGACAGCTACCGTACGATCGGCCTGGCGTGGCGAAAGGGCAGCGGGCGCGAAGAGGAATTCCGCTTGCTCGGCGATTTCCTGACCAAACACCGCAGCACGGCATAGGAGCCCATGCGCTTCGATCGGGCGGCGATCGCCCGCAGTGCGGGCTCCTACAGCCCGCGAATTCGCTTAACGCTAACCTGTCGGGCACGGCGGGCTGTGCTTCGATCGGGCGGCGATCACTCCTACAGCCTGCTGCCAGGACAATTCGCGGGCTGTAGGAGCCCACGCCCAAGGAAATCGCTTCGAATTCGCGCCGGGTGTGAGCTTGCGGACGGCGACTGCGGGCGATCCCAACCATCTACTGGCACATGTCCCCGCAATGTCGTGCTGTTACACGGCAGCAGCGCTGCGCTGCTGCAGGCTTTGAGGAAATGCCGGCTTCGAGGTCCGGCTTTCGAACCAGGCGAGATCGCGGCCGATCGCTGTCGTTTCGCCGACGAACAGCATCGACGGCGCGGCAATGTCCGCGCTCTTAGCCTCCGCTTCGATCTCCGCCAGGGTCGAATGCAGCACGCGTTGACTGTCGGTGGTCCCGTTTTCGACGATTGCCACCGGCGTATCACCCCGCAACCCGTGACGCTCGAGCTCCCGGACGCTGGAGCCTATCGAACCGGCACTCATATACAACGCGAGCGTCTGCCCGGGCCTCGCGAGCGTCGCCCAGTCCGCCTCGCGGTTGCCGTCGAGCCGCGCGGTCGCGAACGTCACGCTGCCACTCACGCCACGATGCGTCAGCGGAATCCCCGCATAGGCCGCGCATCCCAGCGCGGCGGAGACCCCCGGCACCACCTCGTACGGCAGCCCGGCCGCCCTGAGCGCTGCCACTTCCTCGCCGCCTCGTCCGAACACGAAGGGGTCGCCGCCCTTCAATCGGCAGACCCGCTTGCCCTGTCGCACCAGATCGACCAGCAACTCGTTGATCCACTCCTGTTGTCCGCGACCGCCACCGGCCGACTTGCCGACCGACACGAGCTCGGCTTCCTTGCGCGCGAAATCCAGCACGGGCGACGCAACGAGCCTGTCGTAGAGGATGACGTCGGCCTGGGCGATCAGCTGTTGCGCGCGCAACGTGAGCAGCCCCGGGTCGCCGGGTCCCGCGCCAACGATATACGCCTCGCCTGCGAATTCAGCGTG
>Ga0299913_10001113_pt1 | contig 19142 bp, 15 predicted proteins | sample RVTome_9_FD_201360 | JGI IMG/M metagenome (GOLD analysis project Ga0299913, IMG submission 201360) | Soil microbial communities from uranium-contaminated site in the Upper Colorado River Basin, Wyoming, United States - RVT155D38 (version 2) ... | reverse complement strand
CTCCCAGCCACTGCCCGAGGTCGGCGGCCAGGCCGGTCCGCTGCATCGCCGTGCCCAGCGGAAGGATGAAGGCGAGCAGGAAGATCACGCTCCAGTCGATCGACCGGTAGGCCTGCTGCGCGGTAATGGAGCGGGTCACGAGCAGCAGGGCGGTGCCGAGGATGGCGGCTTCGAGAATCGGCAGGATCCGGAGCGCGGAGAGCCCGACGACCAGCGCCATCGTGCCGGCCGGCAACCACCAGCGTCTCGAGACCCGGAGCTTGAGCTCGCGCTCTCCCAGAGGCACGAAGCCCGGCATCTCGTAGAGTGACTCCACGCGCGAACGGGGGCCGAAGACGAGCAGCGTGTCCCATGGACGCAGTCGCACCCGCGCCACCTTGTCGCGGATGTACTCTCCGGTCCGGTTGAGGGCGAGAACGAAGCAGCCGAAGCGACGCCGGAAGTCGATCTCCTTCAGGGTTTCGCCGATGAGGTCGGAGCCGGGGGAGATCTGCAGCTCGGCGAGGATGGTGTTCTCGTCCGAGAGATCCGCGTCGCGCAGCTTGACGTCGGTCAGGAGGAGGAGACCGAACTGCTCGCGAAAGGCGACGATGTCCTCGACGGCGCCGCGCACGAGGAGGAGGTCACCGGACTCGACGCGGACCGTGCGCAGATTGGCGGCGATCTTCTCCCCCTCGCGGATGATTTCGAGGACGTTCAGGTGGAAGCGGCTGCTGATCTGTTCTTCGACCACGGTCCTCCCGGCGAGCCTGGAGCCATCGGGCACGCGCAGCTCGGTCAGGAAGCCGGACAGATGGTACTGCCGCGTGAGGCTCGAGAGGATGGTGCGCGAGGGCAGGAAGCGCATCGGCACGGCCACCGTGTAGAGGAGCCCGACGACCAGCAGCACCGCGCCCAGGGGCAGGAACTCGAAGACGGTGAAGCTCTCGCTGGCGAGCGAGCTGACCAGGAGGTTGGTCGAGGTGCCGAAGAGGGTGCACGTGCCCCCGAAGATCGCCACGAAGGAGAGCGGCATGAGGATCTTGGAGGGGCTGAACCCGAAGTGCCGGGCGAGGTGGATCGCCACCGGCATGAAGACGCTCACCGCCGCCGTGTTGCTGATCAGCCCCGACAGCGTGCCCACCAACGCCAGGAGCAGGACCGAGGCGACCCACTGCGACGTGCCCGTGAGGTCCGCGATCCGGTAGCCGGCCTTGGTCACCAGGCCGCTCTGGACCAGCCCCTCGGAGAGGACGAACATCATCATCACCGTGAGCACCGCACTGTTGCTGAAGCCGGAGACGGCCTCCTCGACGTCGACCAGGTCGCAGACGAGGAGCAGCCCGAGGGTGGTCACCGCGATCACGTCCATCCCCAGCCATTCGCGCACGAAGGCCGTGATGGTGAAGACGATGATGCCGATCAGGAGCCACTTGTCGATGCTCATCGCCGGGGCATCCCGCCGGAGGAGTGTGGAGCTCGGGGGGCGTGGGGGAGTCTAGCAGCGCCCTTCCGGGCCCCTTGATAGAGTCGGGGCTCCCTGTGGAGCCGCGCGGTGCGAGCCGCTGAGTCCAGAGTCTGAGAGGAGAGATCCGGATGTTCCGCGACAGTGTCTGCCGCGTTGTCGTGCCCTGGATGGGCGTGGTGACGATCGCTCTCGCCCTGTCCGCCTGCGGGCCGACCGAGGCGCCGGTGGCGAGCCTCACCGTCGAGCCGGCGCGCCTGACCCTCCCCTATCCAGGGTACGCCGAGGTTCGTTGCGACCTGGTGATGAAGGAGCCCCTGGACCCGGACGTCCGCCCACTCGTCTTCGTCCACCTGCTCGACGAGGCCGGAGACGTGGTGCGGACCTTCGATCACGAGCTGCCCGAGGCCTGGCGGCCCGGCTCGACGGTTACCGACACGGTCACCCTGCACCAGTCCGCCCTGGCTCCGCCGCTGCCGGCGGGCACCTACGACCTGACGGTCGGGCTCTACCGGGACGATCGGCGTTGGTCCCTGGAGACCGGCGCGCCGACCGTGGACCGGGCCGAGTACGTCGTGGCCGAGGTCACCGTGCCGGAGAATGGATCGAAGGCTCCGATGCTCCACTTCTCCCCCTCCTGGATGGCCACGGAGGCGGGGAGCGACGCCCAGGTCCTGGCTCGCCGCTGGCTGGCGCAGGACGGCACGCTGCGTTTGGCCGACATCGCGACGGCCGGGACGCTGCGTCTGGCCCTCCACCTGCCGGAGCCCGGCAGCCAGGAGGATCTGGTGCTCGAGCAAGGGCACCAGGAGCCCTCGGTGAGCATCGAGAGCGACTGCGGCGGCGGCTTCGCGACCACCCTGGCCGGCTTCGGCACGCACCTGGTGGAGGTTCCGGTCCAGGCCTCCGAAGACGGGTCCCTGGCGGAGCTCTGCGAGCTCACCTTCGATGCCCACTCGCACCTTCTCGAGCGCCGCACGCTGCAGACGCGGGCGGTCATGCTCGAGGGGATCTCCTGGCGAACGGAGTAGGAGACATTCGGAGCGTGCCGTAGGGGAGGCCTTGCGCCCTCCCGCGTGGGGGTGTATCCCCTCCTACGGCTTCGGTGTCTCGAGCGTGACGCTGCCCGTCACTGGCAGCCCCTCGACGGGTCCCAGTGGCTTCCAGACCTCGACTCCCTCCTCGTCCACGGAGATGTCGGTCCACTGCGCCTCGCGCAGGGTGACCGCCACTTCGTAGGCGCCGCCGGCCGGCATGTCGGGCCGGGAGGTCTCGGTCGTCCAGAAGTTGTAGAGCGGGATGTCGGTGGTCTCGCCCGGTGGTACCGGGTACATGAAGAGCTGGTTGTCGTAGACCACCAGGCTCTCACCGTTGAGCTCGACCCGGAAGCCGAGCTGCGAGGCGATCCGTTCCCCCCGGTTGGCCAGGGTGACGGTCAGCCTGCAGAGGGTGTCGGGACCGGGGTTGGCGGGCTCGACCCGAACGGACTCGACCACGACCTGCCTCGGGGCGGTCTCCTCCTGGGCGGGGAGGACGGCACCGACGAGCGCGACGAGCACGATGCCCGGGACCGGCAGCCGGCGAGCGAAGGCCGGGCGCAAGTTCATCATGCGCGGATTCTACACGGGCCGCGCTGGTGCCGCGCTGCGGCATGATAGGGTCGGATGACTTTGATGCACTGCGGAACGTCCAGTGTGTGCGAGGGGTTGTGGTGCACGTGACGCGAGCTTCGAGCCTCCGACCCTCGAGGTCCGGTCGGCGGTCGGCCGGGGGACACCGGCCGTGAGCGCCGTCGCCAGGGCGGCTCGTCTGCTCGGGGTCGGTCTGCCGGCCGCGGCGGCGGTCGGGCTGGGGGCCTGGGCCCGCGACCGCTTCGAGCGGCGCTCGATCTTCGTGCCGGATCGCTATCCGAACGGCATCTGGAACCCGGAGCCGTACGGCCTGCGGGCGACCGACGTCTGGTTCGAGAGCCTCGACGGCACGGACCTGCACGGCTGGTGGATCCCGCATCGGCGTGCGCGGGCGACGCTGCTCTACTGTCACGGCAACAGCGGCAGCATCGCCCACCAGATCGGCGCCATGCGCTTCCTGCGCCGGCTCAGGACCCACCTCTTCGTCTTCGACTATCGGGGCTACGGACGCAGCGGCGGCCGGCCCTCCGAGGCGGGGCTCTACCGGGACGTGCGAGCCGCTTGGCGTCAGGTCGTCGACGTCCTCGGACAAGCCCCCTCCTCGGTGCTCCTTTTCGGCCATTCCCTGGGTGGGGCGGTGGCGATCGACTGCGCCCTCGACCACGTCCCCGCCGGGCTGATCGTGCAGTCGAGCTTCACCGACATGCGGCAGGCGGCACGTGCCGTCTTCCCGACTCTGCCGGTGCACTGGATGGCCCGCAGCCGATTCCGCTCGCTCGACAAGGTGGGGCGGCTCGAGACGCCGAAGCTCTTCGTCCATGGCGCCGCGGACGGCAGCCTCCCGGTCGCGATGAGCGAGCGCCTTCACGCCGCGGCGTCGGACCCGAAGGACCTCTACGTCGTTCGCGGCGCCGGGCACAACGACGTCTACCGGCACGGAGGGCTCGCCTACCTGCGGCGGTTGGGGCGCTTCATCGAGGCGTGCGTGAGCGCGCGGTGACACCCGCGCCGGCGCCTGTGACCGCCTCCACTGAGCCGCCGGGACCTCGGCGCTACTCTCCCGGCGTGGCGCCGACAGACCGCGGACGCGGCCTCCTGCTGCTGCTCTCGCTGGGGCTGGTCCTCGCCTGCGGCGGCGGCTCGGGCCCGACCGCCCCGGTCGGGCCGGCGGTCGCCGAGGTCGAGCAGCGTTCCTTCTCCCTGCTCAACGGAGCCCGTGCGGCGGCGGGCGTCACGCCGGCCTTCGGGCTCGATCCCGACGTGGCGCGGGTGGCGCGTCGGCACAGCGAGAGCATGCGCGACCATGGCTTCTTCGGCCATCGCGACCCCGAGGGGCGCACGCTCGAGCAGCGCCTGGCGGAGGCGGGGATCTCCTACCGAGGCGCCGCCGAGAACCTCGCCCGGGTCGTCGGCGCCGCCGATCCGGCGGCCTGGGCGCACGAGCAGCTCCTGGCGAGCACCGAGCACCGCCAGAACATCCTCAACGGCGGCTTCGAGCTCGCCGGGGTGGGCGTCGCCCGGCAGGGCGACGGCTACTGGATCACGCAGGTGTTCCTGAAGCGCTGACCACCAGGTCGAGGTCCTCGTAGAGCGCCGTGAGGACGCGGTGGAAGCGCTCCCGGTGCGCCTCGGCCCCGGGCGTTCCATTGACCGCCAAGGCGACGGCGAGGCCGTGCCCGGGGTCGGCGAAGGCGGCGGTGGAGCGGTATCCGCTGTGGCCGAAGGTGCGGGGAGTGGCATGGCGGCCGTAGCCGTAGGGAGCGCCCGCGTCCCCGTAGTGGGCCGAGCTCACGACGAAGCCGAAGCCCCAGTCGAGCACATGCCGGAAGGTGTGGTCGAAGAGTCCCACGCGCTGGTGTGCGGTGATCGCGTCGACGGTGGGCGGCGCCAGGTAGCGGCGGCCGGCGAGCGTTCCGCGACCGAGCAGCATCTCGTACAGGGCGAGCAGCTCGCGCATCGGGCCGCGCCCGTTGCTGCCCGGGTTGGGCCTCATCACCCGGGACTCCTCGTCCCAGTCGTGGCGCACGGGCGGATCGTTCTCGGTGTTCCAGCTCGGCGTCACGCGCTTGCCGTACCTGGCGAAACGCTCCGCCGGCATTCCGAGCCAGCTGTCGGCCATGCCGAGGGGCTCGAAGAGCTCCGCGCGCAGGTAGCGATCGATCGGCCTGCCGTCCAGGCGCCGAACCAGCTCGGCGAGGACGAACCAGCTCGACGCCAGGTGGTACCCGGCCTTGAAGCCCGGCCGCCAGCGGGGTTCGAGCTTCAGCGCGCAGATCTCCGCGATCGTCGTCTCCCAATCTGCGTCCGGCCAACCGGTCTCGAGGGTGCGGATACCACCGGTGTGGGTGAGCAGGTGACGGACCGCCACCGCTTCCTTGCCGTGGCTACCGAACTCCGGGATGTGCCGCGCCACCGGGTCGTCGACGTCGAGGAGCTCCCGCTCCCACAGCTGCGCGACGGCGATCGCCGTCAGTGGCTTCGAGGCCGACAGCCACGGCATCAGGTGGTCCGGCCGCATCGCCTCACCCGGTCGCACCTCCCCGAACGCCGCGTCGACCACCCGCTCCCCGCGCAACGACACGGCGAGCTGCCCGCCGAGGTGCAGTCCCCGCCCGATGCCTTCCTCCAACAGCTCGATGGCTCTCATGGCGGCCAGAATACGCTCGCTCCCGCGCGACCGGGGAGAAAGGTCCGGCAGGACTCTCCCGTCCGCCCGACGGCTCACGAACCGGCCGCGGGATCCCGGGGGGCGGGCCCCCCGCGATAGTCGGCGAGGCGGAGCCCCAACGTCTTGATGCGATGGTACAGGGTGCTGCGGGGGATACCCAGGCGGCGGGCGGCGGCCTCTACGCGGCCTCTTTCTTCCGACAGTACGCGTCCGATCAGATACTGTTCCATCTCCGCCAGCGTGGACCCGAAGAGACCGTGCGGGATCGAGCTCGTCGTCGGCGTGGGCCGCGCCTGTAGCTGGAGAGCTTCGGGCCGGATCGTCGCCTCGTGGCTCGCGAGCAGGGCGCGCTCGAGGACGTTGCGCAGCTCGCGGATGTTCCCCGGCCACGAGTAGGCCTGGAGGGCGGCGACAGCGGCTCCCGAGATCTCGGCCTTCCTGGCGAGCTCGCGCCCCAGCCGCTCGAGCAGCGATTCGACCAGGGCCGGAACGTCCTCCGGGCGCTCCCTGAGCGGAGGGCAGCGAAGGACGAGCGTGCTGATTCGATAGTACAGCTCGGCGCGGAACGCGCCCTCCTCGACGAGCTCGAGGACATCGCGGCTGCTCGCCGCGATCAGGCGCACGTCCACCTCGCGCTCGGTGACCTCGCCCAGCCGGCGGAGCCAGTTCTCCTCGAGCACGGTCAGCAGCTTCGGCTGGATGGCCGGATCCATGTCGGCCACCTCGTCGAGGAAAAGCGTCCCCCCGTCTGCCGACTCGATGAGACCCACCTTGGCGACGACGGCGCCGGTGAAGGCACCCTTGAGATGGCCGAACAGCTCGCTCTCCAGGAGCTCGCGGCTCAGGCCGGCGCAGTTGAGGGCCACGAAGTTCTCGGGCGCCCGGGGTCCGTTGCGATGGATCCAGCGTGCCAGGACGCCCTTTCCCGTACCGGTCTCGCCGAAAATGAGGAGCGGAGCGTTGATCTGCGCCGCGCGCCTAGCCTGCTCCTCGAGCGAGCGAACCGCGGCCGACTCGCCGACGAAGGGGTCGGGCTCCTCGCGCAGGTGCTGCAGCGTGAGCGAACGGTGGCGGCGGCGCACGCGACGAGTGGCATGGGCACCGAGGATCGCCGGCGAGAGCTCCTCGAGAGCAATCGGCCGCGGATAGACCTGCCGCGCGTGGAAACCGGCGAGATCGGCGAAGGACGCGACCTGTTCCGATCCGAGGATGAGGAGGACCGGCGCGTCGGGCTCCTCGTGGAGCGCGTCGGAGAGCAGATCCGCCAAATGCGTGTCGGAGGAGGCCGAGTCGAGCACGACCACGTCCGGTCGCAAGCGCCGGAGAAGGCGATGCAGCTCCGCCGGCACTTTCGCGCTGCGGACGTCGAAGCCCTCCGCGGGGAGCACGTCGCGGATCCTGTCGTACAGAGCGTCGCCACCCACCGAGAGCACGCGGCAGGCCATGACCCGAGACTACAACGCGCTTCGGCTCTCGATCCGTTACGGTGATAACAAGAACGGGCGCCGCGCCGGCGGCGCAGCCCGGTCACCGCGGCGTCACGGTCGCGACACGAACGGCTTCGGGCGTCGTTCCCCGGGCTTCGAGGCGATCCCCGAGGGACGGGGTCCGCGCGAGCGGACCCCGTCCCTCGGGGGCGGAGACTCGGCCGGCGATGCGGCTACCGTACCGACGCCGTCGCCACGCCGACCCTGACCCTGCTGCCGATCGGCAGGCCGAGCGGGTTGTCCTCGAGCACCAGCAGCTCGATCATGCGCACCGTGACGCTGTTCTGTCCCTGGATGACGCGCTTGAGCCAGAGGCTGCCGAGCCCGGGGATGGTGAGGTGGGTGTTGGGCGGCACGCTGTCGTCGATCGTCGGGAAGCCCGCGACCTGGAGGTTCACGAACTCCGTCCCCTCGAAGCCGAACACCCGGACCCCGTTCTCCTTGAGGGCCTGGGCCGAGGCCCTGACGTGCCCAACCGTCACCAAACCGTCGAGCAGATCGAGGTCTTCGATCGTGGAGGTCAGCTCCCCGACCGCGAACGTCGGCTGCGAGAGTCCTTGGGCCGTGTTGCGCACGGTGCCGGCGTCGAGCACCAGAGGGATGCTGAGGCTCGCGATCGAGTTCTCGCGCAGGGCGCCCCGGGTGCCGTTGCAGGGCATGCCGATCTGGGCCGAGGGGCCGAAGTGGGCCACCTGGAGGAGGTCGGCTGTCGATCCGTGCGCGTTGCCGCCCAGTTCCCCGGCTCCCTTGGCGAGCTTGCTCATCGCCGAAGCGACGACGATCTCGGTGCCGACCGGGACGAGCGGGTTCGGCAAAGTGATCTCGACGTGGATCATCTTGACCCGCATCACGGCGTTTCGCGGGCTGACCTGGGAGTCCTGCTCGTTCAGCGTCACATGGCCGAAGCCGGCCAGGTCGATCTGCGTGTTCGGTGAGATGTTGCCGATGATGGGGATGCCGGCGATGCGCACGTCCACGAGCGCCGAGCCGTCGGCGCTGACGGCGAACAGCTGGCCGTTGCGAGTGACCTCGCTCCGCGCCCGCACCAAGGCGGCAGTGACGAGACCGTTCAGGAGGCTGACGCCCTCCACCTCGGCGACCGTCTCGGAGGTCACGACGCCGACGCCGACGGACCCTGCGACGGAAGTGTTCACGGTGCCCGTGGTGAGCAGTGGCGGCGCCTCGACGCCCACCACGGTGTTCTCCGCGGAGCCGCCGGCGCATCCGAGGGATACCGGAGCGCTCTTTCCGAGCACGACCGCGTTGCCGAGCGTGGCATGTGAGCCGAATCCGTGGCCGCCGAAGAAGACGAGACCGCCTCCCGGCCCCTGGGCGGCAATTCCGCCCGTGACGCCGAGCGAGACGAGCGCCGAAACCAGCACCGTCCGAACGCACAGCGCTTGCGATTCGATGAGCTTCATGATCGGACCTCCCCCGGCTCGTTGGTTGCACTTCTCGTAGGCTCACCCGAGCCGACTGCGAACCCCGCCTGCTTGCATGCAGTGGCGGGTTGGTGAGCAAGCAACGTGCCCGGGTTCGCCGCAGGCGGCCGCGGTCGGGCGGACGACGCAGCGTCGCTGCAAGAACCGAGGTTCCCTGGGGTAGATGTTCGGAGCTCGGTGACGACCTTCAGAGCTTCGACGAGCCTCGTTCGCGCCGGCGCTGGATCCTGATTCCGGAATTGAGACGGCGTCGGGATCGGTGGCCTCGTGGAGATCGGGGCAGGCCCCTCGGCGGCGGGTCAACGACGCGCCGAGACGCGCGGACCGGCGCGAAGGAGGTATCCTGTCCCTTTCTTCTCGGGCCATGGGATTCGTCGCCGCCGCGGTGCAGATGACTTCGACCTCGGACGCCGAGGCCAACTGGGAGAGCGCGCGATCGCTGGTGCGCCGGGCCGCCGAGCGCGGGGCCGTGTTCGTGGCGACTCCCGAGAACACCAACTATCTCGGGCCCCACGAGGAGAAGGCGCGCCGCGCCGAGCCGCTCGGCGGGCCGACCTGCGAGCGCTTTGCCGATCTCGCCCGCGAGCTTTCGATCCACGTGCTGCTCGGCTCCTTCAACGAGGCGACCGACGTGCCGGGGAAGTGCTCGAACACCTCGGTCCTCTTCTCGTCGGAGGGCGAGGTGCTGGTCGTCTACCGTAAGATCCACCTCTTCGACATCGACCTTTCGGACGCCGTGCGGTTCCGGGAGTCGGAGACCGTCGTCCCCGGGCACGAGGTCGTCACCGTCGACACGCCGCTGGCCCGCTTCGGCCTTTCGATCTGCTACGACCTCCGTTTCGGCGAGCTCTACCGGCGCCTGGCCGCCGACGGCGCCGCCGTCCTCACCGTCCCCTCGGCCTTCACCCTCACCACCGGCAAGGACCACTGGCACGTCCTCCTGCGCGCCCGCGCCATCGAGACCCAGTGCTGGATCGTCGCCCCCGCCCAGACCGGGCGCCACGACGACGGCGGCCTGCGCGAGTCCTACGGCCACGCCCTCATCTGCGACCCCTGGGGCACCGTCGTCGCCGAGGCCCCCGACGGCCCCGGCCTCGCCCTGGCCGAGATCGACCTCGACCGGGTCGAGCGAGTCCGCGCCGGGCTGCCGGTGCACCGGCACCGGCGATTGTAGGGGCCGCGCTCAGAGCTGCTTCTCGAACCAGTGGTCGGCGTAGTGCTCGGTGCTGAAGGCCGGAACCTCGCGGTAGCCGGCGCTGCGGTAGAGGGCGATGGCCTCGGTGAGGACCCGGTTGGTGTCGAGGCGGACGGTGGTGGCGCCGGCTGCGGCGGCGCGGGCCTCGAGCTCGGCGAGAAGGCGGCGGCCGAGGCCGAGGCCGCGGGCGGTGGGGGCGACCCACATCCGCTTCAAGTCGGCCACGGTCCCGTCGTCGGCGAGCTGGAGGCCTCCGCAGGCGACGGGCTCGTCGCGTAGGTGGGCGACGAGGAAGAAACCGGTCGGAGGGAGGAAGGCGCGGGCATCGGGGGTGTGGCTCAGGCCTGGGTCGAAGCCCTCGGCGAAGCGGGAGTCGAGCTCGGCGAAATAGCTCTCGAGGCACCACCGCGCCGCGGCGTCGGTGGTCGGATCGGTGGCCGAGATCCTCACCATCGAGGAGACCAGGAGGCGCTCGACCTCCTCCATCGCGGTGGTCAGGCGGTCGCGCTGCTGCGTGCCCAGGGGCTCGAGGAACGAGCGCGCGAGGTCGTCCGAGAGCCGGTCGAGGGCGGCGCGCTCGCGACGACCGGCGGTGGTCAGCCGGACGCCGCGTACACGGCGGTCGCGCTGGCTCGCTCCGACGCGGACGAGACCCTGGCGCTCGAGCGAGCGCAGGAGCCGGCTCACGTACCCGGAGTCGAGGCCCAGCCGGCCGCGCAGCTGCCGGACCTCGACCTCGCCGTCGCCGACCTCCCAGAGCAGCCGCGACTCGCCCAGGGGCCGATCGCGCCCCAGGTAGCGGTCCCGCAGCGCGCCGACGCGCTCGGTCACCGTCCGGTTGAAGCTCCGCACGCGGCCGATCAGCGCGCCGTCGACCGCGGCGGCCGATGCGTCGCTGCCGGGGGGCTCCATTTCACTGACTCTAGTCAGAGATCTATCGATGGGTCAAGCGGCTCGCCTCGGGCGCGAGCACGCTCGGAGCTCGCTGGACCTCAGCGCCCGAGCAGCTCCGCCAGCACTCCGACCCCTTCCCGCACGATCTCCGGCGGAGCGGAGGTGAAGCAGAGGCGCACGCACGCCGGGTAGGGGCCGAAGCTCTGGCCCGGGGAGAGGAAGAGGCCGCGGTCGGCGCAATCCTCGAGGAAACCGCCGAGGCCGCGTTCGTCGAGCCGGTCGGCGACGTCGAGGAAGAGGAAGGTGCTGCCCTCCGGAGGCTCGACGCCGAGGCGGGCGGCGGACTCCTCGCCGATCGCCCGGTAGAGCTCGCGGGCGCGCGCGGCCCAGCGGTCGCCGCGTCCGTCGGTCAGGGCGGCGACGGCGGCGAGCTGGGAGGCGGTGGGGGTGGAGTAGAAGGTGTGGGTCGAGACCTTGCGCAGCTCCCCCATGACCGCGGCCGGCCCCACCACCCAGCCGCAGCGGTTGCCGGCCATGCCGTAGGCCTTCGAGAAGGAGTGGGCGGAAAAGGTGCGCTCGGGGGCGAGCGGCCGCGCGTAGACGTGCTCGCCGCGATAGAGGTAGTCCTCGTAGACCTCGTCGGAGAGGAGCCAGAGCCCGTGCCGCCGGGCCCACTCGGCGAGGGCCTCGACCCAGGAGCGCGGCAGGACCCGGCCGGTCGGATTGTTCGGCGTGTTCAGGTAGAGGGCCACGGTGCGCTCGCTGAGGCGGTCGTCGAGCGCCGCCACGACCTCGTCGGCGGAGCCCGCGGAGCCGAGGACGGGGACGGGCACGGGCCGGCCGTGGAACGAGCGGACGATGCCCGAGATCAGGGGCCAGTAGGGTGCGAGGACGAGGACCTCCTCACCCGCCTCGACGATGGCGCCCGCCACCGCGCCCAGCGCTCCGGTGGCGCCCGCCGCCACCAGCACCTCGGAGCGGTCGGTCGCCAGGCCGGTGCGCTCGGTGAGGCGCTCGGCGATCGCGTCGAGCAGCACGGGCAGGCCCTGCGGGCTGGCGTAGCGGTGCATCCCGGGGTGCTCCGCGACCCGGAGGTCCTCCATTCGGCAGCCCTCGGGAGGCTCCATCCAGGTGTCGCCCACGTGCAGCGGGTAGACCCTCCCCTCGTGGTGGGCGAGCTTCTCGGCCAGGGCGGAGTAGACCGAGCCCGGGATGGAAGCCACGGAGCCGGCGACGTCGGGGTGACGGGGCACGGCGCCCAATCTAGCAAGAGCGGCGGGTGGTTGGGCGCCGGCGGAACCGGGGGGCTTGACAGATTCGAGTGCCTACCGCTACACTTTTTGACCACTCGAAAAAGACCGACGACCCCATGAGCGAAGACCAGGCATCGAACAGGGAAGGCCGACTCTCGCCGGCCTGTACCGTCTCGCGCCGCGGCCTGCTCGGGGCCGCCGGGCTCGGCTCGCTCACCGGTCTGTCGACCCTGCGCGCCGCGGTGCGCGAGCACACGGGCCAGCTCCCGAGGCACTTCGACGCCCACGCCCTGGGCACCGTCGGCCGGGTCGACACGTCGACGTTCGACCCGTCGATCTACCTCACCAGCTGGAACTTCTCCGACCTGGCGCCGGAGGAACGGGCCGAGGCCTACCGGGAGAGCGTGCGCCCGGACGGCTCGCGGCTGCGCGAGTACCGGTTCTTCGCGGTCGACCGCGAGATCGAGATCGCCCCGGGCGTCTTCTTTCCCGCCTGGACCTACAACGGCCAGGTACCGGGACCCACGATCCGCGCCACCGAGGGCGATCGCATCCGTGTGCGCTTCCTGAACCAGGCCAACCATCCGCACACCATCCACTTCCACGGCTGGCATCCCCCGTCGATGGACGGGGCGCTGTCCGGCCAGGAGGTGCTGCCGGGCGCCGAGTTCCTCTACGAGTTCGACGCCGAGCCCTTCGGCCTCCACCTCTACCACTGCCACTCGGCTCCCCTGAAGCGCCACATCCACAAGGGCCTCTACGGCGCCTTCATCGTCGACCCGAAGGAGCCCCGTCCCCCGGCGCGCGAGCTGGTCATGGTGATGAACGGCTTCGACACCAACTTCGACGGCGACAACGAGGTCTACGCCGTCAACTCGGTCGCCTTCCACCACATGCACGACCCCGTGCGGGTGAAGGTCGGCGAGCTGGTGCGCATCTACCTGGTGAACCTCACCGAGTTCGACCCCATCAACAGCTTCCACCTGCATGGGATGTTCTTCGAGGCCAACCGGACTGGCACGCGCCGGGAAGCGAGCGAGACCACCGACACCGTGATGCTGTGCCAGGGCGAGCGGACGATCCTCGAGACCCGCTTCCGCTACCCGGGGACGTTCATGTTCCACGCCCACCAGAGCGAGTTCGCCGAGCTCGGCTGGATGGGCCTCTTCGAGGCGGAGGAGGCCTGACCGTGGCGGCGCGCCCGGGAACCGCCCGCGCCTGGCTGCTGGGCCTGCTGCCCCTGCTCCTGCTGGCGGCGCTGTTGGCCTGGATCGTCCGCACCGACCCGGTGGGGAGCCTGCGTGGCGGGGCGCCGCCGGTCGAGGACCTGGTCTTCGAGCGGGTCATCCTCTCCGACGGCCTGATCCGGGCGACCGTCGTCAACAACGGACCCGACCCCGTCCGCATCGCCCAGGTGACCGTCGACGAGGCCTACTGGAGCTTCCACCAGGAGCCTCCGGGGCCGCTCTCCCATCTCGCCCGAGCAACCGTCGAGATTCCCTACCCGTGGGTCGTGGGCGAGGCACACGAGCTCGCCCTGGTCACGGGGACCGGGTTGACCGTCCCCTACACGATCGACGTGGCGGTCGAGACGCCCCGCCCGAGCGGCCGGTTCTTCGGCCTCTTCGCCCTGATCGGCGTCTACGTCGGCGTCCTGCCGGTGGCGCTGGGGCTGCTCTGGTATCCGCTCTTGCGACGGCTCGGCCCGGCGGGCCGGGACTTCGTGCTGGCGCTGACCATCGGGCTGCTCGTCTTCCTCTTCGTCGACACCTTCGAGGAGGGACGAGAAGCGGCGGCGGAGCTGGCGAGCTCGTACCACGGGCTCGTGCTCTTCGCCCTGACCGCTCTGCTCGCCTACCTGGCGATCGAGGCATTCGGGGCCTGGCTGCGCGGGCGCCGCGCGGGCGAGGAGGGCAGCGCGTGGGCCGCCGCCCTGCTGGTCGCGGTGGGGATCGGCCTGCACAACTTCGGCGAGGGGCTGGCGATCGGCGCCGCGTTCGGTCTCGGCGAGCTGGCCCTCGGCACGCTGCTCATTCTCGGCTTCACCCTCCACAACACGACCGAGGGGTTGGCCATCGTGGCGCCGCTGGCCAGGACGCGCACCACTCTCGGCTCCCTCCTGATCCTCGGGCTGGTCGCCGGAGTGCCCACCATCCCCGGCGCCTGGCTCGGCGCCTTCACCTACTCGATCCTCTGGTCGGTCGTCTTCCTGGCGATCGGCGCCGGCGCCATTGCCCAGGTCGTCGTCCAGATCGCGCGGGGCACGGCCGGCGAACGCCGCCTCGGCGAGCTGCTGGCACGCCCGGCTGTCTTTCTCGGTCTGCTGGCGGGCTTCGCGGTGATGTACGCCACCGGCCTGGTGGTGGGGTAGGAGCGCCTCCGATGGCCCGCACGCGCAAGCTCCAGCTCCTCGTCGTCATCGCCCTCGCCGCGCTCGGCGTGACGGTGTCGCTCACTCTGCAGGCGACACCCGGCCCGCTGCGCGAGGTGCGGCTGGAGGCGCGCGGGATGGCGTTCTACCTGGAGGGCGGTGAGGCTCCGAACCCCGTCCTCGAAACGGTGGCGGGAGAGCGCCTGCGGCTCGTCCTGACCAACCGCGACCGCGGGTTCGACCACGACCTGCGGCTGCCGGGGCTGGGGAAGGCGACCGGTCTTCTCGCCGAGGGTGCGAGCGCAACGCTCACGGTGCGCGTGCCCGAGACGGCCGGCGATGTCCGGTACGACTGCTCCCTGCACGCCGCGATGATGACCGGCGTCATCCGGGTGCGGTAGGCGAGGCGTCGGGCGATTCCGCCCGCCCGGCCGGGGGTAGCGCCCCCTCGGCTGTGATATTCAGATCGCCATGTCCGAGCCCTCTCTCTACGAGCGAGTCCTCGAGCAGATCGCCACCGGCGCGGTGGAGCTGCCGGCGCCGCCGCAACCCCGGCCCTCGGCCGGAGTCGTTCCCTGGCGGCGGGGGGCGCACGGGGAGGTGGAGGTCTACTGGATCCGCCGGGCGCGGACGATGGCGTTCATGGGCGGCTGGCATGCCTTTCCCGGTGGCGGAGTCTCCAAGCGCGATCGCGACGTCACCATCGACGGCGCACCGCGGGGTGTCACGGAGGCGGCGCCGGAGGCGGCGCTGCCCGAGTGCGTGCTGGCCGGCGTCGACGCGCTCGGCCCGATCCTGGTGCCGGGGCTCGTCGCGGCGGCGCTGCGGGAGCTCTTCGAGGAGGTGGGCGTGCTGCCCGCCGACGGCGAGCCGAGCGGGGACGTCGAGGCCGCGCGCCGCGCGGTTGCCGCGGGTGAGGTCGGGCTCGTGGAGGCGGTCCGCGGCCTCGGCCTCCGGCCCTCCGCGTCGCGGCTGGTCTACGCGGGTCGCTGGCTCACGCCGCCGCTCGGGCCGGTGCGCTTCGACAACCGCTTCTTCCTGCTCGAGTGGCCGTCCGGCGAGCCGCTCCAGCCGGCGGCCGACGGCCGCGAGGCCGAAGAGGGGGAGTGGATCCGACCGGCCGAGGGAGTGGCGCGGTGGCGGAGCGGGGAGGTGATCGCGGCGCCCCCGATCCTCCACATCCTGCGGGTGCTCGACGAGGAGGGGCCGGAGACGGGCCTGGGACGCCTCCGGGAGCCGGCGGAGGCCAACCTCGGGCCCCACCGGATCGTCGAGTTCCGGCCCGGGGTCCTCCTCTTCCCGCAGCCGACCCCGACCCTGCCGCCGGCGGCCTTCACCAACGCCTACCTGCTGGGCACCGGCGCCGCGGTCCTCGTCGACCCGGGCTCGCCGGACCCGCAGGAGGCGGACCGGCTCGCGGCGGCGCTGGCGGCGGCGCCGGAGCGGCTGGGGCGCCGCGCGACGGCCATCTGGCTCACCCACCATCACCCGGACCACGTGGGCAGCGCGGCGCGGCTGCGCGAGCGGCTCGGCGTGCCGGTCCTGGCGCATGCGGAGACGGCGCGGCTGCTCGCCGGGCGCGTGCCCGTCGACGGCGAGCTCGCGGGGGGCGACCGCCACGACCTGGGCGCCGAGGGCGCGCCCTTCCCGGTGCGCGTCCTCCACATCCCCGGCCACGCCCCCGGGCACCTCGCCTTCCTGGACGAGACGCTGGGCTCGCTGCTCTGCGGCGACCTCGTCTCCGGGATCTCGATGATCGTGGTCGATCCGCCGCTCGGCAACATGGACGACTATCTGGCCTCGCTCGCCCGTGTCCGCGAGCTCGGCCCGCGCACCCTCTTTCCCGGCCACGGCCCGACCCTGGCCGACCCGGCGGCGACCCTCGACCAGTACCTCGACCACCGCCGCTGGCGCGAGGAGCGCATCCTCGAGGCCTGGCGCTCCGGGCTGCGCCAGCCCGCCGACATGCTCGCCACGGTCTACGAGGACACCCCGCGCATCGCCTGGCCCCTCGCGGAGCGGCAGGCCCTGGCGCACCTGGAGAGGTTGAGGCGGGCGGGTCGGCTGGGGTGACGCCGTCTGCCCCCACCCGGGAGGGCGCAAGGCCCTCCCCTACGGTCCGAGAGCGAGAATCGGACGGCTCTGCGCACCAGGTGTCGTAGGGGCGGGGCTCGTCCCCGCCCGGGTGGGGGGCGTCCCTGTGCTAGCTTCCTCGCCCCGCATGCCCCGCCTGCGCCCCCCCATCGCCGCCCGCCGCCTGCATCGCACCGTCGTCCACGGCATCGAGCGGGTGGACCCGTACCACTGGCTGCGCGAGCGCGACGACCCGGCGGTGCGGGCGTATCTCGAGGCGGAGAACGCGTACACCGAGGCGGTGCTGGCGCCGCTGGCCGAGACGCGGGAGACGCTCTACCGGGAGCTGTTGGGACGCATCGTCGAGGACGACGTGTCGCCCACCTACCGGGAGGGCGAGTGGCTCTACTACTCGCGGACCGTCCGGGGCGGCGACTACCCGATCGTCTGCCGCAAGCATGGCTCGCCGGAGGCGCCCGAGCAGGTCCTCCTCGACGTCAACGCCCTGGCCGCCGGCCACGACTACTTCGACCTCGGGGCCTGCGAGACCAGTCCCGACCACCGGCTGCTCGCCTACTCCTTCGACACCGAGGGGGACGAGAGCTACACGCTGGTGGTCCGCGATCTCGAGACCGGGGCCCTGCTGGGCGACCGGATCGAGGGGCTCTCCGACGCCGTGGCGTGGGCGAGCGACTCGCGCACGCTGCTCGCTGTCGAGCTCGACGCCGTGCGCCGGCCCTGGCGGGTCCTGCGCCACCGGCTGGGAGGCGCCGGCCCGTCGGAGGTCTGGAGGGAGGAGGACGAGCGCTTCTTCGTCGACGTCGATCGCAGCCGCAGCGGGGACTGGCTCTTCGTCGAGACGGGCAGCGCGGTGACCAGCGAGACCCGGCTGGTGCCGGCGGCCGACCCCACGGCCGCTCCTCGCCTGGTGGCCGCCCGCGAACAGGAGGTCGAGTACGCCGTCGACCATCGCGGTGACGACCTCTGGATCCTCACCAACCGCGAGGCCGAGAACTTCCGTCTGATGCGCTGTCCTGTCGGTGAGACCGATCCGGCGGGCTGGAGGGAGGTCGTCGCCCACCGCGAGCAGGTGAAGCTCGACGCGTTCGATCTCTTCCGCGACTTCGTGGTGCTCGTCGAGCGCGAGGACGGGCTGCGCCGACTCCGCATCCTGCAGCCGGACGGCGGCGACGACCACCTCGTGGAGCTGCCGGAGGAGGTCCACGCCCTGTCGATGGACGAGAACCTGGAGGCGGACACCGAGACCTACCGCTTCGGCTACAGCTCGCCCGTGACCCCCCACACCTGGTACGACTACCGGCCGGCGCAGCGTAGCCTCGAGGTGGTGAAGCGGCAGGAGATCCCGAGCGGCCACGAACCGTCGCTCTACGAGGCGCGGCGCATCTGGGCGAGCGCTCCCGATGGTGTGCGGGTGCCGATCACCATCGCCTGCCGCAAGGACGTAGGCCGCCAGCGCAACGCCCCGTGCCTGCTCTACGGCTACGGCGCCTACGGCATCTCGATCGATCCGTCCTTCTCGCCCCACACGCTGTCCCTTCTCGAGCGCGGCTTCGTCCACGCCGTGGCCCACGTGCGCGGCGGCGGCGAGCTCGGCGAAGCCTGGCACAAGGCCGGCAAGCTCGAGCGCAAGGAGAGCACCTTCGCCGACTTCATCGCCGCCGCGGAGTGCCTGGTCGAGGAGGGCTGGACGGCGCCGGACCGGCTGGCGATCCGAGGCGGCAGCGCCGGCGGCCTGCTCGTGGGGATGGTGCTCAACCGCCGGCCCGAGCTCTTCGCCGCGGCCCTCGCCCTGGTGCCCTTCGTCGACATCGCCAACACGATGCTCGACGCCTCCCTGCCGCTGACCGTCACCGAGTACGAGGAGTGGGGCGACCCGTCCGACCCCGAGGTCTACCGCCGCCTCCTCTCCTACTCGCCCTACGAGAACGTGGGCGAGGGCCCCTATCCCCCGGTGCTGGTCACGGCCGGCTGGAACGACCCGCGGGTCCAGTACTGGGAGCCCGCCAAGTGGGTGGCGAAGTTGCGCTCGACGACCGGGGCCGAGAGCGGCGTGCTGCTCAAGACCGACATGGGCTCGGGTCACGGCGGGCCCTCGGGGCGCTACGAGGCCTTGCGCGAGCGGGCGCTGGAGCTGACCTTCCTGTTCGACCGGCTCGGCCTCCGGTAGGGTAGGCCGTCATGCCCGACGCGAGCTCGAGGGTCGTGCGCCGCTGGCAGCTCCTGGCCCTCGTCTGCATCGTGACGGCGGGCCTGGCTCTCTGGGTCTGCTCGGTACGCTCGACGACGACCGTCGTGCTCGTCCGCCACGCCGAGAAGGTCGAGGGGCCCAACCCGCTCCTCACCGCCGAGGGACGCCAGCGCGCCGAGGCGTTGGTGGAGGTCGTCGCCGGCTCGGCGGTCGCCGGAGTCTATGCCACCAACCTCTGCCGCACCGCCCTGACCGCCGAGCCGCTGGCGCTCGAGCTCGGCCAGCCGATCCGCATCCAGACGGTGACCGACTCCGGCGGCCTGGAGGAGTGCGGAGTGACGGCGCCGCTCGCTCCGCTGCCGGCCTCGCTCGACTCCGCCGAGGCCCTCGCCGGCGCCATCCTGACGGCGCACCGGGGTCGGCTCGCGGTCGTCGTCGGGCACAGCAACACGGTCCCGGCGCTCGTTGAGGCCTT
>Ga0299913_10001112_pt1 | contig 19145 bp, 18 predicted proteins | sample RVTome_9_FD_201360 | JGI IMG/M metagenome (GOLD analysis project Ga0299913, IMG submission 201360) | Soil microbial communities from uranium-contaminated site in the Upper Colorado River Basin, Wyoming, United States - RVT155D38 (version 2) ... | reverse complement strand
CGCCTAATCTTTTGCCGCAGCTCGGTCGACGAGAGCGGCGATTTCAGGCCATGGAGGTAGACCCAGGCGGGCGGACGACGGGTCGCCAGCGTAGCTGCCGCGAATTCCGGAAGGCGTGCTCCGGCAAGGGCTTGGGGGGCAATTCCGGCGACGGCGTCGAGGCTTCCGCCGCCCCGATCGACGACTGCGATCGGCACCGTTCGGGCGATGGTGCGCCACCCGCGCCAACGGTGGAATTCCGGCAGATTGTCCGCTCCCATGACCCAGACGAAATGCACCCCCCGGCAACGCCGGAGCAGTTCGCGGAGGGTGTCGCAGGTGTAGCGGGTTCCGAGCGCCGCTTCGACGCCGGTCACGTGAATCCGTGGGTGGCGGGCCAGGCGGCGCGCCGCCGCGAGCCGGGTCTCAAGCGGCGGCAGATCCCGCACGTCCTTTAGCGGATTGCCGGGGGTCACCAGCCACCAGATGGCATCGAGCTGGAGCCGCTTCAGCGCCAGCAGCGATACCGCCCGATGCGCGGCATGCGGCGGGTTGAACGAACCACCAAACAGCCCGATGCGGAGACCCGGGGCGTGCGGCGGAAGGCTCCCTGGCCTCATGTTTCGAGACGCCGGGCTGCGCCCGGCTCCTCACCATGAGGGCCGCTGGCTGCACCACGAAGCCTCATCCTGAGGAGCCGACCGAGGGTCGGCGTCTCGAAGGATGGCGGCACGCTCACGGCCTGATCTGCCCAGTGCCGCGGATTCGGTATTTGAAGGTGCAAAGCTGCTCGACGCCGACGGGACCTCGCGCATGCAGCTTGCCGGTGGCGATGCCGATCTCGGCGCCGAAGCCGAACTCGCCGCCGTCGGCGAACTGGGTCGAGGCGTTGTGCAAGACGATCGCGGAATCGACCTCGCGGAGAAATTTCTCGGCTGCCGCCTGATCGTCGGTCACGATCGCGTCGGTGTGCTGCGAGCCGTAGCGCGTGATGTGCTCGATCGCGCCATCAACGCCGTCGACGACCTTGGCCGCAATGACGGCGTCGAGGTATTCGGTTCCCCAATCCTCGTCGCTCGCGGGCTTCACGCGAGAGTCGACAGCCTGCACGGCAGCGTCGCCGCGCACCTCGCAGCCAGCCTCGATCAGCATGCTCACCAGCGGCTTCAGATGCGTGGCAGCCGTAGCACGATCGACCAACAGCGTTTCCGCCGCGCCGCAGACCCCGGTCCGGCGCATTTTCGCGTTCAGCACGATGGACTTCGCCATGTCGAGCCGCGCGGCCTTGTCGACGTAGACGTGGCAAATCCCTTCCAGATGGGCAAACACCGGAACCCGCGCTTCGGCCTGGACGCGGGCCACCAAGCCCTTGCCCCCACGCGGCACGATGACGTCAATCGCCCCGTCGAGCCCCTGGAGCATCAGTCCGACCGCGGCCCGATCGCGGGTCGGGACGAGTTGGATTGCATCCTGTGGCAGCCCGGCGGCTTCAAGGCCCTCGACCAGCGCCGCGTGAATGGCCCGCGTCGAGCGCAGGCTCTCCGAGCCGCCGCGCAGGATGGCGGCATTCCCGGCCTTCAGGCACAGCGCGCCGGCATCGGCCGTCACGTTGGGACGGCTCTCGTAGATGATCCCCACCACGCCCAGCGGCACCCGCACACGCTCGATCCGCATGCCGTTCGGACGGGTCCAGGCTTCGGTGACTGTCCCCACGGGATCCGGGAGGTCGCGCACCACCTCGAGGCCATCCGCCATGGCGGCCACGCGCTTGTCGTCGAGCTTGAGCCGGTCGAGGAACGCGTCCGTGGCGCCGCTTGACCGGGCCTCGGTAAGATCGTCCGCATTGGCCGCCAGGATATCGGCTTGGCGCACGCGCAGCGCCCGGCCCATCGCGTCGAGCGCGGAATTCTTCTGTGTCGTGTCTGCGAGTGCCAATAGGCGCGCGGCGGCACGCGCGCGGCGGCCGATCGCGCCCATGACGGCAGCGATGTCCACAGAGCTGTCAACAGCCTTCAGGGGCGCGGTCATCTTTGAGACATAAACTATCTGAACGGTGGTTTGTACCATATCAGTTCCGGCCCTGCGAAGGTCTGGGATATGGCGGGTGACAGTACCGTATCCAAGTAGCGTTCTCGTGCGTTGGTAAGCGGGCGTGGGGTATCCCCGGAGTGTGTGATGGCGGTTCAGAGTGAGCGTCTCCCGCGCCGATTTCCGGTCGGCACCAAGTTCGTGCTCGAGGATCGAGTTGTCGGCGGCGTCCGCGCGTATGTTCGTTATCTCGTGTTCCCGGATGGCCGGTGCGTTGATTTGCCGGCCGCGGGAACACGAGTTGCGGCTGAGCCGACCCGTCGGCGGCGGCCGCGCAGCCGCCGATCGGCCTCTCCCCGCTAACCACCCTGCGTTATCGGCCCCGGCAGCCGACTTGCCGCCTATCGGCCATGCGGCGTGATCGCACTTGACCCATCGTCATCCGCAGGCACATTCGTGCGATGTCGCGAATCTCAATGCTATTGCCGATGCGCAGCGTGACGCGCTGGCGCACGCTCTTATTGGCCCTGGCCTGCGTGGCCATGGCGCAAGCGGCCCTTGCGCAAGGCTCGGCGCGCTGCCGCAATACCGGCAGCTTCGAGCGCTGGCTCGAAGCGTTCCGCCAGGAGGCCCTGACCAAGGGAGTCTCGCGGCGCGCGCTCGAATCGGCCGCGCCGCTGATGGTCTACGAGCAGCGGATCATCAACATCGATCGCGGCCAACGCTTCTTCCAGCAGGGCTTCCTCGACTTCGCCGACAAGCTGATCTCGAAGTACCGCCTACAGCACGGCGCGGCGACCATCCGCAAGCATGCCGCGACTTTCGCGCGCGTGGAAAAGGACTACGGTGTGCCGGCGCCGGTGATCACCGCGTTCTGGGCACTGGAGAGCGACTTCGGCGCCAACATGGGCAAGGACAAGGTCATCACCGCGCTGACGACGCTCGCCTACGACTGCCGCCGTTCCGAGATGTTCCGCGAGCAGTTGCTCGGCGCCCTGCAGCTTGTCGACAGCGGCGATCTCGAAGCGGGTGAGATGATCGGCTCCTGGGCCGGTGAAATGGGCCAGACCCAGTTCATGCCGAAGGAGTACATGGCGAACGCGATCGACTACGACGGCAACGGCAAGCGCAATCTGCTCAAGAGCGTGCCCGACGTGCTCGGCTCTACGGGGAAGTATCTTGCGCAGCTTGGCTGGCGGCGCGGCGAGCCGTGGATTCAGGAGGTCACGGTGCCGGCGGAACTGCCGTGGCACGAGGCCGACCTGACCATCAAGCATCCGCGCTCGCAATGGGTCCGCTGGGGCGTCCGCGCCGCGCATGGCGCGAAGCTGCCGGCCGACAATCTGCCGACCGCGCTGATCCTGCCGATGGGGCGGTTCGGCCCGGCATTCCTCGCCTATCCGAACTTCGACGCCTACATCGGCTGGAACGAGTCGCTGATCTATTCGCTGACGGCCGCTTATCTTGCGACCAGACTTGCCGGCGCGCCGCCGGTCGAGCGCGGACGGCGCGACATGCCGAGCCTGGACGCCAAGCAGACCTTCGAACTGCAGCGGCTGCTGGCGCAGCGCGGCTACAAGGTCGGCGAGATCGACGGCAAGATCGGCGCACAGACCCGCGCCGCTGTGCGCGCGGCGCAAATGAAGCTGGGGCTGCCCGCCGACTCTTATCCGACGGCCGAGTTGATCCAGCGGCTGCGGTGACGTGCCAGCCGTTCGTTCCCGCGCAAGCGGGAACCCAGAAGGCCATAAAACAGCCTTCTCGTGTGTCGCTCTGGGTCCCCGCTTTCGCGCTAATTGATGCACAGATTTCCGCAGACACCACCGTGAGCGATTCGACGAGCGACGCCACGTGGTCCCTCTCCCCCTTGGGGAGAGGGACAGGGTGAGGGGGCTCCGAGAGCCAATGTGAATCTCGTAACCTCCTCACCCCAACCCTTTCCCCGATGGGGAGAGGGAGTCCCACCGTGCCCGCGGCGATGCTCACGATCCAACCCGCGGTCGCGGGAAAGACGTGTGCATCAACTAACGCATTCGTGGGGACGAACGGATGGGGCAGCCGCACTACTCCACCGCCACCGGTTTCCCCGTTTCCGCCGATTTCACCACCGCCTCAAACGCCCCGACCATGTCGAGCATCTGGTCCGGCGTCACCGGGAACGGCGCCTTTCCTTCGACCGCATCGGCGAAGGCCTCCACCAGCACCTTGAGCGAGTCGACATGCGGGAAGGTCTGCGTCACCGGCTCCTCACCCATGCGGGCGACGGTGAGGGTGTCCTCGCCGCGCGCCTCGACCCAACCGTTGGTGCAAAAAACGTGGATGCGCCAGACCACCGGCGCGGCGCGCACCGTTGCCATCAGGCCGGTCGCGCCGCTCGCGAACTCCACCAGCACCGCCAGCACGTCGCGCGGATCGGGCGGCGGCTTGCGCTCGAACACTTTGGCGTCGATCCGGCGGATCGGCCCGCCGTGATTGACGAAGGCATCGAGCACATGCAGGCCCGCGCCGGTAAGCCCGGCAGCCGGCGACTCGTTCGGATCGTCGCGCCAGCTTCCGCGCCCAACGCGGGTCGAGTGCTCGTTCGAGAAGTGCCCCTCGATGTGCAGGACGTCGCCCAACTCGCCGCTGTCGAGCACGCGCTTGAGCTCACGCATGGAGACGAAGCAGCGCTTGTTGTTGCCGGAGCCGAGCGGCACGCTGGCCGCACGGCATGCATCGACCGCACGCTGAGCGTCGGTGCGGGTCAGCGCCAGCGGCTTCTCGCACCACACCGGCCGGCCGGCGGCGGTGACGGCATGCACCTGCTGCACGTGCAGCGAATGCGGGGTCGCGAGCCATACCGCTTGAACCTCCGGGTCGGCCAGCGCGTCGGCGAGGTCAGTGGAAAGACGCAGGCCGTGCCGCGCGACGATATCGCGGGCAAGCTCCGGCTCCTTGCTGACCGCGTGGACGAACCGCACCCGGTCGCTCTTTCCCTGCACTGAGCCGAGGAGCGTCTGGCCCCAACGCCCGAGCCCGATCACCGCCGCCTTGAGCATGCATTCCCTCCCCGCTGGCATTCCTGGGCCCGGAGGCCTGGAACCATAGCCCTTGTCCTATCGAGTAAGCTGGCCCCTCGCCTACGGCAAGCATTGTGGTTATGGATTCCGGGTTCCGCGCTGCGCGCGGCCCCGGAATGACTCGCGGAGACGCACGTGGCAACAAATCCCATCGGCATCATCGGCCTCGGCCTCATGGGCGAGGTCTATGCGCGGCGGCTGACCGACGCCGGACGCGCGGTGACCGGCTACGATGTCGATGCCGCAAAGGGCGAGCGGCTGACCCAAATGGGCGGACAGGCGGCCGGCTCCATTGCCGAGGTGGCGCGCGCCTGCGACACCGTCATCCTGGCGGTGTTCAACACCGATCAATGCGAGGAAGTGACCGACGCAATCCTGGCCGCCCGCGGCGGCGGCAGCAATGTGATCGTGCTCTGCACCTCGACCGTCGACCCCGACCGGATTGCAGCGCTCAGCGCGCGCGTCATTCCGCATGGGCTGCGGTTTCTGGAGACGCCGGTCTCCGGCACCAGCGAGCAGGTCCGCCGGGGCGAAGGCGTCGGGCTGGTCGGCGGCGACATTGCCGTCATGGCGGACGTAGACGACATCCTGACAATCCTGTTCCCGCGCCGCTACCACGTCGGCAAGGTCGGCGACGGCGGGCGCACCAAGCTCTCCATCAATCTCATCCTCGGCCTCAATCGGGCGGCGCTGGCGGAAGGACTGGTGTTCGCCCGCCGGCTTGGCCTGGACCTCGCGGCATTCCTCCCCGTCGCCCGTGAGTCGGCCGCGTACTCGCAGATCATGGACGTCAAAGGCCAGAAGATGCTGAGCGGCGAGTTCGCGCCGGAAGGCCGAATCCGCCAGACGCTCAAGGACGTTCATCTGATGCTGCAGCAGGCCGAGCAGCACGGACAAGACCTGCCGATGCTCAAAGTGCACCGTGACCTGCTCGAATCCTGCGTACGCGCCGGCGAAGGCGACAATGACAACAGCGGCGTCATCCGTGAGATCGACCGGCGGCGGACGGACAAGGCGGCAAAGGTCAAGGCCTCATGAGCGACGGAAACGTTCACTTCGTGCGCGAGGGCGCCGTCGCGCGTATCACCTTCGACCGGCCGGCCGCGCGCAATGCCATGACGTGGCACATGTACGAGCGGCTCGGCGCGATCTGCGAGCAGTTGGCGAAAGAGCGTGACGTGCGGGTCGCGGTGTTCCGCGGGGCCGGCGGTAAGGCGTTCATCGCCGGCACCGACATCGCGCAGTTCCTGGAGTTCAAGTCGGGCGAGGACGGCATCGCCTACGAAGAAAAAATGGAGCGCTATCTCAGCCTCATCGAGGCACTTCCGATGCCGACGCTGGCGGTGATCGAAGGCTGGGCGATCGGCGGCGGGCTCGCGATTGCGGCGGCCTGCGACCTGCGCATCGCAACGCCGGATGCGCGCTTCGGGGTGCCGATCGCGCGCACGCTCGGCAACTGCCTGTCGGTCGCGAACTACGCCCGCCTTGTCGCCGCGCTGGGCGCGTCGCGCGCCAAACGGGTGCTGCTGCTCGCCGAGAACCTCACCGCCGATGAGGCCCTCGCCGGCGGCTTCCTGTCGGCCATTGTCGAGCCCGATGCGCTCGATCAGCGTGTCAGTGAAATGTGCGATCGGCTGCAGGGGCACGCGCCGGTCACCATGCGGGTCAGCAAGGAGGCGATCCGCCGCCTGCTGCATGCAGGGCTGCCAAACGGTGACGATCTCGTCCGCGCCTGCTATGGCAGCGAGGACTTCGGCATTGGCGTCCGCGCCTTCGTGGAGAAGAAGACGCCCGCATGGACGGGAAAATAGTGGAGGTTCCGCCAGCATGGTCCCATTCGACAAACAGCAGGTCATGGTCGTTCGGCAGAAGCAGATCGGCACCGACGTCACCTATGAGCCGCCGCTGCGCATCGGCTTCGGCATCAACGACGCCACCATCGACGGCGCGAACGCCGTGATGGGCCGCACGATCCTGGTGCCGGGCGGCGCGCCGAATCTCACGCACTACCACACCAAGAACGACGTCTGCTGGTACATCCTCTACGGCAAGGTGCGCTGCATCACCGCCAAGCATGACGGCAGCAACCGCAAGGAGCTGATCCTGGAAGGAGGCGACTTCGTCTACATCCCGAGCGGCGCCCTTCACGTGATCGCCAACGCTTCGGAGACAGAAGAGGCCTCTCTGATCTTCTGCTACATCGGCGTCGGCAATGTCGAAGCCGCTGAGACCGTCTGGCTCAACGAGATGCACGACGGGTTCGTTGCCGCATGAGTGCCATCGACTCGCATCATCACGTCTGGTGGATCAGGAAACATGCCTATCACTGGCCGCCACAAGGGCGCGAGTTGCTGAATCGGGATTTCACGCCCGATGACCTGAAGGTGGAACTGGACGCTTGCGGCATCGACGGATCGGTGCTGGTGCAGGTGCTGCAGCTTGACGAGACGCGGGAGTTCCTCGAGCTCCAGCGCCGGCACGATTTCATCCGCGGTGTCGTCGGCTGGGTGCCGCTCGCCGATCCGAAGGCGACCGCGCAAGCGCTCGAGGAGTTGCCCAGCCGCGGCAAGCTGGTCGGCGTACGCCACCTTGTGTTCAACGAACCGGATCCCAACTGGCTCGTGCAGCCGGCGGTGCTGGAATCGCTGAAGCTGCTCGCCAAGGCCGGGTTCGCGTTCGACTCGATTCCCGTCACGCCGCCGCAATTCGACGCCATGCTGGAGGCCGCGCGCCGCCTGCCCGACCTCAACATCGTGCTCAATCACCTCGGCGGCCCACCGTTGCCGACGCTCGGCTGGGAGCCGTGGGCCTCGCAGATCAAGGCCGCGGGTGAACTGAAGAACGTCACCGTCAAGCTGTCGATCGGCCTGCATGCGGTGGTCGGCTGGCGCTGGTCGACCGAACAGGCGAAGCGCTACGTCGATCGCGTCATGGAAGCGTTCGGCCCGTCGCGCGTGATGGCGGGCAGCAACTGGCCGCCGATCCTGCTCGGAGGCGGCTTCAAGGAAGTTTGGGACGGGCAAATCGAGCTGATCTCCGGCTATTCGGCGGCCGAGAAGGCAGAGATTCTCGGCGCCACCGCCGAGCGCGTCTATCGCCTGTAAGCATTGCGAGGAAGTGTTCGATGTTCCGGCACATGGCCATTCTCAAGTTCAAGCCCGACGCTAAGCCGCAGGATATCGAAGACTACTTCGAGGCCTTCCCGAAATTGATGGCAGGCCTGCCGGTGGTGCGCCGCTGGACCATCGGACGCAACGAAGGCGCCGGTGGCGAGACCCACGTCAAGAAGCACAGCTTCGCGCCGAATTACGACGTTGGGCTGACGATGGAATTCGACAGTCCGCAGGACTATCGGGCTTATGCCGAATCGGCGGAGCACCAGGCGTTCTTCGCCCGCTACTGCACGCCGATCCTGGCGGAACGCGTTGTAGTACAGTTCCACGAGACCTGAGATCAGACGGCAGCAGGACGCGCACAAGCAATGCGTACAGGTTCGGAGTATCTCCGCTCGCTCGACGACGGACGGCAGGTGTTCGTTGACGGCGAACGCGCCGCCGACGTGACCAAGCACCCGGCGTTCCGCGAGGCGGCGCGCTCGATCGCACAGCTCTACGACATCGCAGCCGCGCCCGAAAACCGGGAGCGCATGACCTTTCCGTCACCCAAGACCGGCGCGCCGGTGCTGCGCGCCTGGCAGATTCCCAGGACCCACGAGGACCTGCGCGCGCGGCGGCTGTTCTCGGAGACCTGGGCGGAGTCGACATTCGGCCTGATGGGGCGCAGCCCGGATCACGTCGCCGGTTTCTTCTGCGGCTATGCGGCGGTGCCGAGCCTTTTCGCCACGGCAGGGCGACAGTTCGCCGACAACCTGCTGGCCTTCTACGAGCGGGCGCGCGACGAGCACCTCTACTTGAGTTACGCCATCGTGCCGCCGCAGATCGACCGCTCAAAGCCGGCGCACCAGCAATCCGATCCGACGCTCTACGCCGGTGTCGTCAAGGAACGCGACGACGGCATCGTCATTTCCGGCGCGCAGCAGGTCGCGACCGGCGGCGTATTGTCCGACTGGCTGCAATTGAGTTGTATCCACGCGCTGCAGCCGGGCGACGAGAATTACGCCAACAACCTCGTGGTTCCGATCAGCGCGCCGGGCGTGAAGCTGTTTGCGCGCCGGCCGTTTGCCTGGCCGGGCCAAAACTCTCTCGACTATCCGCTTTCCAGCCGCTTCGACGAATCCGACAGCTACGTCGTGTTCGACAATGTGTTCGTGCCCTGGGAGCACGTCTTCATCTACCGCAACGTCGAGCTCACCCGCGACCAGTGGTGGAAGACGCCCTCACACGTCTATGGCAACCACCAGGCGCAGGTGCGCTACGTCACCAAGCTGCGCTTCATGATGGGGCTGGCGCAGCGCATGGTTGAAATGATCGGCAGCGCCGGGCAGCCGCCGGTGCGTATCGCGATGGGCGAGCTGGCGTCGCTGGCGTCGATCTACGAAGGCATGCTGCTCGCGCACGAGACCACGGCGCCGATCATCGACGGCGTGCTGTGGCCGTCGCGCATCACGCTATACTCCGCCATGGCGATGCAGGCAGAATTCAACGGCCGCATGAACGAGATCATCCGCGAACTGGTGTCGTCGTCGGTGATCTCGGTGCCGTCGTCAGCCGCCGATTTCGATAATCCGGAGATCGCGCCGGCGATCGAGCGCTACATGCGCTCCGGTTCGATGGACGCCAAGTCACGGACCGCGCTGGTGCGGATGTTGTGGGATTTTCTCGGCACCGAATTCGGCAGCCGCCATCAGCAATACGAAAAATTTTACGGAGGATCGTCGTTCGTCGTGAAGCAGAACGTCTACCGCGCTTATGACTTCGAACGCGCGACCGCGCTGGTGGACAAGGCGCTGGGCCTGCCGCCGGTTGGCGATTCGTCACCCTGAGGGGCGTGTAAAGCGCTCGTCTCAAAGAACGAGGGCGCGAGCGCCGCCCGTGACCATCCGGCCCTCAAGTCCGTTGAATCCAGAAATTATACATTGCGATGAAAACATCGGGATGTTCGCGTTCGAAAGCGTCCCAGCGATCGAGATCGGAAAACGACCACCCGGCTTGAGCGAACAGATTGCGGTAATGGTTGTGCTCTTCATTCGACCTGAACTGGAAACCGATGAACCTCATGTCGTTCTCGGCCAGAAAATCCTTGATCTCGGGTATCGTGAACTGCTGCTCGTGCACATGAAACAAGAGGTCGCGGCAGTCGCTGGTGGCAAAGAAATCGTTGAGTCCCATGAACCTGAACTGCTCCGAACCGTCGATCAGCTCCTGCCGGCAGCAGCGGATGTCATCGGGCGTCGGGCGATAACCCCGCTCCGCAACGCGCTTGCGGACAGCGACGACTTCGCGCCGGGCATAGGCGCTGTAAAGCCCAACTTGCATCAACCCATTCGGCTTCAACAGCCTGATCAACTCTCGCCATCCACCGAGCGGATCGCCCATGTGGTGCAGCACACCGCCGGTATTGATCAGGTCGAAGCTTCGGCCGATCGATCCGATCAGGAGAATGTCAGCCTGCGCGAATTCGATTGAGTCGGAAAGCGCCGGCGGGATCTTGCGCTTTGCGCTGGCGAGGCTCGCAAGGCTGAGGTCGACAGCGAGCACGCGCGCACCCCGATAGGTCTGCGCAAATTCCAGCGCGTGCCGGCCGGTGCCGCAGCCGGCTTCCAGAACCTCAAGGAGGTCGCCGTGCCCGACGGGGCGAAATGGCACGGCCGGGAACTGCAGTCGAATTTGCTCATCGAGATTGGCCAAGACGTTGGGCGGCGTGCGCAATCGGACCCAGCGTGGATAAGGGTTTTCCTCGTACTGTTCGCGCACCTCGGCCGTCACACCGCCGCTGATGGGCGTGAGACGCGGCATCGACGCCCGCAGGTCCTGTTCGAGCTTCGGCTCGTGCACCTGCTGGGTCAGAACCGCGGCGAGGCGGCCGGGCCATGTCCTCGCAGCGATGGCGGATACATTTGGAAGCGAATTCAGCCCCGCATACATGGCGCATACCAGCAGGTACATCGCGTCAAGCGGCGCACCGGGCTCCGTTGCTTCGGTCAGCATCGCCTCGAGGCGCTGCACCTGCTCGGTTTCCGCCGGAGAAGCCGCGAAGACATACTCGTTGATGAAGCACTGCTGCGCCAGCGCGGAGGCGAACGCGAGAAGGTGGTCGCCAGCGAGCTGCTCGCCGGCAAGCGTTGCGCGCAGCATCGCGCCGCGCAGTGCGGTAAGCCAACGCTCAAGCCCGATGTCGCGAACCGTCGTCGATTCGAGCACGATGCGAAAATATGGGTTGGCTGCAATTGACGAAGCGTCCTGCGCCTCCACGATGCTTTTTTCCGACAATGTCTCGATCGAGGCGGTCGCTGCGTTCGCGAGGCACGCTTCCAAGGTCGGAATCAGCCTTTTTAGGGTACGCAGGACCTTCGCGAAGTCATTCAGCGTCTGCGGCAACACGCGAGCAAGTTCGACGTATTGGGCCGAAGCCTTGGCGAGCTTCCCCTGCGAGAGATAGACATGCGCAAGCCCCTCGTGGGTCGGCTCGTGACTGGGTTGGATAGCCAAGGCCCGCTTGTAGATGGCGGCGGCCGTGTTCAGTTCGCCCAGATTAGCGTGCTGCGCCGCGCGCCGGCACAGGTCCGCAGCCACGCCCAGTGCGTTGAGCGCCGGCTCAAACCCGGGCGTCGGCGCTTGCTTGCTCGAAGCGCGGCGCAGCTTGCGATTCATCCGATGCCCCTGTTCTGCACCTTCGCAATCGCTTGAGGTCTCGACCCAAGCTTTGGCGAGAGCATCTTACTTCCGCTTCCCCAATCCCAATTCCTCCCACCTTGCCAGCACCGCCGTCTCGTCTTCCGGGGTCGGCCGCACGGTCGGCGGATAGCGCGCGCCGCCGAAGTCGGGGTCGGGGTCGTAGTCGAGGTTCATTGTGGCGTCGATCAGCACGCGGTTCCACTTGCCGGTGCCGAACAACGTCGGATTGCGGTCGCGCTTGCGCACCGAGGGATCGAGCCCAAGCCCAAAGGTCGACGGCATGATGATCACATCGTTCTCGCCCGCGTTCACCCGGTAGGCGATCGCCCAGTCGACCGCGGCGTAATCGTGGATGTCGATGTCGTCGTCCACCACGGTGATGTGCTTGTAGCGCACGTGCGCCGCCGAAGAGCCCCAGATGGCGTTGGCCGCCTGCTTCGCCTGATTGCGGTAGCTCTGCTTCATCTGGATCAACAGGTTGATCCCGGCCTGCACCGGCTGACACCACACATCGGTGATGCCCGGCACACCTGCGCGGTCGAGCACGTTCCACGCGGTCGCGGCACGCATGATCGACGACGTGACGGTGTTCTCCGAGTACGAGCCCGGCATCGCGCCCTCGATGGTGCCGCGCAGGATCGGATTGTTGCGGTGAGTGATGGCGGTGACGCGGATCGCCGGCTTGGGCGCTGGATCGCCGGCGAGATAGCCGGTGAACTCGGCGAACGGCCCCTCGGGCAGATAATTCGCCGGGTCGATCTGCAACATGCCCTCGATCACGATCTCGGCGGTGGCGGGAACCAGGAGATCCACGGTCTCGCACTTGACCAGTTCCATCGGCGCCCCGCGGATCGAACCCGCGACGTCGTATTCGCAGATGCCCTTGGGCACGGGAGCGCCGCCGACAAATTCCAGCGCCGGCTCCACGCCCATCGCGACCGCAATCGGCACTTCGCTCGCGCCGCCGTTTTGCCACGCGGTGACATGATGACCGATGTGTTGCGCGCGCCACATCAAGATTGGGATATGATTCTTGTCGTGGATCATGCCCCGGTAGACGCCGACATTCATGATGCCGGTCTCGGGATCCTTGGTCACGCAGCCGCCGTAGGTCATCAGATAGCGGCCGCCGTCGAGGCGGTTCCAGTACGGCGCCGGGAAGTCAAAGACGTTGATGTCGTTGCCGGTGATGATGTTCTCCTTGCAGGGACCGGTGTCGACGACGACGGGCGGGATCGAGCCGGTGAGGATGGTGCGGCCGAGCTTCACCAGTTCGCGCGGATGCGTGTCGGATGGCAGCCCCATCATCATGGCGATGCGGCGATAGCTCGACAGCGCGCCGGTGAACACCTTGGTGCAGCGGCTGTCGTTCTTGTTGTAGTCCTTGATGTTGTTGAACATCACCGCCGGGCCGGTCGCTGGGCCCTGCAGCATGCGGGCGATGGTCCCGAGCTCGATGTTCCAGTCGACCTCGCCGTCAACGTCCTGGATTTCTCCAGCCTTCCTCAGCGCTCCGATCCATGCGCGCGCGTCGCCATAGGCGACCGGTTTCCGTTCAACTGTCATACGTATCCTCTCAATACCGGGCCGGAACCTTGCATCGCTGCGCCCAAGACGCAAGCCGAGCCGATTCTAGCTCTCGATGCCCGGCGCCGGCACGCCGGCAATGGCGCAGGCGGCGCGCACGGTATTGAGCAAGAGGCAGGCGATCGTCATCGGCCCGACGCCGCCCGGCACCGGCGTGATTGCGCCCGCAACAGCGGCCGCTTCGTCATAGGCGACATCGCCGACGATACGGCTCTTACCATCATCCTTCGGGATGCGGTTGATGCCGACGTCGATCACGGTGGCGCCCGGCTTGATCCAGTCGCCGCGCACGAACTGCGCCCGGCCGACGGCGGCGAACACAAGGTCGCCGCGGCGGCAGACCTCGGGGAGATTCTTCGTGCGCGAATGCGCCACCGTCACCGTGGCGTTCTCGTTGAGCAGCAATTGCAGGAGCGGCTTGCCGACAATGTTGGAGCGGCCGATCACCACCGCCTCCATCCCCTCCAGCGAGGCATGCACACTCTTCGCCAGAATGATGCAGCCGACCGGCGTACACGGCGCGAGCGCCGGCAGGCCGGTCGCGAGCCGGCCCGCATTCATCGGGTGAAAGCCATCGACATCCTTGGCCGGATCGATGGCGCTGAGAACCTTCTGCGCGTCGATCTGCTTCGGGAGCGGCAGTTGCACCAGGATGCCGTGGATAGCCGGATCGGCATTCAGCCCGGCGACCAGCGCAAGCAACTCGCCCGCCGAGGTCGTCTCAGGAAGGCGATGCTCGACCGAATGCATGCCGGCCTCGACCGTCATCTTGGCCTTGTTGCGGACATAGACTTGGCTCGCCGGATTCTCGCCGACCAGCACCACCGCGAGCCCGGGCACCAGGCCATGCTTCTGTCCGAGCAGACGCGTCGCCTCCGCAATCTGTGCCCGCAGCGCGTCGGCGCGCGCCTTGCCGTCGATGATCCGTGCCGTCATTTGCAGAGCTTCTCCAAATTCGCGATCAGCGCCGCGGGGTCGCCCGCGACTTTCAGCCGTTTGATCCGCGCCGTGGCGCCGCCCGCAAGCGCGACCCGGCTCGGCGCCACGCCGAGCGTCGCCGCGATCAGCCGCAATAGTGCGGTATTGGCCGCGCCTTCGCTCGCCGCGGCCCTCACCCGCGCCTTCAGCACCGCCTGACCGTCCGCAAGACGCTCGACGCCGTCGATCGCATCCCGGCCGCCCTTCGGCGTGAGCCGCACCGTCAGCATCAGGCCGTCCGGCGTAGCGGTCCAGGGAGCGCCAGCCACAGCGTCAGAAAACGTTCGGATAGATGTAGCGGACGATGATGTTCTCGATCAGGATGATGATCAGGATGAGGATGACGGGCGAAATGTCGATTCCGCCGAGATTGGGCATCATTCGCCGGATCGGCGCCAGGAGCGGCTCGGTGATGCGGTAAAGGAAGTCGCCCACCATCGCCACAAACTGGTTGCGTGTGTTCACAACGTTGAAGGCGACCAGCCACGACAGAACCGCCGCCGCAATCAGCAGCCAGATGTAGAGATTCAGAACGATCAGAATAACATCGAGAATCGAGCGCATGGCTTGGTCGCTGAAAATTGTGACGGGCGGCGCAACCTACCCGGTCATATGCGGCGGAACAAGCCGAGGGAGCGTCTCCTTGACACTCCCCACCCCGCGCCGTAAATCCCCGCCTACTCGCTGGTGACGCGCGTCGGCGCGTCCGTTTTTGGCGGGGCCGTAGCTCAGCTGGGAGAGCGCCGCGTTCGCAATGCGGAGGTCAGGGGTTCGATCCCCCTCGGCTCCACCATTCTCATGCCCGACTATTTCTCACCTGCCACCCGCAACACCTGGACCGCCGGCAGTAACGCGTCGCCCGACAGGGGATTATGACCGTCACCAACCCCTCCGGCTCGATCTACCGGCATCGTCCCTTTCTGTTCTACTGGGCGGCGCGGACCGCGGCGTCGCTGGCGTTCCAAATGCAGGCGGTCGCCGTCGGCTGGCAGATGTATGCCCTGACGGGCGACCCGCTCGACCTCGGGCTGATCGGGCTCGCGCTGTTCTTCCCGAGCCTGCTGCTCCTTCCGGTCATCGGCCCCGCCGCCGACCGCTACAACCGCAAGACCATCGTGTCGGTGGCCCAGGCGATCGAAGGTGTGGCGGTGGCGATCCTATTGGCGGGAACCACCGGCGGGTGGCTGACGCGGGAATTGATCTTCGCCACGATCTTCGTCCTCGGCATCGGCCGCGCCTTCGAGGCCCCGACCGTCGCCTCGCTGCTGCCCGGCATCGTCCCGCCGCAACTCTTGTCGCGCGCCATTGCGGGAGCCTCCTCGGCCACACAGGCGGCCTTCATCGTCGGCCCGGCGCTCGGCGGCGTGCTCTATCTCGTCGGCCCGACCCTGGTGTACGCACTCTGCTGCGGCCTGTTTCTGGCCAGCAGCATCCTGATCGCGTCCCTTTCGACAACGGCGCCTGCGACCCGCGCGCCATTGTCGATGACGGCGGTATTCACAGCAATCGGATTCATCCGCCGCGAGCCGCTGATCCTCGGCGCCATCACGCTCGACCTGTTCGCGGTGCTGCTCGGCGGCGCGATGGCGCTGCTGCCGGTCTATGCCAGCGATATCCTCCACGCCGGACCCTGGGGTCTCGGCCTCTTGCGTGCCGCGCCCGCGGTCGGCGCGCTCATGATGTCCATCGCCCTCACCCGCTGGCGCATCCAGCACGCCGGCCGCGTGATGTTCGGCGGCGTCCTGGTGTTCGGAATCACCACCACGGTGTTCGCGCTGTCGACCTCGCTCACACTCAGTCTCGCGATGCTGGCGATCCTCGGCGCCGCCGACATGGTGAGCATCGTGGTGCGCCAGACGCTGATCCAATTGCGCACGCCGGATGAAATGCGCGGGCGCGTTTCGGCGGTGAATTCGCTGTTCGTCGGCACTTCAAACCAGCTCGGCGATTTCCGCGCCGGCGTTTCGGCGGCGCTGTTCGGGACGGTGCCCGCCGTCTTGATCGGCGGCATTGGAACGTTCTTCGTCGTCGCGGCCTGCGTGAAGCTGTTCCCGGAACTCTACCGCGTGGACCGGCTGGATGAGCAGGGTAGCGCCAAGGCGTAGCTACGCGATGATCGCGGGCTCTTGCGGCGTGACAGCATCCTGCTCGCACGCCGTCCCGCACGTGAGCCAATGATCCAGAAACGTCGTAAGCCAAGCGCGCGCCGCCAGATCATGCACGGCGCGGTCGGCGAAGTGTTCGGTGCGCGACTTCGCGCCGGGCAATTGCATCCGCTCATGGCCGCGTACGGTCCAGCGGCACATCATGGCGTGGGTGACATCGGGATGAAATTGCAGCGCATAGCCTGAGCCGTAGCGGAAAGCCTGAGTCGGAAAGACATTGCCCGTGGCGAGAAGCTCGCCGCCGGACGGCAGATCGAAGCCTTCGCGGTGCCATTGATAGACATGCTCCGGCCATTGGCTGCACATGCGCCGGCCGGCGTCGGTCGGATAGATCGGGTAATAGCCGATCTCCACCTGACCCTCGGGATGGAACCACACCTTGGCGCCCAACAGCCGCGCCAGCATCTGCGCGCCGAGGCAGATGCCGAGGTAAGGCTTGCCCTCAGCGAGCGGCACCTTGATCCATTCGGTCTCGCGCCGAACGAAGTCCTCTTCATCGTTCGCGCTCATCGGTCCGCCGAAGATCACGGCTGCCGCATGCCCGGCCATGGCCTCCGGCAAAGGATCGCCGAAGCGCGGCCGGCGGATATCGAGCGGGAAACCGAGATCGCGCAGCGCATTGCCGATACGCCCGGGCGTCGAGTGCTCGTTGTGCAGGATAATCAGAATAGGCTGATGCATGGGCCATTCAGCAACGGACGGACGAAGGCAAGGTCGCCCAATCGGCCGTGTCCTTCCAACCATTTTTTCCGTAACGCCGACATGCGCCGGGCGCGGATCAGCCATTGAGTGGTCTTATTTGGCCGGATCCGAACCACCCTGCTCGCTGGCGACCTGCCGGCGCAACCCGATGCGCACCCTGCGCGACACGCCCAGCAGATCGGCGGCGCGCCAGATCAGGTTGTCCTCGAACTCACTCACTTCGCTGTCGGCATAGACGACCTGCCACATCATCTCGACGATGCGGCAGCGGCCCTCCTCGTCCACCGATCGATTGATCAGGCTGGTGAAGCCGTAAAGATCGACCGCCTCCTGCTCCACTTCGGTCGCTTCCCGGATCAGTTCGTCGGCCGCTTCCGCATCGAGGGCAAAGCGCTGCATGATCAGGCCATGCAGCCGATTGCGTTCCGCGTCGGACATGCCGCCGTCGATCATAGCCGTGTGGACCAGCAGCGCAGCGGCCGCCAGGCGATAGTCGTTATCGTCGAACCGGGCGGGAGATTTCTCACCCTCCGTGAACTCGTTCAGGAATTGCTTGAGCGCTGCGAGCATTCGAATCCGCAAAATAACCGGGGTTGTCGGCAGCCGAGCCGGCAGGACCAGTGCCGCCGCCGGAATGTGGCCTGTGGCCGGCAGAGCCGCAAGACGGACCAAATGTCGCCGCTACTCGAGCGCCTTGCCTTTGCTGGCGACTTTGTTGAGCAGCTTCAAATTGTTGAGGATGTACGGATTGCGGGGATCCTTCGCCTGAGCCTGGCGCAAGACCTTTCTGGCGCGCGCATAGTCGCCGCGCAAAATGTAGGAAAAGCCCTGATTGTTGAGGATTTCCGGGGTCGGGCCGAGGATCAGGATCGCCTCCTTGTAGGCCCGGTCGGCAAGGTCCCAACGATTGAGCCGGTCGTAGGTTGCCGCGAGCCCCATCCACGCTTCGCCGTCCTTGGGATGGGATTCGACGGCCTTACGGAAATGCTCCTCGGCGAGCCCGTAGTTCTCGGCACGAAACTGCTTCTTGCCGAGGCTGAGGTTATCGTAGGCGTCGCTGCCCAGGAGACCCGGCGCGGTTCCCGTCCCCAAAGCTTCCCTGGGCGTCGCGGCGGCGAAGGCGTCTGGGCCCTTGAATTGGCCGTCGGCCGTCACACAGCCGGCCAAGCCAAGCAGGCACAACGCCATGACGAGTGGAACTCGGAACACGACCACCCTCGACCCCATGCGCTCCGGCGACGCATCCCCAAAACTCAGAGTTTGCATGGATGCCCAAGGGCATACCGGCAAACAACCACCTCCGGAGCCCGCAGGCTAGGCGACGAGTGTTAAGATTTTACCTCTAGATTGCCGGCATCAGCCGCCGAAATCACCGGTGTTAAAGGCGCACGATCACCGGGCGCGGCGTCATGCGATGCTGACAGGAACACGGTAAATCGCGTTTCGTGCTGCGACCGGCGGTTGGCTGCGTCCGTCTTGTGACTGCGCCCGGGCCGCCAATTCACGGCTGCCGCGATGCTCGGGGCTCCAGATCGTCGCAAAGCGTTGCCAGGCGCGCCCATTGGGCGGCTCGATCGCGGCCGGCGTCCAGGCGGATCCGCCATCGACGCTCACGTCGACCGTTCGCACGCCGCCATCCGCCCAGGCCCAGCCCCAGATTTCGAAAGGCTGCCCAACCGGCAACGCCTGATCCGGCGCAGGTGAAACGATGACCGACTCGGGCGCGATCGACCAGACCGGAGCGGTTGCCCCGATCGGCTTTCCAGTGTCGTCCCGGAGAGGATCGTTATACCAGCCGTTGTGAACGGCCCGGTGGCGCGCGCATCGGCGAGCGTCAGCTCGGTCAGCCATTT
>Ga0299913_10001111_pt1 | contig 19149 bp, 20 predicted proteins | sample RVTome_9_FD_201360 | JGI IMG/M metagenome (GOLD analysis project Ga0299913, IMG submission 201360) | Soil microbial communities from uranium-contaminated site in the Upper Colorado River Basin, Wyoming, United States - RVT155D38 (version 2) ... | reverse complement strand
GCGGCCGGCGAGGTCGCGTCCAAGATGGTGGTCGACCGGCTGCGCGAAGTCGCCGTCGCCGACGACGCGACCGCCGACGACGCGCAGCAGCAGCTTGCCGAGGCGGTGCGTGACGCCAACCGGCGCATCCACACGTCGGCCACCGAGGACGCCCAACATGCCGGCATGGGGACCACGGTCACCGCCGCGGTCGCCGTCGGTGACCGGCTGTGCTTCGCACACGTCGGCGACAGCCGTGCCTACCTGTTCCGCGACGGCGAGTTGGAGCACATCACGGAGGACCACACGCCCGTGCAGCGTGCCGTGCGCGCCGGCGTGATCAGTCCGGAGGAGGCACTGCGCCACCCGAGCCGTCACGTGCTCGCCCAGGCGGTCGGCCTCGACGTCGACGTTGAGGTCGACACGCCCACACTGGATCTGAAGGTGGGCGACAGGATCCTGTTCTGCAGCGACGGCCTGACCGATCCGGTCCCCGATCCCAACCTGACGCGCCTGCTCGGCACCTTCGACACCCCTCAGGAGGCGGTCGATGGTCTGATCAAGGCGGCGCTGAACGGTGGTGGACCCGACAACGTGACGCTGATCGTCATAGATGTGTCGTGAAGCATCGCGGCCGGCACCCACTCGTCGAACGTGCCGCCGCGCTCGGAGTGACTGACGAACGGGTACTGGAGGCCGTCCGTCAGATCCCCAGGGTGAACTTTGTTCCGCCGGCAGCGAGGCTGATCGCCAACCGCGACGCGCCCGTGCCGATCGGCCACGGGCAGACCACGTCACAGCCCAGCCTGATCGCCCATGTTGTGGCCGAGCTGGAGCTGCAGGCCACCGACCGAGTGCTGGAGGTCGGCACAGGTCTGGGCTATCAGACCGCCATGCTCGCTGCGATCGCCGACGAGGTCTTCAGCATCGACCGTTTCGTCGATCTGGTCGAAGCCGCGCGTGGCAACCTGGCCGCGCACGGCGTCCACAACGTTGTGCTTGCGAGCGGTGACGGGACGGAAGGCTGGCCCGAACACGCGCCGTTCGACGCCATCGTCGTGTCGGCGGCGTTCGAGGAGGTCCCGCCGCCACTGGCCGAACAGCTTGCCGAGGGTGGCCGGTTGATCCAGCCACTCGGGGGCAAGCGCAAGGATGAACTGGTCCGCTTCCGCAAGGTCGGCGGCGCGCTCGTCGCCGACCGGCGCCTCGGTGCCGCTCGCTACGTGCCGCTGCGCGGACGGTACGGATCGAACCGCGAGGACTGAGGCGCCGGCACGCCAGAAAGGCCGGAACCCGCAGGTCACCAGCACCGGTGTGCGGTGCGGCTTCGGTGCCCTGCTCAGACGGTGAGTGGGGCTGGCAGCAGCCGCTCGGTCTGACCGGCGCCGGTGCGCAGGATGGCACGGAACCCGCAGCTGCAGTGGAAGTGAACGTCGATGCCGTCGGAGGTGTTGACGATCTCATCGATGTCCGACGACCAGATCATGACCTCGCTACCGTGCCTAGGACACGAGAATGAGAACATGAGAGCCTCCTTGGATCTAATCACCAACCTGTTCCTTCTATTTTGGATCATCATCACTCTCGACGAGTGGACCACTTGGCGGTAAAGTGGTCCAGATCGAGCAGCATGGGTAGGAGCGGATGCCATGGACGCCAGCCTGCTTACTCCAATCCTTGGAGATTGGAACGGAAACGGCCGCCCGCTGAACGAGTCGCTCGCTGCCGCACTCGCGTCGGCCGTCCAACGTGGCGATCTCGATCCGGGTGTCGTGCTTCCGGCTGAACGGTCGCTCGCCGAGAGCTTGAACGTCAGCCGCGGCACGGTGGTGGCCGCGTACCGGCGGTTGCGGGAACAAGGTCTGGCCAGCACCCGACATGGCAGCGGGACGACCATCGATGGCCCATCGCACGGGGGTCGGGCACCGGTGGCCCCCTTCATCAACCTGCTGAGGCGCGACGAGGGGGACGTGCTGCTGTTCCGCAGCGCCGATTGGAACGGTGACGAGGGCATCCCGGCCGAGCTGTTCGCGTCCGGTGCGGCGGAGATGTCGGCCGCCAGCACCACGGCCGGCTACTTCCCGACCGGCCTGCCCACGCTGCGTGTGGCGATCGCCGAGCACATGGAACGCATGGGTCTGCCGACGTCACCCGAACAGATCCTGGTGACCACGGGTGCGCAGCAGGCCATCGCGCTGCTGGTCGATCTGCTGGTGACACCGGGCGCGCCGGTGGCGATCGAACAGCTCAGCTACCCGGGCATGCTCGACGCTCTCCGGAGCGCGCGGGCGGCACTGCATCCCGTGCCTATGACACCTACCGGTGTGGATGTGCCGGCCCTGGAGCGGGTTGTGGCGCGGCAGCGCCCGGTCATGACCTACGTCGTCCCCAGCGTCCACAATCCCACCGGCCTGGTCCTGCCGCGCCTGGCTCGCCGGCGGATCGCCGAGCTCATGTCCCACGCCGACAGCGTGCTCGTGGAAGACCTGTCGCTGGCCGAGACGCAGCTGGAGGGCGATATCATGCCGTCGATCGCCAGCTACGCCGATGAGGCGGCTGCGCAGCGGATCATCGTCGTCGGTTCGCTGAGCAAGTGGGCGTGGTCGGGCCTGCGGATCGGGTGGATCCGTGCGCCCGTCCAACTGATCGGCCGGCTCATCCGTCACAAGATCCTGGCCGACCTCGGTACGTCGGTTCCCAGCCAGCTTCTCGCGGTCCAGTTGCTCGCACATGCCAAGGAGTTGCGCCGCCGCCGGATCACCGGGATCCGCGAGCGTCTCGATGTGCTGACCAGCGAGCTCTCGCGGCAGCTTCCGGCGTGGACGTGGACGCCGGCGGCCGGCGGACTGTGCCTGTGGGTGCGCATCGGCGGCGACTCGAGCACCCGGTTCGCGCCCGTGGCGCTGCGTCACGGCATCGCGATCGCGCCTGGGAACGTCAGCGCGGCTGATGGGGGAGCAGTGGATCACATCCGCCTGCCACTGGGCCATCCACCCGACGTCTTGCGCGAGGCGGTGAGCCGGCTCGCCGCGGCCTGGCGTAACGACAACGGCGACCTCCGCGGTTGTGGACGTGCCGACGTGATCGTCTGAACGCGGATCAGGCAGTCGCGCGCCCGGCGAGACGACTAAGGTGACGGCTATGCCCGTCTTGATCACCGGTGCCGAATCCGGTCTGGGCGCGGGGGTCATCAAGCACCTGCGGCCGACCGGGGGCGAGCTGCGCGCCTACCTCGACGCGACGGTCGCCACGGACGACGACGCCTCCCGCCTACGTACCGTTGGCTGCAAGGTCGCGCTTGGCGAGCTCGACGACGAGGGGCACCTGGAGGCCGCGCTCGAACAGGTGCACACGGTCGCGCACTGCTGGACGGGTCCGATGCATGATCCGCGAGCGCAGGTCGAGGCCGCCGCGACGTTGAGCAGCGCGATGCTCGGCGCGGGAGTCCGGCGGCTGATCTGGGTGTGCGAGGTCGCGCGTGAGGCCCGCAACTCGTACCTGGCGGCGCTGTCCGAGATCCGCGAGCTCTTCGACGCGCTGCCGGTCGAGACGGTCACACTGTCGACCACCCTGCGCTACGGAGCCGGTGATGCGTTCACCGATCGCGTCCGCCATGGCTGGCTGTCCGGCTCAGGTGTTGATCCGGCTGCGCCACACGCTCCGATCAACCTCGCCGATGTCGCACGGGCGGTAGCCGTTGCCGACCAGCAGCGCGGAACGCGCCGCGAACTGCACGTCAAGCTCACGCTGGTCGGGCCCGAGGAGCACACACTCGCCAGGTTCCTCGATCACCTCGGCGCTCCCGCCCTCGACGCGCCACCGCCCGCCGGCTTGCGCCCGCCCGAACCCTGGCTCGTCGACTGGTTGTCCCGACCGGCAACGGAACGCGCGCTTGCGAACGGTGCGACGACCGTCGCGCGGGGCGTGGACCGGCTCGGCGAGGACTGAGCACGCATCGGCCGGGGCAACAGTGTGGTGTCGACGGCCTCGAACGACAGGACGCAACCATGAGCGAGCAGTACTACTGGTGCCAGCGTCATGACAGGGTCGAACGCGAAGGCGAAGCGTGCGGTGAACGGTTCCGCCTGGGACCCTATCCGACGGCCCAGGCCGCACGGGACTGGAAGCATCAGCGGGACGCCCGCGAGGATCGTTGGGAAGCTGAGGACAAGGCCTGGGAGGGCGAGTAGGTGGATGAAGGCGGGATGTTCGAGTTCGTCCGCCTGACCAACGACGCTCCGGGCGTGGCAACGCTGCTCCTTGAGCGTCCTCCGGTCAACGCGTTGAATCCGCAGGTCTGGCGTGAGCTTCACGACGCGGCCAGGGTGCTCGCGACGGACAGCACCGTTCGCGCCGTCGTGATGTGGGGTGGCGACAGGATGTTCGCGGCGGGTGCCGACATCAAGGCGATGGCCGCCGAGACGTACCAGTCATTCTCGTCGGTGGCGGTGGGCCTCCAGGAAGCGATGCGCGCCCTGGCATCCCTGCCACAGATCGTGATCGCCGCGATCACCGGCTATGCGCTCGGGGGTGGGTGCGAGCTCGCCCTGACCGCCGACTTCCGGTTCGCGGCGCACAACGCCAAGCTCGGTCAGCCCGAGATCCTGCTCGGCATCATCCCCGGTGCCGGCGGGACCCAGCGGCTGACGCGCCTGGTGGGCGTCCAGAAGGCGAAGGAACTGGTCTACAGCGGCCGGATGGTCGAAGCCGACGAGGCGCTGTCGATCGGCCTGGTCGATCGCGTCATCGACGCCGATCAGGTGTACCAGGTCACGCTGGAGCAGGCCGAGCAGTACGCCAAGGGACCGTTTGCGCTGCGGCTCGCCAAGCAGGCCATCGATCAGGGCGCCGAACTGGACCTCGACGCCGCACTTCGGCTCGAGACCGCGCTGTTCACCGCATGCTTCGCGACCCGCGACCAGCAGACCGGCATGCAGTCGTTCCTCGAGCAGGGTCCCGGCAAGGCGGAGTTCGCCGGCGAGTAATCCGTACTTGCGTCGTCGTGGCCTCGCGCTCGTTGCCTTGCTGGGCGTGATGGTCGTGGGTAGGCGGGGGAACGGCTGAGGTCGTCGGGCGCGTTCCGGTTATGCGCGAACGCGCGTTGCTGGCGTGCCTGGTGCAGGTCGGGGCGGGCGTGGTCGGCGAGCCGTCGACGAGGCCGTCGCCGGCGAGGCGTTCGACCAGGTACCCGAAGTTGCGTTCCTCTGCGGTGGTGCGCCGCGCGTGGGCCCGCAGGTAGTTGCCGGGTGTGAAACCTTCGTCGGTGAGCACGCCGGACCGTGACACGCCCAGGGTGGCTTGACGGCGACACATGGGATGGTCAGATCGACACCGACAACCTGTGGAAACCCCGACACGTGCCGAAACGACGCTCCGGCGGCCCGCGGATCCGCTCGACGCGCCGAGTCAGCGTGCGAGGACCGGGCCCGTAGCGTCACGCTGGCGAGTCACTCCCTGCGCTACCGCGGGCTCAGGACGCAGAACTCGTTGTCCTCGGGGTCTCCGAGCACGACCCAGGTGACATCGTCGCCCTGGCCGACGTCGACCTCCTTCGCGCCCAGCCGGAGCAGGCGGTTGACTTGCGCCTCCTGATCGTCGCCCGCGTTGGGCGCGACGTCGAGGTGCACCCGGTTCTTGGTCTGCTTCGGGTCGGTGACCGCGACCATGTCGAGCGCCGGCGGCTTGCCACTGGGATGGCGCAAGCTGGCCACCATGTGGCTCTCGTAGTCCATGTGCCAACCGGTCGCCTCCGCCCAGAACCGTGCCAGGCGGCCGGGGTTGATGGCGTCGACCACGATGGCTTCGATCGTGCCCGGTTCGTCGAAGCGGTCACCTGGTTCCGCCACGCACAGCTCGTTGCCCTCGGGGTCGGCAAGCACGACCCAGCTGACGTCCTCCTGGCCGATGTCGGCGTGGGTGGCGCCCATCGCGACCAGGCGATCGACGATGTCGGCCTGATCACTGGTGGAGCGAGTCGCCAGATCGAGGTGTACCCGGTTCTTGTACCGCTTGGGTTCGGGGACCGGTACGAACACGATCGCCAGGTCGTGGCAGATGTCGTCGTCGGACGGCTCGATGGCGACCTCGTCGGGCGCGTCGAACGTGACGGGCCAGCCCAGCACGTCGGCCCACCACCGGCCGAGCCCGGCCGGATCGGCGCAGTCGATGACGACGGAGTACAACCGCGTGCCCATAGCGGTCAGCTTCGCAGCACTGGCCGTGACGGGCAATTCATGGGCGTCAGGACGGGGCGGTGCAAGCACATCAGGCGATGATGGCCGGTGGTTTCGCGCCAGCGCTAGGCTGCCGCCACATGGAACTACGCCACCTGGGAGCGACCGGCCTGGAGGTGTCGCGGATGGGGCTGGGCCTCGCCGCGCTCGGCCGGCCCGCCTACATCAACCTGGGGCACGCCGACGATCTCGATCGCGACTACGCGGTCGACGCAATGCGCCGGCGCACCGCGCGCGTGCTCGACTTCGCGTGGGCTGCGGGCGTGCGCTACGTCGATGCGGCCCGCTCCTATGGTCTTGCCGAGGAGTTCCTCGCGTCATGGTTGCGTGGACGGGGTGTCGACCAGCAGCCGGTGGTCGGGTCCAAGTGGGGTTATGAGTACACGGGCGGGTGGCGCCTCGACGCCGACGAGCACGAGGTCAAGGAGCACTCGCTGGACATGTTCACGCGCCAGCTCGCCGAGAGCCGTGCGCTGCTCGATGGCCACCTGGCGCTGTACCAGGTCCACTCGGCGACGTTGGACAGTGGCGTGCTCGACGACGATTCGCTGCTCGACGCGCTGGCCGGCCTGCGTGCCACCGGTACCGCGGTCGGCTTGACGGTGTCGGGCGCGAGCCAGGCGGACACGCTGGAGCGCGCGCTCGCGATCGAGCGCGACGGCGTGAGGTTGTTCATGACCGTGCAGGCGACGTGGAACGTGCTGGAGCCATCGCCGGGGAACATGCTGGCGGCCGCCCATGATGCGGGGCTCGGCGTCATCGTCAAGGAGGGTGTCGCCAACGGCCGGCTGACGCCGCGCACCACCGACGCCCGCGTACGCGAGGTTCTGAAGCCCATCGCCGCGAACGCCGGCGTGACCATCGACGCGGTGGCGCTGGCGGCGGTCCTGGCCCAGCCGTGGGCCGACGTCGCGCTGTCGGGAGCGGCGGCCGTGGGCCACCTGAACGCCAACATCGCGGCGCTCACCGTCGACCTCGCGCCCGATGACCGTGCCGCGCTGTCCGCGCTCGCCGAGGAGCCGGCGGTCTACTGGGCACGGCGCTCCGACCTGGCCTGGAGCTGAGTGCTCGTGGAGCCTGGTTCTGCGAACGCGCGGCGGACCTGCGGGCAAGGTTCTGGAAAACGCCGATGCGCGCGCCGGCCGGACCCGGCAAGGTGAGCAGTGGAACGTGCGGCATGTTACCGTCGAGTAACCCACGACTGCGGAGGAACCCGTGAGGATCATCTGTCCTGTCAAGCGCGTACCGGACACCGCGGCCACCAAGCATGTCGACCCGGACGATCACACGGTCGACCGCGACCGGTCCGACCCGGTGCTCAACGCCAACGACGAGTGGGCGATCGAGGAGGCCCTGCGGATCGCCGAGCGCACACCCGGAACCGAGATCATCGCGTTGTGCATGGGCCCAGACGCCGCGCAGACGACCATCCGCAAGGCACTGTCATACGGACTCGACGGCGCGATACAGATCACCGATCCGGCGTTGAGCGGAAGCGACGCCGCGGCGACGGCCCGGGTGCTGGCCGCCGCGCTGGCCGGCGAGGACTTCGATCTGATCATCATGGGCAACCAGTCGTCGGACGCACGCACGATGCTCGTCCCGGCGATGCTCGCCGAGTACCTCGGCATCCCTGCGCTGACCTACGTCAAGGACCTGCAGGTCGACGGCCGCACCTTCACCGCGCAGCGCGAGACGGCGGGCGGGCACGTTGTGGTGCGCGCCGAGGGGCCGGTCGTCGTGTCGGTGGTCGAAGCGATCAACGAGCCCCGGTACCCCAACTTCAAAGGGATCATGGCGGCGAAGAAGAAGCCGCTGGACCAGCGCGATCTGGCGGCGGCCGGCGTCGATGCGGGCGAGGTCGGGTTCGAGGGCTCGCGTACCCGCGTGCTCGACATCAGCCCCCGGCCTCCCAAGCAGGCCGGACGAACGGTCGACGACGACGGGTCGGGCCAGGTCGGCGCGGTGGCGCTGGCCGACTGGCTGGTCGAGCAGAAGATCATCTGACAGCCACCGGTCGAGAAGAGGCGAGCTCATGAGCACGATCCTGGTGTTGATCGATCACGAGACGGGTGCGACCAAGAAGATCTCCAAGCAGATCCTTACCGCCGCCCGCGGCTTGGCCGACGACGTGCACGCGGCGATGTTCGGGCCCGGTGCGCCGGACGCCGCGGCGGCGCTGGGCGCGTTCGGCGCTTCGACGGTGCATGTCTGGGACGATCCCGCCGTCACCGAGTACGTCACCGAGCCGCAGGTCCGCGCCCTGGAGGCGGCGATGGACGCGTCCGGCGCCGATGTGGTGCTGTTCCCGTCTGATCCGTTCGTGACCGACGTCGCGGCGCGGACCGCGGTGCGGCGTGGTGCCGGCGTCATCACCGACGCGGTCGACTTGACCCGCGACGGTGACAGCCTGGTCGCGACCAAGGCGATCTTCGGCGGCGACATGATCTCGCGCTGTGCCGTCGCCGACGGCGTGCCGGCGTTGATCGGCATCAAGGCCAACGCGTTCACCGCCGAGGAGACGCCCGACGCCCAGCCTGCGGGCGTCAACCAGCTCGACGTCACCCTGGACGAGGCCGCCAGGCGTGCACAGGTCGTGGAGGTCGTCGAGCAGTCCAGCGGGGACCGGCCGGAGATGACCGAGGCGTCGATCATCGCGGCGGGCGGCCGCGGCCTCGGCGACGCCGAGGGCTTCGCGTTGATCGAGCAGCTCGCCGACGCGCTCGGTGGCGCGGTGGGTGCCTCGCGCGCGGCGACGGACGCCGGCTGGTACCCCCACCAGCACCAGATCGGCCAGACCGGCAAGACCGTGGCGCCACAGCTGTACATCGGATCGGGCATCTCCGGGGCGATCCAGCACCGCGCCGGCATGCAGACCTCACAGCTGATCGTGGCGATCAACAAGGACGGTGACGCGCCGATCTTCTCGATCGCCGACTTCGGTGTGGTCGGTGACCTCCACAAGGTCATCCCTCCGCTGATCGAGGAGATCGCCAAGCGCAAGAGCTAGCGCGCGTACGGCACGCTGAGGCGCCCAGTGGCCACGATCCGCCCGATCCGTGACGACGAGATCGCCGCGCTGTCCGAGATCACGGTCGCGGCGTACGGCACGCTGGCGATGGACGTCGGCGATTACCGGGACACGCTGGCCGACGTCGCCGACCGGGTACGTTCCGCGCGGGTGCTCGTCGCCGTCGAGGGCGACCGCGTGGTCGGTGGCGTCACCTACGTGCCCGACGCGACGAGCACCTACGCCGAGTTCGCCGATGCCGACGGCGCGGGCATCCGCATGCTGGCGGTCGACCCCGCAGCCCGTGGCGGCGGCGTCGGTGAGGCGTTGGTCGCCGCCTGCGTGGCGATCGCGCGCGCCGACGGCCGGCGGCGCGTCGTGCTGCACACCACCGCGGCGATGTCGGCCGCGCAGCGCCTGTATGCCAGGCTCGGCTTCGTCCGGGCGGCCGATCGTGACTGGAGCCCGGAACCGGAGATCGCCCTGCTCGGCTACGAGCTGGACCTGTGCGACACCTGAGCGGCGTCGCGCCGGCCAGCGAGCGGGTACGGGCACCCGAAGGGCCGTCGTGGGCGTAGCGTGGACGTCATGATCTATCTCGACCACGCAGCGACGACACCGCTCGCCGGCGAGGTGCTCGACGCGATGCTGCCGTACCTGCGGGAGCAGCACGGCAACCCGTCGTCGATCCACCGCGCGGGACGCACGGCCCGGGAGGGCGTCGAGCGCGCCCGTGAGCAGGTCGCCTCCGCCCTGGGCGTCCACCCGCTCGACGTGATGTTCACCTCGGGTGGCACCGAGGCGGACAACCAGGCCATCAAGGGCATCGCGTGGGCGGCACGCGAGGCCGGTCGCGGCAACCACGTCGTGACGACCGCGATCGAGCACCACGCGGTGCTCGACGCCGTCCGCTGGCTCGGTGACGCACAGGGGTTCGACGTCACGGTGGTCGGTGTCGAGGCCGATGGCGTCGTCGATGCCGACCGGCTGCTGTCCGCCGTACGCGACGACACCGTGCTGGTGTCGGTGATGGCGGCCAACAACGAACTGGGCACCGTGCAGCCGCTGGACATCATCGGACCGGCGCTTGCCGAGCGGACGCCGGCGCTGCACACCGACGCGGTCCAGGCATTCGGCCGCACGCCGCTCGAGCCCCGGGCGTGGGCGATCGACGCGTTGTCGCTGTCGGCGCACAAGTTCAACGGACCCAAGGGCGTCGGCGTGCTGGTGCTGCGCCGGGACGTGGCGGCGACGCCGGTGCTGCACGGTGGCGGCCAGGAGCGCGGCGTGCGCTCGGGTACCTACAACGCGGCGGGCATCGTGGGTTGCGGCGCCGCCGCCGAGTTGACCGCCACCACCGCCGATGCCGAGATCCCGCGGCTGCGGGCGCTGCGTGACCGGCTGATCGCCGGGTTGTGCGCCGTCGACGGCGTCACGTTGAACGGATCGTCCACAGCGCGCCTGGCACACAACGCCAACGTCGCGGTCAAAGGCTGTGACGGGGAGTCGCTGATGCTGGCGATGGACGCTGCCGGCGTGTGCGTGTCCACGGGCTCGGCGTGCCAGTCCGGGGCGGCCGAGCAGAGCCACGTGCTGGCGGCGATCGGCGCTGCCTCGGACCACGCCCACGTGCGGCTGACCTGCGGGCGAAACACCGGACCTGACGACGTCACGCGTGCGGTGCGATGCTTCACCGAGGCCGTCGGTCGGCTGCGGAACGCCGGTGGCGGTTTCGTCTGACGACCTCCGCCCCGAGATCGCGATGGAACATGCGTTCGATAGGTGGAATACTGGGGGGAGCCTGGTTCCACCGAACGTGTCGCGGACCTGCGGCCAAGAGGGTGATGGCATGCGTGGAGATCGCGTCGAGGTCGTGATCGACACCGGTGACGGTGTCCGCAGCTTCGATGTCTTGGCGACGCGTGCCGGTCGGCGTGTCGAGACATCCACCAGCCGCAGCGTGGTCGAGGTTGCCGAAGTCACCCGCCACGGCACACCGGTCAGGATCGCAAGGTTCATGGCGAGCCGCGTCGTGGCGCTGGTCGAACATCCCGCCGCAGAGACCAGCGCCGCGACGCCGGCGCCCGCCGGCGACGGCAGCGCAAGCGGCTGACAGCGGTCCAATCACGCGTACGGTTGGGGCATGCGCGTACTCGTAGCGATGTCCGGTGGCGTCGACTCGTCCATGGCTGCAGCCCTGTTGGTCGACGAGGGCCATGACGTGACCGGTGTCCACCTCAAGATGGCCGACACGCCTTCGGGGCTGCCCGGCAAGGGCTGCTGCACGCTCGACGACGCGCGTGACGCGCGGCGCGTCGCGGACCGGCTCGGCATCGACTACTACGTCTGGGACTTCTCCGAGCCGTTCCATGATCGCGTGATGGACGACTTCGTGGCCGAGTACGCCGCCGGGCGCACGCCGAACCCGTGTGTCCGCTGCAACGAGCGCGTCAAGTACACGGCGCTGCTTGCGCGGGCGCGGGCGCTGGGCTTCGATGCGCTGGCGACGGGCCATCACCTGCGGCTGGAGCACCGCGACGGACGCTGGCGCATGTTGCGGGCGGCCGACGAGGACAAGGATCAGACGTACGTGCTCTACATGGCCACCCAGGACCAGCTCGCCCACACGCGCTGGCCGGTGGGCGAGCACACCAAGCCCGCACTGCGCCGGATGGCCGCCGAGCGCGGGCTGATCACGGCAAGCAAGCCCGATAGCCACGACATCTGCTTCATCCCGGAGGGTGATCTGGGAGGCTTCCTGCGCCCGCGTCTGGGCGCGCGGCCCGGCCCGGTCGTCGGTCCCGATGGCACCGAGCTCGCCCGGCACGACGGGGCCTACCGGTTCACCGTGGGCCAGCGGCGCGGGCTGGGCATCGCCGGCCAGTCCGAGCCTCTGTTCGTCACGGCGATCAGCGGAGATGTGGTGCACGTGGGTCCGCGCGCGGCGCTGGAGACCGCCGCGCTGGTGGCCGACGACGTCAGGTGGGTCGCCGGCCGGCCGCCGCGCGCTGCGAACATCGGTGCGCAGGTCCGGTACCGCGGCCGGCCGCTGGCCGCCGAGTGGCAGCTCGACGGCGATGGCGGGTTGCATGTGCGGTTCGGTGCGCAGCGCCCGTTCGGGGTCGCGGCGGGCCAGGCGGTCGTGCTCTACGACGGGCCGGAGTGCGTGGGCGGCGCGACCATCGCGTCGTCCACCCCGGCCGCGACCACGGTCGCCAGCGTCGCAGGGTCGTACGACGCGCCGACGGTGGGCGCCGCCCGCAGGTAGTCCACGATCGGTGCGGTCGTCAGGCGGTGGGACTCGGCCAGCCCCGTGGCGATCGTGCGCACATAGGCCGCCGCGGGGGCCTTGGACGCCGGGAGCGCCGCGGCGGTGAAGGTGAACATCGGCGCTCCGTCGAGCGCGCCGCACCGGATGATCACCGGATAGTTGCCGCGCCCGGCGATCACCCGCTGGCCGGCGCCGACGGCGGCCAGGTCGACGGCGTCGGCGTCCCCGCCGTTCTCCTGTGCGTGGATGTCGGCGAACTGCTCGAGGGTGACCCGGTACGCGCGCGCGAGCACATGGGCGTGCGCTGTCGTGTCGACGAAGGCCATGCCGCCGCCCCAGGTGCGTGACTCACCGCCGAACCGCAGACGGTAGGGCAGTGCGACCGGGCGGTCACCCGATGGCGGCCTGCGGTCCCGCGCCCCGGGATACCGTCGCCGTCCTCCCTTCGGGATCCCCCCGTGGAGGTACCGCTCGAACCGGTGGCGCGAGAGGTTGGAGCCGTAGCTGGCGTACCAGACGCATGTGCTCATCGGCGCGAGTGTGCCCTGGTGCGGTGCGGGACAGGCGTACGCGGTGTCAGCACCGCGGTGTCACACGCCCCTGAACGCGGCGCCTGCCGCGAGCACCACGCCTCCGGCCAGCGTGATCCAGAACGCGTACGGGGCGATGTCCGGCAGGTTCAACACGTCGATGTGCAGCAGTGTGCCGATGAGCAGCAGCGCGATGCCGGCGGCGAACGCAACGTTGGAGGGCGGTGTCAGCTTCATGGCCGGGGATCATACGACAGGACTAGAAGGTCGTGCGCACGCCGCACGCCGCACGACAGCGCCATCACCGTGGAGATGCCATCATCGCCGTCCCGGCGATCCTCACTAAACTGCCGCAGATGGGAGAACCCGATCTGCGCCGCACCGTGGCCGAGTTGCGCTCCGAGCTCGAACGCCACCGTTACCGCTACTACGTGCTCAGCGACCCCGAGATCCCCGACGCCGAGTTCGACGCGCTGCTGTCCAAGCTGCGCGACATCGAACAGGAGCACCCCGAGCTCGACCACCCCGATTCGCCGACGCACAAGGTCGGCACGCCACCGGCCGGGCCGTTCACCACCGTCCGCCATGAGCAGCGCATGCTGTCGCTGGACAACGTGTTCGCCGCCGACGCGTTGCGCGAGTGGGCGGAGCGGGTCGAACGCAACCTGGAGGGCGCCACCCCGCGCTGGACCTGCGAGCTCAAGGTCGACGGCGTCGCGATCAGCGTCCGCTATGAGCAGGGCTCGTTCGTCCGCGCCGTGACGCGCGGCGATGGCGACACCGGCGAGGACGTCTCGGCCAACGTTCGCACGATCGACGGTGTGCCCATCCTCCTCGCGCTCGACGACCCTGCCGAGGTGCTCGAGGTGCGCGGCGAGATCTTCTACCCGGTCGAGCGGTTCAACGTCATGAACGACGCGCGCGAGGAGGCTGGTGAGCCGCGGTTCGCCAACCCGCGCAACGCCGCGTCGGGTGCCCTGCGGCAGAAGGACCCGCGCATCACCGCGCAGCGGCCGCTGGCGCTGATCTGTCACGGGATGGGCGTCACCGAGGGGCTGCAGGTCAGCAGCCACGGTGAGTACCTGCGGATGCTGGAGCAGGCGGGGCTGCAGGTGGCGTCCGAGACCAGGACGCTCGACACCATCGACGAGGTCGTCGCGTTCACCGAGCACTGGGGCGAGCATCGGCACGATCCGTCGTACGAGCTCGACGGCGTGGTCGTCAAGGTGGACGACTTCGGCCAGCAACGCCGGCTCGGCTCGACCAGCAGCGCGCCGCGGTGGGCGATCGCCTACAAGTACCCGCCGGAGGAGAAGCAGACGGTGCTGCGCAAGATCCACATCAACGTCGGACGGACCGGCAAGGTCACGCCGTTCGCCGAGTTCGACCCGGTGCTCGTGTCCGGGTCGACGCTGCAGATGGCCACGCTGCACAACGAGGACCAGGCGCGCGCCAAGGACGTCAGGCCCGGAGACACCATCATCGTGCGCAAGGCCGGTGATGTGATCCCCGAGGTGGTCGGATTCGTTGCGTCGGCGCGGCCGCCGGAGGTCGAGGCCGCCGGTCCGTGGCAGATGCCCACCGAGTGCCCGTTCTGCCGCCAGCGCATCGAACGGCTCGAGGGCGAGGCCGCCAGCTACTGCTCCAACATCGACTGCCCCAACCGCCTGCTCGAGTCGCTGGCGCACTACGCGGGGCGCGGCGCGCTGGACATCGACGGGATGGGCTACGAGACGGCGCGGACCCTGCTCGACCATGGGCTGGTGCGCAACATCGCCGACCTGTACCGGCTGTCGGCGGACGATCTCGTGGCGCTCGAGGGTTTCGGCGCCAAGAAGGTGCAGGCGCTGCTCGACGGCATCGAGGCGTCCAAGCAGCAGCCGTTCGAGCGCCTGCTGATCGGGCTGAACATCCGCCATGTCGGGGGCACGACCGCGCGGCTGCTCGCACGTTCCTTCGGCGACATGGAGCGCCTGCGCGCTGCCGGCGCCGAGGAGATCGCGGCGGTCAACGGCATCGGCCAGATCATCGCCGACGCCGTCGCGGCGTTCTTCGCCAACGACCGCAACGCGCAACTGGTCGACGAGCTGCGCGAGCTCGGGGTCCGCATGGACACCGACCGCGATGACGTCGAGCGCACGCTCGACGGCTGGACGGTCGTGCTGACGGGTGGGCTCGAGGGCTTCACGCGCGACGAGGCCAAGCGCGCGGTCGAGGACCGCGGTGGCAAGGTGACGTCGAGCGTGTCCAAGAAGACATCGGTCGTCGTGGTCGGAAGCGATCCGGGGTCGAAGGCCGAGCGCGCCCGTGAGCTCGGGCTGCCGGTGGTCGACGAGGCCGGATTCGTCGCGTTGCTGGCGTCCGGGGCGCTCGACGGCGACGATGGTGTGCAGGACGACGCCGCGAGCCAATGACCGGCTTCGTGGAGCCCGCCGCCAGGGATGCCCCTGCGGCAACAGACTTTCCACGGCGGCACGTGACACGGTAGCGTCGGCGTTTCTTCTCCCAACGCGGTAGGTCGACAAGCATGAGTCTGGAAATCGGCGAAGTTCGCCATGTGGCCAACCTGGCCCGTATCGCACTCGACGACGGGCAGCTCGAGCAGTTGCGCGAGCAACTCGAACGGATCCTCGCCTATGCCGAGCAGATCGGCGAGGTGGTCACCGACGACATCCCGCCCACCAGCCACGCCTACCCGCTGCGCAACGTGTGGCGCGAGGACGAACCTCGCCCGTCGCTGCCGCCCGAGGAGGCCCGCGCCACCGGACCCGCGATCGAGGACGGCCGCTTCCGGGTCCCGCGCATCATCGAAGAGGAGGTCTAGACATGAGCGAGGCCACCTCGCTCACCGCGCTCGACGCGCTGACGCTGCGCAGGCTGCTCGACGCGCGTGAGGTCAGTGCGACCGACGTGGTGCACGCGCACCTCGACCGGGTCGCCGAGCACGACGGCGACGTGCACGCGTTCCTCACCGTGCTCGATGACCAGGCGCTCGCGCACGCGGCCGACATCGACAGCCGTCGCGCGGCGGGCGATCCGGTCGGAGCGCTGGCCGGTGTGCCGCTGGCGCTCAAGGACGTGCTGTGCACCCGGGGCATCCCGACCACCTGCGGCTCGAAGATGCTGGAGAACTACCGGCCGCCCTACGACGCGACGGTCGTCGAGCGGCTGCGCGCGGCCGACGCCGTCGTCATCGGCAAGACCAACCTCGACGAGTTCGCCATGGGATCGTCGACCGAGAACTCCGCGTTCGGTCCGACGCACAACCCGTGGGACCTCGATCGTGTGCCCGGCGGTTCGTCGGGTGGCTCGTCGGCGGCGGTCGCCGCACACTTCGCGCCCCTGGCGATCGGCACGGACACGGGTGGGTCCGTGCGTCAACCCGCGTCGCTGTGCGGCGTGGTCGGCATGAAGCCCACCTACGGCCTGGTCAGCCGCTACGGGCTGATCGCGTTCGCGTCATCGCTGGATCAGGTGGGTCCGTTCGCACGCACCGTCGGTGACAGCGCGCACCTGTTCGCCGCGGTCGCGGGACATGACCCGATGGACTCGACGTCGATCCCGCGGAAGGTCCCCGATGTGCTGTCGGGCCTGCACGACGGCGTCGAGGGCCTGCGGGTCGGCCTGGTCGCCGACACGCTCGGCGAAGGGGTCGAACCGAGCGTGGCCATGCGCGTCCGGGAGGCCGCCGCGCTGCTGGACAAGCTGGGTGCCGAGGTCATCGATGTGACGCTGCCGCACGCGCGGTACGGGATCGCGGCCTACTACCTGATCGCGCCGAGCGAGGCGTCGAGCAACCTGGCCCGTTACGACGGCGTCCGCTACGGCCTGCGCCGCGACGGCGAGACCACCGAGCAGATGATGGCACTGACCCGGGCCGAGGGGTTCGGCACCGAGGTGATCCGGCGCATCATGATCGGAACCTACGCCCTGTCGGCCGGTTACTACGACGCCTACTACGTCAGTGCGCAGCGGGTGCGGACGCTGATCATCCGCGACTACGAGCAGGCCTTCGAGCAGTGCGACGTGCTGCTCAGCCCGACATCGCCGTCAGCCGCGTTCGGCATCGGCGACAAGACCGATGATCCGCTCGCGATGTACCTCAACGACATCTTCACGGTGCCGGCCAACCTGTCGGGCATGCCTGCGCTGTCGATGCCCGGCGGGCTCGACGACCAGGGCCTGCCGGTCGGCGTGCAACTGGTCGCGCCGGTGCTCGGCGAGGCGGTGCTGTTCCGCGCCGCCTCCGCGCTCGAGGGGGAGCTGGCGTTTGATCCTGTACCACGGGGCAGGAATGCGCTGCATCCGCCGGGGCCGGCCGCGACGAAGCAACAGGTGTGAACGACATGACCACCACTGAACCGCTCACCGACTACGAGGCCGTCATCGGCCTCGAGGTCCACGTGGAGCTGTCCACGGCCACCAAGATGTTCTGCGGATGCGCGATCGACTTCGGCGGTGAGCCCAACAGCCGTACCTGCGCGGTGTGCCTGGGTCAGCCGGGCTCGTTGCCGGTGCCCAACGCCAGAGCCGTGGAGTTCGCGATCAGGCTGGGTCTGGCGCTGGACTGCGACATCATCGAACGCAGCCAGTTCCACCGGAAGAATTACTTCTATCCGGACATGCCCAAGAACTACCAGATCTCGCAGTACGACGTGGCGATCTGCGAGCGGGGCCACCTCGATCTGGACATCGACGGCCAGATCCGGCGGATCGGCATCCACCGCGTGCACATGGAGGAGGACACCGGCAAGACGATCCACGTGGGCACTTCGGGTCGCATCCATGGCGCCGAGTACAGCCTGGTCGACTACAACCGCGCCGGGATCCCGCTGCTCGAGGTCGTGTCCGAACCCGACGTGCGGTCCGCGGCCGAGGCGCAGGCGTACCTGTCGGAGCTTCGCGGTATCGTCCTCGCGCTGGGCATCAGCGACGCCAAGCTCGAAGAGGGCTCCATGCGCTGTGATGCCAACGTCTCAGTGCGCCCGCGCGGCCGGGACGTGTTCGGCGAGCGCGTCGAGGTCAAGAACCTCAACTCGGTCCGTTCGCTGGGGCGGGCGGTGACGTACGAGATCGAGCGTCAGACCGATCTGGCCCGCGCGGGCGAGCCGGTGATCCGCGAGACCCGGCACTGGAACGAAGACGCCGGCACGACGTCGACGTTGCGGGCCAAGGAGGCGGTGTTCGACTACCGCTACTTCCCCGATCCCGACCTCGTGCCGATCGAGCCGGACGCCGCCTGGGTCTCACAGCTCGCCGAGCAACTGCCGCCACTGCCCGCCGCCACCCGCACGCGGCTGCGAACCGACCACGGCATCGACGCGGAACGCGCCGGCACGCTGGTCGACGCGGGCCTGGTCGGCGTGCTCGACGACGCGGTCGCGGCCGGCGCGCCGCCCGGCGACGCGGCCAAGTGGCTGACCAACGAGGTGCTGGGATGGAGCAACGAACACGGTGTCGAGCCTGTCGCGCTGCCACTGACCGGCGAGCATCTGGCCGGCCTGCTGGCACTGATCGCCGACGGCACGCTGTCGACCAAGCTGGCGCGACAGGCACTGGACGGTGTGCTCGCCGGCGAGGGCAGCCCGACGGATGTGGCACGGGCGCGTGGCCTCGAGCAGATGTCGGACACCGCCGAGCTCGAGCGGATGGTCGACGACGCCATCGCGGCGCAGCCCGATGCCGCGGAGCGGATCCGCGCGGGCAACCACAAGGCGATCGGCGCGCTCGTCGGAGCGGTGATGAAGGCCAGCAGAGGCCAGGCCAACCCCCAGGTCGTCAACGACCTGATCCGCGACCGCCTGATCGCCCGCTGATCGTGCGCGTCGAGGGGGACTACCATTGCGCCGTGAAGTGCAGCCGTAGCGGGCCACACCGTCCAGACGTCGACGTCACCGGCAATGATGCCGCATGACGTCACCGATCGTTGACATGTCGGTCGACAACCGCGCGGCGGACCCGCTCGCCCTCGTGCGGGAGCCGGTCAACGACCTGCTGCGGACCTTCCTGGGAGAGCGCGAGCAGCAACTGGTCGACGTCGATCCGCGGTTGGGTCCGGTCGCCACGGCGATCGGTAGGCTCGTGCTGGCCGGTGGCAAGCGCATCCGCCCCGCGTTCGTCTACTGG
>Ga0299913_10001110_pt1 | contig 19157 bp, 17 predicted proteins | sample RVTome_9_FD_201360 | JGI IMG/M metagenome (GOLD analysis project Ga0299913, IMG submission 201360) | Soil microbial communities from uranium-contaminated site in the Upper Colorado River Basin, Wyoming, United States - RVT155D38 (version 2) ... | reverse complement strand
GGCGGCGGCCCGCCCCCCGCATGTCGACCAGCCGCCGCCGTTTCCCACGACGGAGCCCCCGACCACCCACGCCCACCACGACCCGCCCGGGCCGCAGCTCCCGCCCGGCCGAGTAAGTCCTAGAAGGAGCGCTGGCCGAAGTTCGAGGCGAGGATCGCCAGGTCCTCGCCGTCGACGCGGTCGTCGTCGTTGAGGTCGGCGACGCCGCGGTACTGGGCCATGCCGCGCTGGGTGCCGAAGGAGAAGGCCAGGGTGACCAGGTCGACACCGTCGACGCGGCCGTCGCGGTCGATGTCGCCGGCGAGGAACTGGGCGCCCTCGACGACGAACTGAAGGAGCTGGCCCGAGCGCTCGTTGGCCGGGGAAGCGCGGTCGCGGGCCTCGAGGTCGACGAAGACGACGCCCGACCAGGGCTGGGGCGGCGCGTAGCGGATCGTCTGGCGGCGCTCGTTGCCAGCGATCGTCGCCTCGACCGGCTCGCCGTCGATCAGCAGCCGGGTGGCGCTGACCGCGATGCCGGTGCCGAAGTCGTAGAGGTCGATCTCGATCGGGGCGTTCGCCGGGGTGTTCTGCTGGTCGTCGAAGGGCGACAGCCGGCCGATGACCGGGGGGACCTCGTCGCGGCCGGTGAGGACGTCGGCCCAGAGCTCGGCGAGGAGGTCGTAGCCCTCGGCGTTGGGGTGGAGGTTGTCGGCGTAGAGGGTGCTGAAGACGTCGGGGGTGTCGTGGAAGAAGACGTAGAAGGGGTCGGCGAGGTTGCGGCCGTTCTCCCAGGCGATCTCGCGGACGAGGCCGTTGAAGGCGCGGGTGCCGCGGTTGGTGCCGTCGAAGCCCGAGGACGGGTGGCGGGGGATGATCGTGCCGTGGACGACGTCCAGGCCGCGGGCCTCGGCGCGGTCGGCGATCGCGGCGATGTTGAAGGCGATCGACTCGGGGGAGAGGTCCTTGATGTCGTTGGTGCCCTCCATGAGCAGGAGGACGTCGCCGCCGCGGTCGAGGACGTCGTCGACCCGGGAGAGGGCCTCGGCGGTGGTCTCGCCGGGGAAGCCGTGGTTCTCGACGACCGCCGGGACGCCGCGGGCGTCGAGCAGCTCTTCGAGGCGGGCGGGGTAGCCGCCCGCGCCGGCGTCGTCGAAGGCGCCGGCGGTGATCGAGTCGCCGAAGGCGAGGTAGACGGTCTGCGCGGCGGCGGGGGAGGGGAGGAGCGCGCCGGCCGCGGCGAGCGCCGCCAGGGCGATGCGGCGGGTCATGGGAGGTCGCGCCAGGCCAGGGGGACGGCAGGGCGGCCGGAGCCGGGCCAGGCGAGACGGGTGTCGGAGGCCCCTTCTACGACGACCGGGCGCTCGCGGACCGGGCCGGTGGCGCCGGCCCAGCGCAGCGGCCGGCCGGCGGCGTCGAGCTCGAGGACGGCCCAGCCGGCCGGGTCGGCGGTGCGGTAGAGGACCCGCGGCCGCTCGCCGCCGGAGACGAAGGCGGGGAACAGCGAGCCCGGCTCGCCCGCCCGGCGCGCCGGCTGCCAGCGGCCGTCGCGGAAGGCCGCGGTCCACAGCCGGTACTCGCCTTCGTCGTAGCGGCTCCAGGCGGCCAGCGCGCCGCCGGGCACCGCGGCGACGGCGGGGGCGACGTCGGGCACCCGGTCGTCGACGGCGAGGCGGCGCGGCTCGCTCCACCCCTCGACCGTACGCAGGCTCCACAGGATCTCGTCGTCGGCGCCGTCGAAGGCGCTCCACACGACGAGCGGCGTGCCGTCGTCGAGCACCGCGGCGGCGGGGGCGAGCTGGCTGCCGGGGCCCGGCGGGGAGACGGTCTCCGCGGCACCCCAGGCCTCGCCGTCCCAGGCGGCGTAGCGCACGGCCTGGGCGCGCTCGCCGCCTTCGAGCCAGGCGACGCCGGCCAGGCGGCCTCCCGCCGCGACGGGCAGGGGCGAAGCGAGGAAGCGGCTCGGCGCCTCGCGGAGGGCGGGGAGGCGCCGGGTCTCGCCGGCGCCTCCGGCGAGGACGACGATCCGCTCGCCGATCTCCTCGCTGCGCAGGCCGGCGACGTACCAGCCGTCGGCGTCGCCGGCCACCGCGGCGGCCCGTTCGCCCTCGGCGAGCGGCAAGGTGACGATGCGCTCGGCGGCGGGGTCGGGCAGCACCGCGGCCGCACCGCGCTCGGCGACGAGGACCGCGGCCTGCTCGGCCGCCGCGGACGCCGCGGCGGCGACGGCGAGGGCCGCGAGGAGGAGGCGGCGGGAGCGGACGAGGCGGCGCAGGGAGCTGGACGGCATGGGCGGGGAGATCGGGATCGGGTGCCCCGGGTCGGGGCGGCGCGGGTCTCGGACCCGCCGCGAATGATGCTACGGACCGCCCGGCGGCGAGTCAATCGCACCCCGGGGACTTTCACCACGGGCTGCCAGGCTGCGGCGACGTCGCACCGCGCGCAGGTGGCGCCGTCGCGGCTCGATGCCACGCCGCCGGCGCCGCGACCGTTTCGCCGCCGCCGCCGCCTCGGGCCGTGGGTACGCCGGCCGTTCGTCTCAACGCCGCGGGCGCGGCCTCTCTTCCCGCTGGCGACGAGACGAGGAGTGCGGCCGGCCCGCGATCGTCCTCATCGCGCGCGGCGGGCGGGCTATCATCGGTCTTCCCATGCGCGCCGCCATCCTCGCCGTCGGCAGCGAGCTGCTCGGCACCGACCGGCTCGACACGAACTCGCTCACCCTCGCCGCCGTCCTCGAGCGCCACGGCGTCGAGCTGGCGACCAAGGCGGTCGTCGGCGACTCGGAGGCGGCGATCGCGGGCGAGCTCTCCCGGCTCCTCGCCCTGGTGGAGCTGGTGCTGGTGACCGGTGGCCTGGGGCCGACTGCGGACGACGTGACCCGGGCGGCAGCCGCCCGTGCGCTCGGGCGGCCCGTCCGCGAGGCCCCGGAGGTGCTGGCCGGGATCCGCGAGAAGTTCGCAGCTCACGGGATGCGGATGCCGGAGGTGAACCGCCGGCAGGCGGAGGTCGTCGAGGGCGCCGAGCTGATCGACAACCTGCGGGGCACGGCGCCGGGGATGCGGCTCGAGGCGGACGGCTCGACGCTGTTCCTGTTCCCCGGCGTGCCGGCGGAGCTGGCGGCGATGATCGACTCCGACCTCGAGCCGTGGCTCGCCGCCCGCTCGTCGGGCGCGGGGCGGGAGCGCGGCTTCCTGAAGGTCGCCGGCCTGCCCGAGTCGATGGTCGAGGAGCGGATCGCGCCCGCCTACGACGAGCTCGGGCGCGAGGCGATCTCGGTGCTCGCCAAGCCGGGGGAGATCCTGCTCCAGTTCTGGGCCCACGGGGACCGCGACGCGCGGCGCGAGCGGCTGGCGGCGATCAAGTCGCGCCTCGCCGAGCTGGTCGGCCCGGCGGTCTTCACCGACGACCCCGAGACCGACCTCGCGGCGGTCGTCGGCGGGCTGCTGCGGGAGCGCGGCCGGACGCTCGCCACCGCCGAGTCGTGCACCGGCGGCTGGCTCGGCGAGCGGATCACGGCCGTGCCCGGGTCGAGCGACTACTACCCGGGCGGGGTCGTCGTCTACTCGAACCGGCTCAAGGAGTCGCTGCTCGGGGTGCCGGCGGAGCTCCTCGCCGAGCACGGGGCGGTGTCGGAGGCCGTGGCGCGGGCGATGGCCGGCGCGGTCCGGCGCCGGCTCGGGGCCGACTACGGGCTGGCGATCACCGGGGTCGCCGGTCCCGGCGGCGGCAGCGACGAGAAGCCGGTGGGCACGGTCCACCTGGCGCTCGCCGGTCCCGTCGAGGCGGGCGCAAAGGAGCGGGTGGCGCACCGCCGGGTGCGGTTTCCCGGCGACCGGGAGCGGGTGCGGTGGCTCTCCACCCAGCTCGCCCTCGAGATGCTGCGCCGCGAGCTCCTCGCCGGTCCGGCGGAGACGGGACGGGGGGAGGAGGACGCTGGCGCGGCGGCCGCCCCGTCTGTCCGTGAAGCCCCGGTCGCGGCCGGCGGAGGCGGGCGGTGAGGCTGTTCGTCGCCCTGCCCGTCCCCGCCGGCGTACGGCGGGCGGTCGGCGAGCGGATCGAGGCGGAACGGGGCGAGCTGCCGCCCGCCCGCTGGGTGCGGCCGGAGAACCTCCACCTGACCCTCGTCTTCCTCGGCGAGCTGGCCGCGGACCGGGTCCCCGATCTCGTCGCCGCTCTCGCTCCGGCCTTCGCCGCGCACCCGACGCTCCGGTTGCGGCTGGCGGGCGCCGGCTGCTTCCCGCCGCCCCCGCGCTCGGGCCGCCGCCGGCCGGCCCGGGTGGCCTGGATCGGCGTCGAGGCCGACGGCGGGGACGAAGGGCTGCGGGCGCTCCAGGCGGACGTCGCCGCGGCGGCCGCCGAGTCGGTCGGCCACCGCCCGGACGACCGCCCCTGGTCACCCCACCTCACCCTGGCGCGCCCCCGACCACCATGGCCCGCCCGCGACGCCGACGCCTTCGAGCGTGCCTTCGCGCCGCCGGCCGGCGAGCCCTTCGTCGCCGCCCGCGGCGTCCTGGTCGCCAGCGAGCTCGGCAAGGGGGCCGGCGGCGGCGCCCTCTACCGCGACGTCGAGAGCTTCGCGCTCGCGGCCGCGGGGGGCGAGACGGCCGCGGAAGCCGGCGCCTCGGCCCGCCCGGCCGCGGACGCTTCCGCCTCGGAGGCGGCCCGGTGAGGCGCTGGCTGCCCGCGGTGGCCGCCGCCTACCTCCTCGGGTCGGTGTCGTTCTCGGTGCTCGTCGTGCGGCGGGCGACCGGCCGCGACCTGCGCGGCGAGGGGAGCGGCAACCCGGGAGCGACGAACGCCCTGCGCTCGGCCGGCCCGCGCGTTGGCGCGGCGACCCTGGCGCTCGACGTCGGCAAGGGGGCGGCGGCGGTCGCCCTGCCGCTCGCCCTGGGCGCGCCGGTGGCGGTCGCCGGCTCGTGCGCGGTGGCGGTGGTCGTCGGCCACGTCTACCCGGCGTTCTTCGGCTTCCGGGGCGGCAAGGGGGTGGCGACCTCGTTCGGCGCTTTCCTGCCGCTCGCACCCTGGGCGACCGCGGCGGCGGCCGGCGTGTTCGCCGTCGGCTCGGCGCTGAGCCGCTACGTGTCCGTCGGCTCGATGGCGGCGGCGGGCGCCTTGCCGGCGCTCGTCGCGCTCGGCCGGCGGCGGGGGCTGGTGCGGCCGGAGCCGTCGGTCCTCGCGGCGGCGACGGCGGCCGCCGGGTTGGTCCTCGCGCGCCACCTGCCGAACCTGCGCCGGCTGCTCGCCGGACGCGAGCTCGCACTGCGGAACGGAGGACGCGGGCCGCGGCCCGGGGAGCCGCGCTCGACCGCCGTGCCGCCCGCGGAGGGGCCGGCGTGAAGCCGCTCGGGGTGCTCGGCGCCGGCTCCTTCGGCACGGCGCTCGCCGCGCACGCCGCGGACACCGGTCGCGAGGTGACCCTGTGGGCACGGCGCGAGGAGCTCGCCCGCGAGATCGGGCGCACGCGGGAGAACGTCGACTACCTGCCGGGGGTGACCCTGCCCCCGGGGGTGCGGCCGACCGCGGGGCTCGAGGAGGTCGCCGCCTGCGACCCGGTGCTCGTCGCAGTGCCCTCCCACGGCTTCCGCGAGGCGGTGCGCGGGCTGCTCGCCGCGGCGGACGGCGGCGGGCCGATCACGCTGGTCTCGGCGACCAAGGGGGTGGAGGTCGACTCCCAGGCCCGGATGAGCGAGGTCTGCTTCGAGGAGGGCGTGGCGGCGGACCGCGAGGTCCACTTCGCGGTGCTGTCGGGGCCCACCTTCGCGGCCGAGCTGGCCCGCGGCGTGGCGACCGTCGCGGTGATCGCCTCGGCCGAGCCGGGCCTGGCGACCGAGCTCCAGGAGGCGCTGACGTCGCCGAGCTTCCGCCTCTACTCCTCGGGGGACGTCGTGGGCGTGGAGCTCGGCGGGGCGACGAAGAACGTCATCGCGATCGCCGCGGGGGTCGTCGCCGGCCTCGGGCTGGGCGGCAACACGCTGGCGGCGCTGATCACCCGCGGGCTGCACGAGATGACCCGCCTGGGTATCGCTTTCGGCGGCCAGCAGCGGACCTTCGCCGGCCTCGCCGGGCTCGGCGACCTGGTGCTCACCTGCATGGGCGGACAGTCGCGCAACCGGGCGGCGGGGGTGCAGCTCGCCGAGGGCAAGACCCTGGACGAGATCACCGGCCGGACCTCGATGGTCGCCGAGGGGCTCAAGAACTCGCTGGGGATCGCGCGGCTGGCCCGGGGCCGCGGCGTCGAGATGCCGATCACCGAGCAGATGGTGGCGATGATCTACGAGCGGAAGAGCGCGCGCGTGGCGCTCGGGGAGCTGATGCGGCGGGAGCTCAAGTCGGAGGCGGAGCTGTGAGCGGACACCAGACGGTCCTCGTGCTCGACTTCGGCTCGCAGTACACCCAGTTGATCGCCCGGCGGGTACGCGAGAACCGCGTCTACTGCGAGATCCATCCCTTCGACCTGGCGCTCGACGAGATCCGCCGCCGGGCGCCGGTCGGGCTGATCCTCTCCGGCGGCCCGCAGAGCGTGTACGACGACGGGGCGGCGGGCGCGCCGGAGGAGCTGTTCACCCTCGGCGTGCCGGTGCTCGGCATCTGCTACGGCCTGCAGGCGATGGCGCAGGCCCTGGGCGGCGGCGTCGCGGCCTCCGACCGCCGCGAGTACGGGCGGGCGGAGATCCGCCTCGCCGACGAGCCGGGGCTGCTCTTCCAGGGGCTCGGCGAGCGGCAGACGGTGTGGATGAGCCACGGCGACCGGGTGGCCGACCTGCCGCCCGGCTTTCGGACCACGGCGTCCACCCCCAACGCGCCGGTCGTCGCCTGCGAGGATCCCGACCGCCGGCTGTGGGGGATCCAGTTCCACCCCGAGGTGTCGCACACGGTCGCCGGCGGCGACATGCTGCGCAACTTCCTCTACGAGGCGTGCGGCGCGACCGGCGACTGGGGGATGGCGTCGTACCTCGAGGAGGCGGTCGAGGCGGTGCGCCGGCAGGTGGGCCCCGAGGGGCGGGTGATCTGCGGCCTGTCGGGCGGGGTCGACTCGTCGGTGGTCGCGGCGCTCCTCACCCGGGCGGTGGGGGAGCGGATGATCGCCGTCTTCGTCGACAACGGGGTGCTGCGCAAGCGGGAGGCGGCCCAGGTGGTCCACAGCCTCGGCGACGGCCTGGGCATCCCGGTGCGGGCGGTCGACGCGAGCGAGCGCTTCCTCGCCGCGCTCGCCGGGATCGAGGAGCCGGAGGCGAAGCGCAGGGCGATCGGCCGGGAGTTCATCGAGGTCTTCGAGGCGGAGGCGCGGGAGCTCGAGGGCGTCGGCTTCCTCGCCCAGGGCACGCTCTACCCGGACGTCATCGAGTCGGTGTCGGTCCAGGGCCCCTCGGCGGTGATCAAGACGCACCACAACGTCGGCGGGCTGCCGGAGACCCTGGGATTCGAGCTCATCGAGCCGCTGCGCTACCTGTTCAAGGACGAGGTGCGGCAGCTCGGGCGCGAGCTCGGCCTGCCCGAGGAGCTGATCCGCCGTCATCCGTTCCCCGGCCCCGGGCTCGCGGTGCGGGTGCTCGGCGAGGTCACCGCGGAGCGGGTGGCGCTGCTCCGGGAGGCGGACGCGATCTTCCTCGACGAGCTCAAGGAGAGCGGCTGGTACGACAAGACGAGCCAGGCCTTCGCCGTGCTGCTGCCGGTCAAGAGCGTCGGAGTGATGGGCGACTACCGGACCTACGAGAACGTCGTCGCCCTGCGCGCGGTCGAGACCCAGGACTTCATGACCGCGGACTGGTCGCAGCTCCCCTACGAGCTGCTCGGGCGGGTGGCGGGCCGGATCGTCAACGAGGTGCGCGGGGTCAACCGGGTGGTCTACGACGTGACCAGCAAGCCGCCGGGGACGATCGAGTGGGAGTGAGCCCGCGGGACGGGGCTCGGGGCGGGGCTCTGTCCGGTCTGCTCAGCCGCCGGCGGCGCGGCGGCGGACCTCGAAGAGGACGAGCGCGGCGGCGACCGTCGCGTTGAGCGACTCGACCGCCCCGGCCATCGGCACCGTCAGCCGGAGCTCGGCGCGGTCGGCGAGCTCCGCCGCCAGGCCGGGGCCCTCGGCGCCGAGGGCGAGCACCAGGGTGCCCGAGAGGTCGGCCTCCCACAGCGGCCGGCCGCCGCGCACGGCGAGCGCCGCCCAGCGCGGCCGGGCCGGCGCCAGCCGGCGGTCGAGGGCCGCGGCGTCCACCCCCACGGCGACCGGCAGGCGGAGGAGCGACCCGGCCGAGGCGCGGAGCGCCCGCGGGTGGTTCGGGTGGACCGAGCCGGAGCCGAGCGCCAGGCCGGCGGCCCCGGCCGCCTCGGCCGAGCGCGCCAGGGCGCCCAGGTTCCCGGGGTCCTGCAACCCGTCGGCGAAGACGTAGGCGCCGCCCTCGCGGACCGGCAGCGCCTCGACCCCGGCGCGGGGCAGCGCCGCGACCGCGGCCACGCCGCGCGGCGAGTCGGCGTCGAGCAACCCGGAGAGGAGCTCCTCGGCGACCTCCTCGGGGGGCGAGGCGAGGCGGCCGGCGAGCGCGCGGCCGGCGGGCGAGTCGAGGAACCGAGGGGTGGCGAGGACCGTCTCCAGGGCGACGCCGGCGGCCACGGCCTCGCCCACCAGATGCGGACCTTCGAGCACGGCGCGATCGCCTTTACATCGCCGCAACCGCCGCATATCCTTCAACTTCTGGTTATGACGGCTCGTGATCACGCCCCGGATCTTAGGGACTTCTGGCAACGCCTCCAAACCGGGGTGGCGACGGCCGTCGTCGACTCGAACCCCGACAAGCTGCTCGGGGTGCGGGACGGCATGCTGCGCTACTTCCGCGAGGCGCTGAAGCGGGAGGTGCCGGTGGCGGTGGTACCGCAGTCGGCCGACGAGCCGCCGGTGGGGCTGCCGATCTCCGACGGCGAGGTGATCGCGCTCGCCCGCCAGCGGGTGGCGCGGATCGCCGAGCTGCTGGGCGACGAGTACCACTTCTACACGGCGAGCGAGGGGGGCGTGCAGGCGGTCGACCTCGACGGGCGCACGCGCTGGTTCCTGCGCGCCTGGACCGTCGTCCGCTCGCCGGTGGGGGAGGCGTGCGGCGGCAGCGGCTCGGTCGAGCTGCCCGAGCGGCTGGTCGCCGGGCTCGCCGACGCCGAGATCCCCTTCGCCATCCCCGGCACCCGGCGCGGCGGCGGCATGATGAGCTCGCTGACCGGCGGCCTGGAGAACCGGCGGCGGGCGACGGCGCTGGCGACGACCAACGCGCTCGCGACGCTCTTTTACGGTATCCTCGAAACCCGCGCCGGCCACCACGGCTGACTCCTGTCGCCCGCCCCGAGCCAACCGCCCGCGAGGACGTGTCCATGACTTCCGCAGCGCTACGCCTGTTCACCTCCGAATCGGTGACCGAGGGACACCCCGACAAGGTCGCCGACCAGATCTCCGACGCGGTCCTCGACGCGGTCCTCGCCCAGGACCCGACGGGCCGCGTCGCCTGCGAGACCCTGGTGACGACCGGCATGGTGCTGCTCGCCGGCGAGATCACGACCACCGCGAAGGTGGACTTCGCGGGCATCGCGCGGCGGACCGTCCTCGACATCGGCTACGACCGCCCGGAGTACGGCTTCGAGGGCAACACCTGCTCGGTGCTCTCGGCGATCGACCCGCAGTCGCCGGACATCGCGATGGGGGTGGACACCGGCGGCGCCGGCGACCAGGGGCTGATGTTCGGCTTCGCCTGCCGGGAGACGCCCGAGCTGATGCCGCTGCCGGTGACGCTGGCACACCGGATCACGCGGCGGCTGGCCGCGGCCCGGCGCACCGGCGACCTGCCGTGGCTGCGGCCGGACGGCAAGAGCCAGGTGACCGTGGAGTACCGGCGGCACGAGCCCGTGCGGGTGCACACCGTCGTCGTTTCGACCCAGCACGGCCCCGAGGTCGAGCGGCCGGAGATCGAGCGCGGGGTGATCGAGCGGATCGTCCGCCCGTCGATCCCCGCCGAGCTGCTCGGCGACGACACCGTCTTCCACATCAACCCGACGGGCCGCTTCGTGATCGGCGGGCCGCAGGGCGACTGCGGGCTGACCGGCCGCAAGATCATCGTCGACACCTACGGCGGGGTCGGCAGCCACGGCGGCGGCGCCTTCTCGGGCAAGGACCCGACGAAGGTCGACCGCTCGGCGAGCTACATGGCCCGCCACGTGGCGAAGAGCCTGGTCGCGGCGGGGATCGCCGAGCGCCTCGAGGTCCAGCTCGCCTACGCGATCGGCATCCCCGAGCCGGTCTCGGTCCACGTCAACGCCTACGGCACCGGGGTCCTCGAGGACGCGGAGATCATCCGGCTGATCCGCGACCGCTTCCCGCTCGCCCCGAAGGGGATCATCGAGTACCTGGAGCTGAGGCGGCCGATCTACCGCGCCACCGCGGCGTACGGACACTTCGGCCGCAGCGCGGAGGACGGCGCGTTCCCGTGGGAGAACCTGCACCGCGTCGACGAGCTGCGTGACGCCGCCGGCGTGCGGGAAGCGGCCGTGCCCGCCGCGGTCGGCTGAGGGCCCGGGGCCTCGTCGGGCCGGTGGACACCACCCCGGTCAGGTGGTAGCGTGCTACGCGGTACCGCGATGACCCATCTGGACGACGAGCCGCAGACCCCGCTCTCCGTCGAGGACCTCTTCGAGCGGGTGCAGCCTCGGATCGGACGCATCTTCGCGCGCTTCCGGCTGCCGGTCGAGGACGCGGAGGACATCCTCCAGCAGAGCTTCCTCGACCTCGTCTACAAGCAGGGGCAGATCTACAACCCCGAGGCGTGGCTCGTCGCCACGGTGAAGAACCGGTGCCTCGTCTTCTGGCGGCGCAAGCGGCGCCAGCTCTGGGAGGCCGTCGACCAGGCGGTGCTCGAGCTGCTCGCCGAGCCGGCGTCGCCGGGACAGGGCGGCGCCGCGCTGCGCCACGACCTCGAGAGGCTCCTCGGACGGCTGCCCGAGCGCTGCCGCAACGTGCTGGTGCTGCGCTACAAGATGGGGTATCGCCCGCGGGAGGTCGCCGACCTGCTCGGCTACCAGCCGACCAGCATCCGGAAGGTCACGAGCCGGTGCATCGCGGCCCTGACCCGGGAGCTGGTCGAAGGCGGCTTCAGCCCGGGCGAGCGGGCCCCCGAGGGAGCGGGGGACGGGAGCGCCGGCGGCCTGGAGGAGAGCGAGGCGGCCGACGTGTGAGATCGGGGCGCCTCGGCGTCGTCGCGGCCGATCTTATAGTCGTCAAGCTATAGACAAACAGCCATCGCGATGCTAATCTAGCCGGACCGTCATCTTCGGAAGCTGCCCATGACCGTATTGGAACGCTCGAGCGCCACCGAAAGCATCGCAGACGTGCTCATCCGCGCACGTCCGGCGCTCGAACGCGTGCTGGCGAGCTACGACATCCCGCCCGAGGACGCCGAGGACCTGCTCCAGGACGCCTACCTGACCCTGCTCTACAAGTGGGACAAGGTCCAATGCCCCGAGGCCTGGCTGATCGGCACGCTGCGCAAGAAGTGCATCATGCACTGGCGGCGGGTGCGCCGGCGGATGATGGACTCGATGGACGAGGTGCTGCTCGAGATCCTCAGCGAGCCCGAGCGGCCCAGCCAGGAGCGCCAAGACCTGCGGCGCGACTTCGAGCGCGTGCTCGGCAACCTGCCGGACCGCTGCCAGCGATTGCTGCGGCTGCGCTACATCCTCGGGTACGGGCCGGGCGAGGTGGCGACCGAGATGGGGTACCAGCCGTCGAGCATCCGCAAGATCACCAGCCGGTGCCTGGCGAACCTGACGCGCGAGCTGGTCGCCGTGGGATTTCTGGAGGTGGACGATGAGTGAGCGGAGCCGCGGCGCCACGCCGCGTACCGGGAAGCATCCCCGCAGCGCCGATCTCGGCCGGTTCGTCCGGGGAGAGCTGCCGCGGGAGACGGCCCGCGAGGTCGTCCGTCACCTGCTCGCCGGGTGCGCCGAGTGCCGGCGCGCCACCGGCGCCTGGTGGCCGCGCGAGCTGACCGCGCCCGATCCCCTCGTCCGCACGGGAGCGCTCGCCGCCGGCGGCGCGGCCGGCGCCGGGGCCGATGCCGGCGGGGCCGGCGCCGAGCCGGGTACGGCGGCGGAGCCCGCCCGGCCAGGCAGAGAGGCGTACGTCGTCGCTCTCGGGGCGCGCGCCTCGGCCGCGGCCTATCGACCGATGTTCGACCGCGTGGCGCGGAACCTGGCCGCCCGCGAGCGGCTCTTCGCCGCCGAGCGGCTGGCCGCCGGCGAGTTGCGCGCGGAGCTCGCCCCGCTGCCCGCCGAGGAGCGCCGCAAGCGTGTCGAGGGGGACCCCGAGCTCCATACCTGGCCGATGGTCGAGGCCCTGCTCGAGGAGAGCCGGGACCGCGGGTTCACCGACGCCGCGGACGCGATCGACCTGGCGCGCCTGGCGATCGAGATCGCCGGCCGCCTCGACGAGGAGCGCTACTCGGCCGCCGCGGTCTTCGACCTGCGGGCCCGCGCCTGGTCGCACCTCGGCAACGGGCTGCGCATCGGCAGCCGCTTCCGCGAGGCGCAGGAGGCGTTCGACACCGCCCGCGAGCACCTCGAGCGGGGGAGCGGCGACGTCGCCGAACGCTGCCGGATCCTCACCCTGCAGGCGACGCTCTACGGCGACCAGCGGCGGTTCGAGGAGGCCTACGGGCTGCTCGAGCGGGTCGTCCGCGCGGCGCGGCGGGTGGGGGAGGGCAACATCGAAGGCGGCGCCCTGCTCCGCATGGCCCGGCTCGCCCAGCTCGAGGGGGCGCCGGAGCGCGCCGCCGACCTCTTCGCGCGCAGCCTCGACCGCATCGAGCCGCACGAGGAGCCGAGGCAGATGCTCGTCGCCAGCCACAACCTCGTCCACCTGCTCGTCGACCTCGGACGGCCGCGCGAGGCGCTCGAGCGGCTCGACTCGATCCGCTCGCTGCACGAGAGCCTGGGCGGCCGGCTCGACCTTCTGCGCTTCCGCTGGCTCGAGGCCCGGGTCTTCGCGGAGCTCGGCTGGCTCGGCAAGGCGATCGACGTCCTGACCGAGGTCCGCCAGGGCTTCCTCGAGGACGGCCTCGCCTTCGACGTCGCCCTCGCGTCGCTCGACCTGGCGACGATCTACAGCCGGCTCGACCGGCGCGAGGAGGTCCGCCGGCTCGCCGAGGAGACCCTGCCGATCTTCCAGTCGCGGGCCGTCCACCGCGAGGCGCTGGCGGCGTTCCTCGTCTTCCACGACGCGGCCCGGCGCGAGCGGGCGAGCGTGTCGCTGATCCGGGAGGTCGCGGGCAAGCTCCGCCGCGTCATCCGCCCGACGAGCTAGCTCGGATCCACCCGGCCCACGGCCGTGTCTCGCGCGACGTGGAGGCCGCCGCCGCGCGTCCGCGCCATTGGACAACCGGTCTCCGGGACTGCTAGGGTGAGCCGCGTTCCGATCGCGGAGACCAGGTGACGGTGGAGCTCGAGAAGCTGCTGACGCGGTGCCGGCCTCAGCTCAGCCGGGTCCTGTTCCGCTATCGGATCCCGGCGCAGGACGCCGAGGACCTGCTCCAGGAGACCTTCCTGATCCTGGTCGCCAAGTGGGACACGATCCGCGCTCCCGAGGCCTGGCTGGCCGGCACGCTCCGCAACCGCTGCATCATCTACTGGCGGGGGCAGCGCACCCGCCTGTACGACCTGATGGACCACGCGATGCTCGAGGTGCTGGCGCACGCCGAGCCGCCGCCGCAGGAGCACGCCGAGCTTCGCTGCGACCTCGGCGAGGCCATGGCCCGCCTCTCCCCCCGCCATCGCTCGCTCCTGCGCCTGCGCTTCGAGTACGGCTGCACCTCCCGCGAGGCCGGCGACCGGCTCGGCTACGAGGCGTCGAGCGTGCGCAAGACGACCCAGCGCTGCCTGACACGGCTGACCCGTGACCTCGGCGAAGAGATGAGACCGGAGGTTCCCGCCGAGCGCTCGGCGTGAGCGGGTATCCACGCGCGCCGGGCGGGCCGCGGCTGGTCGTCCTCGGCTGCGGCTTCGGCGGCTACTCGTTGCTCACCCGCCTCGACCTCTCGCGCTGGGACGCCACTCTCGTCTCGCCCCGCAACTACTTCCTGTTCTACCCGCTGCTCGCCTCGGCCACCGTCGGCACGGTCGAGCTGCGCAGCATCCTCGAGCCGGTGCCGCGCCGCCTGCGCGGGCTGACCGTGCTGCAGGCCGAGGCCGAGGCGGTCGACTTCGCGGCCCGCCAGGTAACCTGCCGGGCGGCGGTCGGCGGCGAGACCTTCACCGTCGGCTACGAGACCCTGGTCGTCGCGGTCGGCGCCCGGGTGGCCGACTACGGCGTCGAGGGCGTCGCCGAGCACGCCCTGAAGCTGCGCACGGTCGAGGACGCCCGGGCGATCCGCAAGGGCCTGCTCGACCGCTTCGCCGAGGGCGGCGTGCCCGGCCTCCCGCCGGAGGAGGTGCGCCGCCGGCTGACCGTCGTCGTCTGCGGCGGAGGCCCGACGGGCGTCGAGGTCGCGGCCGAGATCAGCGACCTCGTCCGGCGCGAGATCGCCCGCGACCAGCCGGAGCTGGCGGCGGCCGCGCGCGTCGTCCTCGTCGAGGCGACCGACCGCCTGCTGACCGGCTTCGACGAGGCGCTCGCCGGCTACGCCCGGGAGCACTTCCTCTCCGCGGGGATCGAGGTGCGGACCTCGGCGCCGGTCGTCGAGGTCTCCCCCCGGGAGGTGAGGCTGGGCGGCGGCGAGTCGATCCGCTGCGGTCTGGTGATCTGGGCCGGCGGCAACGCTCCGACGCCTTTCGTCGAGCGGCTGGACGCGCCGAGGGAGGGCGGGCGCCTGCTCACCGACCGCACCCTGCGCCTGCCCGGCCGTCCCGAGGTCTTCGCGATCGGCGACTGCGCGGTCCCCGAGGATCTCCCCTTGCCGGCCACGGCCCAGGTCGCCCAGCAGCAGGGCAAGCACCTGGCGAAGCAGCTCGAGCGCATCCGCCGCGGCCTGGAGCCGAAGCCGTTCCGCTTCCGGAGCGCCGGCATGCTCGCCTACGTCGGCGGCGGCGAGGCGCTCGCGGACCTGCCGTACGGGCACTGGTCGGGGCGGGCGGCCTGGATCCTGTGGCGGTCGGTCTACCTGACGAAGCTGGTGAGCCTGGCGAACAAGGTGAAGGTGCTGTTCGACTGGGCGAAGAACCGGGTGTTCGGGAGAGACGTGAGCCGGTTCTGAGGGTGAGGGCGACCGTCCGTGGCGGGGGCGGGAGGGGCGGCGTCCGGGGGACAGCGGCACGCACGGAGTGTGCGGAGGGAGGTGCCGCTTCGTCGCGAGCGCGCTCGGACGATCGGTGCCCTCCGGCGGCACGTGCAGGTCGCGCGCTCACGGCGCCCCCGGACGCCACCCCTCCCGCCCCCGTTGACCCGGAGGCATCCTCGGGAGGGGAGAGAAGAAAACAGAAGCCCTTCAGTGCCATCCGTGCCGAGATCGAAGCGGCGGTGTGGGGCGCAGCGCGGCGTTCCTGCGAAGAGACTCTCCCATCGCCGCGGGTTCGAGGTCGAGTCGGCGGTGCGGGTAGCAGCACGGCGTTCCTGTGCAGAGAACGCTCCCTTCACCAGCTGCAGTTGGCGTTTCGGTCTCGGAGGGTCGGCCGGTGTAGCTCGGCGCCGCGTTCCCGGAGGCACGGGCGGGACGTTAGCCAAGCCTTCTGTTTTTTCTTAAGTCCTGACCCCCAGGAACAGGTACACGGCCAGCATGGAGAACAGGACGTTGGGGCTCCATACGGCCACCGGGGCCGGCAAGGCGCCCGTTTCCCCCAACGTGGAGAAGAAGGCGTAGACGCCGAGGAAGACGATGCCGAGGACGACGGAGAGGCCGATCCCGTAGAGCGCGCCCTGGCGGCCGAGGCGGAAGGCGAAGGGGAGGGCGACGAGGGCCATGACCAGGGAGATCACCGGGTAGGCCACCTTGTTGTGGAGCTGGACCTCGAGCTCGGGGACCGACTGGCCGCTCGCTTCGAGCTCGCGGATGTAGTCCTCGAGGTCGCCGTAGCCCATCTGCTCGGGGGCCTTGATCTCGGAGTCGAAGTAGTCGGGGGTCTCGGGGTAGTCGACGAGGCGCTGGCCTTCGAAGCGGGTGTACTCGGTGACCTCGACGCCGTCGAAGCGGCGCGCCCAGCCGTCCTCGAAGACCCACTTGCCCGTGGCCTCGTCGTAGGTGGCGCGCTGGGCGAAGAGCCGGCCGACGAGCTGGTGGTCGTCGTCGAACTCGAAGACCTGGAGGCGCTGGAGCGACTCGGTCGCGGGGTCGTAGCGCAGGTAGTTGTAGACGTAGCGCCCCTGCCCGAAGAGCCACTGGCGGTCGGCCCGCCGGTAGGTGCGGGGCGTCTCGCGGGCGCGGATCACGTCCTTGAGCTGCGCCACCCGGGCGTTCGAGGCGGGGAGCACCTCCGCCTGGAGCCAGGCGGCGCCGGCGACGACCAGCACCGCGGCGGCGATCGCCGGCACCGCGAGCCGGTAGAGCGACATCCCGAGCGCCTTCCAGGCGGTGATCTCGTTGCTGCGCGACAGGAGCGCGAAGGTGATCAGCGTCGACACCAGCACCACGATCGGCGCCAGGTCGTAGAAGATCTGCAGCGAGAGGAACCGGTAGTAGGCGAGCACGACCGCGCGCGGGATCTGGTTCTTGATGATCTCGTCGACGATCTCGCTCAGGTCCGCGATCACGAAGATGGAGATCGCGGCCAGCAGGACGATGGCGAAGACCCAGGCGAAGGCGCGCATGACGTAGCGATCGGTCAGGTTGGGGAAGGCGAGCCGGGGGCGGGGGAGGCGGAGGACGACGTCCGGCGACCCCCGCCGGGCGCGCCGCTCGCGCCGCCGCACCTGCTGGCGCTCCTTGCGGGTCTCGACTCGCGCCTTGCGCAGGCCCTGGAAGACCCGCAGTCGGGCCCAGGCGTCCTGGCGGATCCACTGATCGATCCTCGACAGCAGCAGGCTCTTGTCGCGGTTGCGCCGGGCGAGCAGGGCGAGGCCCGCGGCGGCGAGCACCGCGTTGGGCAGCCACATCGCGAGCCAGGGCGGCATCTCGCCGTAGCGCGCGGCGTTCTCGCCGTTGTTGAGCAGGACGTAGTAGACGAGGATCACGCCGATCGACAGCGCGAACCCCGACCCCTTGCCGCCGCGCCGGTTGGTGAACCCGAGCGGCAGGGCGAACAGCCCGAAGACGATGCAGGCGAACGGGATCGAGAACTTCTTGTGGATCTCGACCCGGGCCAGGTTGCGTCGCTCGTCGGTCTCGGCCGGGTCCTCGAGGATCTCCCGCAGCTCCTCGAGGGTGAGCTCGCGGATCGACTTCGTCGTCGAGATCTCCTGGCGCCGCGAGCTGAGGAAGTTCTCCTCCAGGAGCCGCTCGGTCGACCGCTGGGCGCTCACCTGGTAGGCCTGCGGGTCGGCGAGGTCGACCTCGTGGGTGGCGGCGCGTTCGAGCTCGAGAACCACCCGCTCGCGGGTCCGGTCGAGCTTCAGCTCGCCGTGCTGGGCCACGGTCACCTGGTTCTTCGTCGTCGGCAGCGCCTGGGCGAGGAAGACACCGTTCCAGCGATCCGTCCCTTCCGGCGTCTCGAAGACGTAGAGCAGCGTGTCGTCGAACTCCGGGTAGAACACCCGCGGCTCGACCTGCTGCGACACCGACTGGGTGATCAGCTCGAGGCGGAACCGGGTCAGCGCGTGGTTTCCCCACGGCAGGACCGAGACCATGAGCACCGTGTTGACGACGGTGAACAGCGCCGAGATCAACAGGATCGGCCGGTACAGCGCCACCAGGCTGATGCCCGACGAGCGGATCGCCACCAGCTCGCTGTCCGACGCCAGCCGGCCCACCGCGATCAGGATCCCGAAGAGCAGCGACATCGGGATCGTCAGCACCAGGATGTTCGGGAGCGTGTAGAGCAGCAGCTCCCCGACCACCGAGGCCGGCAGCCCGCGGCGGATGATCATCTCCGCCGAGTCGAACAGGAACCGGACCAGCAGGATGAACGTATAGACTAGGAACCCGAGCGCCAGCGGCCCCACGATCTCCCGCATCAGGTACCGGTCGAGGAGTCGGAGGCGCATGGCGAGCCGCGATTATACGGGCCGCCCCCGGCCGGCCGACTCTCGCCCGGTGCCCCACGGCCGGCGATCTTCCCCCGCACCTCGTGAGCTCCGCCCCTACTCGTTCCACCGCCGAGCTCCCGCTGGCCGGCCGCACCGTCCTCGTCACCGGTGGCGCCCACCGGGTGGGCGGCGCGATCAGCCGGCACCTCGGCACACTCGGCGCCCGCGTCCTCGTCCACCACCACGCGAGCTCCGCCGAGGCCGAGGCCCTCGCCGGCTCCCTGCCCGCCGGCGGCCGCGCCCTCCCCGCCGACCTCGCCCGCCCGGACGGCCCGGCCGCCCTGGTCGCTGCCTGCGCCGACGCCGGCGAGCTCCCGGACGCCGCGGTCCACTCGGCCGGCTCCTTCCTCCGCCGCCCGGTCCTCGCCACCACCGCCGCCGACTGGGACGCCGTCTTCGCCCTCAACACCCGCGCCTTCTTCCTTCTCGCCACCGAGCTCGCCCGGCGCTGGCGGGCGGAGGCGGTGGAGGAGGGGGCGCCGCCCGACCGCTGCCTGGTCGCCGTCTCCGACTCCGGCGCCCGCGAGCTGTGGACCGGCTACGCGGTCCACTGCGTCTCGAAGGCGGCGCTGCTGCCGCTGGTGAAGGTGCTGGCCAAGGCGCTCGCCCCGGCGGTCCGGGTCAACGCGGTCGTCCCGGGGCCGGTGCTGCCGCCCGACGGCACCTCCGACGCGGAGCGCGAGGCGATGGCGCGGCGGACGCTGCTCGGCAGGGTCGGCGAGCCGGAGGCCGTCGCCCGTGCGGTCGCCTACCTGTTGACGGAGCGGTTCGCGACCGGGGCGGAGCTGGACGTCACGGGTGGGAGCCACCTGTGGCGGGGGAGCCTGGACCGGCTGTAACGGCGGACGGCGAACGGCAACTGCGAACGGCGAACTGCGAACGGCGGGAGGCGGGCCGTTGGTGGCGGGAGCGGGAGGGGTGGCGTCCGGGGGACAGCGGCACGTACGGCGTGTGCGGGGGGAGGTGCCGCTTCGTCGCGAGCGCGCTCGGAAGTTCGGTGCCCTGCGGCGGCTCGTGCACGTCGCGCGCTCACGGCGCCCCCGGA
>Ga0299913_10001109_pt1 | contig 19160 bp, 22 predicted proteins | sample RVTome_9_FD_201360 | JGI IMG/M metagenome (GOLD analysis project Ga0299913, IMG submission 201360) | Soil microbial communities from uranium-contaminated site in the Upper Colorado River Basin, Wyoming, United States - RVT155D38 (version 2) ... | reverse complement strand
ATCAACGAACGCGCGCATCGTGGGGCTGAGCGATGCGTAGGCGGCCTGGAGATCGGCGAAGACCGTGTCGCCGCCCGCCGCCGGTACGACCTTTGCCTGAAGGATCGAGCCGAGCGGCGGCGTCGCCATGAACGTGACGTCGGCGTGCCAGGTGTCGTTCTCGTACTCGTCGCGGTAACGCGGATCCGCACGCGATCGAGTGGCGTCGACCTCGAGCACCTCCGGCTGCCCTTCGAGCCCGGGCATCACCGGATGCGCGGGCGTGAGCTCACCGAACGCCCGGCCGAAGGCGACGAGCTCGGACGGCTCCAGGTGCTGTCCGGGAAGGAAGACCACCTTGCGTTCCACCAGCGCGGCGCGGATGGCGGCCGTGACATCGCCGTCGAGGCAGCGCAGGTCGGCGCCCTTGATGACCGAACCGATGGTACCGCTGAGGGGCTCGATGTCGATCACCGCAAGAGCTCCAGACCTCGGCGATAGAAGGTGACGGCCGCAGCGTACGGGTCGCGGGCGGCGATGAGCTCCGAGCGGGGGAGCATCGCGCCGAAGGGCACGTTCCAGTACGACGGATCGCCGGGCCGGTCGTCGTTCCACGGGCCGACGTAGAGGTACGGCTCGTCGTTGTTCGGGTCGCCCGGCGAGGCGCCGAGGTTGCAGCGGTCACGCTCGCCAGCACCGACCGCGACCGACGTTCCTGCGTCGAAGTGCTCGGGCCAGAGCTGGATCGCCATCGAGTCGGCCGCGTCCGCCGTCACAGTGTCGAGCGCCCGCCATCCGAGGTGCCACCAGTCGGCGAGTATCGCAGCCGAGTCCGCATCAACCCGCAACGGCTCGTCGACATCGCCGATCGGCGGCGTGTCCCGTCCCGCTTCGAACGGCGTCGTGAGGTCGGCCCCGGCGAAGGCGGCCAGGTCCGCGAGCGTGGCGCGGTCGACCGGCACGGCTGACGCGCGACCGTCGCGCTCGCGTACCAGAACGACGCCGGCGACCCGCAACACTTCGATGCTGCCGCCGAAGGCCGGCGTTCCGAACCCGCCCGGTGTCGCCCGCAGTCCGAATTTGCCGGTGGCCGCGAACCGAGCCCGGGCCAGTACGTGCGTGGCGATCCGTTGCAGTGCGTCCCGCGTTGGATTCACGACAAGATTCTCGCTTCAGCGTGACTGCGTGCGCAGGTCGGCGACCGTTGCGCCGGTGATGCGCACCAGCGCGTCGGTGGTCGTCGAGAACACATGCCGTGGGGTTCCTGCTGCGGCCCAAACGGTCTCGTAGCGCAGCAGGTCGCGGTCGACGAATGTCGGCAACGACGTCCGGTGCCCGAACGGCGGCACGCCGCCGACGGCAAATCCGGTCGCCTCTCGGACCGTGTCGGCGTCGAGCCGTCCGACCGCGGCCGACTCACTGCCCGAGGCGCGGGCGAGGGCGCGCTCGTCGAGCCGGTTGGCCCCGGAGACGAGCGCGAGGACGGTTTCGCCGTTCACCGAGAACACGAGGGACTTGACGATCTGGCCGACTTCGACGCCGACCGCCCTGGCTGCATCGTCGGCGGTGCGCGTGCCGTCCGGAAATTCGACGACGTCGATCGGGAGATCAGCGGCGACCGCGGCGTCGACGACCCGCTGCGCGGACGCGGGAAGGGTCACAGCTCCTCTTCGTCGAAACCCGTCCCGACCCACCGGAAGGCGCGGCTCACGTCGAGGTCGGGACAGCAGAGCGGCGCGTCGGCCGAGTAGCCCCGCCCGCGGAACACGACCCGGCCAGCGTCGTCGATGGTGAGGTTGGAGTCTCCGACGATTTGTTTCTCCTCGACGCCCGGTGAACAGGCCGGAGCGCCGGGGACGCACACGTCGACCAGCACCTCGCGCTGGTCGCCCACGAACGCCACGAGCAGGTGCGGCGCGCCCGCGGACGAGGTCTCGCAGACGACATCGACGACTCGATCCTCGATGCCGTCGCCGTCGAAGTCCGCTGTCACGGACTGCACCTCCGCCACCGGCGCATCTCCGCACTCCGTGAACTCATCGCCACCGGCAACGGTGGACGACGTGGTCGAAGCCGGCGACCCCGAAGACTGCGCCGTGGGGGAGGCGTTCGCTGTGGTGGTTGTTGGTTCGTCGTCGCTGCTGCACGCAGCCAGCAGCGACAGCGCGGCCAGCGTGAGCGCAACCCGTCGCAGGCCGTTCATCGCGACGCCGATGGTAGGCGACGTCGATCGCGGCGATTTCTGCTACGCCTCCTGCGTGGACTTCGAGACCTATGACCCCAAGACGGCAGAGGTGGTGCTCGGCGGAGGCGCCGGGATGACCGGGCTCCCGGACTACCTCGGCATCAAGACGATCGACGTCGGCCCCGGGACGATGACGGCCGCCCTCGAGGTCAGGGAGGAGTTGCTGAACCCCTTCGGTACCGCGCACGGGGGCGTCCTCACGGCGCTCGTCGATCACGTACTCGGCTCCGTGCTCTACCCGGTCATCCCGCGGGGCGCGTGGGCGGCGACGACCGAGTTCAAGGTCAACCTCCTGGCGCCCGTGCGCGGCGGCCAGCTGCGCGCCCGGTCCGAGATCATGTCCATGACGAAGCGCACCGCAGTCGTGCGCATCGACGTCACCAACGACGACCGCCTCGTCGGGCTCGCCCAGGGAACGGTGACGATCAGTCTGCCGAAGCCAAAGAGCACTTGACAGCCGACTATCCGTAAGCAGATACTAACCGTTAGTGTCTACTTACCAAGCGACGGCGGGCGTCACCGGCGCGATGGGTGTGCTCGGGGATCCGACCCGCCGGGCGATCTTCGAGCGACTGGCCGACGGGCCTCTGGCCGTTGGCGACATCGCGAACGGGCTTCCGGTCAGCCGGCCGGCGGTGTCGCAGCACCTGCGGGTGTTGAAGGACGCCGGCTTGGTACGCGATCGGCAGGTGGGCACCCGCCGGCTCTACCGGCTCGACCCCGCTGGAGTGGGCGCGATCCGCACCTACTTCGAGCAGCTGTGGACCCGAGCGCTCGATGCGTTCAAGGACGCGGCGGAGCAAACCGACGAGGAGAAGAGATGACCCGAATGACGCAGGACGCGGTGACGGTGACGTTGCACGTCGAGGCGGCTCAGCAGCGTGCCTTCGACGTCTTCACGGGCAGGTTCGGATCGTGGTGGCCGATGGAGCACCACATCGGGAGCGAGCCGGCCGTGGACGTCATCATCGAGCCGCGCCAGGGTGGTCGTTGGTTCGAGCGCGCCGCTGACGGCGCCGAATGCGACTGGGGGAGCGTCCTCGAGTGGGACGCGCCGGACCGCATCCTGCTTGCGTGGCACCTCACGCCGGAGTTCACGTACGAACCTGATCCAACGCTGGCCACCGAAGTCGAGGTGCGGTTCATCGCCGAAGGTCCCACCAGCACACGCGTCGAGTTCGAGCATCGCGGCTTCGATGTGCACGGGGAGCGCGGCAGCGCCATGCGCGAATCGGTCTCGGCGCAGAACGGTTGGGCGGGGATCCTGGAGAGCTACAGGGCTGCCGCTTCGTTGAGCTCCGCTAGTTGAGCAGCGCGTCGGGCGGGAGCGGATTGCTGCTCTTTGCGAACGGGGCCGGCACGAGGTCGCCGACGCTCTGCTCGGAGAACGTGAAGCCGAGCAGCGCGCGATGTCGAGCCTGGGTCGCGGCGATCGTCATGACGGCCACCCGATGTTCCGGCCTCGTGAGGATGTCCGCGCTGTAGACGTACGTCTGGGCGATGACCTCCTCGAGCGTGAACAGCAGCGTGATGAGATCGTCCTGCGTCTTGGCCGCGGCGAGCCCGGGCTGGAAGATCGAGTTGTCCATCACGCCGTTCGGCGTGGTGATCGGTGACTCCTGCGCGGCCTGCAACAACGTGTTGAGCGTGAGCTGATGGGTCGTGTGATGGGCGAGGAAGAGCGTCACCGTGTCGAGTGTCGCCGGCTCTCTGATCAACGCCCTTCCCGCGGCCCGTTGGTAGACACCGACCGCGAGCGACTCGAGTGATGCCGCCGTCCTGAGCAGCGCGACGTCGCTGGGTGATGGTCCCGTTGTGGTGGGCGTTGGTTGGGTGGTTGTCGTCGGCCCGGGGTCAGCCGTGTCGTCGGTGCAGGCCGCGATCGCCGCGGCGAGCATCGCGCCGCCGCCGAGCCTCATGAACTGTCGTCGGTCGAGGTTCACCGTTGCCGTCTCAGCCCGCGGGGAACGACGCCGGGTCGAAGCCGAATTTTGCATCGGAGCCGTCGCCGACGGTCGCGCCGACCAGCGCACCGTTGGGGAACAGCACCGGCGTCACGAGGCCTGCGCTGGAGCCGAGGATGCCGGCCTGTGCGGACACCACGGTCAGGATCGTGGCCACGAGCTGGACCAGGTCGGGAGTCGTCAGCGTGTTGAGCGTGAACGCGTACGTCTCGGTGACCTGATGCTCGACGCTGAAGGCGACGACCAGCGCGGCGCGCTCGTCGGCCACGCCCTGCAGACGCGCGGTGAGCACGAGCGTGAGCGCTTGATTCGGCACCGTCGGCGCAGAGGCCCCGGCGTGCGCCGCGAGCGCGGCGGCGTGCTCGCGATGGTGGTTCTGGAAACTGACGACCGTCGGGAGGGTCGTGTCGGTCAGGAAGGGCTTGATCTTGTCGTAGAAGTCGACGACGGCGAGCACGATCGACTGCAGGAAACCGGCGGTCGGTGCGTCGGCAGGGTTCACCTGTGCCCGTGCGGTCATCAGAACTCCAAGGACGACAGCTCGGGGATCCAGGACTGCGCGCGACGACACGCCTCGCGCCATCGCTCCCGATCGACGGCACCTGTGGGATCGACGATGCGGGCCGGTATCCAGGTGCCGGCGATGTCGTCTTCTGATCCCCATGTCCCCGTTGCCAGCCCGGCGAGGAAGCCGGCGCCGAGCGTCGTGGCCTCGTGTTGGGGCGAGACCTCGACCGGCTTCTGGATGCAGTCCGCCAGCGCTTGCACGAAGAGCTGGTTCGCTGCCATCCCGCCGTCGATGCGCACGCTTGCGAGCTGGGCTTGGCCATCGGCTTCGGCCGCCTCGACGAGGTCGGCGCCGCGCTGCGCAACCCCCTCGAGCACGGCGCGCACGATGTGCGAGCGCTCCGTGCCGCGGGTGATGCCGAGCAACGTGCCGCGGGCCCCGTAATCCCAGTACGGCGTGCCGAGTCCGAGCAGCGCAGGGACGTAGACCACGCCGTCGGTGGAGTCGGACTGGGCCGCGACATGCTCCGACGCTGCGGCGGTCTCGATGAGCCCGAGATCGTCTCGCAACCACTCGACGTTGGTTCCCGCCGACAGCATGATCGCTTCGATACCCCAAGTGATGGTGCCGCCGCGACGCCACGCCACGATGGGAAACGTCCCGGCGTCGCCGGTCGTCTCGAATGCGGGACGGTCGCGCCCGATCACCATGTCGAGCATGCCCCCCGTGCCGAACGTGATCTTCGCCAAGCCAGGATGCACGCAGCCCTGACCGATCAGCGACGCTTGCTGGTCACCGGCGATTCCCGCGATCGGTGGTGCCCCTTCCAGCGCCGTTGCATCGCCAACCGTGCCGCTCGAGTCGACGACCTCGGGTAGCGTGGCAGGAGGGACGCGCAGGAGCTCGAGGGTCGCCTCGTTCCAGCCGCGCGTGCCGTCGCCGTGCATGAGTCCGGTGACGGCCGCGTTCGACAGGTCGGTGACGTGTAGCGCACCGGCCGACAACGTCCAAACGATCCACGTGTCGACCGTGCCGAAGCAGAGGTCACGCGACCGATCGGGATCGGCCATCTCGAGCAGGAACGCCAGCTTCGTGGCGGACGCGTTGGGCGCGACGCGCAGGCCCTGCTCTCGGAGCATGAGGCACATGCCCGCCGTGCGGAGGTCCTGCCAGCCGACACCGGGCCCGACGGGCTCGCCGGTCGCTCGATCCCACACGATCGTGGACGCTCGCTGGTTCGTGATGCCGACGGCGTCGACCGGTCCCCCGTCCGCCAGCGCCGCCTGCGCGCACTCGAGGGCAGCCTTGGCCATGGCCATCGGATCGAACTCGACGAAGCCGGGCGCCGGTGACGACGGCAACAGCGCCTGGTAGTGCGCGTGTTCGACGGTGGCATCGGGACGCACGATGGCGGCGCGAAGCCCGCTGGTGCCCACGTCGACGACGAGCAACGATCCGCCCCGTGTCACGGCGAACCCAGTCGCGCGTTTCGTCGGTCCGCGAGTCGCCCGCCGACGACGCCGAGCGATGCCGCGAACAGCGCGTTGAAGACGTACACGACCGGTGACCTGAGGTCGGTCCCGTCGAGCACGCGGACCAACACCGTCATGGTCTGCGCGATGACGTACGCGACGGCGCCCGCGAGCGCGCCATGGGTCATCGGCATGTCCGGACGCTTCGACCCCGCGACGAATCCGCCCGCGAGCATCCCCAGCATGATGACGAGGAAGAACACGAACACGCCGTTGTTCGATTCGTCGTCGACGACGACCGCGCCGACCAGTCCCGCCGGGAGCGCGAACACGAGCGCGGCGACCACCCCCGCGGCAACCGCGTTCCAAGAGATGTCGCGCATCAGAAGCCGGTCTCCCCGAACGGGCTCGTGAGACCGAGCTTGCCGGGGTTGAGGATGCCGTTCGGATCGAGTGCCGACTTGAGCGCGGCGAGGACGTCGAACGCGGAGCCGAGGGCGTCACGCACGAATCGCGATCGGTTCAGCCCCACGCCGTGGTGATGGCTGAGGGCGCCGTCGTTCGCGAGCACGGCGCGCTGGCCTGCGTCCCAGAGCTCGCGGTAGTAGCGGTCCTTGTCGTTCGGCTCGACCTTGCCGGCGAACGTGAAGTAGAGGCAGCCGCCGTCGAGGTAGCTGTGCGACTGGTGCGCCGACGCCGCCAGTGTGCCGGGCACGGACTTGAGCGCCGCAATGGTGGTGTCGTAGATGTGCGGAAGCGCTGCCCACCTGGCGGCGATCTCCATCGTGTCGACGACGAACCCTTTGGAGATCAGCGCTTCGAGCGCCGCCACGTCGTTGCGATGGCTCATCCATCGATCGACGAGCGCGGCGTCCATCGAGTCCGCGCCGAGGTTCTTGGCTTCCTCGGCCACGATCCGCATCGACGCTTCCACCGTGACGGGGTCGCCTTCGTCGCGGGCCAGCACGACGCTGACGTCGCCCGTCTGGTAGCTGCGGTCGGCTTCGGTTGCGTCGTAGAGGCGCAGCACGGCCGGCGCGCCGCCTCGGCGCGACACGCGGCGGAGGAAGTCGAGCGCCGTGGCGAAGTCGCTGAACCCCCATGCGCTCGCGTCTTCGTGCCTCGGTGCGTCGTGGACCTTCAAGCGGGCGCCGGTGATGACGCCGAGGGTGCCCTCCGACCCCACGAAGACCTGGTTGAGATCCGGTCCGACCGCCTGTCGGGGCGCTCCGCCGGTCGTGATCTGGCGCCCGTCGGCCAGCACGACGTCGAGCCCGACGACGATGTCTTCGATCTTCCCGTACCGGTTCGAGTACTGGCCGGCGCTCCGGCAGGCCAGCCATCCGCCGACCGTGGACAGGTCGATCGACTGGGGCCAGTGGCCGAGCGTCTTGTCGTAGGTGGAGCGCAACTCGTCCTCGAGCAGGTTTCCGAACGTTCCGGCCTGCACGTCGAGGACGAGCGAGGTGTCGTCGACGTCCACGATGCCCGCCAGGGCCGTGAGGTCCAGCACGACGCCGCCGTGCACCGGTACGGACGCACCACACACACCGCTGCGCCCAGCGGCCGCTGTCACCGGGCTGCGGGCGTCGTTCGCGATCTGGAGCACGGCGGCCACTTCGTCCGCGTCGCGCGGGCGAGCGACGACGTCCGCCAGGCCGGCCACTTGGCCCTCGAGCGCCCACGTCATCGCGAGCGGCCACCAGTCGCGGCTGGCCTCGGCCAGCGCGGCCGGCTCGGTGGTGACCTCGGCGCAGGCATCGCGCAACCGATCGACGGTCTTGTCATCGATGCCGGTCCGGGTTGCGTGCAGGCGTGAACTCGCGGCTGCGGCGCCGCCGGCGAGCTCGATCGGTGGCGTCGGCGTGCCGGGCCCTCCGCCCGTCACCGGCCGATCGCCGCCTCGATCGCGGTCTCCGGGAGGTGAGCGGCCGCTCGCTCGCTCGCGACGAGCTCCTGGTAGCGGGCCACCTGCGCGGCTTGCTGGGCGTCGTCCCAGCCGAGCTCGGGAGCCAGCAGCGCGGCGACGCCGGGCGCTGCGGCCGCGGTCGCATCGCGGGCGAGAAGCCGCGCTCGCGTGCGGCGGGTGAGCACGTCGTCCAGCGAGAGTGCCATCTCGTGACGGGCGGCGTAGACCGCTTCGGCCTTGAGATAGGGAAGGCCGGGCACCAACGGCATGCGCAGGGCCGGCTCGCGGTCGGCGAGCGCGAGCACGGACCGCGCCTCGTCGCCATAGCGATCGAGGAGGTGCACGAGGACCTCGTCGGATCCGGCCGAGCGGCGCGCGGCCTCGTAGCCGTCGGCGCCCCGCAGGTGCAGTTTCTTCGTCCGAGAACGACGGCGCACCTTGCGGGTCGATTCCCGTCCCAGTACGTCGAGTACCTCGTCGACAGTGTCGGCGGCCATCTCGCGGTACGTCGTGAGCTTGCCGCCGGTGATCGAGACGAGGCCGCTCGGGGAGCGTCCGACCTGGTGGCGTCGCGACAGGTCGGCGGTGCGGCCCGACGTCGCGCGCTTCACCAGCGGGCGCAGCCCTGCCCACGTTCCGAGGATGTCCGCCTGCGTGAGCGGGGAGGTGACGGAGAAGTTGATGGCCTTGAGCAGGTACTCGATGTCGGCGGGCTCGCACTGCGGGTCGTCGATGCTGCCGTCGAAGTCGGTGTCGGTCGTGCCGATGTAGGTGAACTCGTAGTCGCCGTCGGTGCCGCCCCACGGCACGACGAAGACGGACCGGCGATCTTTCGGAACGGGAATGACCACGGCGATCTGGTTCTGCACCTTCGACCACGGAACCGTGATGTGGATGCCCTTGGCCGGGCGGATGGAATCGGGGTGCGTGCCCTCGTCGAGGGCGCGCACGTCGTCGGCCCAGACGCCGGTGGCGTTGACCACCGCCGCCGCGTTGACCGTGAACGACTGCCCGTCGGCTTCGACCGTCGCGCCCGAGACGCGACCCTCGCCGTCCTTCACGAAGCCCGTCACCCCGCACCCGTTGGCGATCACGGCGTCGAAGTCGAGGGCGGCGGTGCGAGCGATCGTGAGGGTGAGCCGGGAGTCGTCCGTCTGCGCGTCGTAATAGAGGTAGGCCGCGGCGAGCCGCTCTGCGGGGAGCAATGGCATGTACGCCACTGCCTCCTCCCGGTTCAGTCGCTTGTGCAGCTTGCCGATGCGGGCACCGCCCGTGAGGTCGTACATCCACATCGCACTGCCCATGGCACGGGCGATCTTGGAGTTGATCAACCCGTCCTTCGAGAAGATCGGAATCAGGAACGGGAGGATCTTGACGAGATGTGGCGCGTTCTTCCGCAGCCGTTGGCGCTCGGCGAGCGCTTCGTAGACGAGCTTGATGTCGCCGTTCTGCAGGTAGCGCAGCCCACCGTGCACGAGCTTCGAGGACTTCGAGGATGTCCCCGACGAGAAGTCGTCTCGCTCGATCAGCGCCGTGCGCAAGCCGCGCGAGGCCGCGTCGAGGGTCACACCGGCGCCGGTGATCCCGCCCCCGACGACGAGGACATCGAAGCGTTCATCGGCGAGTCGCCGAAGGTTGGCGGCCCGATCGAACCCGTCAGCCATGCGCTGGTCACGCTACCTGCGGCGGGGCGGATTTCTAATCGACAATGGTTGTCGATCAGCAATCAGCGCGGATAGGTTGCCCGCTGTGAAGACGCCGACCGAGCTCACCGAGTTGTTCCGAGCCCGCGGCCTCAAGGTCACACCGCAGCGCCAGGCCATCTTTCGCGTGCTGCACGGCGAGAAGGCACATCCGACCGCGGAGTGGGTCTACGAAGCCGTGGGCAAGTCGATGCCGACCATCTCGCTGCGCACCGTCTATCAGACGCTGAACGACCTGGCGGCCATGGGTGAGGTGCAAGCCCTCGACCTCGGCACGGGCTCCGCACGTTTCGACCCGAACACCGACGCGCACCATCACCTCGTGTGCGAGGCGTGCGGCCGGGTGGTCGATGCGTACGCGGATGCCAGTGCGGTCCGGGTGTCGGGCCCTCAGCGTCACGGGTTCACGATCAGTTCCACCGAAGTGGTGTTCCGGGGCACGTGCCCCACGTGCAAACGAAAGGAAGGCAATGCCTGACCTCAGCGGGTCGAAGACCCACGAGAACCTGAAAGAGGCGTTCGCTGGTGAGAGCCAGGCCAACCGCCGCTACCTGTACTTCGCCCAGAAGGCCGACATCGAGGGCTACCCCGACGTGGCCGCGTTGTTCCGGTCGGTTGCGGAGGGCGAGACAGGCCACGCGTTCGGCCACTTCGACTTCCTCGCCGAGGTCGGCGATCCCGTCACCAGCGTCCCGGTGGGGTCGACGGAGGCCAACCTGAAGTCCGCCATCGAGGGTGAGACGTACGAGTACACGGAGATGTACCCCGGGTTCGCGAAGACGGCCCGCGACGAAGGCTTCGACGAGGTCGCAGAGTGGCTGGAGACGCTGGCCCGCGCCGAGAAGTCGCACGCCGGCCGCTTCACCCAAGGCCTCGAATCCGTGAGTTGAAGAAGCTCACTGTCGACGACATCGCCGACCTGCGCGCCTACGAGCGCGAGCGCGACCCGTTCCGCGTCCACATCATCGAGCTCAAGAAGGTTCGGCGCATCGGTATCGGTCCGTTCGTTTCGATCGTGTTCGAGAACCGCGAGACGATTCGCTTCCAGATCCAAGAGATGGCGCGCGCGGAGAAGATCATCAGCGACGAAGCGATCCAGACCGAGCTCGACATCTACAACCCGCTCATCCCTGAGCGCGGTTCGCTCGCGGCGACGCTGTTCATCGAGCTCACGTCGAAGGCCGAGCTCGTCGAGTGGCTGCCGAAGCTCGTCGGCATCGAGCGATCCATCGAGCTGCGAATCGGGGCACCCGGCGACGAGGAAGTCGTACGGGCGCGTCCGGACTCCGAACACGAGCGCCGGCTGACCCGGGAGACCATCACGGCGTCGGTCCACTATGTCCATTTCGACCTGACCGACGCACAGGTCGAGCGCTTCCTGTCGGAGCCTGTTCGCGTCGCGGTTGCGCACGCGAACTACGCATACGCGACCGAACTGGCCGATACCACCAGGCGTTCGTTGCTCGAAGATCTACGCGGCTGAGACTCGCGATTGCTCAAGTCAGAAGGTTGGTGCACACTGGCATTGCGCAACCCTGAGTGAAGACACAGCAAAGGACGCAGCCGGTTCGGGGGACGGACGAACACATGGACGCAGCCGCGAAGCAGCACGAGCGGGAGAACTTGGTAGCCGAGCTTTTCGGCGCCGATCCCGCCACGGAAGTGTTGGCCGGACGCTTGTTGCGCACCCGCGAGGTTGCGCTGCTCTTCCAGGTGTCGGAACGCGCCGTGACGGATTGGGCGCGCAAGGGTCGCCTCCCGTCGGTGCGTACGCCCGGCGGGCATCGGCGCTATCCCGCCGATCTGGTGCAGCAACTGTTGGTGCAGACCGGGCGCAGCTCGCCCGAAAGCGCCTGACGCTCACGTCCTGACCTGCGGCAATCTCTGGACTTTCGGCCAGGGCCGTCTCTATGCTCGTCCCCTCGTACCCGCGGGGTTGGCGCCCCTCGGTGTCGTGTCCCAACCCGTACCTCGATGCACTGAGGGAGTGAGTCCCCCCTGATGAATTTGTCGTGGCGTGCCCAGGCCGCCTGCCGTGGTCTCGATCCCGAGATCTTCTATCCCGTGTCCGAAGAAGAAACCGAAGTGGCGAAGACCGTGTGCCTTGGATGCTCCGTGCGCCAAGCCTGCCTCGAGCATGCGCTCGGGTCGCGTGAGCGCGACGGGGTGTGGGGAGGATGCACCGAGAAGGAACGCCGGCGGATCGTGCGCCAGCGCCGCCGCACCGCTTGAGCTTCTCCTGGCCCGACGTTCTCGGGCCTCTGACCTCCGGTGAGGATCTGACAAGTGAACAGGCCGCGGCGGCCATGACCGAGATCCTCTCGGGCGAGGCCAGCCCGTCGCAGATCGCTGGATTCATCGTCGCTCTCCGTATGAAGGGCGAAACGGTCGAGGAGATGGCGGGGCTCCTCGCGGCGATGCAGGATGCCAGCGAGTACGTGCCGCTCAAGGACCTCAGCGGGGTCATCGACACGTGCGGTACCGGCGGCGATCGGAGCCACTCGATCAACGTGTCCACGATTGCCGCGTTCGTCGTGGCGGGCGCTGGCGGGAAGGTGTGCAAGCACGGCAACCGCGCGGCGTCATCGGCGTGCGGGTCGGCCGACGTGCTCGAAGCACTCGGTGTCGCGATCGAGCTCGAGCCCGCGGGCGTCGCGCGCTGCGTCGAGAAGGCCGGTATCGGTTTCTGCTTCGCGCGGAGCTTCCATCCGGCGATGCGGCACGCAGGCCCGACGCGCAGCGAGCTCGGCGTGCCGACGGTGTTCAACTTCCTCGGTCCGCTCGCCAACCCAGCGCGGGTCCGTCGCCAAGTGCTCGGCGTCAGCGACGCGCGCATGGCAGAGAAGATGGCCGGAGTTCTCCGCGCCCGCGGCTCCGAGCGCGCGCTGGTGGTCTTCGGACACGATGGGCTCGACGAGCTGACGACCACCACGACATCGACCGTCGTGGAACTCTGCGAGGACGGTGAGTTGAAGCGCTACGAGCTCGATCCGGCGGCGCACGGCATCTCGCGCGCTGATCCCGCAGCGCTGCGCGGTGGCGACGCGGACGCGAACGTGGCAGCGACCAGGGCGGTGCTCGGCGGTGAACCCGGTCCGCAGCGCGACATCGTCGTGCTCAACGCCGCCGCCGGGTTGATTGCCGCAGGAATGGTGCCGGATCTGGCGGAGGGGTTGTCCGCGGCGGCCGCGGCGATCGACGACGGCCGAGCGGCCCACGCCCTCGACCAACTCGTGGAGCTCTCGAACAGTTAGGGGGGCCTATCGATCTCTCGGGTATCCGATGACGGCACCGCTGATGCGCATGCCAGTGCGGGTTTCGACCCCGAGGGCGGTGGCACCCGGAGCGCGGACGACGATCACCGGACCAGCATCGAGTCGCACCCGGACGAGCGAGTCGGCTCCGTAGAACCGCCGCTCGACGACCACACCGGGCGCACCCTCCGGATCGACAACGAATTGTTCCGGGCGGACGACGATGGTGACGGCGCCGTCGTCGACCGGGCGGGCGACGTGGTTGCGGCCGAGCGCGCTGGTGCAGACGCCATCGTTGACCTCACCATCGATGAGCACCGCGTCTCCGACGATGGTCGCGACTCGCAGCGACGAGGGGTACTGGTACAGCTCCGACGGAGGTGCCTCTTCCGCGATGGCGCCGTCGAGCATCACGGCAACGCGGTCAGCCAGGGAGAGAGCCTCGTGGCGGTCATGAGTGACGATGATCGCGGTGCTGTTGGTTTCACGGAGTATGCGCCCGACCTCTTCGCGCACCTGCACGCGCAACGCGGCATCGAGAGCCGAGAACGGCTCGTCGAGCAATATCAACTCGGGTTCCGCGGCCAACGCGCGGGCAAGGGCGACGCGCTGCTGCTGGCCGCCGGACAGCTCGTGTGGTCGCGCTGCCGTCATGCCGTGCAACCCGACGAGCTCCAGCCATTCGGCGACCTTTGCCCGCCGGGCGGATCCGCGCGGTACACCAAACGCCACGTTCTGCTCGACGCTGAGGTGCGGGAAGAGCGCGCCCTCCTGAGGCACGATGCCGATGTGCCGCCGTTCAGGCGGGACCGACCGCGAGCCGCTGAACAGCACCCGCCCCTCGAGGGTGCCGCGGCCGCCGTCGGCACGAAGGAAGCCGGCGACGATGCGGAGCAACGTGGTCTTTCCACAACCCGACGGACCAAGCACAGCGGTGATCGTTCCGCGATCGACCGACAGATCGACGCCGCGCAGAACGTGGTTCGCGCCGAAGGACTTCTGTACCTCCGAAACGACGAGTCCGGCGGGCCGTTTGTTGCCGCCGTCCACCTCGCGCTCCGGCGTCATGAGATCAATGGCTCGCGACATCGCCGAGCCGTCCGCTCCACCAACCCAGCACGGCCGTCGGAATCGCGGCGAACAGCACCAGTGCGGCCGCGTACGGCGACGCGCCTCCGTAGTCACTGACGCTGGTTCGCTGCCACAGACCCGTCGCGAGCGTCTGCATCCCGGTGGGGTGGAGCAGCAGCGTTGCCGGAAGTTCCTTCATGCCCGCCAGGAACACCAGCGCTGTACCTGCTCCCACGCCCGGCGCGGCGGCCCGGCCCGTCACTTCGACGAATGCTCGCACCGGTCGGCGGCCGAGCGACCGTGCCACCTCCTCAGCGCGGATCGAACTCTGCTCGACGGCGGCTCGCACCGAGCCGACGGACAGCGGAAGGAACAGCACCGCGTATGACAGGACCAGCAGCGGTGTCTCCTGGTAGATCGGTCGCAAGAGGCGTACTCCGACGTAGACCATGGATATGGCGATCACGATGCCCGGCAGCGCGTGTGCGAGATACGACGCCCGCTCGATTGTGGCCGACGTCCGCGTGCGGTACCGGGCAGCAAGCACCCCGATCGGAATCGCCAGCAACGTCGTGACGATGGCAGCGAGCAGCGACACGCGCAGCGATGCCCACGCGGCGTCGCCGAGTGCGCCCACGTCAATGTCGGCGTCGACGCTGCGCTGTAACCAGCGGGCGATGCTCACCGTCGGGAAGCCGATCGACAATCCGAAGACGCCGACGACGAGAGCCGTGGCCACCGGCCGCAACGGACCGAGCGAGAGCAGCACCGAAGGCCGAGCCGCGCCAGCGCCGACCCGTGTGGCCGCGGATCCCGCACGCGAGGCCATTTCCAACCCCACGAGGAAGAGCGCCAGCCCCAACAGCACCACCGAGAGAATGGCGGCGCGGGCAGGATTGAATCCTGCGTTGTATGCGCCGTAGATCACCCAAGTGAACACCTCGTACCGCATGGTGGCCACGGCGCCGAAGTCGGAGAGGACGTAGAGCGCGACGAGCAGCGCTCCGGCCGTGATCGCAGGCCGGATCTGCCGGAGGGTGACGCGCCACGTCACGGCGAGAGGCGACAAGCCGAGCGAGCGCGCGACCTCCTCCTGTGCGGGGTCGAGACGTGTCAACGCGGCCATCACCGGCAGGTACACGTAGGGATACGAGGTGAGGATGAGCACGAGGGCGGCGCCGCGGAATCCGGCCAGCGACGGTCTCACTGACACCCAGGCGTACGCCGCAAGGTACGTCGGAATTGCAAGCGGTAGCGCAAGCACCACCAGCCAAAGTCTGCGGAGCGGCAGGTCGGTGCGGGTCACCAGCAACGCGGTCACCACACCGAGCACCGTGCACGCCAGCGTGACGACCACCATCAACGTCGCGCTGCGAACCACCAGGTCGTACGTGCGACGCTGGAAGATCTCGTCGCGGACCTCGTCAAGCCCACGGATGCGGGCGCGGTCGAGCAGGTACACGACCGGCAGCGCAGCGATGACTGCACCCACCCCGGCGGCCATCACCAGCGAGAGCGGTGCTCGCTCCCGCCGGTGGCGGCCGAAGATCGTCACCGGATCCTTGTCATTTCGTCAGCAGGCCGACCTCTGCGAGCAGGTCCTGCGTCTTCTCGATGGAGTCGAGGTCAGAGAGATCGATGTCCGGCGGATTCAGCGAATCAAGCTCAGGCACGTCGACAACGGGTTCGACTCCAGAGATCAGCGGGTACTCGAACGTCTTCTCGGCGAAGTACTTCTGGGCCTTGTCACTCAGGAGGTACTCCACGAGCGCCAGCGCGGCTGGCTTGTTGTCGCTGCTCTCGAGCACGGCGACGCCTGCAACGTTGATCAGCCCCCCCACATCGCCATTGGTGAGGTAATGGTTCTTGGCGACAACGGCGTCGGCGCCCTCCTTGGAGATCTTTTCGAAGACGTAGTAGTGGTTGATGAGCCCGAGCGCGACCTGGCCAGCGTTGACGGCGTCACGCACGGGCCCGTTGCCGTCGAACGGTGTTGGCTCGTTGGCGGCGAACTTCTCGAGCCACGACTTGGCGCCGTCCTCGCCGCGGACCACCCGCAATGCAGTGACGAACGACTGCCACGAAGCGTTCGTCGGGGCGAAGCCGATCTTGCCCTTCCATTGCGGGTCGACGACCTCGTCGATGTTCGTCGGCGGGGTCGGCGCCAACGTCGGGTTGTAGAGCACGACGCGGACGCGGCCGCTCACCCCGACCCACGTGCCGTCCGTCGCGGCAAAGGTGGCGGGAACCTTTGACGTCAAGGAGGTCGGGAGCGGCTCGAGCAGCCCTTCCTTCGACACGGCGCCGAGCGCACCAGCGTCCTGCGAGAAGAACACATCGGCGGGCGATGCGTCGCCCTCGGTGAGCAATTGGGCACCGAGCGCCCCGCTGTCGCCGCCCCGGAACTCCACCTTGATACCGGTGTCGGCGGTGAACATGTCGAGGATCGGCTTCACCAGCGACTCGCTGCGGCCGCTGTACACCGTCACCGACCCCGACGCCGGTGCGGCGGAAGAGTTGGCGGACGCCGACCCCACCGGGGTCTTGTCGTCATCACCGCACGCGGCGACCAGCAGGGCCGCGACGAGCGGGACTGCGAGCTTCCACCTAAAAGGGCGCATACTGATCTCCAGTTGTCTGTCCGACTACAAAAAGTTAGGAAACCCTAACTGACTGCCAGATCGTCGGACAATCCGCCGGCCATCGCGGTCAGGAGAGGTGCCAGCTGCGCTCGAGCGTCGAGAGCTCCTCGCGGGCGGCGTCGAGCGCATCGATGCGTTCGGTCAGCGCGGCGAGCGCGTCCGGGGAGCCCGCCCCGAGGGCGCGCGGCCGGTTGACGTCGACGGCGCTGGCGGCCAGGCGCGCCGTCAACTGCTCGAGCTGGACGATCTGCTCGCCGAGGTGCCTGCGAGCCTCCGGTTCGCGTCGCCACAGACGGCTGAGCATGAGGAGGTGGACCTCGAGGGCGACGGCGTGGTCTTCGATCTCGCCCGCGAGCGACGCGATCGTGACGCCACCCCGGGCACCGGCGAGACGAGCGGCGGCCGCGGCCTTGCGCAGGCGTCGATGCAGCCGGGCAGGCTCGCTCGTCGACACCAGCCAGTAGGTCGGCGCGGCACTTCGGGTCGACGGACGAATCCGAAGCTGCTTGCGGAGGCGCCAGCGCCCATACGTCACCGCGCCGGCGAACAGCACGAGGCCGGCGACGCTGACGATGACGAGTGCGACGAGCAGGTCGTGCAGCACAAGGCAACGCTACCGGCGGATGACCAGCGCGGGCACCGCGGGCAGCGTCGATGCCAGCGTGCCGTCGCAGCGCAGGAGCCGCACCTTCGGCGCGTTGCGGTCGAGCCACGCGGCCACGCAGGCGAGCTCGTCGGCGAGGTCGACCGGCACCCAGCTCGTGCTGCTCGGCGCGGGTGGCTCGCAGGCGACGCCCAACGCCAGCTCGCCGACGGTCCACGCCCGCAGGAGACGTCCACCGTCGAGCTCGACGTGGCTGCCGCCGCCGAGGTCGAGCTCGATGGTGCCACTCCGCCGAAGCTGCTCGGCCCGGCGCTGCCGGCTGAGGGCGCCGGCAAGCGCCGCGGCGCGGTCGCGCACGTCAGCGGCCTCTTCGAAGCGCTCGGCGCGGACCAACGCCTGCATGCGATCGTGCAGCCGGTCGAGGAGAAGGGTCGGTTCTCCCGTGAGACCGCGCCGAGCGACGTCGACGACGTCGCCATAACGCGCCGCGCTCACACCACCCGCGCAGGGGCACATCGCGGTGCCGAGCTGGGCTGCCGCGCACGGGGCGCTCCGGGTGGGCCGGCCCTCGCGCGCTTGCTCGCGACAACGACGCAACGGCACGATGCTTTCGATGGCATCGACGACGAGGCGCGCAGCCCGCGTCGACGACAGCGGGCCGAGGTACAGACCGCCGTCGGCGCGCGGGACGCGCACGACCGCGAGCCGGGGGAACGCCTCGTTGATCGTGAGCTTCACGTACACATACCGGCGCCGGCCGGTGCCCTGACGGTTGTACCTGGGCAGGTGTGACGCGATCAGCCGGGCCTCGAGCACGGCCGCTTCGAGCGTGGAACGACAGACGATGTGATCGATCGACTGCGTCTCGCGCAACATCGGGCCGATTTTGCGACGATCGTCGGAGGAGAAGTAGGAGCGCACCCGGCTGCGCAGGTTGCTCGCCTTGCCGACGTACAGCGGACGACCGCCACGATCGCGGAACACGTACACACCAGGTTTCCGGGGCAACTGCGTGGTGAGCCGGAGCTTGGGCGCCTGCGGATGACCGCCCATCTTCGGCAGGGACACGAGGTCGTCGAGGCCGAGCACACCGAACGCGGCGGCGCGCTCGAGAAGCAGGTGCAGCAGGTCACCGGTTGCGAGCGCGTCATCCAGCGCGCGATGCGTCGGCCGGTGGTCGAGACGAAACCGCGACGCCAGCGTGCCCAGACGGCAGTCGGGGACCTCCTCGCGCACCAGCCGGCGAGCGAGCGCGCACGTGTCGATGAACGTGTTGCCCAGACGCCCGTCGCCCCCACGGGACAACGCGGCATCGAGGAAGGAGACGTCGAACCGAAGGTTGTGGCCGACGAGCACGCTGCCACCGATGAACTCGATGAGCGAGGGGAGCACCTCCTCGATGCGGGGCGCTTGCATGACCATCGCCTCGGTGATGCCCGTCAGGAACGTGATCGACGGCGGGATCGCGCAGCCAGGGTTGACGAGCGTCTGAAACGTGCCGAGGCATTCCCCGCCGCGCAACCGGACCGCCCCGATCTCGGTGATGCCGCAGTCAGCCGCCGATCCTCCGGTGGTCTCGAGGTCGACCACGCAGAACGTCACGCTGTGCAGCGGGCTCCCCAGGTCGTCGAAGGAGCGTTGTCCGGCGAGCACGACCACCGAAACAGTGTGGTCGAACAGACGTTCGACGAGCAAGGGTCTTTGAATGAGGCCACTACTGTCACGCAGGTGGTCGGCAAGCTCGTTCGCTACCGATGCACGGGTTGCGGCAACCTCACGCGCTTCGACGTCGTCACGAGCCGTCGCAGT
>Ga0299913_10001108_pt1 | contig 19171 bp, 14 predicted proteins | sample RVTome_9_FD_201360 | JGI IMG/M metagenome (GOLD analysis project Ga0299913, IMG submission 201360) | Soil microbial communities from uranium-contaminated site in the Upper Colorado River Basin, Wyoming, United States - RVT155D38 (version 2) ... | reverse complement strand
GGGCTTGCGCTGGATGGCTTCGAGCCGGCGCGCCAGATCGTACTCGTACTCGAGGACGTTGCCCTCGGGCAGGGTCGTCAGGCGGAGGTCGCCGAAGGGGTTGTACTCGTGATCCGTGACCAGGTCCTCGGCCGCGGTCGGGCCGCGCTGGATGATCGTCTCCACCCGGTCGAGGAGGTCGTACTCGGTCTCGACGCGCAGTCCGTTCGGGTCGGTCACCGCCGTGCGGCGGTTGAAGCCGTCGTGCTCGAAGGTCGTCGTGCCGACGCCGTCGGTGCGGGATTCCAAGACGAGGAACCCGTTGCCGCGGTCCGGGTCGTAGACGAAGTCGATGACGTCGTCCGTGCCGTAGCCGGGCGGGTCGACAGACAGCGGCTGGCCGCCGCCGTTGAAGGTGGTCACCGTCTGGTAGCAGAGCTCGTCGGGGCTCATGGCCGGGCACACCAGGACCGTCGAGCCCTCCACGCCCTCGGTCCACCGGTGGGTCGGGTTGCCGGCGGGGTCTCTCTGGATCTTCGTGCGGCGCAAGCCGATCCCGTCGACCGACGGCTGCTCGACCTCGGTGACCAGGGCGGGGTAGTTCGGGTCGTACTCCCAGCTCATCGTGCGGGCGAGGACGGTGTTGGCCGCCTCGGTCTTCGTCAGGACCTGCCCGTGCGCGTCGTAGGTGTAGTGGGTCTCGGTCCCGTCGCCGTCGACCTCGCGGGTCGGCCGTAGCGGGTTCGCGGCGTCCTCATAGACGAGCTGGACGTTGGGGCCGAGACCGCAGGCCGGGCAGTCGCCGGAGATCGACTCGACCCTCGGGTTGGTCGATGCCGGGTCGCGGCCGATCGTGTAGGTGGCGACGTTGCCCCGCGGGTCGGTGACCGTCGTCACCGTCGGCAGCGTCGGGTCGTCGAAGGCGAGCTCCCACCTGTCGACGGCCTCGGCGTGGTCGAAGGTGAGAGCGCCCTTCCAGGTGCGATAGGCGTTGCCCTCGGCGTCGTACTCCCAGCCGCGCGCGACGCGCGTGTCGAAGTCGGTCCCCTCGAGCTCCATCAGGGTCATGTAGCCGGGGTGAGCCGGGTCGTCGTAGCCGAAGACCCAGGCCGTGCCGTCCGGGCGCTCGATCCGCTCGAGGTCCAGGCCATCCCAGAAGTAGGTCCACGTCCGGGTCTCGCCGTTGACGCCGACCTCGGTGATCGTCTCGAGCAGGCCCGCTCCCTCGTCGTAGTACGTGAAGTCCTCCCGCCGGCCGTCCGGAAAGTCGACCGAGGTGAGCTTGCCGCCGATGTAGGTACCCGCCGTGACGTTGCCGTTGCGGTCCGTCGTCGACAGCCACAGACCCGCCGAGTCGAAGGCCGTGACCGTCCCGTCGAGGTCGGTCAGCGTCCAACCCGCGACGGTCTTCTCCAGCGTCCGGTACTCGTCGGACGGAGAGACGCCGGACCGCGGATAGACCGTCTCCGCCGACGACTTCGTGAACTCGCCGAATGTCGCACTCTTCGTGATCAGCCAGACGTGGTCCTCGTCGGGGTCGACGACGATCCGCTCGGCGTAGTCGTGCGACCAGTAGCGGCCGAGGACCTGGTTCCACTCGGTCGTTCCGGGGTGGTTCGGGTGACCCGCTCCGCGGCCCGCATAGCGCAGCCTCGCCCCCGGACCCGCGAGCGACGGGTCCACGCAGATGGCGTCACCGCCCTTCGGCGTCTTGGCGCCGCTCGGGTCGAAAAGATTGCCCAGGCAGTCCTCGCACTCCTCCTTGCGGGGGTTCGGGCAACCGATCGCGCGGGCGATCTTCTGTGCCGTGAAAACAAGGTCGCTGAGCTCGTGCCGGAGCCTGCATCCAGAGGGGCCGGTGGCACAGGTGTAGCCGAGGATCGAGAAGACGCCGAAGCGGGAGTTCGGTGGTCCGTCCTTCAATGCGGCACAGGAGGTCGTCGCTCGCAAGAACGTCTCGACGAGGTCCCAGTTGAGCTTGCCATCGAGCCCCGACTGGCCACACACGCCGACGGCGTCGTCGAGGCAGCTTTGCGAGCTCGTCGGATCGCATGCCGGGGGCGTGCCGCCTCGATACCAGAACAGCATCGGAGTAGCTGATGCGCTGAGGCCGTAATCGTCGATGTTCTGGCGATTTCCCGGAAACCGCAACGTGACGGCGATCTCGACCTCGCAGTTCCCCGCGTGCGGATCGCACCCGGCGCTCCTCAGGCGGATGATCGGCTCCGAGACCGTCTGCCCCAGGTAGCAGCGATAGGTCGCGCTGCAGTTGATCGAGCGAGCGTTCGTCTCGGTCTCGAGATCCTTGAAAATCAAGTGGCCGGGATCGTTCGTGCAATCGGCCGGGGGTGGATTGAACTGCCCAGCGGCTTGCGTACTCGAGACCGTGGCAAGGACGGCCGCTACGATCCACTGTTGCCACTCTTTGCGTCCAGCCACGCGTCGCACGGCTGCAACCTCCGGTTCGCTGTTTCTGGTCACGAAGACCAGCTGGCCAGGGAACCCTTCGGCTCCGGTTCGTGTAACGACGAAATCGAGTATACACCGTGGAAGGGCCATGCGCCTAGCTCGGACCGAGAGCGTGCTCGAGAAAACACCGCTCTCGCTGCGAGATCCGGAGCGGCTGACGCTGTTCAAGGTATGACAACCTTCGCCGAGCGGCTGTCCCACCGACCAACCGACCGACGAGGAGGACGACGAGGCGATGCCGGAGGTGATCCTGGAGGAGAGGGAGGGGCGGGTGGCGGTGCTGACGATCAACCGCCCCGACAAGCTGAACGCGCTGAGCCAGCAGGTGCGCGACGAGATGCTCGAGATCCTCGAGCGGCTGGAGACGGACGACGAGGTGGGCGTGCTGGTGATCACCGGGGCCGGGGAGAAGTCGTTCGTCGCCGGGGCCGACATCGGGGAGTTCGCGGGGCGGAGCCCGTTCGACCAGCGCCACGCGATGCGCAGCCCGCGGGTGTTCGACGTGATGGCGAGCTACCCGAAGCCGGTGATCGCGATGATCAACGGGTTCTGCCTCGGCGGCGGGTGCGAGCTGGCGATGTCGTGCGACGTGCGGGTGGCGAGCGACAAGGCGAGGTTCGGCCAGCCGGAGATCAACCTCGGGCTGATCCCCGGGGGCGGCGGCACGCAGCGGCTGCCGCGGCTCGTCGGCACCGGCCACGCGATGCGGCTGATCCTGACCGGCGACATCATCCCGGCGGACGAGGCGCACGCGATCGGCCTGGTCGACGTGCTGGTGCCGCACGAGGAGCTGCGGCCGCGGACGCTCGAGCTGGCCGCGAAGATGGCCGCGAAGAGCCCGCTGACGCTCAAGGTGGCCAAGCAGGCGGTGCGGGCGAGCGAGTCGATGGCGATCGACGGCGGGATCGCCTACGAGCGCGACCTCTTCTGCCTCGGCTTCTCCTCGGAGGACAAAGAGGAGGGGGTGGCCGCGTTCCTCGACAAGCGGCCGGCGGAGTGGAAGGGGAGATAAGCTGGGGGGTGCTCCCCCCGGCAGGCGCGTGCCGGCCCAGGGCCGTGGAGCTCTCTTCCGGTGAAGGCGTCCTGAACCGGGCGCGGGTCGCCCGGGACGGACGGCGATGGCGGTGAAGCGATGGCGACGGCGACCAGCGGTGCGGCGACCGCCCGCGAGCGCATCGGGGCTCCCCCGGACCTCGACCTAACCGCCCTGCGCGCCGAGTTCCCCATCCTCGGGCGCTCGACCTACCTGATCAACAACTCGCTCGGCGCCATGCCGCGCGGCGTGCGCGACGAGCTCGCCGGCTACGCCGACGCGTGGGACGAGCGGGGGGTGCGCGCCTGGGCGGAGGGTTGGTGGGAGATGGCGGTCGAGGTGGGCGACCTCCTGGCGCCGCTCCTCGGCGTCGCGCCCGGCCGCATCGCGATGCACCAGAACGTGTCGGTGGCGGCCGGCCTCTTCTTCTCCTGCTTCGACTACCCGCCCGAGCGCAACCGGATCGTCTACACCGAGCTCAACTTCCCGTCGCTGAACTATCTCGCCGAAGGGGAGCGCCGGCGCGGCGCCGAGGTCGTCGTCGTGCCGTCGGACGACGGGATCGGCGTGCCGACCGAGCGGCTGCTCGCGGCGATCGACGAGCGCACCCGGCTGGTGCCGGTGTCGCACACCCTGTTCAGGAGCGCCTGGGTGCAGGACGCCGCCGCGATCGCCCGGCGCTGCCGCGAGGTCGGGGCGGTGCTCCTGCTCGACGTCTACCAGTCGGCCGGCGTGATGCCGCTCGAGCTCGAGGCCTGGGGGGTCGACGCGGCGGTCGGCGGGTCGGTGAAGTGGCTGTGCGGCGGGCCGGGTGCGGCGTACCTGTGGGTGGGCCCGCGGCTGGCCGGCCGGCTCGAGCCGGCGCTGACCGGCTGGCAGGCCGACGAGGAGCCGTTCGCTTTCCGGCCCGGGCCGATCCGCTACGCCGAGGGCGCCTGGCGCTTCCTGACCGGCACCCCGAACGTGCCGGCGCTCCACGCCTGCCGGCCCGGGTACCGGATCGTCGCCGGGATCGGCGCGGAGCGCATCCGCCGCCGCTCGCTGGCGCTCACCGGCCGGCTGATGGCCGCAGCCCGCGACGCCGGGTTCGAGGTGCGTACGCCGGACGACGAGCGCCGCCGCGGCGGCACGGTCTCGGTGTGGCATCCCGAAGCCGAGCGGCTCTGCCGGGGCCTGCTCGAGCGGCAGGTGATCTGCGACTTCCGGCCGGGAGCCGGCGTGCGGCTCTCGCCCCACGTCTTCAACACCGAGGAGGAGTGCGACCGCGCGGTCGAGACCCTCGCCCGGCTCGCCCGGGGACGAGAGGCCGGCGGTGCGAAGCGAGGCGCTGCACAGTTACCATGAAGGAGCGCATGTCGAGACCTCGACGGGACGACCCGGGTGGGACGACGCCGCCGCCGGCGCGGTGGCGGCGGGCGATCGCCCGGGCCGGCGCCGCCCTCGGCCTGCCGACGCTCGCCGCCGCGGAGCCGGCGGTTCCGGCGCCTCGAGCGGGGGCGGCGGGGCACGGCGAGCCGGCCGGGGCGGCGATCGGGCATCCCGACGAGGCCGTGGCCGCCGCCCCGGCGGCGGGCCTCCCGTCCGGCGGCTCCGGGCCGAGCGCCGACCTGACCACGCTCCCGCCGGGGAGCGACCCGTTCCGCCGGCTCGTCTCCACCCTCGAGGCGAGCGGCGCGGTGCCGAAGACCACCGCCGACGTGGTCCAGGCGATCATCGCCTCGTCGTTCCGCAGCCGCGACCACGAGACGATCGGCCACTCGTGCCGGGTGGCGCGCCTGGCCGTCGCCCTGGCCGAGCGGATCGGCCTGCGCGGCGAGACGCTGACCGCGATCGAGTGGGGTGCCTTGCTCCACGACGTCGGCAAGACGGCCGTGCCACCGGAGATCCTCGACAAGCCGGGGCCGCTGGCCGAGGAGGAGATGGCGGTCATCCGCCAGCACCCGCGGCAGGGCTACCAGATGCTCAAGCACCTGGTCTTCCTCGGCGCGGCCCTCGACATCGTGCTGTCCCACCACGAGCGCTGGGACGGCCGCGGCTACCCGAACGGGCTGGCCGGTGAGCGCATCCCGCTGCCGGCCCGCGTCTTCGCCGTCGTCGACACCTACGACGCGATCACCTCGGACCGCCCCTACCGGGCGGCCCGCGGCCACGAGGAGGCGATCGTCGAGCTGCGGCGGGTCGCCGGCACTCAGCTCGACCCGCGGGTCGTCGACCGCTTCCTCGACGTCCCCGAGGCCGAGCTCCGCCGGCTGCGCACCCGGTCCCAGTCTGCCGCCCCCGCGCCCGAGCGGCGGGCCGCCGGCGAGGAGCCGGGCGAGGCGGTGCCGCTGCGCCGCCGCAACCGCTCCGGCGCCGGCTGACGGTCGGCGGCCGCCGGCGCCTCAGTCGCCACCCCCCGCCCGGTGCCCGGCGAGGAACACCATCAGGGTCACCGGGCCCTCCGCCGCGTCGCCCGACCGCGCGTCGGCGAGAGAGCCGAGCGCGTCCCGGAGGTCGGCGACGAAGGCCCGCATCTCCTCGGCGGTCGCGAAGCGGAAGATCCGGCCCATCGTCGCCCCCGCCTCGTCGAGGGTCCAGCCGCCGCCGTCGTCGCCGAGCGGCTCGGGGCGCAGCTCGAAGCGATCGTCCCCGCGCCCGCCGCCCCCGCCCCCCGACCGCTCGCCGGCGCTCATGGCAGCCCGTTCGGGTCGTCGAGGCGGCCCGCGCCGCCGCGGTCGCCGAGGAAGCGGCCGAGCTCCTCGAGGCTGGCGCCGAGGGTGGCGAGCAGCCGGTCGAGGGTCTCGACCGAGGGCAGGGTGCGCTCGCGCTCGTAGGCCGAGATCATCGGCCGGGTGACGCCCGCGGCCCGGGCCACCTCCCGCTGGCTCATCCCGCGCAGACGCCGCAGCCGGCGCAGCGTCGGCCCGAGGCCGGCGAAGATCGACAGGTCGCGCCGCCGCGGCCGGCGCCTTCGCGCAGCGTCGGCCTCGAGCTCGCGGAGGGCGCGCTCTCGGCGGTCGCTGTTCACCCGTCGCCCTCCCGCGCGAGCGCGGCCAGGAGCCGGCGGAGCGGCGTGATCGCGCCCGCCGCCGCGTCCCGGACGTCGCCGCCGGGCCCGCCCGACCCGTCCGCCGCCGCTCCGTCGCCGCCGCCGGCCCGGGCGACCGCCCAGACCACCGCCCGCCGGAGGTCGGCCGCGGGATCGCCCGGGCCCGACGTCTCGCGGCGCCAGCGGGCGAGGTGCTCGGCGAGGCGGGCGAGCTCGCCGCTGCGCTCCTCGCCCTCGTCGTCCCACGCCGGCCGGCGGGCCTCGAGGGCGGCGAGGAGCTCTCCGGGCAGCGCCTCGACGAGCTCGACGAGGCGGAAGTCCTGGTCCCACGCGTACTCGTGGACGAGGACCGTCAGCTCGGCGAGCGCCTGCTCCATCTCGGGCAGGACGAGGTCGAGCGTGCGGCGCGCCAGGGCGTCGAACGGGTTGGTCGGCGCCCGCTGCGGCTCGCCGCCGTCCGCCTCGGCGTCGAACGCCACCGGCCGGCCCGGACGGAAGCGGTCGAGCTCGTCCCCCGCGACCACGCCGCCGGCGGCGGCCGGCCGGTCGAGGCGCACCGGCCGGCGCGGCTCGCCGACGAGGCCGGCCATCAGCGCCTTGAGCCGCGCCAGGTCGTCGACCAGCGCCGCGAGGATCGGCGCCACCGCCAGCCGGAGCTCGCCGTCGAGCCGGGCCACGGCGACCTCGGGCGGCCAGCGCATCGCGTCGGCGAGCGCCGCGACCCGCTGGACCCGGTCGAGCCTCGCCCCGGCCCCCGGTCCACGCAGCCCCGCCCGCGTCGCCCCCGCCGGCGGGCCGCCGCCGTTCCCGTCGCCGGTCACCGGCTCCCCGTCCACGTCGAGCATCCGGGGGACTCTAGGTTCGGAGAAGGGCTCTTTCGGCGTCGATTCAGCAAGTGTCATCTTTCGAGACCTCCTGGGCGACCGTCTATGGTTGACGCGCCCCGGGGGCCCGAATCGCTCCGCCGCTCCGGGAGCCGACCGCCCCGAGGACGCTCCGATGACCGGTCACCGCCACCTGCCGAACGATCACTACCTGCGCACCCTCGGGGGGCGCCAGCGGCCGAGCGCGACCGCGATGCTGGTGCTCGACGCCCTCGCCGCGACCTGTCCGGACTGTCGGGAGACGCTCGCGCTGCTGGCCGGCGAGCGGGACCGCCTGCCCGAAGCGCTACGCGCCCTGGACCGCCGGCCGGGGGAGATCGGCGCGACCGCCGAGGACGCCGACCCTCCGGCCCTGGCCCGGACCGTCGGCGGCCTCGCCGAGGAGGTGGCGCGCCTCCGCCGAGAGCGTCGCCGCTGGAAGCTCGACCTCTGGGAGCTGCGCCGCCTGCCGCGGGACCGCCGCCGCGACCGGGTCGACGACGCGCGGAGCCGGTTCTCCGCAGCGGGGCTCGCCGAGCTCCTGACCGAGTCTGCCGGCGAGCTCCTGGCGACCGAGCCCGAGGAAGCGGCGAACCTGTCGTCGCTGGTCCCGCGGGTGCTCGCCCGCGTGCCCCGAGAAGAGACCGAGCCGTGGGCCCTGACGCTGATCCACCGGGCCGCCGTCCGCCGCGCCGACGCCCTGCGCCGCGCCGGCGACCGGAGCGGTGCGGAACGGGTCTTCCATCGCCTGCGCACCGAGCTGGCCGCGCACCCCGATCCGCCCGCGGACCTCGTGGCCGAGGTCGAGGCCCGGGAGGCCTACCTGCTCGTCCACCTCGCCCGCCCGGCCGAGGCCGCGGAACGCCTCGAGCGATCGGCCGCCCGCTTCCGGGAGGCCGGCGACCGCGCCGGCGCGGCCGCGGTCTCGCTGCGGCGAGCGATCCTCCTCTACGACCTCGACCGGGCCGACGCCGCGCTCGGGATCTTCGAGGAGGTGGCGGCCGGTCTCGGCCCGGAGGGCCCGGCGACCTTGTCGCTCGCCGCCGTCGTAGGGCGGGTCGCCTGCCTCTGCCGCACGAACCGGGGCGAGGAGGCCGAACGGCTGCTGGACGCCCAGGTCGAGGCGTTCGAGAGCGGCGGCGAGCTGCTCGCGGGCGCGCTGTACCGGGGGCTCGAGGCGCGGGTCCACACCGCCCGCGGACGGTCGGACCGGGCCGCCGCCGCCCTCGCCGCCTGCCGCACGGCCCACCGGACGCTCGGGCGCCGGTACGCCGGTCCGATCGCGGTCGCCCGCCGCATGGTCGAGGAGATCCCGCTGCCGTGCGTCCCCGAGTCCGGCCCGCAGCGACGGAGCGCCGGCAAGCACCAGCCCCGGACTCCCGGCGACGATCCGCCCGGCCACCTGCCCCTCGACGGGTGTCTGGCCGTCTGCCGGGGGGACATCCATCCCGCCGCGCTCCTCCGCCGGGCCCACGGGCACCTGCTGGAGACCTGCCCGCGGTGCCGAGCCGAGTGGAACGCGGCGCGTGACGCGGAGCCCGACGGCGAGCTCTTCGTCGGGCCTTCCCTCGGCCCGCCGGGCCTCCGCGGCCTGCCGGCCGACTCGCGACGGCTGCTCGCCGCCGACGTCGCAAGCCTGGAGGCCCTCCTCTCCCGCCTCCGCCTCGAGCGCCGACGCGCCCGTGAGGACCTCGGCCTGCTCCTCGCCGCTCCGCCCTGGGAGCGGCCCTCCCGCTGCCGAGCGGCCCGCACGCGCTTCGCTTCCGCCGCACTGGCGGAGCTCCTCGTCGAGGCAGCCCGCGCGGCGCTCCCGGCGGACTCCGGCGAGGCCGCGAGCCTGGCGGAGCTCGTGCCCGACGTGCTCGACCACGTTCCCGGCCGTGAGACCGTGTGGTGGCGCGAGCTCGCGGCCCGCGGCGAGGTCTGCCGGGCAGAGGCGCTTCGCGCCGGCGGCCGGGTCCCCGAGGCGGAGCGGGCGCTCGCACAGCTCCGGGCCGCCTCGGGCGAATCGGCGATCGTCTCCCCCGCCGCCGCGGCGGAGCTGGACCGGGCCGAGGCCGAGCTGCGGCTCTGCCAGGGGCGGACGGAAGAGGCCGAGGACCTCCTCGGCCGTGCCGCGGAAGCCCGTCGGCGGGCGGGAGATCCGTCCGCGGCGGCGGCGGAGCTCGAGCTGCGGGCGGCGCTGCTCCGCCGCCGGGGCCGCCCGGCCGAGGCGCTCGAGACCCTGGAAGCCGCGGCCGGCCTGCGGGACCCGGGAGCCGAGCCGATCGGGAAGCTGACGACCCTCGTCGCCCGAGCGCGGTGCCTCTGCGACCTCGGCCGCTGGGACGAGGCGGACCGCCTCCTCGCGACGCACCGCGGGCTGGTCGCCGAGGCCCGGGACCCTGGGGCCGCCGCGATCGTCTGCGGTCTCGTCGGACGGATCGAGAGGGGCCGTGGACGCGGCGAGCAGGCCGCCGAGGCGATCGAGGCCTGCCGCGCCGGTCACCTCGAGTCGGTCCGCACTTTCGAGGCCCTGCTCGCGACGGTCGATCTCGCCCGAGCAAGCCTGCCCTCCGACCGCGACCGCATACTCCACCGGATGGCCGGCGCGGCGGGCCTGCCGCACGGCGACCTCGCCGCGGCCGAGACCGTCCTCGCGTTCGTGCTGGCGGTCGCGCCGAGGGCCGCCGAGAGCGACGGCCGGGCCGCCGGAGGAGACCCCTAGCCGCCGGGCTCCCGATCGCGATCCGGCCTGCCCTCCTCGCCGGCCTCCTCGGGCACGCCCGCGGACTCCGGGGGCAGGCGGCCGGCGGCGGGCTCGCCGTAGGAGAGGTCTCCCTCGCCGGCGTGGTCGACCGCCCCGGGCTCCGAGCCGGTCTCCGCGCCCGGCGCCGTACGGGGGGTCGCCTCGGCGGAGCTCGCGCCGGGGCCGGTCTCGGGCGGGACGGCGGTCGCCGCCGCCGCGGTTCCGGCGGCGACTCCGGCAGCCGCTCCGGCGGCCGCACCCGCGGTCGCACCGGCGGAGGGCGTGGGCTGGGTCGGCGGCAGGGGCGGCAGGTACGGCCGCGGGGCGGCCGGCGGGGGCTGGGCACGGCGGGCGAAGAGGGCCATGACCACCGAGCCCAGGCCGACGGTCCAGGCGACGTACTCGACCAGGGCGCCGAAGAGGCCGAACATCAGCGCGAAGACCCAGGCCGGGCCGCCGATCACGTCGAGCGCCTCGCCGAGGAAGCGCCAGATCTCGATCATGCCGACGCCGACGAGGGCCGGCAGGTAGACGCCGGCCGAGGCCCGCCCGAGCCGCCCGAGGACGTGCCGGCCGAGCGCCAGGGCAACCGCGGCGTAGCCGAAGAAGGCGGCGACGGCCAGGGCCAGCAGCGCGATCGGGATGAGCGGCAGGGCGAGACAGCCGATCACCGTGATCACCAGCACGACGGCGACCACGGCGAGCACCGGGAGGCAGAGGAGCTGCGTCGCCAGGCCGACGAGCCCGGCGATCCAGAACTCGCGGCGCACCCGGGTCTCGGACCGCTCGATCACCCCGCGGGCAAGGAGCAGGGCGAGGCAGACGAGCAGGGCGAGGACGACGATCCACAGCAGGTTGAAGAAGGCGTCGTCGATCTCCCAGGAGCGCACCGGCGAGGTGTCGCGCACCCAGTCGCCGGGGCGCCAGAAGCGCTCGCCGGCCCAGAAGGGCCCGAACCCGGTCTCGGTGACCTCGCCCTCGACGACCGCCCCCTCGGCGCGATCGACGCGTCCGCCGACGGAGGTGATGCCGTTGCCGACGCGCGCGTTCGGGCCGAGCCGCACGGAACCGCCGACCGCGACGACCTCGCCTTCGACCTCGCCCTCGACGGTCACCGAGCCGCCGATCGCGACCGCGTCGCCCTCGACGACGCCGAGCACGCGCACGCTGCCGCCGATCGACACCGCCCCCGAGGCGATCTCGTCGTCGTCGACGACGACGCTGCTGCCGAAGGAGAGCCGCTCGCCGACCTGGATGCCCTCGCGGGGGGGGCGCGGCGGCTCCGGGGCGGCCGGCTCCAAGCCCTCGTCGGCCGCCTCGGCGGCCTCGGCGGCGGCCTCCGCCTCGTCCTCGGCCTCGAACGGCCCGAACAGGCCGCGGGCCTCGTCCGTCGACAGGGCGGCCAGGGCGAGCAGCGGGTCCGCCTCGTCGCCGAGCCACGACCGCAGGATCGTCGGGCTGACCGCCTCGCCGTTGATCGCCACCTCGCCGCCCGCCACCTCGATCGAGCGGATGCCGGGGACCTCGTCGCGCGGGACCAGGATCAGCCCCTCGCGCGAGGGGAGGACGTCGTAGCGCGCCTCGATCTCGTCCTCGAGGTCGGAGAGCTCGGGAGCGGCGGGGGCGGCCCGCGGGGCGGGCGGCTCCGGCGCGGGGTCCTGCGCCAGGGCCGGGCCGGCCGGCAGGGCCACGGCCGCCAGGCAGAAGGCGGCAGCCAGCAGTTCAGCGGAAGGGGACATGCGACGCATGGGACAGGCTCCTGTCGGTTTCGAAGACGTGGTGGAGGACGGCGAACGACAGCGCGGCGACGAGCAGCGCGGCGGTGAGCGACCCGGCGACGGGACCGCTGGCCGCCGCCGTCGCGACCGCGCCGGCGAGACTGAAGACGGTATCGAGCAGCTCGAGCGCGGCGCCGGCCCAGCGGCCGAGCGCGGCCGCGAGATCGAACGGCGCCTCCGCCGCGCCGCGGATCGCCGCGGCCGGGGTCACGAGCCCGGCCAGCGGGCCGACGACGGCGGCGAGCGCGCTCACCGCCAGCCCGGCGGCGACGAGCAGGGCCGCCGCGAGCCGCGGGACGAGCTGCTCGCGCCCGGCGGCGGACGCGGCGACGAGGCGACGCACGGCGGCCGGGATCCGGGTCGGACCCGAGGCCGGCCGCACGACCCGCGGCGGGCGCGCCGCGGCGAGCACCCGGCGGGCCAGGCCAGGCGCAGGCGCCGGGCGCGGCAGGGCGGCGAACAGCGCCCCGAGCGCGGCCTCGGCTTCGCCTGCGGCCTCGCCGACTCCCTCCGGGCTCGCGTCCGCGGCGGCCTCGGCGGCGAGCCAGCGGCGCAGCGCCGCGAGCTCGTCCGCCGCCGGCCGCCCCGGCCCGGGTCGCTGGCGTGGATCGGTCATCGTCGGTCGTCTCGGCTCGGGATCTCTCTCTCGGTTTCGTGTCGTGCGGCCTCTCGGCCGCCGCGCCCGCGGTCGGGCGCCTCCTCCCCCGGGCTCCCGGCCCTACGAGGCGCCCCGGAGAAAGTTTCGCCCCTCCCGCCCCCGCTCACAGCGCGATCCCCTCGGCGCCCCAGCCGCCCGCACGGAGCGCCGCGGCCAGCTCCTTGCGCGCCCGGTGGATGTAGGTCTTCACCGTCCCCAGCGGTAGCCCGGCGACGTCGGCGATCTCCTCGTAGGCCAGCCCCTCGGCGAAGCGGAGGACGACGACCTCGCGGTACTCCGGGCGCAGCCCGCCGACCGCGGCCTCGAGCGCCGCGGCCAGCTCGCCGCGGGCCGCCGCGACCTCGGGGCCGCGGGCCGACTCGTCGGCGAGGACGCGGTCGAGGCCGGGCGCGTCGTCCTCGACCCCCGGCGGCGCCTCGAGCGGCACGGTCTCCGGCTCGCGGCGGCGCAGGTGGTCGATCGCCGTGTTGTGGGCGATCTTGAACAGCCAGCTCGACAGCTTGCGCGCCGGATCGTACCCCCCGAGGCCGCGGTACGCCTTGACGAAGGCTTCCTGGACCAGGTCCTCGGCCGCCGGGCGGTCGCGCACCATGCGGAGCACGAGCCCGAACACCGGCCGCTCGAACCGGCCGACGATCTCCCGGAAGGCGTCCTCCGAGCCGGCCGCCGCCGCGCGGGCGAGCTCGGCGTCGCTCAGGCTGTCCACGGTCGCGCGATCATAGCCGCCGCGGGCGGGCCCGCCCGCCGGGCCGGCCGGCGGGCGTCGGCCGCTATACTCCTCTCCGCCTCCGCCCCTCCTGCGGAAGACACGAACGGAGACTCCGAGATGCGCCGAACCCACCGCTTCGCCCTGCCGTCCCTCGCCCTCTTGCTCGCCCTCTCCGCCGCCGCACCGCCGGCCGCCGCCGGCGAGCTCGCCGGCGTCGAGCTGCCCGACGCCGCGACCGTGGGCGGCGAGAAGCTCGTGCTCAACGGCATGGGCCTGCGCAAGAAGCTCTTCGTCAAGGTGTACGTGGCCGGTCTCTACCTGCCGGCGAAGCAGTCCGACGGCAAGAAGGTGCTCGCCGCCGACACGCCGCGGCGCACCGTGATGCACTTCCTCTACGACGTCGACCGCCAGAAGATGTGCGACGCCTGGGACGACGCGCTCGAGGGGAACGTGGCGCGCCCCGCCGCCGAGCTCGTCTCGCAGTTCGAGACCCTGTGCTCCTGGATGCAGGACGTCGAGAAGGGGCAGCGGATGACCTACACCTACGAGCCCGGCGAGGGGACGACCGTGGAGGTCGCCGGCAAGACGAAGGGGACGATCCCCGGCAAGGCGTTCGCCGACGCCCTGTGGTCGGCGTGGATCGGCGCCAAGCCGGCGACCACCGACCTGCGCGACGGGCTGCTCGGCGGATGAGCGCGAGCGCCCCAGGCAAAAAAATGAGGAGCGCGCGGTGCGCTCCTCGTCGGGAGGGATGAGAGGAGGGCTTCCACCCTCTTCGGCTCCGACACTAACCGGCAAATAGCCACTTGTCAATATCTCCCTCCATTCGACCTTGAGCGCGGCCGGCCGAGCCCTCGGCGGCGCCCTGCTCGCCGCCCTCGCCTGGGGACCGGCGCCGGCCGGCACGGCGGCCCAGGCGGGCCCCGCGGCGCCCGCGGCGCCGCCCGGAGAAGTGGCGCCGGCCGCCGCCGGGGCCACCCTGAACGCACGCCCCCCCGGCCGCCTCCGCCCGGATCCCGTCGCCAGCTACACGATCACGGCCCGTCTCGACGCCGAGGCCCACCGCGTCGCCGGCCGCGAGACGATCCGCTGGCGCAACCCGTCGCGGACCGCGGTCTCCGAGCTCTGCGTCCACCTCTACCTCAACGCCTTCTCGAACAGCGCCTCGAGCTGGCTGCGCCGGGCCGAGCCCGAGGACGTCGCCGCCCTGGCCGACGGCTCGCGCTGGGGGTGGATCGAGATCGACCGCCTCGAGGCCGGCGGCGCCGACCTTCTCGCCGGCCTCGCCTTCGCCTCTCCCGACGACGGCAACCGCGACGACCGCACCGTCGCCCGGGTGCCCCTGCCGCGGCCGGTCGGTCCCGGAGAGACGGTCGAGATCGCCGCCGAGTTCACCTCGCAGCTCCCCCGGGTCGTCGCCCGCACCGGCTACCACCGCGACTTCCACCTCGTCGCCCAGTGGTTCCCCAAGCTCGGCCGGATGGAGCGCGACGGCACCTGGAACTGCCATCAGTTCCACCGGGCGAGCGAGTTCTCGGCCGACTTCGGCGACTACGACGTCACCCTCGACGTGCCCGAGCGCTTCGTCGTCGGCGCCACCGGCCGGCGGGTCGCCACCCGCCGCGGCGAGGGCGGCCGGACGACCCACCGCTACGTCCAGGAGGGGGTGCACGACTTCGCCTGGACCGCCTGGCCCGACTTCGTCGAGCAGCTCGAGACGCTGCGCGTCCCCGGCCTGCCCGAGGTCGAGGTCACCCTGCTCCTGCGCCCGGAGACCGTCCGCTTCAGGGCCCGCTATCTGGCGGCCCTGTTCCACGGCTTCCGCGGCTTCGGCGAGCTCTACGGCGCCTATCCCTACACCACGCTGACCATGGTCGACCCGCCGTGGGGCGCCGACGCGGCGGGCGGCATGGAGTACCCGACCTTCATCACCACCGGCACCAAGGTGCTCTCGCCGCTGCTGTCCCAGGACCCCGAGGGGGTCACGGTGCACGAGCTCGGGCACCAGTGGTTCTACGGCCTGCTCGCCACCGACGAGGTCCAGGAGTCGTACCTCGACGAGGGGATCAACACTTACGCCACGGCCAGGGTGATGGCCGAGGCCTACGGCCCGGAGACCTGGACCTTCCGCGCCTGGGACGTGCCGGTCCCGTTCCGCGGCGTCGTCAAAGAGCACCCGGTCGACGTGCGCACGCGCTACTTCCGGCGCCCGCGCGTCGAGCCGCCGGCCCGCACCACCTGGGGCTACCTCGACCACGCCGCCTTCCGCCAGCTCACCTACGACAAGACCGCCCTCGTCTTCGCCCAGCTCGAGCGCCTGCTCGGCGAGCGCACCATGGAGGCCGGCATGCGCGACCTCGCCGCGGCCTGGCGCTTCCGCCACCCGAAGACCGCCGACGTCGTCGGCAGCCTCTCGCGCGCCGCCGGCCAGGACCTCGGCGGCTACTTCCGGCAGACGCTCTACGGCGCCGAGGTGCTCGACTTCGAGGTCGCGGCGGCGACGTCGCGGCGGCGGCGCGGGCCGATCGGCGTCTTCGGGGAGGGCGGGGAGCGGCAGGCCCGCGCCGCCGGCGAGGACCTCGTCGGCTGGGAGAGCGAGGTCGTGGTGCGGCGGCTCGGCGGCGTCCGGCTGCCGGTGGTCACCGAGCTGGTCTTCGCCGACGGCCGGCGCGCCCGGGCGCGCTGGGACGGCCAGGAGCGCTGGGTGCGCTTCCGGGTGCGCGGCCCGCGCCTGGCCTACGCCGAGGTCGACCCCGACGAGACCCTGCTCCTCGACGTCGACCGGATCAACAACAGCCGCCGGGTCGAGCCCGACCGGCGCGCGGCGCGGCGCTGGGGGCAGCGGGTCCGCTTCTGGATCCAGAGCTTCCTCGAGACCGTCGCGGCGCTCGCCTGAGGCGGACGAGGGCGAGCGGAGAGACATGGCGACCGGCGACCGCGACCCCCGCCCGGGCGACGACCGCGCGGCTGGATCGGGCGCGGTGGGCTCGGGGAGGGCGGCTGCGGCGCCTACGGAGACCCCGGTTGAGGCCGCGCGCCGCCGGGCCGAGGAGGCCGCCGGCCGCGAGCTCGCCGAACGGCGGCAAGCGGAAACGCAGGCTCGGCGGGAGGGTCGGCGGACGGCGCGCCGCGCCAGGCGCCGCCAGCACCTCCGGCTCGCCGCGCGGCTGCCCGGGGTGCTGTGGCGGGCGCTGGTCCGCGCCGTCTCGCAGCCGGGCGCCATCGCGCTGTTCCTGGGGCTCAACCTGGCGGTGGCCGCGGTCCTCGCCATGCCGTACCGCGGCCTGCTCCACGCCGAGCTCGACGACAACCTCTACGGCGAGGCGATGGAGACCGGCGCCTCGTGGCGCTGGTACGACACCGTCGAGCGGCGCGACCCGCGGGCGCTCGGCGGCGTCTCCGCGCTGCCGGCGTTCTTCACCACCGAGGGGGTGCGCTGGAAGGACCTCCGGGCGCTCTCCGGCCCGCCGGCCGCGATCGGACTCGCCGCCGCGATCCTGTTTTTCCTCCACGCGATCCTCCACGTCGGCTGGCTCGCGGTCGGCCGCTGGAAGGGAGGGCGCGGCGGCGGGGTGGCGGCGCTGCTCCACCGCGCGGCCGTCTTCGCGCCGCCGGCCGCCGCCCTCGCCCTGGTCGCCGCGGCCTCCTACGCCGCGGTCTACGCCCTCGCCTTCGTCGCCACCGGCCCGCCGCTCGACGCGCTGGCCGAGATCTTCCAGAGCGAGCGGCTCCACCTCGGCCTCCTCGGGTTGCGGCTGGCCCTCACCGCGCTCCTCGCCGCCCTGGTCAAGGTCGCCTTCGACCTGGCGAAGGTCGCGCTGGCGGAGACCGGGAGCTGGAAGTGGTGGAGCGCGCTCGCCCGCGCGGCCCGCGAGCTCGCGCGGCGCGGCTGGGCGTACCTGCTGCTCTACGCGCTCCTCGCCCTCGGGACCCTGGCGATCGCCGCGCTCTGGTGGGTGGTCTCCGCGCCGCTCGTGCCGCAGAGCCTGCTCGGCATCGCGATCCTCTTCCTCCTCCACCAGGTCGTCGTCGCGCTGCGCATCGCGCTGCGGCTGGCAGGGCTGTCGGCGGTCCAGGGGACCTGGCTGTCGGCCGCCGGGATCGCCTCCGACGAGGACGAGGAGCCCTAGATCCAGAGCAGGGCCAGGATCACCCCGCCGAGCAGGACCCGGTAGACGACGAACGGCGTCATCGTCTGCCGGCGGAGCCAGGCGAGGAGCGCACCGATCACCAGGTACGCGGCGACCGCCGAGGCGACCAGCCCGATCGCCATCGGCACGAGGTCGCCGGCCGGAATCTCGCCGCGGGCGATCTGCACCAGGTCGTAGAGGGTGGCGAGGACGCCGACGGGGATCGCCAGGAGGAAGCTGAAGCGGGCCGAGGCCGGCCGGTCGAAGCCGAGCGCGAGGGCGGCCGTCATCGTGATCCCCGAGCGCGAGGTCCCCGGGACCAGGGCGACCGCCTGGGCGAGCCCGACGAGGAGCGCGTCGCGGAGCCGCAGGCCCGACAGCTCGCGGCGGCGCGAGCCGGCCCGGTCGGCCCAGCCCAGGGCGAGGCCGAAGACGATCGACGTCGTGGCGATCAACGCCGGGCTGCGGCCGGCGGTCGCGACCCAGTCCGCGGCGAGGAGCCCGGCGACCGCCACCGGCACCGTGCCGACCGCCAGCGCCGCGAGCAGCCGCAGCGGCGGCATCCCCTCGACCGTGCCCGCGTCGCGGCCGCGGAGCCCCGCCCACAGGCCGCGGGCGAGCTCGGCCAGGTCGCGCCGGAAGTAGGCGACGACCGCGAGCAGGGTGCCGGTGTTGGTCGCGATGTCGAAGGCGAGCCCCTGGTCGCGCCAGCCGAACAGGTACGGCACCAGGATCAGGTGCGCCGACGAGCTGATCGGCAGGAACTCGGTGATCCCCTGCACCAGCGCGAGGACCAGGGCCTGGACGGGGGTCATCGGGCGGCGATTCTACGCACCGCCGCCCGGCGGGCGGCCGCCCCCCTCGGGAGCCACGCCCCCAGGGAGCCGGCTATACTCGGCGCCCGCCGCCCCGGCCGGCCCGGCCGGCTGCGGAATCGCACGCGGAAACCGCCGCGGAAATCCTGTCGAAGACCTGCGGAGACGCCGCGGAGAGCGCTCGACGCCCCCCCCACGGAGCCCAGCCATGGACACCATCCTCGTCACCGGCGGCGCCGGCTTCATCGGCTCGAACTTCGTGCGCCTGGCGCTCGCCGAGCTGCCGGTGCGCGTCGTCGTCGTCGACAAGCTGACCTACGCCGGCAACCTGGCGAGCCTCGCCGACGTCGCCGACCACCCGAGCTACGCCTTCGAGCGCGCCGACGTCGCCGACCGCGACGCCGTCCGCCGCCTCTACGCCGAGCACCGCCCGGCCGCCGTCCTCAACTTCGCGGCCGAGAGCCACGTCGACCGCTCGATCGACGACCCGAGCGCCTTCGTCCGCACCAACGTCGGCGGCGCCTTCGAGATGCTAGAGGGAGCGCGCCGGCACGTCGAGCGGCTCTCCGACGCCGCCCGCGAGCGCTTCCGCTTCCTCCACGTCTCGACCGACGAGGTCTACGGCAGCCTCGGGCCGGACGACCTCGGTTTCCGCGAGGACACCCCCTACGCCCCGAACTCCCCCTACGCCGCCTCGAAGGCCGGCGCCGACCACTTCGTCCGCGCCTACCACGAGACCTACGGCCTGCCGACGCTGCTGACCAACTGCTCGAACAACTACGGCCCCTACCAGTTCCCCGAGAAGCTGATCCCGCTGATGATCCTCAACGCCGCCGAAGGGCGCGACCTCCCGGTCTACGGCGACGGCGGCAACGTGCGCGACTGGATCTACGTCGCAGACCACTGCCGGGGGCTGCTCGAGGTGCTCGGCCGCGGCGCGCCGGGCGGCAAGTACAACCTCGGCGGCCGCGCCGAGCGGAC
>Ga0299913_10001107_pt1 | contig 19173 bp, 20 predicted proteins | sample RVTome_9_FD_201360 | JGI IMG/M metagenome (GOLD analysis project Ga0299913, IMG submission 201360) | Soil microbial communities from uranium-contaminated site in the Upper Colorado River Basin, Wyoming, United States - RVT155D38 (version 2) ... | reverse complement strand
ACGACTGCCAGAGTGACCGATACAGGCCGGCCGCCTTGATCTCGTCGATCACGATCCAGTCGGCCTCGCGCAGCGTCTCGAGCCGCTCGCCGGTGACCTCGCCGATGATCCGGATCGCCAGGCCCGGGCCGGGGAATGGCTGGCGCTGCACCATCGGCTCCGGCAGCCCGAGCTCCGTGCCGACGGTGCGCACCTCGTCCTTGAACAGGTAGCGCAGAGGCTCGATGAGCTGGAAGCGCAGGTCGGCCGGCAGGCCACCGACGTTGTGGTGCGTCTTGATCTTCTGGGCGGTCTTCGTCTCGGCGGTGGTGGACTCGATGACATCGGGGTAGAGCGTGCCCTGCACCAAGAAGTCGATCTGCCCGATCTTGGCCGCCTCCTCCTCGAAGACGCGGATGAACTCGTCGCCGATGATGCGGCGCTTCTCCTCCGGGTCCTCGATCCCGGTGAGGCGCCGCAGGAATCGCTCACGCGCGTCGACCATCACCAGGTTCATGCCGAGGTCACGCTCGAAGGTGACGCGCAGCAGCTCCGACTCGCGCTTGCGCATCAGCCCGTGGTCGACGTAGATGCAGGTCAGCTGGTCGCCGATGGCCCGATGGACCAGGGTCGCCGCCACGGCGCTGTCGACGCCGCCGGAGAGGGCGCAGATGACGCGGCCCTCTCCCACCCGCTCGCGGACGTCGGCGACGGTGGTCTCGACCAGGTTGGCGGCGGTCCAGTTCTGCCGCGCACCGGCGATGCCGACCACGAAGTTGCGCAGCACGTCTCGGCCGATCGGGGTGTGGACCACCTCGGGGTGGAACTGGATGCCGTACAGGTTGCGGCCCGGATCGGCGAGGCCGGCGTAGGGCGTCGAGTCGGTCTGGGCGGTGGCCCGGAAGCCCTCCGGCGGCCGGACGATCGAGTCGCCGTGGCTCATCCACACCGGCTGCTCGCCTTCGAGCCCAGCGAAGAGGCCGTCGACCTGCGTCAGGCTGACGGTCGCTGGGCCGTACTCACGCCGCGACGACGGCATCACCTCGCCACCCAGGTCCAGCGCCATGAGCTGCAGGCCGTAGCAGATGCCGAGCACCGGGATGCGCCCCGACCACAGCGCCGGATCGGCCTTCGGCGCGCCATCGTCGTAGACCGATGCCGGGCCGCCGGACAGGATCACGGCCCGCACCCCGCGCCGCTCGAGCTCGGCCATGGTGGTGTCGTGCGGGAGCAGCTCCGAGTACACGTTGAGCTCGCGCACCCGACGCGCGATGAGCTGGGCGAACTGGCTGCCGAAGTCGAGGACCGCCACGGTGTCCGGCTGCTCGGCGGCCTCGGGCTCGACTCGCAGCGGGGGCGGCGCGTGGAGCGCCTGCTCGAGGTAGGCCTCGACCTCGGCGTCGTCGGGGGCGAGGACGCGGTGCCCGGCGTTGGCGGCCTCGCCGTGGACGGTTCGGCCGCGATCAAGACGCGTTTCCGTGGGGTCGCTCAATGCCCCTCCGTTCGGCGAAGTAGATCTCGAACGCCAGTCTAGCGCTGCTCCGGTGAGCGGTGCTGGGGCCTTGATCGATGATGTCCGACGGGTGTACAACCCATCCGATGCGGGGGGCGACGACGTGCGTGCCACACCCATGGCCGCCGAGGACGCACCGAGCCACTGGCGAACCCGACCCGCTCCGAAGGTGGGGTGTGCCCAAATGCGACCTCTGGTGATCTCTCTGCTTGCTGCCGTTGCCATGCTCACGGTCATGACCACGGTGGCCGTGGCCGCGAAGCCATCGGGCGGGTGTCCGGCGGCCGCGTCTGGCTACTTCCTCGTCGACCGGGACCTCTGGTGGGAGCACACGGTCGCTGGATTCGAGGCCGAGGGCATCGACGTCTACGAGGACGACGGCGTCACGTTCACGGCTGAGTTCGACCAGTTCGCCGCCGACTTTGGCCTGGTCGATGGCGCGGGACTCGAGGACTTCGTGCGGAACGCACAGTGGGAAGCCTTCGACCATGACGCCGATGGCTGGACCTGCATGAAGCCCCGGCACGCGTCGTCCGGTAACGGCAATCCCGCCTACTTCTTCAACGGGATCGACGATCGATCGGCCGCGCAGCGCTGAGCGCCAGCCGACCCGGGCCTACGCCCGAGCCTCGAAGGCTCGGGCGAGGTCCTCGCCGGTCAGCGCCTCGTCCTGGTACGTGGACGTTCCCGCGCCCAGGAGCTCCTCGGCCGCGCGTCGCAACGCGCCGTACGCGGCTCGCGCCAGGGGGCCACCGGTGGAGACGCGCCGCACGCCGAGCTCCGCCAGCTCTGGGATCGAGGGCCCGTGCCGCATGGCGAGCACGTTCACCGGCACGTCCGTCGCCTCGACGACCCGGCGAATGTCGCCGGCATCGGTCAGTCGCGGGGCGTACACGACGTCGGCGCCGGCCTCGCGGTACGCGCGCAGCCTCCCCACCGTGTCGTCGATGTCGTCGACCCCGTATAGCGCGTTCTCGGCACGCGCCGTGAGCAACACGCCGTGCCGATGCGCCGCCTCGGCCGCCGCCGCGACACGCTCCGCCGCCACGGCGACGTCGTCGATCGCGCCGCGCGCCGGGTCGTAGTCCTCGATCGAACAGCCCGCGGCACCGGCCTCCGCAAGCAGCGACACGGTCTCGGCCACGCCGGCGGGATCGTCGGCGAAGCAGCGCTCCGCGTCCACGTTCAGCGGCAGGTCCACGGCCGCGGAGAGGCTCGCAACGTGCGCCAGGAGCTCGTCGCGCGTGACGGTCTGGTCGAGCTTGCCGAGCGACGCCGCGTGGCCGAGGCTCGTGGTGGCCAGCGCCGGAAAGTCCATCGAGGCAAGGATGCGCGCAGAGCCGAGGTCCCACGGGTTGGGCATCACGAACAGGCCGCGCTCGTGGAGGCGGCGGAAGCGATCGCGGCGTGACGACCAGTCGGCGGAGCTCATCGTCGTCAGCGTACCGCGAGCTCGGCGCGTGCCGCATCGGCCAGTCGACCGCGGTCCACGCCCAGCCGATCGAGGACTCTGGGCAGCGTTCCTCGTTCTAGCTCCGCGGCGGCGAGGACGACATGGGCGCCCACCAGGCGCTGCTTCGCCGACCTCGCCAGCTTGCCGGCCTCCTGGAAGACCTCGCGAGCCGATGGTCCCGCGGCGTACAGCAGCGGGGTCCCTGCCGGGCCGAGGGGCGCTGGCTCGGTCAAAGTCTCGGCGGTGTCGCGGGGGACGCCGGCGGTGACCAGCGCATCGGCCTGCTCCTCCCGCAGCGCCGCGCGGAGGCGCTCGCCGTCGACGCCGAGCGTGCCGAGCGCGCCACCGGCACTGCCGTCCGGCAGCCCGATGGCGGACAGGAGGAGATGCTCGGCGCCCGGCTCCTCCTCCCCGAGCTCGCGCGCGATGCGCTCGGCATCGGTCAGCAGCTGCTTGATGGTGCGCATGTCGTCGAGCATCTTCATCGGGTTCATCGGCCGTCCTCCATCCGCCGGCCCCGCCCACGGAGCCGCGCTGCATGTCGCTTGTGCGCCGCCTGGCGCGTGACGCCCAGCGCCAGGGCGATCTGCTGCCACGTCCAGCCCTCGTCAACCGCACGTTCCACAGCCTCGCGCTCCATCCGATCGGCCAGGCGGCGGAGGCCGATGACTGCGGCGATCGCGGCGGCGGGATCCTCCGGCGTGGTTGCCATGCCAGCACGGTAGCGCCGTCTTCCCGATCTGTCAACCTGTGTTGACAAGCGCGTCATGCGGTAGCATGCGCCGATGCCCGAGCCGACGACGCTGCTGCTGTTCGCGGGCGCCGCGATGGCGCTGCTCGTGGTGCCGGGCCCGTCGGTGATCTACATCGTTACCCGCGGCATCCACCAGGGCCGGGCGGCCGCGTTCGTCTCGGTGCTCGGCATCACGACCGCGACGCTCGTGCACACCGTCTTCGCCGCGGCCGGGCTGTCGGCCATCCTCGCCTCATCGGCAGTGGCCTTCTCGATCGTGAAGTACGCGGGGTCGGCGTATCTCGTCTATCTGGCGCTCCGCACGTGGTTCGACAGGGCAGACGAGCGCCTCGACTCCCCGCGTCCGGTGGCCGGCCTCCGGCGGGTCTACCTGGAAGGCGTGCTCGTCAACCTGCTGAACCCGAAGACGGCACTGTTCATCCTGGCCCTTCTGCCGCAGTTCGTGGATCCCGCGCGGGGCGCCGCCGGCCTGCAGATCCTGCTGCTCGGCGGCATCCTGGCCAGCCTCGGCCTCCTGTCGGACGGCACGTACGCGCTCGCATCGGGCTCCATCGGCTCCTGGCTCCGACGGCGGCGGACGGTGGCCGCCATCCAGCGCCGGGTCAGCGCGGTGGTCTACGCGGCTCTGGGGATCGGGACGGCACTGGTCGGCGAACGCCGCTAGGCATCCAGCCACTCGCGCGGGTGCGTCGACAGGAACGCCTCGACGTCGATCCCGCCGGCGCCGACGATCAGCGAGCGCGCGCCGCGGTGCGAGTGCGTGAAGGCCACGGTGCCCGGCGTCCCGCGCGGGTGTCCGGTCTTGACCTCGATCGCGAGCGGCGCGTCGCGGCCGCGCAGCAGCTTGCCGGGCCGGATGACCCAGTCCACCTCGTTGTTGCCCTCGCGCCACCAGCCGAGCTCGTCCTGATCGGCGTGAGCCCACAGGTGGGCGCCCACCGCCGTCTCGACCAGGCGTCCCCAGAACTCGTGATCGGCCTTCGCTCGCGCGAACGAGGTGCGCGCGGTGGCGGTGACCAACGCGGTGTTCAGCGCCAGCAGCTTGGGCGACGAGGCGCGACGCCGAATCGCCGAGCCGGAGTACTTGCCGATGCCGGTCACCATGCCCGCCCCACCGAGCAGCTCCAGGTAGTGCGCCAGCGTGACGGTGTTGCCCGCATCGGTCAGCGTGCCAAGCATCTTCGTGTAGCTGAGCACCTGGCCCGAGTACGAGCACGCCAGGCGGAAGAGCTGTCGCAGCAGGGCCGGCTTCTCGACCCGGTTCAGCAGGAGGATGTCGCGCGACAGGTTGGTCTCGACGATCGAGTCGAGGATGTACTCCTCCCAGCGCTCGTGGCGCTTGATGAGCGGCGCCGATCCGGGATAGCCGCCAAAGAAGAGGTACGTGTCGAGGTCCCAGCCGAAGGCGTCCCGCATCTCGGCGAACGTCCAGTGCGGCACGCGGATGATCTCGAACCGGCCGGCCAGCGAGTCCGACAGGCCCTGTCGGACCAGCAGCGGAGCCGATCCGAGCAGCATCACCCGCAGCGGCGTGCCGGCGACCGTGTCCTCGTCCCACAGCTGCTTCACGACGTCGGACCAGTCGCGGATCTTCTGCACCTCGTCGAGGACGAGGATGCCGCCGGCCCGGCCCCCGTTGCGCGCCGCCTGGCGCCCGATCTGCCACTGGGTGTAGATCCAGCCGACATCCTCCGGGTCCGGCGCATCCGCCGATGCGAAGTGGCCCGGGATGCCGATGGCGTCCATGACCTGCCGCGCCAGCGTCGTCTTCCCGACCTGCCGCGGGCCGGCAAGCACCTGGATGAAGCGTCGCGGCTCCTCGGCGCGCTCCACGATCTCGTCGTAGATCGGTCGGCGGTATACCGTGGGCTTGCGGCTCATGTTCACTCAGTCTACTGAGGGGATTTACTCAGTGTACTGAGTTCAATTACTCAGCTGACCCTATCCTCGCGCGGTCGAGTACGCGCCGAAGACTCATGCGCCGAGGCGAACCGCGGTCCCCGAGGCGCTGACCATGAGCATGCTGCCCTGCCCGCCAACCGTCTCGTAGTCGAGGTCGATGCCGAGGATCGCATCGGCGCCGCGCGAAGCCGCCTCGGCCTCCATCTCCTGGAGCGCGATCTCGCGGGCGTTGCGCAGCTCCTCCTCGTAGGCGCCGGATCGGCCACCGACGATGTCGCGCACGCCGGCGAACAGGTCGCGGACGATGTTCGCGCCCAGGATCGCCTCGCCGGTCACGACGCCCAGGTACTCGCTGACGGTTCGACCGTCGATGACGTTGGTGGTGGTCTGGATCACGTGCTTCCTCCCTCTCGCATGAACAGCTCGGTGAACTCGCTGCATCGTCCGTCCGCGGCGAACCGCAGCAGGAAGACGTTGTGGAAGGTCCGCGCGGGACCCTCGTCGCTGGCGTCGTATCGGCTCCAGCCGGTCGCGACCGCGCGGTCCGCCTCGATGGCGTATGGCTCGTAGCGGGCATCCCACGCATCGGGGTCGTCGCCCTCGGCCAGCCAACCCTCGACGATCGCGTCGTGCCCCCGGAGCGTGTGATCCTCGCCGCCGTACGGGGTGTAGCGGTAGACCGCGTCCTCGGTGAAGAGGGCCTCGATCGGGCCGCGCTCGTTCGCGCGCCAGGCGGCGATGTAGCGATCGAGCCAGTCCTGCAGCTCTGCGTGCGTCATGCCGCGATGCTACTCCGCGTGGAGCAGCGCGAGGCCGTGTGCCTCGTTCTCGACCGCCCGCCGGTCCGCGGCCCCGAGCGGCGAGAACGGGTCGAGTCGGATCTCGCCGTTCTCGTACCGCCAGCTGCCCGCGACCCGGCCGTCGACGAGAAAGGTGTTCAGGGAATGCGGGGTCTTCGTGCTGAAGATCCGCGACCGGTGCGCCTCCGGGAGGATCCCGGTTCGGCGGGCATGGACGAGGAGGGTCGCATCCCAGACCGGCAGGAAGCGTGGCGGCGCGGGAGTGTCGTCGTCGACGATGCGGCCACCCTCCAGGTCCACCAACGCGCGTCCGTTCTCGTCGCGGTAGTGCCGCAGCTCCATTGCCTCGGCCACGTGTCGCATCTGCCCGACGTTGAGGCCCATCCAGTTCGCGATATCCGCCAGCGGCGCCGGGCCGAAGGCCCCCAGGTGGCGCCGGACGAGGTGAGCGATCCCCTCCTCCTCGGTGATCTCGCGGGCCGGCGACAGCCACTGGTCGGCCAGGGCGTAGAGGTCGGCACGTCGCCGCTCCCAGGTGCCGGATGGCGGCACCCGCACCATGTCGACCCAGGTGGCCGCCCAGGCCGTGGCACGTTCCGGGAACCCGCGAGCGACGATGCGCTGCGTCAGCTCGGACATGCGCATCGGCCCGGCGGCGAGTTCCTCGCGGATGGCGGCCGCCACGGCCGCCATGTCGGTCGAGCCGATCTCGCGCGCCTGGACGCGGGCATGCCACTCCCGGTTGACGCGGCGGACGCCGGCCATCATCCGCCAGTAGTCGGCGGCCGAGACGGTGTGGATCGTCGCGCGCAGGAGCGTTCCCTGCACGGCCCGCCGTTCCTCCAGTGCCCGTGTCAGCATCGGCCTCGTGAAGTCGCGCGTGCGCGACCACAGGCCGATGTACCCGGCCGGGGCGTACTGCATCTGGATGCCGCCCATGTCCTCCATCACCGCGATCGGGTCCGAGGTCGTTCGCTCCAGGAGGTGCTGGCGCGCCAGGAGGGTGCGATTCAGCGTCCGCGGGGTGAGGGTCTGTGGTGCCACGGCATCAGGGTCGCATCGGTTCCTGCCGTGCCGTGTCAGGATCGCCCGAGTGCTCGGATGTCATCCGCGGACAACCAGCTGGCGTCTCGTTCGCCGAATGTCAGCTGCAGGCAACCACCAGGGGCTCACCGGCCAGAAATGCCGCCCGTGGGTGACGCCCGGCGGATCATCCGTCGGCAGGTTGTCCCTGGGCGACACCTGCCGGAGGTACCAGCCTACTCGCGGGCGGCGAGCTGCCAGGACTTGCCCTCGGTGGCGATGGACGGGGCGATCACCATCTGGACGTCGTGCATCTCGCGGATCGTCCGCACGCCGAGGGCGGCCATCGACTGGCGCAGCGCGCCGACCAGGTTCTGCGTGCCGTGGGTCGTCTCGGCCGGCCCGAACAGGATCTGCTCGAGCGGCAGCCGCTCGCCGATCTTGATGCGCGTCCCGCGCGGCAGGGTGGGCGACGGCGCGGCCATCCCCCAGTTGAAGCCGCGCCCGGGCGCCTCGACGGCGCCGGCGAACGGGGAGCCGAGCATGACCGCGTCGGCCCCGGAGGCGATGGCCTTGGCGATGTCGCCGCCGGTCTTCATCCCGCCATCCGTGACGACCGGGACGTACCGGCCGGTTTCGCGCTCGTAGCGGTCGCGGGCGGAGGCCACCTCGAGCGTCGCGCTGACCTGCGGCACGCCGATGCCGAGCACCTCTCGGGTCGTGCAGGCCGCGCCTGGCCCGACCCCGACGAAGATGCCCGCCACGCCCTGGTGCATGAGCTGGTACGCGGCCTCGCCGCTCACCGTGTTCCCGACCAGGACGGGCAGCTTCAGCGCGCCCGTCAGATCGGCGAGCGAGAGCACACGGGTGGAGGTGCTGATGTGTCGCGCGCTGCTGACCTGGGACTGGACCAGGAAGAGATCCGCGCCGGACTCGGCGGCCAGCTCCGCGTGGTGCCAGGCCGATGCCGGCGTGGTGGCGACCGCGGCCACACCGCCCTGCGCCTTGATGCGGCGGATGACGGCGCTGATCAGCTCGTCTCGGACCGGCTGCTCGTAGGCCTCGGCCAGGATGTGCGCCGCCTCGCGCCCGGTCTCCGCCGCGGCGACCCGGTCGACGATCGGCGCAGCGTCCTCGTAGCGCGTGTAGAGCCCCTCCAGGTTGACGAAGGCCACGCCGCCGTGGCGCGAGAGGCGCACCGCGAAGTCGGCGTCGGACACCGCGTCCATTGCCGCCGCGAGGAACGGGATCTCGAGCCGGAAGCCGCCGAGGTCGGTCGCGAGCTCCACCTCGGCCGGGTCGGCCGTCACGGCACCCGGGACGAGGGCGACCTCCTCGAATCCGTAGGCTCGGCGGAGGCGCGTCTCGGTCGCGTCGCGAACCGGCGGCTGGTCGATCAACGGAACCTCCTCGGATAGCAGCAAGCCCGCGCGGCATGGCGGCGCGGGCTTCGGTCGGCGCGGTGAGTATTGACGGCTCGAATCGGGTGCACGTCGTGGAAACGCTGCGGCTTTGTCGGAGTATACGCTCGGGGCCATCACGCCTGTCGGGCCGCTCCGTAGCGCGCGAGGGTCGTTGCCGCGCGTCTGCGTGATCGACGATCGGCGACGGAGACCGACGGGCGTCATCGGTCACGGAGCCGGATCCGACGCGGGCGCCGTGCCGGATCGGCTCAGCGGCGGAGCGGTACCCCGTCCGATGCGTCGGGCGGCGCATCGGCCTCTTCCAGCGTTGCGCGCACCTGGTCGCGGATCTCCTCGGCGCGGGAGCGGGCCGGCGGGGAGACGGGATCAGACTCCGTCGTCTGCATCGGCGCATCGGTCGGAGTGGTGGAGGCCGGCTCATCCGCGACATGCCGTGGGGCGGTGCGGACGGCGCGACGCAGGACGAGCTCTCGATCCTCGACGATCCTCTCGGCGATGCGTCGGACCTCCGTGGTCAGCCACAGGTAGGCGGTCGAGTCGGGGGTGTAATCGGCCTCCGCGAAGGCGTGGATGCGGCCGTCCCGCTGCAACGTGCTGATCTGCTCGAACTGGGGCAGCGAGCCACGCTGGTAGACGCCGAAGGCGCGGCCGCCGTTGGCGCTGACGACCGACCAGGCCGGCACGTCCGACGGACCGTCGGCGATGTAGATCATGTGCTCGAACGGCACCCGCCGAAGGTCGTGCGGCAGGTGCGAGTTCACGTGGATCTCGGGCCGCTTGTTGGTTCCCTTGTTGATCTCGAACAGCGCGCGCGTCTTGCTGGTGTTGTCGATCTGGTAGCCGAGGGCGGTGATCTCGCGGCTCGGGAAGAGCTGGCGCTGCTCCGGCGTCGCGTAGCCAGGCGGGTGATGCGCCTCGATGAACTCGCAGGCCCAGACGTCCTCGACGTAGGGTCGAATGGCGCTGCCCTCGATCATCGGCCGCAGGCCGGTCGAGACGACGTAGTGCTCGAGGGTGATGTCCGCGCGCTGGAAGGCCGGATCATCCTCCACCGATGCTCGGAGCGTGCCCAGGAAGTCCGGGATGCCCGGATGGAAGGTCAGCTCGGCGCCGAGCTCCTTGAGTGTGGAGTTGGAGAGTCCCTTGAAGACCCCGGCGCGCACGTACTCCAGGATGTGGTTCAAGTAGAGCGCGTCGTCCGCCACGCGCCGGGCGCCGTGGGCGAGGTAGAACTCGCGCAGGCCGTCGACCTCGTCCCAGAAGGCACGCTCGTCCACGCCGTACTTCTCGAACAGCGGGCTCTGCATGTTGCCCGGGATGAGCGTCTTGTCGAAGTCCCAGACGACGGCGATCACCGTCTGGCTGAACGGTCCTGGCATATGGCTCCCGGTGCGGACTGAGGTGCGTGGCGTCAACGGAGGGTGCAGTCTAGCGGCGGGGGTCAAGATCGCCGCATGGGCCGAAGGTCCCGGTCGGGGTCAGGTGGCTGTCGACCCGCCAATTGTCCGGGGCGGACGCGAATTGACGAGAATGCTGGCTCGAGCCACGACTCGATCTCCTATCTGTCTTGACCGGACAGATAGTCGTTATCGTCGCCCCAGTTCCGGGATACGCGTCCACCGGGGACAGGTACCGACCAACCCGGCCGTTGGGTGCGTACGTCAGGCGAGCTCCACGCCGGCGGCGCGGGCATCGGCAGCGAGGGCGTCCAGTGCCTCATCGGTGTCGGCCGAGTCCTGGAGCAGGCCCATGACGCGGCGGACGCCCGCGTCCGCGTACGCCGACAGCAGCTCCTGGCGGGCCACCCCGGCCATCCGCCACTCCGGCGTGCCCCACCAGACGTGAACCGACACGTCGAGTGAGTCCGGGTCGCGGTCGATCTCCTCGCAGCGGGCACGGATGGTGGGCATCGCATCGCGGACCTCGTCCGGCGACATCCCGTCCAGGTTGAGCTCGTCGGCGTAGCGCGCGGCCAGGCGCCAGGTGACCTTCGGCCCGTTGCCGCCGACCATGATCGGCATGCCGGTTTCCTGCAGGGGCTTCGGCAGGTTGCGGGCATCGGTGACCGAGTGATGCTCGCCGCGGTACGTGGCGTGGACGTCGCGACCCGGCTCGAGCATGCGGCTGATCACCTCGAGCGCGTCGTGGAGCATCGCCAGGCGCTGGCGGGTCTCCGGGAAGCCGTAGCCGTACGCGTTCCACTCGTCGCGCTTCCAGCCGGCGCCGATGCCGAGCTCGAAGCGACCACCGGAGATCGTGTCGAGCGTGGAGGCCATCTTGGCCGTGAGCGATGGGTTGCGGAAGCCGTTGCAGATCACGATGTGGCCGAGCCGCACCCGCTCCGTCAGCGCCGCCAGCGCCGACAGCGAGGTGAACGACTCGAAGGTGATCTCGTCGGTCGGGCGCGGCGTGGTCGTGAAGTGGTCGAAGAGCCAGATCGACTCGGCGCCGATGCGCTCCGCCTGCTGCGCCACCGTGACCGTACGCGCCCACGCGCGCTCCGGCTCCCAGCCGTCGTAGTCCCCCGTCCATCCCTGCGGGACGATGATCCCGAGCTTCATCAGTTCACCTCCGGGCGATCATCTGAGCACGTTCCGGGCCGACGCTGACGTGCGAGATCGGCGCGCCCGCCAGGGCCTCGAGGCGCTCGACGTAGGTTCGCGCCGCCTCGGGGAGCTCGTCCCAGGAGCGGCAGGCGGTCGTATCGGCCTGCCACCCTGGCAGCTCCTCGTACACCGGCTCCAGCCGCTCATACACCGATGTCGAGGCCGGGACGGTGGCCCATTCACGACCGTCGACCGGGTCGCGGTAGGCGACGCCGATGCGGATGCGCTCGAACCCGTCGAGGACGTCCAGCTTGGTGAGCGCGATGCCCGAGTAGCCGGCCAGCCGCACGCTGAAGCGGACGGCCACCGCGTCGTACCAGCCACAGCGGCGCGCGCGGCCGGTGGAGGTGCCGTACTCCTCGCCGCGCTCGCGGAGCTGCTCGCCGGCCGCATCGTCGAGCTCGGTCGGCAGCGGCCCGGCCCCGACGGCGGTGGTGTAGGCCTTCACGACCCCGAGCACTCGGTCAATCTTCACCGCCGGCAGGCCGGCGCCGAGCGACGCACCGCCGGGGATCGGCGACGAGCTGGTGACATACGGATAGATGCCCCAGTCGATGTCGCGCATCGTGCCGAGCTGTCCCTCGAGCAGGATGCGTTCCCCGCGCTCGAGCGCCTCGTCCACGAGCGCCTGGCCGTCGACGACGTGGGGTCGCAGCCGGTCGCCCGCCGCCAGGTAGGCGTCGGCGATCCGCCGCTCGTCGGTGGCCTCGGCGATCGCATCGGCCATCTCGTCGTCACCGAAGCCGGCCACCAGCCGGCGGACCCGCGGCAGCGTGGCGGCCAGGCGGTCGCGGAACGCATCGGGCTCCATGAGCTCCACGATCCGGATGCCGCGACGCGCGACCTTGTCGATGTAGGCGGGGCCGATGCCCCGCGAGGTGGTGCCGATCTTGGCCGCACCGCGCTCGCGCTCATCGAGCTGGTCGAGCAGCACGTGGTACGGCATCACCACGTGGGCGCGGTCGCTGATGAACAGGTTGCCCGCGTCGAAGCCGGCCGCCGCCAGGCCGTCGAGCTCGGCGACCAGCGCCGGCGGGTTGATGACCACCCCGTTGCCGAGCAGGTTGCGCGTCCCCGGATGGAAGATGCCCGACGGGATCAGGTGGAGCTTGAAGTGCCCGTGCGGGTTGACCACCGTGTGGCCGGCGTTGTTCCCGCCGCCGTAGCGGATGACCAGGTCGGCGTCATCGGCCAGGTAGTCGACCACGCGTCCCTTGCCCTCGTCGCCCCATTGGGCGCCGACCACGGCGATGACGGACATGGCGGGGCGACGGTGACCTCGGTGCGGGAAGAAGCGCCATGGTAGCGCAGCCCCTCAGCCGGAGCCGCGGAGCCAGAGCCACTCGCGGAGCGTCAGGCCGGAGGCGCGGATCTCGGCCGCGGCCGTGCGACCCATGTAGCGGTAGTGCCACGGCTCGTAGTCGTAGCAGACCCGAGCGAAGCTGTCGCGGGGGTAGCTCATCACGAATCCGTATCGCCAGGCATTGGCCGCCATCCAGGCGCCGGCCGGCAGCGCGGCCCAGTCGGCGTACTGCCAAGGCGCCTTCCCCCCGAGGCTGGTGAAGTCGAACGTCGTCCCCAGCTGGTGCTCGGAGTGGCCCGGCCGGGCGCTGGTACGCAGCGCCTGCTCGTAGCCCCCGACGCTGACCCAGTAGTCGAAGGTCGTCTGCTGCGTCGCGTAGCTGCGGTAGGCGCTCACCACCTGGATCGGGCGGCCGGCGGCGCGAGCCGCATCGGTCATCGCCCGCAGGTCGGCCGTGACGTGGCCGCGCATCGGGTAGCCGCCGTTGATCCCCGCGCTCGACGTGTCGACGAGGTCCGGCGGATGGTAATCCGTGGGCACGGCCAGGATGGTGTCGACGAGCGTCCGATGCCAGTCCTCGTAGGTGCGGTACTTCGTCAGCACGTCCTGGTAGCTGCAGGCCGGGAGCGGCGCCAGGTCCCCGAGCGCCACGCGAAGGTCGAACGTGACCCGCTCCGTCAGCACCGCCATGCCGCCGAGGAGCGCCAGTCGGGACGGGCGCACCCGCACCGCCTCCGTCCGAATCGCCGCCGGCACCGAGCTGCCGGGCACCAGGAGCAGGGCCGCGCCTGTCGCTGCTGCGGCGGGCACCGCGACGAGCGCATCGGGAAAGGACTGGCCCGTGGCGACGAACAGGCCGGGCATGCCGCTCGGGAACGACACGGCGCTGATCGCCACGGCCGTCGCATAGCGGTCGGCCCCGGCAAGCCTGGTGACGGTCCCCGTGGTCGCCAGCCCGCGCAGACGTGCCACCACGCCGTCGCTCACGGCGACCGGGCCGCCGAGCACCACGATGCGCTGCGGCGCGAGGCGCCGAAGCTCAGCCTCGGTGGAAGCCGGCAAGCCGCCCGGCTGAGTCAGCAGGACCGGGCTGCCGGCCCGAGCCGCGGCCGCGCCACCGACGAGGGCATCGGGGAAGGTGACGCCCGTGGCGACGTAGGCGGTCGCCAGGCCGGGCGAGAAGGTCGCGCGGCTGACGGCGGCCGCGGTGGCATAGCGATCCGCGCCACCGATGCGACTGACGCCCCCGCCGGTCTGATAGGCCGCGAGCGCCGCCTTCACTGCCTCGGAGACGCCGGCGCTGCCACCGAGCACCACGATCCGGCCGGGGCGCAGCCGCGTCAGCTCGGCTCGGGTGGCGGCCGGGATCTCGTCACGGGCGACCAGCAGGATCGGGGCGCCGGACTTCGCCGCCGCTGGTCCGCCGGCCAGGGCGTCGGGGAAGTTGGTGCCCGTCGCGATGTAGGCCGCGGGGACGCCCGGCGCGAAGTGATTGGCGGACACGAGTGCTGCGGTGGCGTACCGATCGGCGCCGCCGAAACGCTCGACGGCGAGGCCCGCGGCTGACGTCGGAGCGGGGTCCGGGAGCGAGACTGCGACAATGGCGATCGCCAGCGCCAGCACCAGGCGGACGATGGGACGGGGCAGCGACATCAGGCGAGCAAGCTTCCGTGCGGCGTCTCTGCCGATTCTGGCGGCTCGCGCTCGATCGGGGATCGACCGAACGTCCTAGGCCACCCCGGGCATGCGAACGGCGCCGCGCTGCGGCGCCGTCATCGGTATCGGAGCGTGGCGACCGTCTGCCTCAGGCGCGGTCGCGCACCTTGTCGAAGCAGTTGCTGCAGTAGACGGGTCGGTCGTTGCGGGGCAGGAAGGGCACGAGGGCCTGTCCGCCGCACTCGGCGCAGACGGCCGCGTGCATCTCCCGCTGCCCTCCGTTGCCGCCGCCCGATCCGATCCCCAGCGCGCGGTTCTGCTTGGCGATCGCGCGGCAGCTCTGGCAGCGCTGCGGCTCGTTGACGAGCCCCTTGCTGGCGTAGAACTCCTGCTCACCCGCCGAGAACACGAAGTCCATCCCGCAGTCGCGACAGCGGATGGTCTTGTCGGCGTACACCCTTCCCAGTGCCTCCTGCTTCGCGCGGCCGATCCCTCATTGGACGGTCGCTGCCGGCAAGAGGCGGGGATCCGCGATCGCAGCGGGCGCGGGATCCTCCGTACTCGGGCCAGACGCTCATGGACCGGTCGCTACTAGCGCCCGAGTGTACACCGCGATTTCAAGCCTGTAGAGGGTTCGACCGGGCGCTTGCCCGCCGAGCACGCCGCGTGGTCGGCCGATCGGGCCGCGGAAGGCGCCGGGCGACCTCAGTAGGTGGCGACCTCCTCGCGCGCGGCGACGGTGTAGAAGCGGGTGTTCGCCTTCCGGAACTGGAGGGGGACCTCGCCGATCGGGCCGTTGCGGTGCTTGGCCACCTTCGCCTTCACCAGTTCGACCTCCGCGTCCGGGTTCTGCTCGCCGTCCCGGTACAGGAAGACCACGACGTCCGCGTCCTGCTCGATGCTGCCCGACTCGCGAAGGTCGGAGAGTCGCGGCTCGGCGGTGCCGCGCTGCTCCACGCCGCGCGACAGCTGGCTGAGCGCCATGACGGGGACCTTCAGCTCGCGGGCCAGCTGCTTCAGCCCCCGGCTGATCTCGCTGACCTCTTGGACGCGGTTCGCGTCACGGCTGACCGTCGCCGCCTGCATCAGCTGGAGGTAGTCCACGATGATGAGGTCGAGCCCGCGCTGCTCCGCCTCGAGCCGTCGCGCCTTCGTCCGCAGCTCCATGACCGACAGCGCGGCCGAGTCGTCGATCCACATCGAGGCGGATGCCATGCTGTTCATGACCTGCGCGATCTTGCTCCAGTCGGTCTCGTCCACGAACCCGGTCTGGAGCGGACGCGGATTGATGCCGGATTCGGCGCTGAGCAGGCGCAGGGCGAGCTGCTCCTTGCTCATCTCGAGGCTGAACAGCGCGACCCGCTTTCCCTCCCGCACGGCCGCGTGCTGCGCGACATTGAGTGCGAACGAGGTCTTTCCGACCGATGGGCGAGCCGCCAGGATGACGAGGTCAGAGGGCTGAAGTCCGCCCAGCAGGGCGTCGAGGTGCGTGAGCCCGGTGGGCACGCCAAGGATCTGGCCGCGGTGCTCGTGCAGGTACTCGAGCCGGTCGTATGCCTGGCCCAGGAGCGTCGACAGCGATTCGAACCCTACATCGGTCCGGCGCTGGCTGATCTCGAACAGGATCGACTCGGCCCGGTCGATGGCGACCTCGGCGTCGTTCGCCTCCTCGTATCCGACCGCCGCGATCTTACCGGCGGCACTGATGAGGTTGCGCAGCACCGACTTGCGCTCGACGATCCGGCCGTAGTGCTCGGCATGGACCGCGGTCGGGACAGCGTTCATGAGCGTCGTCAGGTAGGACGGTCCGCCCACCGCATCCAGCCGGTCCCGTCGACGAAGCTCGTCCCCCAGCGTCACGAGGTCGATCGGCTCCCGCTGCCCGTGCAGGTGAACCATCGCCTCGTAGATGTCCGCGTGCTGGGCACGGTAGAAGTCGGCCGGCTTGAGGAAGTCGGCAACCTTGAGAATGGCGTCGGCGTCGATCAGGATCGAGCCGAGCACACTCTGCTCCGCCTCGACGTTCTGTGGCGCCAGCTTGTCGATGCTCATGACCCGACGAGCCTATGGCAGCCGATGCGCCGCGTGGCAGGCGAAGGCCAGCCGCACCGGGGATAACTCGGCGGTCTTGTGGAAAAGCGACGAGGTTGTGGACAAGCCTTGCTGCCTCCGACGGGGTCGTCGCGGCCGATCCTCCGCCGTCGTTGCGACACCTTCGGTGTCGCGAGCGCCCGACGTCGCCAGCGCTCGGCCGGAGCCGCGGGTGCCGGCAGCAGCTGTCGAGTCACCATGTGCCGCTTCTGACGACCGTAGGCGCGGCGAGGACTCCGATGAGCACCGGCGACCGAGGTTTACGGACATTCTGGCCGGGGGCAGGCGCCCGAAGCGCGCCCAGTGCCGCCAGGATGGACGACTGGCGACCCGCCCCGGCCCCCACGGAGCCAGGGCGACGAAGCAACACGTCCCGGACCCCCACGGGGCCCAGGCCGGACGGGCGCGCCTACTCGCCGAACGGCGTCCCTTCCGACGGCGGATCGCGCCGCTGCGGGAGCACATTCCACGCGTCCCACTGCTGCGCTACCAGGCCGGCGGCGTCGAACCGCAGCACGGAGGTTCCGGCCAGGGTCACATCCTCCCCATGCTCGCGCAGCGACGCCCACCACGAGATCGAGGCTCGGTCGCCGTCGACGATCGGCGCCGACAGGCGCACCCTGACGTCACCCTCCTCGCCGAAGACGCGCTCCACGTACGAGCGCACCCCGGCCTGACCACGATACGCCTCGCGGAAGGGCTCGCTGGAGAACGTGGCATCGGGCGCGTAGAGCGCGACGATCGGCTCGGGGTCGAGCGCCTCCCAGGCATGCTTCCACGCGTGCGCCCAGCGCGCGGCGGCCGGTCGGGCGTCGCTCATCGGACCCCGTTCAAGCCCCTTCGGCGACGACCGAGACGGTCACGGCGGCGTCGACGCCGGGCATCACCTTCACGTCGACCTTGTAGTCGCCGAGGGCCTTGATCGGCTCGCGCAGATGGAGCGCATGACGATCGATCTCGATGCCCTCGCGGCCGATCGCCGCGGCCACCTGGTGCGAGGTGACGGCACCGAACAGGCGGCCGCGCTCCCCGGCCTTGACGGGGATCTCGAGCTTCAGCTCGCGGAGCCGTTCGGCGGTCGCCTCGGCATCGGCGCGGACGGCGCGGTCGCGCTCCTCGCGCTGGTCCTTGTGCCGCTCCCAGTTGGCGACGGCGCCCTTGTCGGCCACCACCGCCTTGCCGGTCGGCAGGAGGAAGTTGCGCGCGTACCCGTCCTTGACCTCCTTGAGGTCGCCCTCGCGACCGAGGCCCTTGACGTCATGCTTGAGGATGACCTTCATTCCAGCTCCTTCGGTGTCGGTGCGGTCTGCCGCCGGCGTCGCCAGGACGCCAGGGCGCGCTTCATCTCATCGGGGTCGCGAATGCGGCCGTATCGGTCCAGCAGCTCCGGCAGGTTGTCGCGGATGGTGTCGAACCGATCGCCCATCAGGTGGCGCAGCTTCGCCAGGTCCTGGTCCAGATCGGCCGTGCCGTTCTTCGCCCGCGTGGTGTGCTCGGCGCGGACCTCGGGCGGTGCGTTCTGGATGAACAGGTCGAGCACGAGCAGCAGAACGGTGAGGTCGTCGGCCTGGCCGAGGATCGGGATGGCGTCCGGGATGAGGTCCACCGGCAGCACGACGTAGGCGAGCGCTGCCATCAGCAGCCCCTTGAGGCCGATCGGGGTGCGCGGGTCGCGGACGATGCCCCACACGACGCGGGCGTAGGTCGGCAGCTTGATGACCATGCGCCCCATCCGGAGGTAACGGGACGTCGAGGATAGCTTCACGGGAATGGCTCCAGCCAACGAGGGGATCGGGGCCGGATGATAGCAGGACCGATGCCCGCGCGAGTTTGACATTAGAACATGCGTTCTGCTACCCTCGCCCGACACAGGCCCAAGAAGGCGGAGGGAGTCTTGACCAGGCACGACCACGAGCGACGGCAGCGGATCCTCGACTGCATCGCCCGCACCGTCGAGGAGCGCGGCTACCCGCCGTCGGTGCGCGAGATCGCCGAGATGGTCGGTCTCGCATCGACGAGCGCCGTGCACCATCACCTCATCGCACTCGAGCGCGACGGCCTGCTCGAGCGCGGCGGGAAGCACTCTCGCGCCCTGCGCCTCCTCCACCGGGAGCCGGCTGCGTTGCCGGCGGTGCCCGTGGGACCCGCGGATGCCGGCAAGGTCACCCCATTCCGCATGCCGATCGAGCGTGACACGCTGTCCCTGCCGGTCATGGGCGAGATCGCCGCCGGCCAGCCGATCGAGGCCTACGAGGACGCGGCGGAGACGCTCGAGGTCCCCGCCTCGATGGACGCCCGCCCCGACTCCTACGTCCTTCGCGTCCGCGGCAAGAGCATGATCGACGCCCTCATCGACGACGGCGACTTCGTCATCGTGCAGCCGCAGGCGACCGCGCGGGATGGCGACATCGTCGTCGCGCTGCTGGAGGATAACGGCGTCACCCTCAAGCGCTACTTCCGCGAGAAGGACCGCATCCGGCTGCAACCGGCGAATGCCGAGATGGAGCCGATCTACGCCACTGACGTCCAGATCCAGGGCAAGGTCGTCGGCGTCATCCGCCGCCTCTCCTGAGCCGATGGCGCCGCCGGCGCCCCTGACGGCGCGGCAGCTCGGTCGCGCCACGCTCGCCCGGCAGGGCCTGCTCGAGCCGATCGAACTTCCGGCGAAG
>Ga0299913_10001106_pt1 | contig 19176 bp, 15 predicted proteins | sample RVTome_9_FD_201360 | JGI IMG/M metagenome (GOLD analysis project Ga0299913, IMG submission 201360) | Soil microbial communities from uranium-contaminated site in the Upper Colorado River Basin, Wyoming, United States - RVT155D38 (version 2) ... | reverse complement strand
ATCATCTCTTGAAAAGCTTCCGTGTCGATGCCGTAGCGCTGGATCCGCAGGAAGTTAGCGTGGCCGCCGTAGAGTCGCTGGGCTATCTCTTTGATCCGCTGGTTATGGCACGGCTTGCAGTAGGTCGCTTTGCCGTCTCTGGTGGCCCGGTTGTTTGGAAAGTCGTCCAAGGCCTTGACGACGCTGCAGTTCGGGCACCTCTTTGAGGGCTGCTTGTCTGAGGGGAAAAGGGTTAGCTCCATGCCTCGAGGTACCGAGCAGCCCTCTCCAATAGTTCAAGGTCTTCCCCGAAGGCCCCGATGCCTCCATTGCAGCCGTCACATAGGATGCCCCGGACCTTGCCGGTTTTGTGATCGTGGTCGACCTGAACGGCTGGCTTCTGTTGACAGACTGCGCAGACTCCACCCTGGGCTGCTGTTAGGGCCGCAACTTCGGCAGCTCCCAAACCATATCGGTCCCTCAGCTTGTAATGTCTGCTGCCACCGTACAGCCGTAGCTTGGTTTCCCGAACCGCGGCGTTGTGGCAGGGACGGCAGTAGTCAGCCAGGCCGTCGGCTCTGCTCCGGTTGCGACAGAAGTCTTCTGGTGGCTTGGTGATTCCACATTTTGAACAGCGCTTCATCCGTTTCCCCGCGCCCAACTATCACCATGATGCCAGGGGGGTACGACAATTCCAGCGCTTACTGGGGCCGGATTTCTGGACGCTGAGAGTGACTAAGAACTACTTAGAGTGTCACTGACCGCCTTTTTGCACGTAACTTCGCACAAACTCCTCGGCGTTTTCCTCGAGGACCTCGTCGATCTCCGTGATCAGCTTGTCGACTTGATCGCTGTTGCGTCGTTCGGTTTTGACGGGCGCTTCGGCTTCAGTTTCCGACCCCTGCTCTGTCTTGCGCCGGCGCTTCTGCTCTTCGCTCATCTCGCAATTGTAGTGGTAAAGCAGATGATGCCGTTCAGGCTCTGATCTGCTCCACGAGGTCGGCGGCGTCCCTGGCAGACTCCATGAGCCTCCCGACGGTCGCTTTGGTGCCCTTCAGAGGCTCCATCATCGGGACTTTCTGGAGAGCGTCGGCGCCGGTGTCGAAGATGACCGCATCCCAGGATGCAGCGGTGATCTGTGAGGCGAAGCGGCTCAGCGCCTTGCCGCGGAAGTAGGCCCGAGTGTCATGTGGAGGCTCCGAAACTGCATCTGCGATCTCCTGCTCGGAAACCAGCGTATCCATCTGTCCGCTCTCTACCAGCTTGTAGTAGACGCCCCGGTCGATACGTATGTCGTGGTACTGCAGGTCGATCAGGGAGAGTTTGGGGTCTCCCCACTCAAGCCCCTTGCGCTCCTGGTAAGCCTCGATCATGCGGTACTTCGCAACCCAGTCGAGCTGGCGCGCCAGCGACATCGGGTCCGTCTCCAGCGCCCCGAGAGTCTCCTCCCAGCGCCCCACCACCTCCGCCGTGACCCCATCGACATCCTGGTCGGCCAGATACTTCTTGGCCCAGTCCAGATACTCCCACTGCAGGTCCACCGCCGTCACCGTCCGCCCATCGGAAAGGAGCACGCGGCTCTTGCAGGTTGGGTCACGTGAAATGGTCTGGAACGCCGATACCGGGCCGGCGATCCGAAGGTCGGAGGTGATGAAGTTGTCCTCGATCATCGACAGGACCAGAGCCGTGGTTCCCGTCTTTAAAAAGGTGGAGATCTCGCTCATGTTGGCGTCGCCGAGAATGACGTGGAGCCGCCTGTATTTTTCCGGATCCGCGTGCGGCTCGTCCCTGGTGTTGATCAGCGGGCGCTTGAACGTCGTCTCGAGGCCCACCTCGACCTCGAAGAAGTCTGCGCGCTGGGAGAGCTGATACTGGACCTGCTTGTCGGCGCCCGAGCCCTCCGAACCTACCTTCCCGGCTCCCGTGTAGACCTGCCGGGTCACCAGGAACGGCGTCAGCTGACTGACGATGTTGGAAAAAGGAGTGGCACGGGACATCAGGTAGTTCTCATGGCACCCGTAGGAGTTGCCCTTGCCGTCGGAGTTGTTCTTGTACAGCAGGATCTGCACTCCCGAGGGGAGCGATCTGGCCGCCGTGGCGAGGCTGCCGGCGAGGATCCGCTCGCCGGCCTTGTCATGGATCACCAGGTCCCGGGCGTTGCTGCACTCGGGGGTGGAGTACTCCGGGTGGGCGTGGTCGACGTAGTAGCGGGCCCCGTTTTCCAGGATCACCGAGACCAGGCCGCCGTCGTCGTCGAGAAAGTCCAGCCCGGCACGCTGGAAGGCCCCTCTGGCGTCTCGTAGCGGGGTCTCCTCCTCGTAATCCCACCGCACTCGTTTGAGACGGGGAGACACGTAGGAGTTGATCAGGAGGGAGGAGGCGAAAATCGGGTTGTGCTCCTCCACGCCGCGGCTGATGATTCCGTACTCGGTCTCAATGCCCATCACTTTGGGAACGGCCATTCGCTCAGTCCTCGTCTGTGCTACTGGACTTTGAGTTTAAAGATACTGGCCGGTCTGGACTTGTTCTATCGAGCGCGACTCCGACTTACGCTGCTCGCTGACCAGGGTCCTGACGAAAACGATGCGCTCCCCCTTCTTTCCGGAGATTCGCGCCCAGTCGTCCGGGTTGGTGGTGTTGGGCAGGTCCTCGTTCTCGTGGTACTCCTGATGGATCGATTCGATCAGGTCGGCGGCCTTGATTCCACCCTCGCCGCTGGCTATGAGGCGCTTGATCGCGATCTTCTTCGCCCGGCGAACGATGTTCTCGATCATGGCCCCGGAGGCGAAGTCCTTGAAGAACAGGATCTCTTTGTCCCCGTTGGCATAGGTGACCTCCAGGAAACGGTTCTGATCGCTGATCGAGTACATCTCCTCCACGGTGGCGTCGATCATTGCCGAGACGACCTCCTCCGGATCGTCGTGTCCCTTCAGCTCGCCGGCGTTTATCGGAACCGAGGAGGTCAGGTACTTCGAGAAGATCGCCCGTGCCGCCTCCTCGTCAGGCCTCTCGACCTTGATCTTCACGTCGAGCCGCCCGGGGCGCAGGATCGCAGGGTCGATCAGGTCCTCGCGGTTGGAGGCGCCGATGACTATCACGTTGCGCAGCTGCTCGACACCGTCCAGCTCGGAGAGGAGCTGGGGGACAATCGTGGTTTCGACGTCGCTGGAGATGCCGGAGCCGCGGGTTCGGAACAGAGACTCCATCTCGTCGAAGAAGACGATCACCGGCACGCCCTCCTGCGACTTGTCCTTGGCTCTTTGGAAGATGACCCTGATCTGGCGCTCCGTCTCGCCCACGTATTTGTTCAGCAGCTCGGGGCCCTTGACGTTGAGGAAGTACGCCCGCACGTCGCTGCGGCCGGTGACCTCCTGGGTTCGTCTCGCCAGCGAGTTGGCCACCGCCTTGGCGATGAGAGTTTTGCCGCAGCCGGGAGGGCCGTAGAGCAGCACGCCCTTGGGGGGCGGAAGCTTGTACTCCGAAAAAAGGTCGGCGTGGAGGAAGGGAAGCTCCACCGCGTCTCTCAAGGCCTCGATCTGGTTGTCCAGGCCGCCGATGGCGCTGTAGTCGATGTCCGGGACCTCTTCGAGGATCAGCTCCTCGACCTCCGGCTTGGGCAGCTTCTCGAGCAGGTAGCTGGACTTGGTGTCCAGCAGCACGCTGTCGCCGGCGTGCAGATTCTCATCCAATAGTTGTGAGGAGAGGAAGACGACCCGTTCGTCGTCGGCGTGGGTGACGATGATCGCCCGGTTGTTGTCGATAATCTCCTTGACCTGGACGACCTCGCCCTGCTCCTCGAAGCCCAGCGCCCTGATCACATTCAATGCCTCGTTGAGCATCACCTGCTGGCCCTTGACCAGGCCGGCGCGGTCGATCGAGGGGGAGACGTTGACTCTCAGCTTTCGCCCGCCGGTGAACACGTCGGCGGTCCCGTCCTCCTGGAGGCCGAGGAAAATCCCGTAACCGGAAGGCGGCGCCGAGAGCTTGTCCACCTCTTGTTGAAGGGCAACCAGCTGCTCCTTGGCCTGCGACAGCAGGGTGGCCATCTTCTCGCTCTGGCTGCGCGACCTTCCCGCTTCCTGGCGGACCTCAGCCAGCTGTCCCTCCAGCTTGCGGATCTTGAGCGGGGCGTCGAGCAGCCGGGACCGGAGCACGACGGACTCCTCCTCCAGCTCCTTGATATGCATCTGGAGCTCGCCGACCTCCTGCTCGAAGGCGGCAATCCGTCGTTCGAATTCGTTAGCTCCGCGCACGCTCAGGGCCCCGTCCCTTCTGCAAAATGATCGGGTGAATTCGCATTGTTCCCAAGTATAGGACTACCCCGCGCGGTTCTAAAAGCTTTGGCAATCACCGTGCGTGAGTGCTGGTTCAGGTAACCGTTGCGAGGTTTGGGGCGCGTGAGGTGTCATCAGGCGAGGCCGCAGCGCCCCGGCGCATGCTGGAAGCACCATACGCCGGGGCCGAGAACGAAGCCTGAGGACGGCTCACGCCGCCAAACGCCCCGAAGGTTGCCTGAACCTGCACTCTGGTGCTGGTAACGGTTACCTGAACCTGCACTATGGTGCCGGGCCGGGTTTCCACGCCCGGCACCTCGACTCGAGGATCAGCCGGATGTGAGCCGTGCGAGGGTCAAAAAACCGGTGTGGGCGATCATGCGATGGTCGGGGCGAACGGACTGCCCCTCGATATGCCAGGTCCTCATCAACATCTCCTGGGTCCAGATCGAGGTCCAATGAGGCTCATCTCGTAGCGAGTTGGTGAGCGTGTGAGCCTGAAGGATGGTCGGGAGGAAGCACACCAGAATCCCCCCGGGCCGAAGTGCCGTCCGGATCTGGGGAAGGGCCCGCCACGGCTCGGAGAGATCGAGGACTGCCCTGTCGACCTCTATGGGCTCGATCGGCTCGTAGATGCTGGCCATTCGTATCTCGAGGTTCTCGACCTTGCCCATGAACTCCTCGATGTTTGCCCGCGCCCGCGCAGCGAACTCCTCTCGCAGCTCGTAGGCGGTGACCTGGCCCGCCGGACCCACCGCTCTCAGCAGCGCCATGGTCAGAGCTCCGGAGCCAACCCCGGCCTCCAGCACCCGCGCCTCGGGATAGATGTCGCCCTGGACCAGGATGGCGGCGACGTCCTTGGGGTAGATGACCTGAGCTCCGCGGGGCATCTTGAGGACATAGTCCGCGTAGGTCGGCCGCAGCACCGTAAGAGTCTCCTCTCCGGTGGACTTCACGGTGGCGCCGTCGGACAGCTCGAGGATGTCGTCGTGCGGGACGATGCCCCGATGGAAGTGGAACGAGGCCCCCGGCCGCAGAGTGAGCAGATAGCGGCGGCCGCGGGTGTCGGTCAAAAGGACCTTGTCACCGGGCTCAAATCTTGACGATGGCATCGTCTGGCGATCTTAGCCGCGCACGCCCACGAGGACCGGTAACATAGGCGGTACAGAACTAAGCCGAGAGCTCCTTCGTTCGGTTTGTGTATCGCGATTGTTATTAACTCACCCGTAACAATCTCGCGACGCGGCGGACACAAATTGCTTCTAGGGTGTCTGTGACCCTCCGCCATTTGCAGGACGGGTCCCACAACGCAACAGTGCAATAACATTTTCGAAACAGTTCTAAGGGGAGGAGTACGTATGGCTCACGAGGTACAGAAGAACGTAAAGGGTGTCCTGGAGCTTGTGAGGAAGCACGGGATTGAGCTGATCGATCTCCGCTTCTGTGACATTCCGGGGCTCATGCAGCACTTCACCATGACCTCTGAAGAACTGGACGAGGACAGCTTCGTCGAGGGGTTCGGGTTCGATGGATCCTCCATCCGCGGCTTCCAGAAAATTCACGAGTCGGACATGATCCTTTTCCCCGACCCGTCCACCGCTTTCATCGACCCGTTCATGAAGGCCCCCACCCTGGTCATCAACTGCTTCATCGGCGACCCCGTCACGGGTGAGTCCTACTCCAGGGACCCCCGCTACATTGCTCGCAAGGCGGAGGACTTCCTGCTCGCCAGCGGGGTTGCCACCCAGTCCTACTGGGGACCGGAGGCGGAGTTCTACATCTTCGACGACGTTCGCTTCGACCAGACCCAGAACTCGGGCTACTACTTCCTGGACTCAGTCGAGGGCATATGGAACTCGGGTGCGATCATCGAGGGCGGTAACAAGGGTTACAAGCCCCGCTACAAGGAAGGGTACTTCCCGGTACCGCCCATGGATGCCTACCAGGATCTGCGTTCCGAGATGGTGCTGAACCTGCGCAAGGTGGGCGTCGGCGTCGAGGTTCACCACCACGAGGTGGGCACCGCCGGCCAGGCCGAGATCGACATGGGCTACTCGCCTCTGCTCAAGATGGCCGACAACCTGATGCTCTACAAGTACGTGGTGAAGGGGACCGCGCTGCAGTACAACAAGTCAGTCACCTTCATGCCCAAGCCGATCTTCCAGGACAACGGCTCCGGTATGCATGTACACCAGAGCCTCTGGAAGGACGACCAGCCGCTGTTCTACGGCGACGGATATGCCAACCTGTCGGAGATGGCCATCAACTACATAGGCGGCATCCTGCAGCACGCCCCCGCACTGCTGGCGCTGGTCGCCCCGACCACCAACTCCTACAAGCGCCTGGTGCCGGGCTTTGAGGCTCCGGTCAACCTGGTGTACTCACAGCGCAACCGCTCGGCGGCAGTCCGTATCCCGCTGTACTCCAAGAGCCCCAAGAGCAAACGGGTCGAGTTCCGGTGCCCGGATGCATCCTGCAACCCGTACCTCGCTTTCTCGGCGATGCTCATGGCGGGTCTGGACGGAATCAAGCGGGGCATCGTGCCGCCGGAGCCGATCAACAGCGACCTCTACGAGCTGGAGGGGGAGGAGGCAGCCCGGGTTCAGCAGGTACCCGGATCGCTGAACGAGGCGCTCGATGCGCTGGAGGCCGATCACGACTTCCTGCTCGAGGGTGGGGTCTTCACCCCCGACCTGATCGAGACCTGGATCGACTACAAGCGGACCAACGAGATCCAGGAGCTCGGCCTGCGGCCCGCACCGTACGAGTTCCACATGTACTACGACATCTGATCGGCCGGCCCGCTGACCGGGGCTTTTCGGGTCAGCGGGCCGCTCGGGCCGTCGTGGGGCCGTGAGAGCAATGGTCCGCTGGCATCTGTGGCGCGGCATTGGCGGCAGCAGTCAACACCGCAGACCGCGCAATGGCCGATGCCGGGGATCCGACGCCCATCAACGCTCGCGGTGATCGCCTCGTCTACGTCGTCGTCCAACCGTCGCGGACGTTAACATAACCACCACGTGATCAGCGCTGCGGACGGCTGGAGGAAGGGGTCGGCGGCGATGGATGAAAGCAGCAGCTTGTCCCGAGCGCGACAGGCCTACGCCGATCAAGACTGGCGAACGGCGGCAGCGTGCTTCGATGATGTTCCGCCCGCTCACCTCACCGCCGATGACCTAGCCGCCTCCGCCGATGTGATGTGGCACCTCGGCCGGCTCGAGGACAATCTGCGGCTGCTGGCCGCGGCGTGCGATGCGTTCGAAGCCGACGACCGGCTGGAGGAGGCGGCCCACGCCGCGTTGCACCTCGGCCATTTCCACATGACGCGCGGCGACGAGCCGCAGGCCATGGCCTGGATCGGTCACGCCGGACGCCTGGTCGACGAGATTGGCGAGTGTGCGGCGCTCGGCTGGTTTGTGGAGGTCACCGAGTTGGAGTCCAATCTGATGACCGGTGATGTGTCGGCGGCGCTGAGGGCTGCCCGCAGGGTCCGAGACCTGGGCCGCCGACTCGACGACCCGGAACTGATCGCTATGGGCCTGCACGGTGAGGGGCGCGCGCTCGTCAGGTCCGGCGCTGTGGTCGACGGTCTGGCGTTGCTCGATGAGGCGATGGTTGCGGTCCTGGATGGCAAGACGGCACTCCTCGCGTCAGGGACGTTGTACTGCCACACGATCGCGGTGTGCCACGACGTTGCCGACATCCGGAGGATGGCTCGGTGGGTCGACCTGACGGAGCAGTGGATCGCCGCGGTGGGACCGGCGATATTCGTCGACGCCTATTGCGCGGTGTACCGGGGCCGGCTGCACCTGGTGCGCGGTGAGTGGGAGGAGGCCGAGCAGGTGGCGCTGCGCGCCGCCGCTGATCTGGACGCGTCGCGCGTCAAGCTCGCCGCAGAGGCGTGGTATGTCGTCGGGGAGTCACGCCGGTTTCGTGGAGACCCCCGTGCCGCTGACGCCTACGCGAAGGCACATTCCCGAGGGCGCGACCCGCAACCGGGACGCGCGCAGCTGCAACAGTCCGAAGGCGACGCGGTCGGTGCAGCAACATCCCTGCGATCGGCACTCGTGGCTGTTGGCGCCGATCCATTGCGCCGGGCGCCGTTGTGTTGGGCGGCAGTGCAGGTGGGCATCGCTGCCGGACAGCTCGACGAGGCGGCTGCTGCCGCCTCGGAGCTCACTGAGACGGCATCGAAGTACGGGACGTCGGGACTCCAGGCGATGGAAGCCGACGCCCGCGGCGCGGTGGCCCTGGCCGAGGGGCGCATCGAAGCCGCTCTGCCCGTACTGCGAGATGCCTGTCAGCGCTGGCATGAGCTCGGAGCGCCGAACGACGCTGCCGGGGTGTGTGTTCGGCTTGCCGAGGCGTATCGCGCACTCGGTGACGAGGCTTCGGCCTCCGCGGAGCTGGCACGAGCCGACGAGGCGTACGAGCAGCTGGGGGTACCTCGCGCCGAGTCCGAGGCACCTGATGGGCTGAGCCGGCGTGAGTGCGAGGTATTGACCCTCGTCGCGGACGGGCACTCCAACCGTGAGATCGCGGCGGCGCTGTTCATCAGCGACCGCACTGTTGCTCGGCACCTGACGAACATCTACAACAAGATCGGCGCGGCATCCCGTACTCAAGCCACGCGTTACGCCATCGACCACGGATTGACCGCAACGCAGTAGTCGTGCGGCGTCTACGCACAACCGCGTAGTGCGCGCCGGGCAAATTGGTCAATCACTCCGATGCCCGACGGCAGGCCCCGCGATCACTATGGTCGGTAGACGCGCCGAACCGCGGCGCAGCTACCGAGGAGAGTGACCATGAAGAATCCGAATTCTCAACCCAACACAGCAACCACGGCAAACGCGGGGCGAGTTCAGGTCGCCATCTCGGCCGACGACACCGAGATCGTGGGGCGAGTCCGCGGGGATGGCCCGCCATTGGTTCTCGTTCACGGCGGATGGGGCGACGGCGAAGTTGCGTACGAGGCATTGGTGCCGTACCTGACCGACCGATTCACCTGTTACACGCCGAGCACGCGTGGAAGGGGGCTGTCCGGTGACAGCTCCGACCACTCCGTGCAGCGTCTCGCCGAGGACGTCGCCGCGTTCATCGACAGCATCGGCGAGCCTGCGTACGTCCTCGGCTGGTCCGGTGTCGACTTCACCCTTGGTGCGGTTCAGCAGAGTGCGAACATGGCGGCGGTGACACTGTTCGAGGGGGGCGTGGTCCTGACCGCCTCCGAAGCGGACCTCGGGAGCTTCGGCGGGACGGTTGAACAGACCGGCGCCGCAGCTGCGGACGGCCGGCTCGACGACGCAGCTCGTGCGTTTGCGCCCTTCGTCATGTCCGACGACGAACTCGCTGCGGCAAGCGATGACTTCTACGAGCAATGGGGGCGAAGCGTCCCGGCGATGCTGCAGTACTTCCAGCAAAACATGGCCTCGGAGGCAGCGAAGCCAGACGCCCCCGAGCAGCTTGCGAGGGTGTCCGTGCCGCTCCTGGCACTGTGGGGTCAGCAAACGAGGATGCGGGATTGGTTTGCCCGTTCGGCCGAGCACTATGCCCACCACGTCCCTGACGGGCGTGTTCGTGACATCCCCGGAATCGGGCACTTCGCGCCCGTTGTCGCGCCAAAGGTCCTCGCCGAGGAGTTGATCTCCGCGTTCGAGCCAACCCGGTGATCAGCGTGCCGAGGCATGGCTGCTTACTGCCTGACGACGAGGGTTCCGGCAATGATGTCGTGAAGTGCCTGTTTCCTTTCGGTGAAAGCAGCCATGATGTAGCCGATCAAAAGGATGATTCCCGACAGTATCTTGGAAAAGTATCGGACGGCCGCCTTGCCGGGCGTTATGCGATTACCCTGCATGTCGGTCACCTTGATTCCCAAGGCCAATTTGCCGACCGTCGCCTGCCGCGCAGAGCTCTCCATAACGACGTAGTAGGCGATTCCTAGGGCGATCCCGACCAGTACGGCGAAGGTCTGGCCCACCTCCAGGTCAGCTCCGCTTATGCCGACAAACAGCCCGATGATGAAGCCTACGACGGCGCCTGCCACCCCGAGCAGGATGCCGTCGATTATGAATGCGCCAAACCGCGTCCAGAAGCCGGCATACTCGACCGCTCCGCCCGCACCAGCCGCCGTGTACCCGGTCATTTCCTCTCCTCTCCTCGAGACTAGGTGCAGCCTACGTTAGGCGACCGCCTATGAATAGATGACAGACCTCGCGAACTTCCGGATGCGCAAGATTAGGTGTGGAGGTAGCGGTTGGTGATAGGCAGCCTGCGGTCCCTGCCGAAGGCTCGGTGAGTGATCTTGATACCGGGAGCGGACTGCCGTCTTTTGTACTCGGCCCGGTCGACCATCCCGGCGATGCGTTTCACGAGATCCCGGTCGAATCCCAGCGCGGCAATCTCGTCCACGCAGAGATTCTCCTCGACGTAGGCCTTGAGGATGGGGTCGAGTACCTCGTAGGGAGGCAGCGAGTCGGTGTCCAGCTGGTCCCGCGCCAGCTCGGCGGTGGGCGGCCGTTCGATGATCGATGCCGGAATCACCTCTCCGACCGAGTTGCGCCAGGCCGCCAGCCTGTAAACGAGCGTCTTGGGCACATCCTTGAGCACGGCAAAGCCCCCGGCCATGTCGCCGTAGAGGGTCGCGTAGCCCACGGCCATCTCGGACTTGTTGCCCGTGGAGAGCACCAACCTGCCCGTGAGGTTCGAAACCGCCATCCACAGGGTCCCGCGAATCCGCGACTGCAGGTTCTGATCGGTGACGCCCTCGTCCGCTCCCGGAAATTCTGAGGTAAGCGTCCGGCGCATGGACTCGTGCGGCCGTCCGATGGGCAGTGTGACCAGCTCGATCCCGAGGTTCTGAGCGAGCTGCTTGGCATCCTGCATGCTCTGAGACCCGGTGAACTCACTCGGGTTCGAGATTCCCAGCACGTTCTCGGCGCCGATCGCATCACTCGCTATGCAAGCGGTGAGAGCGGAGTCGATTCCTCCCGATATGCCGACAAGGGCCTGACTGAACCCGTTCTTGGCCATGTAGTCCCTCACACCGAGACGGAGTGCGCTGTAGATCTCTGCCTCCTCGCCCAGCTCGGGAGCGATCCTCGCCGGCGTGTAGCTTCGGCCGGCGGATCCCGAGCCCAGGTCGATCACTGCTACCGGCTCCCCGACCTCATCGAATGGGACCGCCGGGGCTTCGTCGGGGTCGAAATCGAAGAGGAGCAGATCTTCTTCAAACTGGGCTGCCCGGGCAATCAAGCTGCCGTCCGCCGCCACCGCGCAGGACTGGCCGTCGAAGATCACCTCGTCGGCGCCCCCTACGCAGTTGATGTATGCGATGGCAATGCCGTTCTGGCGGGCGCGGCGTGACAGCAGGTCGTATCGCATGCGCCCCTTGCCGGCGTGGTAGGGCGATGCGTTGATGTTGATGACCAGCCCCGCTCCTGCGGCCGCACAGGCCACGTGGGGCCCCTTTTCGAGCCACAGGTCCTCGCACACCGTCAGGCCGAAGGTGGCGCCGCCCAGCCGCCCCAGAAGGATCTCGTCGCCGGGGGTGAAGAACCGTTTTTCGTCAAAGACACCGTAATTGGGCAGGTGATGCTTTTTGTACATCGCCCGGATCCTGCCCCCGGCCAGAAGGGCAGCCGCGCTGTACAGCCGACCGCCCTCTGAATGCACGCAGCCGACTACCGCGGTTATGCCGTGGGTCGAAGCAGCGAGGGACTCGAGCGCCGCCCGGCTGTCCCGCAGGAAGCTGTTGCGCAGCAAGAGATCGTCGGGAGGGTATCCGGTGATCACCATCTCCGGAAACGCAACGAGGTCGGCGCCGGCGCCCTTCGCCAGGTCGATGTACTTTGCGACGAGCCCGGCGTTTCCCGACAGATCCCCGATAGTGGGGTTGACCTGAGCAAGGGCTATTCGAATCACTATGGAATAAGACTAGTAGTTCTGGAACGGGCTAACGGACCGGCGTTTCCTCGAGGATCGACCTGGCCCGGATACGTGACAGATTGGCGGAGCTCCACGGTTCGTCCTGCGAAAGCCCCTGGCTCAGCTCCTCCAGCACCTGCTTGCTGAGGTCGGTGTTCAGGCCGGCGAGGAAGGGGACCGCGTCGACGCTCAGGTCCGACAGGTACTCCGTATCGATCTTGTCGTTATCGAGGTACCTCTGCCAGTTTCGTTTGGCAATCGCCGCGTCCGGGTTGATCAGGTTGAACCCGATCACGGTAAGGGCGGTCAGGGCAGCCGTGGTGTAAAAGAGCCATTTGGTGCGGTCCGTCGCGCCTGCGATCACTATCGCCAGCAGCAGGGCGCCCAGCCAGAACGCCAGGGCATGCGCCGCCAGGCGGGATCGGGTGAACCCGAACGCCTCCTCGTACAGCCCCAGCCGGCGCAACGCGGACACGACTATTCCGAGTGTCAGCAGGCAGAGCAGACCGAGCAGAATCTTGATCAGTACCTCATCGACTCCGCCGTTCCGGGAGGAGCGGGTCCAGGTGAGCGAGACGATTGGGATCGTGAGCGCGGCGGCGAAGAGAAGCTGAATAAAGCCCTCACGGGCGTACTCGGCGTAGGTGAGCCCCGCCGTCTCCAGAATGTGGTCGTGGCCCTGGAACAGCACGACCACCTGGACGATCGCAAAAGCGAGGAAAAGGGCGTTCAGCATTCCGAGGACGGCTATCCACTCGGTCCGGCCGAGCTTGTACTTCAACGAGCCCACTTGCCCGACCAGGCTCTTGAGCCAGCCGGGCGAGCCCGAGATGCCGGCCAGCACGAATGCGCTGGTCACGGTGCAAGCCACGATGAAAAGAAAGATTCTGGCGGGAATGAGGCCGAGGTCCCAGTCGGGCAGCAGGTTCTCCGTGAGCTGCGCAAACGCACGGTCGGCCGAAGCGAAAAGGGCCCAGAACACCGTCACCAGCACGCCTCCGATGAGCAGGCCCCGGGCGAGCGATACGACTCGGGCGGGGTTGGCCGACCCGGCGGCAGCCGAGGCCGATCTGAACAGGGCTCCGGGAACGTGGGGCAGCCTAGCCGACGGAGCCAGGACCCCCGTCAGCGCATCGGTCCAGGTACGGGGGTTCGCGACCGCCAGGGCGGCAAACACCAGTGCGAGCAGCAGGTTGGGGAAGGCCAGCCACTCCGCGGCGCGTATCGACGGCATGGTCACAAACACCAGGCCGGCGGCGGCGAACGCGAGGGTGGCGGGGACCGGCTCAAAACCTCCGGCAAGCACCACTGCCAGCCCTGCGAACAGGGCCACCAGGAGCAGGAAGATCCCCGGTCCGCCGCTCTCCGGCAGCCATGCTGCCAAACCCGCACCGGCGGCGGCGACCGCCGGGAGACACCGGGGTGAAAGGACCGGCTTGCCGGTGTTGCGGGTATCGAGCGCGGCCTGTGGAATCTCGGTCCGCGTCATGCCTCCGTGCCCGGAAGCTCTACGACGATCCGGCAACCGTGCGGCTGCCTGGATTCGGCCCTGATGGTCCCGCCGTGGAGGTCGACGATCCATCGTGCGATCGCCAGCCCCAGCCCGGTTCCGCCCTGGGTGGAGGACCTGGCTGCGTCGGTCCGGTAGAACCTTTCAAATACGCGATTTACCTCGTTCTTGGGGATCCCAGGCCCCTCATCGGAGACTTCGATGGTCACGAGGTGAGAGTTGCCGTGGGCCGAGACGAGCACGGAGGAGTCGTCGGGGGAGTGCCGCACTGCATTTTCGATGAGGTTGGCCACCACCTGATGGACTCGTTCCTGATCCGCATCGGCCTTCAGATCTTCGGGGCGCACCTCGACATTGAGCTGCACGCGGTGGGCTCCCAGCTGCGACTCTCTGACTGCCTGCTCGAGCATGTCCCGGACGACAAAACGGCTGCGCTGGAGCGGGACCGCCCCCGACTCCAGCCGGGACAGATCGAGCAGCTGCGAGACGAGGCGTCCAAGTCTCTCGACCTGTTCCAGCATCGTACCGAACGTGACCGGATCGGGAGGCTGCACCCCGTCGATGAGGTTCTCGAGCACGGCTTGAAGCCCGCTGATCGGAGTTCTGAGCTCGTGGGAGACGTTGGCCACCAGGTCGCGTCTCATCCGGTCGACCTCGTCGAGCTCGGCCGCCATGGCGTTGAACGCCCGAGCCAGCTCTCCCACCTCGTCGCGGGAGGAGGCTCGCACCCGTTTCGTGTAGTCGCCTCTGGCCATCGCCTTCGCCGCAGCCACCATCTCCCGCAGCGGCGAGGTCATGCCCCGGGCGAGGAACTGAACCATCATCAGAGCAAGGGCGGCGGAGGCGAGGGAGGTGACCGCCAGGGACATGCCCGCCTGGAGCCCGAGCGTGTGGACGGCCGCGGTCACTCCGACGGAGGCCAGGATGACCACACCGAGCTTCATCTTGATCGATGAAAGTGGGTCCAGAGGTCTCAAATGTTTGGGCCTTTACACGTCGACTGCGTAGCCTACTCCATGCACGGTGCGAAACAGCTCTGAGCCGAGCTTCCGTCGGAGCGCCCCGACATGCGAGTCGATCGTGCGGGCGCCGAACCCGTCGCTGTAACCCCAGACCTGGGAAAGAAGCTGATCGCGGCTGAACACGACCCCCGGTTTCGAGGCGAGGGTGTGAAGCAGCTCGAACTCGATGGGGGTCAGATGGATGACCTCGCCGGATCTCCTCACCTGTCTTCGGGCCGGGTCCACCTCCAGGTCGGATATCGTGAACGGCCCACCAGCCGGGGAGGGGAAGCTGCGAACCCGGCGGAGCAGAGCCATGACGCGGGCAACCAGCTCACGGGGGCTGAAGGGCTTGGTCATGTAATCGTCTGCGCCGATGCCGAGGCCTACCAGCATGTCGGTCTCGGAATCCCGGGCGGTCAGCATGATCACCGGGACCGGGCGGTTCTTCTGGATGCGCCGGCAGACCTCCAAACCGTCGAACCCGGGAAGCATGACGTCCAGGACAACCAGATCGGGCCGGGTTCGCTCGCAGAGCTCGACCCCGGAGGGGCCGTCTGCGGCGATATCGACTTTGAACCCCTCCCGCCTCAGCCGGGCGGCAACCGCGGCGGCGATGATGGACTCGTCTTCGATCACTGCAATCGTCGCGGAAGCCATGGGTGCCAGTCTATGTAAGGCATTGTGGGCATCCTTAGCATGCCATGTCGAGATTTTGTGGAGATTGACTCTGCGCTAACCCGGGGCGCGCTTCCTAACGAGAACGTAAATAGCACGACTTCCCATGAAGGCAATCGCAATTCCTAAAATGATGCTTACAGGACTTAGGTTCTGAAGGTTCCCTCCGGAGATGGGGCCGAGCACAAGCATCGAGCCGATGCTCCAAGAATAGGGCGTCATGATCTTGGAGCCATCTGGCTGAGAAACTGCCTCCTCATCGTTGCCTACTGGAAGCAACATCACAATGGCGAGGAATGTAGCCAGCACGATGGCCAGCGTGAGTGCAGTCTTGTGAGTTCGCGTTTCAGCCATCAAACCACCCTGGTCCCAATCAACGTGATTACTCCTTCGGACAAGGACAAAATTCTCGGGGTCGCGCGGCTCCATTTTCTCCTGAACCACGATTCAAAGTCGCTCGAACAGCTCCCTAGTGGTCGGCACCGGTGGCCGGCCGCGGCGATCTCGACTGAATCCCTCACGCCTCAGCCCCTGCGGCTACCGCGGCGGCGATATGCCCAGATGTACCGGTCACCCCTGGCTCTTGTTGACCCCTCAGGCGTCGCGCCTAGATACCGTCGAGCGACGGGGCCCAGTGTCGGTAGCTACGTACCCTGGAATGCGCGATCAAAACGCCTGGGACCCCTCAACGTGTAAATCGGTAAGCAGTGGCTCCGTCCTGCGTAGATCGTTGATAGCTCGGGGCCGGTTTAATAGCCTTCGGGAATGGCGAGCGATTGGAAAATAGCCCAACGGATCGTCGTGACGCTCCTGTTGGTGAAGCTTTCCGCGTGCGCTACCCCCGACAGGCTCAAGGATCCGGAGTCCTCCGGTGAGGGCGCAGCAGCCTACGCAACCGGGTCCCCGCCACAAGAATCTTCCTCGCCTGAGACTGCGACGTCGCCGGTGCCCACCACATCGGTGCCCTCTCCTCCGGCTGCGCTGAATCCGGCGGACGCCGACGCTCCGGCATCCAGCATCTGCGCCGAGGCGCAGGGGCCTTACGGGATATTCATGTTTGATGAGTTCGGGTCCGACCCTCGCTGCCTGATCGTGACGGCGGATCAACAGCTAAAGGTCGTCAACAAGACAAAAAAGTCTGTGCAGGTCGATCTCGGACCGCAGGTGAATGCCAGGTTGCGCCCCGGTCGGGAGATGGTGCTGGGTCCGAGGTTCGGCGACTACCTGGCCCGCGGGGTGCATTTCCTCGAGGAGTCCGCCTTTGAAGGCGATCCCGAGATCTGGTTCAAGTAAGCCCTAGTCGCCCGCCGCCTCTGCGATCAGCTCGGAAGCCTCACGCGTCGTAAGTCCATCCGCATAAATCTTCCCCGCCACCACGTCGACCGCTCTCTCCACCCGTGAAGCTCCCGCTGCTTCCCCCAGGTGCCTGAGCATCAGTGCGGCGGAGAGGATCGCACCAATCGGGTTGGCCAGGCCGGTGCCGGCGATGTCGGGGGCCGAGCCGTGCACCGGCTCGAACATCGACACCCGTCCGGGATGCACGTTGGCGCTCCCGACGTATCCGATGCCGCCGACAAGCCCGGCGATGAGATCGCTCAAGATGTCGCCGAACAGGTTGTCCGTGACCATCACCTCGAACCGCTTGGGCTGGCCGACCATCAGCAGGGCGGCTGCATCGATGTGCTGGTAGGCGGTCTGCACCTGCGGGAACTCGGCTCCGATGATTTTCATCGCCCGCGTGTACAGTCCGCCCGCCCTCTCCAGGACGTTGGTCTTGTGGACCAGGGTGAGGGACTGCTTGCGCCGGGCCGCAGCCTCAAAGGCGTAGCGGACTATTCGTTCGACTGCCGGGGCGGTGTTCATTGAAACCTCGGTGGCTCGTTCGGTCGGGTGACCGGGATCGGTCACCTCCCCGAGCCCGCTGTAGAGGCCTTCGGTGTTCTCGCGCACGACCAGCAGATCCAGGTCGGCCGGGTTGGCGTGCGAGAGCGGGCTGCTGACTCCCGGGAGCAGCCGGGCGGGCCTCAGATTGACGTAGAGGTCCAGCTCCCTGCGCAGCCGGAGCAGCAGGCCTTTTTCCAGGACCCCCGGTGGAACCCGTGGGTCGCCGACCGCGCCGAGAAGGATCGCATCATGGTTGGCCAGCCCGCCGAGCTCTTCATTGGGAAGCACCTGTCCGGACTTCAGGTAGCGCTCCGCGCCGAGGTCGAAGTGATCGACTCCCAGGGCAAAATCCTCCGCCTCGGCCACGGCGTCGAGCACCATCATGGCGCCATCGATCACCTCGGGGCCGATGCCGTCGCCGGCTATGACCGCGATGTTGTGAGTTCTGTTCGCCACGTCCTGCTGCTCTAGAAGGACGGAGCGTCGTGAGTTGATTTTCGCGCGTTGACGCCCGTCGCGCGGTTTACTGCGTTCAGGAACGCCCTCGCCGAGGCCTCGACTACATCGGTCGAGACGCCGCGCCCGGAGTAGGCCACTCCATCCACATCCACCTGGACCGAGACGTTGCCAACTGCATCCGTGCCCGAGGTGACCGCTCCGACCTTGAAGGAGGTGAGACGGGCGTTGACTCCCACCGCCCTCTCGATTGCGCTGCAAGCTGCATCGATCATGCCGTCACCCTCAGCCGACTCCTCGGACACCGTGTCGCCCATCCGGATCCGCACCTTGGCGCTGGGATGGACGTGAATTCCGCCTCTTACCTGCAGGTCCTCCAGGACGTAGAGGTCTTGAGACGTAGAGATCTCGTCGGTGACGATCGCCAGCAGGTCCGCCTCGGTCATCTCGGTCTTGCGATCCACCAGGTCCCTGAAGCGGGCCCAGGCCCGGTTGAGGTCGTCCCCGGTCAGGTCGTAGCCCAGGTCGGCCAGGGTCTTCGCAAAGGCGTGGCGGCCCGAGTGTTTGCCCAGTACGATCCGGTTGGAGTCCCAGCCGACCGAGGTGGCGTCCATGATCTCGTAGGTGGTTCGCTCCATCAGCACGCCGTGCTGGTGGATCCCCGCCTCGTGGGCGAAGGCGTTCGCACCGACTATCGCTTTGTTGGGCGGCACCTGGTACCCGGTCAGAGCCGATACCAGCCGGGAGGTGCGCACTATCTGTTTGGTGTTCACGCCCGTGCTCACCCCCATGGAAGCGCCGCGGGTGTGGATGGCCATGACCACCTCCTCGATCGAGCAGTTACCCGCCCGCTCGCCGATGGCGTTCATCGCACCCTCTACCTGCCGCGCGCCCGCCCCCACTCCGGCCAGAGCGTTGGCCACCGCCAGCCCCAGGTCCTGGTGGGTATGGGTGGACCAGATCACGTCGCCCGAGCCCTCCACGTTTTCGATGAGGTACTTGAAGAGGTCGGCGTACTCGTGGGGCAGAGCGTAACCGACCGTGTCGGGGACGTTGCAGGTGGTCGCTCCCGCCTTTATCGCTGCCGCGTACATCTTGACCAGGAAGTCCGGGTCCGAGCGGGTGGCGTCCTCGGCGGAGAACTCCACGTCAGGCGTGTAGCCGCGGGATCTGGTCACCCCGGCCACCGCCGCCGCGTAGACCTCTTCGGGGGTCATGTGCAGCTTGCGATCCATGTGGATCTGGGAGGTGGCGATGAAGATGTGGATCCGGGCCTTCTGAGCATCCTTGATCGATTCCCACGCCCGGTCGATGTCGTTGGAGTTCATCCGGGCGAGCCCGCAGATAACCGGGCCCTTCACGCTCGCGGCAACCGCGGCCACCGCATCGAACTCGGATTGGGAGTTGATGGGGAAGCCGGCTTCGATGACGTCGACGCCCAGGTGGGCGAGCTGCTGGGCTATCTCCA
>Ga0299913_10001105_pt1 | contig 19179 bp, 15 predicted proteins | sample RVTome_9_FD_201360 | JGI IMG/M metagenome (GOLD analysis project Ga0299913, IMG submission 201360) | Soil microbial communities from uranium-contaminated site in the Upper Colorado River Basin, Wyoming, United States - RVT155D38 (version 2) ... | reverse complement strand
GTGATGCATTCAGTTGGAGGGCGTCGTGGACGCCCTGAGGCGAATACATTTCTCGCTGCGCCCAGAGGGTGTCCTGCTCGACCTCCACCCCCAGCCGGAGCCTGCCGCGGTGGAGGTGTGGCATGGAGGCCGGGTCGAGCACCTCGGCCACGGCGACCAGGAAGACGACATCAGGGATATCCTCGCGGCGCGTGTCCGTCTGGATCAGGTCGAGGAGGCCGGCTGGTATGTCACCCAACGCCAAGAGTTCTTCGATCTCGTCGCGCACTCGCCGACCGTTAGCGACTGGCAGGAGTATGAGGCGAGGGAGGGGTACAGCGGCGGACTTTCCGAGGAGCTGCTGGCTTCAGCACATGACTTGATGGCGTCAGAAGGCGGAGAATTCATCGTCCGGGAACCCATCCGCGCTTCGCTCCTTCGACGCCTCCCGAGATCGGAAAGCGGCGACACCCGCAACAGTAGAGCGTCAACCCGAAGCGGGTGATTGGTGGAGGACGCCCTCGACGAGGCGCGACCAGGCCCGAATTCCGCTAGTCACTAACTCCCAGGTAGACGGCGTACAACAACCATTGCGGATCTGGGCCAGTGAGAACGGCGAGTCCCATCTGGAGGACCTGCACCTCGGCTTCGAGGAATCGGACTTCTTGCCACCTGCATCCCCTATGCACCTCACCGCACAAACGCCCGCGTCGGGCTATTTCATCGCTCGTGTTCCGCCTGGATGGCGTGCGGATTGGCATCCGGCTCCGGTCCGAGAACTCGCCGAGTACCTCAGCGGTGCAGTGTCTCATGGATCAAAGAACCGTCATGCCGCCAGGAGCACTGCGATCACGCGACGAGAGCGCTCCGGTGGCCCATGTTCACCTCGTCGAGCGAGGAGGTGGATCGCGGAGAACAGGCCGTCTGGCCATGGTCTCGGGGGATGGTCACGAATATGATCCTGGGACAGGCGCGGGATCGGGTGTCTCGAATCGACGCATCCCCGCACCAAGAAGTCGATGAGGCGGCTTCCCTGGTGGCGGAGCCGACCCCGAGGTAGAAAGGGGCCAGACTTGTGACTGACCGAATCCTCGTGAGTGGCGGGATCGTCCTGACCCAGGACCCCGAGCTCGGCGAGATGCCAAAGGCGGACGTGCTGATCGAGGACGACCGGATCGCCGCGATCGGCCAGGACCTGCCTTCTGATGACGCTCGCATCATCGATGCGAGGGGTGACATCCTCATCCCCGGCTTCATCGACACCCATCGGCACACCTGGGAGACATGCATCCGGACTTGCGCCCCGGACTTCGCACTGATCACTTACTTCAGCGCGATCCTCGACAAGTTCGCCCCGCACTACCGGCCAGAGGACGTCCACTCGGCGACACTGTGGGGTGCGCTCGAGTGCATCAACGCCGGCATCACCACCCTGGTCGACTGGGCGCACATCATGAACACGCCCGAGCATGCCGACGCCTCGGTCGCGGCTCTCCAGGAGTCGGGCATCAGGTCGGTCTTCGCCTATGGCTTCCCCAACACGTCGCTCGTGGACTGGTGGTTCGGCCCTGACTACACCGGCAGTGTGCTCACCACGAACGGTGACGAGGCGCGTCGCCTCCGGTCGCAGTACTTCAGCTCGGATGAGGGCCGGATCACCATGGGCCTGGCGACACGAGGGCCGGGCTTCTGCAAACCCGACGTCGTGCGTCACGACTGGGAGCTGGCCAAGGAGCTCGGCATCAACATCACGGTTCACGTCGCTATGGACCGGTTTGGCTACACCAAGGGCCAGGTCACCGCACTGCACGACATGGACCTTCTCTATCCGGGCACGACCTATGTCCACGCCTCCCACTTCTCAGACGAGGAGTGGCAGCTGGTGGCCGATTCGGGAGGGAACGTCAGTTTTGCCCCCCAGATCGAGATCCAGATGGGACACGGGTGGGCACCGGCGGTCACCGCAGTCGAATACAACATCCCGATCGGGCTTTCCTCGGATGTTGCGACGACCGCATCGGCCGACCAGTTCACCCAGATGCATGCTGTGTTCGGTTCCGAGAGGGGGCGCAAGCATCAGGAGGCCTGGGACAACGATCTGGATGGTCTGGAGGCCTCGCCCGGTCTCATAACCGCTCGTGAAGCGCTCTCGTGGGCCACGATCGGTGGAGCCGAGGTGGCCGGGATCGCCGACCGCACCGGGTCGCTCACACCCGGGAAGAAGGCGGACGTCGTGATCATCGACGGGTCGGCGGTGAACGTAGCGCCGATCATCGACCCGGTGGGTGCCATCGTCTGTGCGGCGGACATCTCCAACGTGAAGACCGTCCTCGTCGACGGTGAGATCCTCAAGGAGGACTTCAAGCTCAAGGCGTCGCTCGATGCGCCCCGCCGGGCTGTGGAGGGGTCGCGTGACTATCTGCTCGAGAGGTTCGGGGATCCCGAGCCGGGTTGGCTAGCAGTCGGCCCCTGACCGCGGTTTGGCGAGGGTTTCGGGCATTTTCTCTGCTCGGGAGACCTTTCCGGTGCCTGAGCCTCGGACGCCGCTTGTGTTCGCGAACTCCAGTCCGACGAGACGGTAGAACGATGGAGCGCTGACCTATCCGTCTTCTTCTGTTGCCCGGAGGTCGCAGGTGGACGAGTCGAGGTGGGCTCGGCACTCGTCGTCGGTGAGGCTGCGGCTCACCCGGCGCTCAGCCAGGTCTATGAGTACGTCGGTATCGAGGTGGAACTTCCGGAGAACGTTCCCGGCAAAGTCCGTGTCGGCGTAGTAGAGGATGTCGCCATCGGGACTGAAAGCCGCTATTGGTGGAAGCTCGATGTCGATGGCCGGTTCGACCAGGAGCTCGCCGGTGTGGATGTTCCAGAGCCGGAGCGCCCCGAAGGCTGATGTGGCGAGGACGCCATCGGCGTTGATCCTCACTCCCGGCACACCGCCGCTCCCGACGACCTGATCGAACACCAGCGCATCCTCCCCGGGCGTCCCGTCCACGACCGCGGCCAGGTCGAGGACGAAGGCCCGGCCGTTTTGGGTTCCCCCTGCGAGGAAGCAGCCGGTGGGATCGAACCTGAGATCCAGAGTCGCGTCGTCTTCCGGCGTGTAGGTGGCGATGAGCTCACCGAGTACGAGATCGAATATCTCTATTGGTCTCGGGGTGATTCCAGACTCCCGATTCCTGACGGCGAGATAGCGACCGGGTTCGAAGACACCGCCGGGGTTGAACGCCGCCCTCCACACGTCTCTCGATTCCAGGTCGAGCAGCTCCTCACCGGTGGTGGTCTCGATCACTCTGCTGCGACGATCATCGCCCGAAGGAATGCACGGCCCCAGTCGGTTGAGATCGACGCCGTTGACGAGCAGAGCCGAACCGTCTGGACTCAGTGCCCCGGGTGAAGTGCAGATAGGAAGTGGGATCATGGGATCCCCGGTGACCAGATCGCGTACCCATGCTTCACCAGCAGAGTCGAGCAGCGCCACCATGGTCCAGCTGTCGTTGACCACTGCGGGAAAATCCCACTGGTCCCACTGGTCGATGGACCAATACTGCTGTCCGGTGTCGAGATCGGCGTACACGAACACATCGTCATCTGGTTCGCCGAGGGAGGCTGCCATTGCCTCAGCGGAAGGCGAGATGAGGGTGCCGTAGGCGTAATCGATGGCCAGGGCACCCACCTGCGCAGGTCCGGCGGGGGTCACGTCCCACACCCGGGTTCCACCGTCCTGTTGCACCGTGACTAGACCCCCTCCATCCGGATTGAAGACACCGGCGGTCACAACCCCGGTGTGTCCGTGCAGAGTGGCCACAATCGAGCCGTCCCGGGGGTCGTGGAGCCACACCTCGCCCTCGAATCCCGCAGACGCCACCATCCCGGTGCCCGGGTCGACCGCCAGCGGCCAGTCGCCTTGGGCACTGGTCCACTGCAGACTCCGGGATCGGAGGTCCCATTTCTGGAGGCCCTCCTCGTTTCTCAGCACCAACTCGGTCCCCGAATGAGCGAAGCGAGCGAACGGCATAATATCCGAGGGCACCTCTCCGATGCGTGTGTCGATGCCGGCTGTCTCCCTGCCGGAAGACAGATCGACCACGAGGAACCGGTCCGCTTCAGGTTGGTGGACGAACACAGTCTCGTTGTCGATGAACGCCAGCGGTATACCGACTAGATCGACCCTTTCGCCCGTGGTCACGTCCCAGACGACTCCACCTTCGGTGTATTCTTCGATGTCCACCACCTCGGAACCGGCCACCAGCCTCCCGTCAGAGCTCCAGTCATGCACATAGGCCAGGTGTCGTCCTAAACGTGTGATCTCCTGCCCGGTTGCTGGCTCTCGTATCGAGATGTGCCCGGTTCCGTCATCGGACTCCAGGTAAGAGAGGGCAACCCTGCTGCCATCGGGACTGAACAACGCATCTTCGGCCAGCCAGGTATCGTCGTCACCCTCGATGGACGCCAACCGCGTCCCGGCTGCCGCGTCCCAGACACTGAACTCGTTGCCCGAGTCGAGGACTAGCAGAGTCCCGTCGGGACTGATGTCCACCACCCGATGCCCGTCGTCGATGGTCAACTCGAGCCGTGATGTCTGTACCGCCTGGTGCAGGGCAGCGATCGTCTCCGGCAGCAAGGGATCGCCGGCGCTCCGGGACAGGTATGCGGCCTCGAGGGCGAGGAGGATCGAACGCTCCGGGTCTTCACCAAGGGCGAGCACCGAGTCCCCGGCCAGACGACGGGCAGTGGCCCGACGCCCCTCGCTGGCCGCCACCTGAGCTTGCCACACTGCGATCCCGGCAATGACTGCGAGCATTACAGCCGCGCTCCACCGCCAAATCCCGCGGCGCCGGCGACGGCGGTCCTCGAAGGCTCGACTCCGCGTCAGAAAGTCGGTCTCCTCCCGCGTCAGGTTGAGACCGGTTGCTGCTGCCCACGCCTCGTACTGCTGGAGCCGGCCACCCGAGAGGAGGAACTCGTCACCACGACCGGAGTTCTCCCACTCGTTCATTGCCGCAGCGAACCTCCGGTGAAGAGTGAGACTTTCCCGCTGCTCGTCGATCCAGCCGCGAAGGGTGTCCCACTCCCGAATCAAGGCTTCGTGGGCGACCTCCACGGTCGGGCTCCTGGTGAGTGCGTCGCGGTCGAAGGTGAGCAGTCGATGGGCAGCGAATTGCTTTAACACGGTGTCCTGGCCCGTCCGGTCTATATCGAGGCTCCGCAGCTCGCTCTGACGGACCCGGCGCCGTGTGTCGTCGGTTTCCTCGCCCACGGTCACCAAGCGCAGGAAGACCTGGCGGGCAGTCTCCTGGCCGCTCTCTGGGAGTCCCCGGTAGAGCTCTTCGGCCCTGGTTGCCAGGGCGCCCCTCACCCCGCCCGACTCCCGGTAGCCGTCGATGGTCAGGGTGAGGCCGCGGCGGCGGGAGAACAGCTCGGTGAGCGCATACTGGAGCAAGGGAAGGCCTCCCGGCTCGTCGCGGATATCGTTGATGACCTCGCCGATCAGACCCGGGTCGAGCTCGAGGCCCACCCCGCGCGCCGGTCGACCGATGGCCAGCGCCAGCGCCTCCTCGTCTAGTGATGTGACCGTCACCAGTCCCTCTTTCAACAGCTCCCCGAATGCGGGATAGTCGAGGGGACGGTCGAAGAAGTCGGCTCGAAGGGTGACCATGACTCGCACCCGTCCCCGTCCGTCGGTCGCCAGCGCAGTCACGGCGTCGAGGAAGAGCCGGCGGGTCTCCTCTTCTTCGACTATGGAGAAGAGCTCCTCGAACTGGTCGATCACCAGGATCAGTTCGCTGTCGTCGCCGGGCAGGATGCGTTTCACCAGACGCAACAACCCGCGTTCCCCGGAGCGGAGCTCGTCGGCGATGCTGCCCGGATCCTCCACCGCCACTCGGCGCAGCGCAGCCTCGAGCTCCTCGAAGGGATAGGAGCCCGGGAACATGTCGGTAATCAGCCATCGCCGGGATCCGGGAAGGGCTCCAGATCTCAGCGCCGGGATCAGCCCGGCCCGAACCACCGAGGACTTGCCGCTCCCGCTGGAGCCGACCACTGCCACCAATCGGTGGGCCTGGATCGCCTCCAATAGTTCGTCCTTGAGGGCGTCTCTCCCGTGAAAGTCGCCGGCGTCGGTCTCCTGGAAAGCGCGAAGTCCCTTGTAGGGGTTGCGGATCGCCCCGGCCGGCGGGGGTGTGGTGTCTTCGGCGACACCTATCACGTCGGCACCCATCGCCTGTTTCAAGGCGCGGAGAAAGTCTTCCACCCGTTGGTAGCGTGAGTCGGGGAAATCGGCCGTCGCGGTGGCGAGCACGTTGGTCACGGCTGCTGGCAGGTCGGCGCGGACCACCCCGATCGAGCTTGTGGCCACTCTGTCTGTAGGCCGGATTCCGGTCAGCAACTCGTAGGTGAGGACACCCAGGGAGTAGATGTCGTTCGATGCCGACGGCGGGTCGCCTCGGAGTTCCTCCGGGGACGCATACGCCGGGGATGACGCTCTCAGCACGCTCGACCGATCAGTGAGTCGCACGGCAATGCCAAAGTCGGCGAGATAGGCGTGTCCGTCCTCGTCGAGCAATACGTTCTCCGGCTTCAGGTCGCGATGGACGACGCCGTGACGATGGGCATAAGAGAGGGCAGCGCTCACCTCGGAGAGCAAGTGCAGCGCTGGACCCGAGTTCCACGGCCCAGTCCGAAGCGCGCCCGCCAGGCTGCCGCCACGCAGATACGGCATCACTAGATACGCCCCATCCGGATCTCGCCAGTAGTCGTAGAGGGGAACAATGTGGGGGTGCTCCAACTGGGCCACGAACTGAGCCTCAGCCTCGAACCGGGCGATGAACGAGGCGACGTTGGCGTATTCGGGATGAATTGCCTTGATCGCCACTTCCCGTCCCACCGCGGTCTGGTAGGCGCGGTATACCGACCCGAAGCCCCCCTCACCGATCAGCTCCCGAAGCTCATACCCCCTCACGGTGGCGGTCTCCAGTCCAACCCTCGATATCCGCGGAATCGGACCGTCGACGAGCAACCCTGGAAAGTCGCGACGCAGCCCCGGGCCGGTCAGCTGGAAGACATGTTGGGGCCTTCCACTGCCACGAAGTCGCGATTCACCGAGATCGATGACGCCGATCTCGCCACCAACAGATAGGGCCTGGGCCGCCGAGGTAGAGAGCAGGATCTGCCCGCCGTGAGCCAAACCAAGGAGGCGGGTACACCGATTCACGGTAGGCCCGAGGTAGTCGCCGTCGCTTTGATAGCCCGGACCGGTGTCGATAGCGAAGCGCATCATCGACGCGCCCGGGCTGCGGTCCTTGCCGCGGAACAGCTCAACCAATGCCAGTGATGCCGCGACCGCATCATCAACCGACGGCATCAGGGAGATGATTCCGTTCTCGGTGGCCCTCACCATCGTGCCCCCAGCCGACCTGATCAGCTCTGACACCAGCTCGGAATAGAAGCCGACGGCGCCAGCCGACTCGTTCGTTGCTACGTCCGACGACGTTGCATCTAGGTCGGTCAACAGAAGTGTCCTGTGACCCTCGGCGCCATCGGTAAGTTCGAGGTTCGAGTCTTGATTTAGGATCCGTTCCTCGAGGACCTGCAATTGGGGCGATGGGTCGATACCGAGCTCCTCGGCGAGAATGTTTCGTAGTTGTGTGAACGCTCTCAGTGCTTCTGCTTGTCGACCGGCCCGATAGAGGGCAACCATCTGCTGGGCCCGGTATCCCTCCCGTAACGGGAACTCGGCGGTCAACGAGTCCAATTCGCCGAGAACGTCGAAGTGCCTGCCCAACCGCAGGTCTGCGTCGATTCGCAGCTCCAATGCGACGAGCCGCAGCTCTTCGAGCCTCGAAGCCTCGAGCATGAAGGCAGGCACATCGAGGTCCTCGAACGGTCGCCCACGCCACAGCTCCAACGCCTCTCTAAGCAATGTCGAAGCTTCGTCGGGTGCCCGTTCGATCCGGGTTCGACTTTCCTTCAGTAGCTCTTCGAAGACGATCGAGTCGATTCGATGCGGTTCGGCGACGAGCCGGTATCCGTGTCCATCCCACTCGATGGGGTCGTCGAGCACCTTTCGCAACTGGGAGACGTATGCCTGAAGAGTGTGTCTCGCACCCTGCGGCGGCTCGTCACCCCAGATGTGCTCGGCGAGACGGTCGGAGGAGACACTCTCTCCGCCTGCCAGCAGGAGGACGGCTAGAACGACCCGCTGTTTGCGCCCACCCAGGTTGATCCGATGGCCCTCCACCTGTGCCGACACCGGACCCAGGACTCGGTAATCCACCCGACGAAGCATACGTTTCGGTATGAGGGGAGCCCACAGGTGTGGGCTGTTCTGTGCACCACGGAGCATTGCCCCAGACCATCCCGATCCACGCTCGGGAAACGCTCAAGGAATCGATGCACCCGCTCCCGACCCTTTCTTGAGCACCCACTCGTATTCACCCATTGTCAGTCAATGGTGGCCGTCTCGCTGACGGGCCGGATCGAGAAGGAGAAAGAGGACGTGATGTATCTGGACTACCGGCTCAGCAAGATCCTGAGCGAAGACCGTATCGAACAATCCAGAACGATCAGAGATCGGAGACTTCTGGAACAGATGAGCAACAACCGAACCTTACCGGGTCAGGCGGGACGCGACATTGCCGCATTCCGTACCCGAAACTGGGCAGAGAGACTGTGGGAGGTCCTCATGGGGATCACATCCACTGGCAGCCCACGTACCGCTGGTGGCCCCATCGAGAAGAGAAGACGATGAAACTCTGCTAGGCCACATGAAACGCAGCCTTCCAGTGGTGGCGGTGGTTTTCCTGGGGGCTTGTGCCGGCGCGACCACCGAACCAACAGCACCGAACCGACGTATTTGGCTGTTCCGAATCACCCCGCCCGAACCCATTTCAGGAGGGGCCCGAAGGCCCTTGCCACGAGACGTGGACTCGAGCCATGACCAACCTGGAAATAATCGCACGCCGCTCCGCGCTCGTCTTTCCCCTCTAGGGAATGGGTTGGTGTGGTGCCAGTCCTCATCCCCCCCGTCCTCGCGGACAATCTGGTGGCTCCACCCTCCGCGGTCCGGTGCCTATCGTCGACAGTCTGCGTCCCGGATGAGGAGGCTGGGGGGATACTGACCGTGGAGAGACCTGTTGGGCACCTGGGTTTGGACCTTTCACTAGCACGGTCTTCCCTGTCTTGTGGCAGCCGAGACGCCTCCGGTGAATTTCCCGGTCCTCGGCCGGCCGTCGAAGAGCTGGTCTGGCCACAGACCCAACGGGCGATCGGAGGGTTGGCTTAGAACGACTCCCCGTCTAGGGCCCAACCGGTCTCGGCTGGAATGGGGACCATCACATCTTCGAGTCTCTATTGAAGGGGCCCTCCTCCGCCTCCGGGAAGCAAGGAGGGCCCTTCTTGGCAGATCTCCGAGCCAGAACCTCTTAGCTACGCCCCGGCGTGCGGATGGACCTGTCCTCCCGGATTCGGCACTGCCGGGCATGGCAGGGGCCCTTGCGGGCTGAAGGTCACCACACCTCCGGACGCATTCGCGACCACGGCGGGTGATTGGGCGTTGCAGTGGGCCTGGGCCCAGGCATTGCTGATCGGCCCCGACACCACGGGACTCTCCTTGCTTGGTGGCTGCACGGTTTGACTGTGAGCCAACGCCGGTGCGGCGGTTAGGGCGAGGAGCGCCAGAGTGGCGATCCAGATGCTTGTGAGACGTCGAATCCTGCCGCGATGCAGGGACGTCGCTCTATGACTAGTACTCATGTTTCCTCCTGTTGTATGTCTTCGGGCTGGGTGTCCCAACCCTGTGGTCGAAGGTGCTTGCCAGATCCTTTCTCGAACGCCTCGGGTGGCCAACCAATACCAGCCGGCGCTCGGAAAACGCTCAAGGAATCGAGAACAACTTGGACCTTCCGCACGTCCCTCCCCTGGCGCGGCAATATGCGCTCAGATAAACAACGCCACCGCGTGCTTCTACCAGGCGTGAACGCCGCCGCTAGAGGGGTGGCGGAGGCTGCTGTCACACTGTCATGCCAAATCTCACGCTGTCGTCCCAAGTGGCGTTGACCGGGGTGCTTCCGTCGGTAATCCGAGGCCGAGAAATGGCTGTCGTTCGAACCTCAAGCATCCGCCTGATGGGACCTAGAAGAGCGAGCACCCCTTCGTCGCATGGCCGCTCTTGTCAGGAGAACTGCACCGATCAATCCCGGCAGCATGTGGTAGGCGAGCACGCCAATCAGGGTGGGACCACCCCAGTCCTCCCGGTAGGTCGAAGGATCCTTGAAGTCGATCACGAACGGCTCGACCGCGGCGCCAAAGATCAGTTAGACGCCGAGGACGATCAACAGGCCGGTCGCTATACGTCTTGGGCTGCCTCGGACGGTCATTCGGTGTTACTCCATATTGGGATGTCGTCCCACCTCGGTAGGTGCCAGCGAACCGTATCCAGACAAAGCGGCATGAATGCCCCTGCCGCTGTAGGGCATGTCCCTCATACATGGTTCGTGGACGCCGCGAACGCCGCCACCGTGCTCACCCGCGGTGATGCCTGGGACCGCGCCCGCTCCGCCTCTTGGGAGTCGACGACCGTGCCTCGCTTCTGGACCTCATGCTCAGCATCAGAGTCTCGGCCGAGTCGCACATCCAAGAGGTGCTCGCCCAACCACGACAAGTACGACTCTCGCGTCGCTTAGCGGTCTAGAGGGTCGGTTCGGTCACCTAGCCGGCGGTGATGCCGGGTGGGGGAAGGCGGCAGCCTCGGTACAGCGTGCGGATCACGGCTTGGTCGGGGTGACGAGGATCGCGTCCATCTGTCCCACCGCGAGGGCCATGCCCTCGTCCTGGCCTATGGCGATGACCTGTTCCATGTCGGAGATCGAGGCAGAGCGGGCGGTGATCGTCATCGTGGTCTTGGCGGCCGTGGCCTCGGTGAGGCGAACCTCGATGGATGTGGTTGGCAGTTCGTCGTTCGGCCGTCCGCTCTCGTCGGCGAACCCGTCTTCAATCTCGAGCGAGTGGGGCGGGTCGACGGTGACGACTCGCCACCACCCGTGGTACTTCTCACCGTCGGGCCCGGTCATGTAGTAGGTGACGCGGCCTCCGGGTGTGAGGTCGTGGTCGACGACAGTCGCTGGGGTGGCCGGTGGCCCCCACCATCGTTCGAGTTGTCGGGGGTCGGCCCAAACCTGCCAGACGCGCGCCGCAGTTGCGTCGAACTCGGACACGATCGTCAGGGTCAGGGCGACAAGGTCCCGGTCCACAGAGAGCACGGTCATCGGCTTTCGCCTCGCTCTGGCTCGGCGAGCACGTCACAAATACGCCCGAGTCGATCACGCCACAGTTGCTCGAATTGGGCGAGCAGCTCTCCCGCCTCGGCGACGGTTTCGATATTGGTCTGGACGAGTTGCTCACGGCCCCGGCGGGTCCGGTGCACGAGCCCGGCCTCCTCCAATACGGCCACATGCTTCTGTACGGCGGTTGTGCTCATCGGATACAGACGGGCCAACCCCGACACCGAAAGTGTCCCGACCATGGCACGGCGAAGGAGGTCGCGCCGGGTACGGTCGGCCAACGCTCGGAAGATGCGATCAGCGTGATCTTCACCCGCTTTGTGTCTTACAACCATATGGTTGTAAGATTAGCACGATCAGCCGATGACCAATCCAACGAGAAAGGGAGCCAACACCATGACGACCACGCCCGGCAACGCGAGCAGCAACCTCACTGGTAAGCCGCCAGTCGTCGACTTGGCCACGTGGCAGGCGGCGCGCGAGGAGCTGCTGATTCGCGAGAAGGCGCACACCCGTGAGGGCGACGCGATCGCCGCGGCCCGACGACGGCTACCGATGGTCGAGCTCGACGGCTCGGTCGAGGTCACCGGCGTTAACGGGTCGGTCCCCTTCGTCGATCTGTTCCAGGGTCGCGACGAGCTCGTGGTGTACAAGCACATGTGGTACGACGGGGCGCCGCACCAAGGGCAGTGCGAGGGCTGCACCACCACGGCTTGGCACGTAAACGACGCCGTCTACCTCAACGCCCGCGGCGTCTCGTACGCCATCCTGACCTCGGGCCCGTGGGACGAAGTGGCCCCCTATGTCGAGTTCATGGGTTACACCCAACCCTGGTACTCGGTGCGGGGCGTGGATGCGCCGGTCGGCGGCAGCATGGGTTCCATCACCTGCTTCCTGCGCGACGGCGACCGCGCGTTCCTCACCTACTCAACGACCGGACGTGGCAACGAGCGGGTGAACGGGTCCTTGGGCCTGCTCGACATGACGCCCTACGGCCGCCGTGAGGCGTGGGAGGACAACCCCGAGGGCTGGCCCGAGGCCCCTCAAGCGCTCGACGCCCCGGTCGGTGGGCATGGCGCGCCGATCGGCTGGTGCTGGCGCTCCGACGCGGATGGGAACCCGACTTGGGGCCCCACCGGCCGGCCCGTGCCACAGTGGACCCGCCCCGGAGCCACCCCCGTGGACACCCTCGGCCGCCAAGGCCACCACCACTGACGCGGGCTCCGTCGGGCTGGGCGTGGCCCGCCGCCGGGAGAAGTCTCCGCGGCGCACCTGCAGCCGAATGCGCGGACGCCTCGACGTAGGGCTTGTCCTCGAGGCATCGATAAGTGACGGCCTCTCCGGGCGACGCCGAGGCGGTAGCACGCCCTGGGGCGAGATGGATCGCCCGCGAATCCTTGTTGGGATGCCCGCTGACTGTGGTGGACCTTGGGGCCCCCTCGGTAGTCGAAACCGAAGACTCTGGCTTCTCGGTTCACGCCACACACGACACGTTGCAGAACGGCGAATCGCGGAAACGGGATCATAGAGATGACACCGGGGTCCCAGCAGGGGTTACAAATGGTCGTGGACGACGCCGAAGCCGTGCGTAGCGCGCTGCTGGAGCAGGGCGTTGCGGCGAGCGAAGTCGATCCACAGCCTTGGGGCAGGTTCGTCTACTTCACAGATCCCGACGGCAATGGCTGGGCACTGCCCAGGAGATGCCTGAAGGGTCCTGAGCGACAGCGGTCACTCATGAGGTCCTGTCGAGTACGGCAGCCGGCGCGGGCTCGCCACGCTGGGAAGCCTCATGGGAGCCGGCGAGGCTGGCGAAGACGACGATGTTGTCGACGTAACTGCGCTCGGCGCGGTCGAACGTCCCCCCGCAGGTGATCAGGCGCTGTGGAGCACCATGTTGACCATCCCCAACCTCCTGATCTGGCATCGGACCGACTTCGAATGGCTCGAGCTGCTCTACGTCGTCGTGGTCGTCGCCGTCGGCATCGTCATGTCCGTTCCGGTGGAGCGCGAGCGCCTGCAGCGTCGGCGGGCAGAGGCAACGAGCCAGCGGTTAGCCCTGCGCGACAGCATCGCCACGCTCACCCTGACCGCAGATCTGGCGTCGACCCTCGATGAGACCCTTCGTCGATTGATCGACATGCTCGGCCTAGAGGCGGCGTGTGTCGCCATCGCCAACCCGACAGATTCGGATACAGAACTGACCGTGCTGGCGTGCCACCCCGACGAAGACCCCGCAGGCGGTGAGCTGACAGCCTGCCTGCGTGAGCAGCAGCTGCTTGCGGAGCGTGCTCCGGAGACGCTTCCTGGCTTGGGCATCGTTGTGGTCCCCCTCACCGCCGACCTGCCCGGATCCGGACCCGAAGGCCGGGTGAGCGGTCTGATGGCAGCGAAGATCAATCCGGGGCGGCCCCTGACCGAGGACGACCATCGACTGCTCGCCGGCGTGGCCAGCCACCTGGCAATCGCAATCGCCAACGAGCGGCTGACGGAGAGCGAACGCAACCGGCTGCGCTCCTACGCAATGCTCATGACCCAGGCACAAGAGGACGAGCGCAAGCGAATCGCGCGCGAGCTGCACGACGAGGCGTCACCGAACGTCGTTGTCATCCGACGCCGCATCGCGGCCCTCGCCGCGATCCTCGACGATGACCCGGCGGCCGTGGAGCTCGGGGAGCTCAGTGACCTCGCGGGCCAGACCGTTGCAGAGATGCGGAGGTTCAGCCGCGATCTTCGACCCCCGACCCTCGACGAGCTAGGCCTCTCCTCGGCGTTGGACCAGTTGGTGACCCAGATCAGCGAGCGCAGTGCACTCGCTGCCCAGTTGCGTGTCACCGGGCCCCCACGGCGTCTGCCGATTGAGACCGAACTCGCCGTCTTTCGCATCGGCCAAGCCGGCCTGCACAACGTCGAGCGCCACGCCGCAGCCAACTCGGTCGCTATCGAGCTGACGTTCGAGGCCGATAGAGTCCGTCTGGAGATGATCGACGATGGCCGCGGCTTTGAGCTGCCCCAGGACCTGACAGAGCTCCCAGAAGCGGGCAAGCTCGGGCTCATCGGGATGCACGAGCGGGCAGAGCTCGTCGGAGGAAAGCTGCAGATCCTCAGTCGCCCTGACATCGGGACCCGGATCCTGCTCGAAGTGCCCGGCTGAGGCGGCTCTCCCCACTGGTCGACGACCTCGCCACACGGCGTCGGGAGTCAGACGACCCTCAGATCCGAATCGTCGGCCGGGCCTACTCGAAGGTGGCGATGAAGTCACGCCATAGGTGGTTCCACCATGTTCGGAGTGACTTCCGCCTCTTGTAGGAGACATCATCGCGGTGAATGCTCGCGGTACCAGGAGGTGATCAATGTCCGAGATGTCTGAGGATTACATCCTCTTCGACGTCCCCGAAGGCAGACGCCCGACCGATCAGGAGTTCTTGGAGCGACTGGGTCATCGGGTCATGGTGTGTAACGGTCCGAGAACCGGCCGGCTCTGTCCGATCCTGAGCGGGGAGGGATGCCCGCTCGCAGAGGGTGCCCATGGGATTGTGTTCGAGTTGGATCTCGATCGCCCTCAGCACCGAGCGATTCTCAACCGGTACAAGGATTCGTTGCGGAGCGACCTTCCGATCCGCGTGGTCGTTCGACCGGAACAGCTAACCAAGTACGCAGACGTGCTCAGGGGCTTGAAAGTCCTGGACCACGTTCCAGTCGCCGGCGACCTCGATGGTCTCGCCGCGGAGGTTGAGGCCGCTGACAGCTAAAGGTAGACGCCGGGATGTCCCTGAGACCTGTTGAGTGGTCCACGGTGATGGCGGCGCTGGCTGAACCTTCTCGACCCCGAGTTGCGAGATTCGCCACGAAACGGCTCTATGCGCCTGGTTTGGACCCGGGCAAGTGCGCCGGGCCCGGTCAGGGCCCAAGCGGATCAGGATTCGACCGTGATGGTGGCCATCATGCCGGCGGCGTAGTGGCCAACCTCGTGACAGCCGATCAGCACCGGCCCCGGCTCAGTGAAGTGCCAGGTGAGCTCGTGGGTCTCGCCCGCGGGAAGCGACAACACATTGGGCTCATCGTGCATCATCTCCTCGGATTCGGCCATCTCGGACATCTCTTCCTCGTGTTCGTCCTGGGTGGCCTCGTCGCCAAGGGTGAAGTCATGGGGAAGATTTCCAACGTTGGTGACCCTGAAGGTGATCGTCTCTCCCGCGGTGATGGTGATTTGAGCAGGATCGAAGCGGAAGTCGTCGTGGGCCGTCATCTCGATCACGCGGTCGGCATCGCCCGCCTCGGCAGGCTCACCGAAGCCAGTGGTCATATCCATGTCGTCATCTTGGTTGTCGGCCTCGGTGGAATCGCCACAAGCGACGAGGGCCAGACCGATGAGTGCTGCTAGGACAGCTACTCTCCCTGCGGCCGTGCTCGACCTCACAACGAGGCCGCGATCACGGGGATGGTGCTGTCTAAGTAGAAGCATGTCATTTCACCTCTCTGTCAGCATGCACCGCCCCACGACCGGCGGAATAGGGACGAAAGGCCCTTCCGGCTGGGACTGATTGCACACCAGCCAGCGTCGTAGTCGGGGATGTTATAGGGCCATTTGCGCTGCGAAGAAACGACGGCGAATGAAGCAATGTTCGTTGAGACCGGTTTACGGGCAACCCTCTCGCTTCGCCAGCACGAGGTGCACCACGTTCCATGTGTGACATAGCCGCGTCCACAAATCCGATATCACCTGTCAACGAGCTATGACCACATGTTTCGAGCCCATCCAGCCCCGTCAGCCCCACACAGTCGTGCAGGTCCGCCAGTCGCGACGTGGAGGCGAGCGACCACGACGGCAGAGCTCGAAGGTGAAGTCTCCTGCGCCTTGACGGCATGCAGTCGAGGTAGACGGCCGAGGAACTGGTCGTCGACGCCCGCGCTCTGTGGTTTCGGACCGGAAAATGGGGTGTTCACCCGATGCGGGGTCGCCGCCCAACCCGTACGTTCGGCCTGTCCCTCAACGTGAGGAATGAAATGACAACTCTGCGAGTGAACGACGTTGAATTGTTCTACGAGCGTGCAGGGGAGGGCGATCAGGTCGTGTTCACCCACGGCGCCTGGACGGACGGACGTACCTGGCAGGCGGTCACCGACCGTCTGGTCGATCATTTCGAGGTTGTCGTCTGGGATCGTCGAGGTCACAGCAGGAGCCAGGATGGCAATGGGCCCGGAAGCGTCCAGGAGGATGCCGTCGACCTCGCCGCCCTCATCGAGGTACTCGCGACCGATCCGGTACATGTGGTGGGGAACTCGGCGGGTGGCAACGTGGTTCTCAATCTGATGACGATGCGACCCGATCTGGTGAAAACCGCCGCGGTTCACGAGCCTGGGCAGTTTGGCCTGCTCGAGGGGAGCGAGGGCCCACACCTCGTGGAGGTCATGGAGCAAGAAAAGCACCTCACCGACGAGGTAGAGCGACTGATCTCAGGTGGCGAGCCCCGTCGTGCCATCCAGTTCTTCGTCGAGCAAATCGTGCTGGGCCCCGGAGCGTGGGAGCAGTTACCCGAGGAGCTGAAGGCCATGATGGAAGCGAACGCCTCTACCGTCGCCGACGACCTTCGTGACGGCTGGGATGTCGACTCCGTAGATACCGACGCCTTGGCTGAATCCCCGGTTCCGCTGTTGATCTCGACGGGGTCCGAGAGCCCAGAGCTCGAGAGGAGCGCAGCACACGAGCTGGCGCGCCGTCTCCCTGCGGCACGACTGACGGTCCTTCCGGATGCGGCTCACATACCGCATAGGACCCACACAGACATCTACGCCACGATGCTGACCACCTTCATCGAGGGGGCGTCGATCGCCGGGAGCATGTCATGAAACCACGGGTGCTGAAATACGACATCGACGGGGATGGCGAACCTCTCATCCTGGTGCCGGGAGGATTGACCGGCTGGGTTTCGTGGATACCCCATCAAGAGCGTCTCGGCAGAAAGGGGTACCAGGCGATTCGGGTACAGCCGATCCACAACGAGCTGGGCTCCGCGGGGAACCCAGGTGATCCGGGCTACACGAGGGAGATCGAGCGGGAGAGTCTGCGGCTCACACTGGACGAACTGGGAATCGGGCAGGCTGACTTCGCTGGTTGGTCCGGGGGAGGGAAGGCCCTCATCGATTTCGCCGTGGTTCACGGCGACCGTGTGCGGTCGCTGACGCTGATCGAGCCTGCCGCTTACTGGATATTCCAACGGCTCGGTGAAACCGAGCCGGAGCTCGAGGAATTCATCCGCTACTTGAACGGTCTCTCCGGAAAAGAGGTGAACGAGGACGACCTGGCCGTCTTCCTGTCCAAGGCCGGGTTCGTGGACGGTCCGGCTTCGGCCCGTGACCACCCCTACTGGGAGCGGGCGATGCCTCATCGGATGACACTCTCATGGCTGTCGAAAGAGGTCATGTCCTCCGAAACCTCGATCGAGCAGTTGTCCAGGATCGAATGCCCCGCACTGCTCACGAAAGGAACGACCACCGAGCCGTGGGGGAAGCGGGTGGTCGACCTGCTCGGGGAACATCTGCCCAACGCCCGTGTCGTCGAGCTCGAAGGTAGCCACGCACACCACATCGAGAGCATCGACCGGTTCATCGCCGAGATCCACAAGCACCTGGCGTCAGTGCACACGGGCATCATGACGCCCCACCCGGGGGCGGAATAGCTCCTCGCTGATGAGACCGGCGCTAGGGAGCACGCCTGCGAGGTCGCTGGGACTCGCTGGAGACTGTGGGAGCTGATCTCAAACGCCTCGCGTGGATCGATCTCAGGAGGCAGGGTCTAGGGGGTCAGTCGATCACCGCGGGACGGCGCATCACCGTGTCGTGCTCACGTTGCTCGATGGGTTCGAAGCCTCGCGAGTCATAGAGGTGTCTCGGTCCGCGATAGTGGCCGGCGTCGTCACCCTCGGGATTGTTGTGAGGGTAACCCTCGATCCACACCGCACCCCGGTCGGCGGCGTCGGCGATCACCCTGTCGAGCAGGCTCGCGGCTATTCCGTGACGCCGATATGGCGGGGCAATGACGAAACACGACACGCCGATGACAGAGGCCGGATCAGGCCCATCGGGATCTACCAGCCGATACATGCCGTAGTCGGAGCGAGGCGAGGCGTTGGCCCAGCCCGCAGGCACCCCGTCGACGTAGGCGAGGTACCCGTAGGTGCCACCGGTGCCCAAGCGCGCGATCATCGCCGCTCGGACTTCTCGCCATGGGCGCTCTGGGTTCTCGTCGGTGGCCGGTACGTGGGGCTCGAGGCAATAGCACGATGCCCAATCTGGTTTACCTGCAAAGGCGTCGTGGTCGAAGAACTCGATCCAGTCGTCGATCCGGTCCTCAGATACCGGATGGACAGCGACCTCGCCGATGTCACTGAGCCGCTGGGTATCCCCAGTGAGTCGCAAGTTGGCTTCGGCGTAGTTGCGAGCGTAGTTGCGGAGGGCCTCGTCCGGATACGGCCAGTCATGGCTCTCGCTGGCGTGGGCCACGAATCTATCGGCGACCATCTCGATGTCGTCGCCTTCGATCCTGGCGTCAGCAGCGAAACACTCCATCCACATGTCGGCGCTACCCATCGACGAGCCACGCTATCACCTAACGATCCCAAGCCGTCCCGAAATTGCTGGCAGCGTCCATTCGCCCACGCGTCGAATGGGCTAGGGCCGTCTAACGTCTGCACGACACCCGATACTTCGCCAGATGATCTCCAGACTCGAGAACGACAACCGCCGGCTGCTCAGAGCGCGCGATGTCATGGATCGCGACTATTGGCGCAGCCTCGACATCGACCGTCTCGCCGACGTGGCGCTGATGTCGCCCGCACACTTCATCCGTTCGTTCAAATCCACTTTCGGCGAGACACCGCATCGCTATCTGCAGCGGCGTCGGGTGGAGAGGGCCATGTATCTGCTG
>Ga0299913_10001104_pt1 | contig 19187 bp, 13 predicted proteins | sample RVTome_9_FD_201360 | JGI IMG/M metagenome (GOLD analysis project Ga0299913, IMG submission 201360) | Soil microbial communities from uranium-contaminated site in the Upper Colorado River Basin, Wyoming, United States - RVT155D38 (version 2) ... | reverse complement strand
AGGGAACCGCGGGGTCGGAGACGCCGAGGAGATTGATATCCCCGGTCAGGATCAACGTGTGCTGCATGTTCTTACTCGGACAGTGAGGCGGGAGACCCCATGGTGCCAGCGATTGGCGGGTGGCGGCAAATCGGGCGACACGAGGTTGGATTTGCGGCCCGGGTTTGGGCTGTGAGAGTATGACCCCAACGAGGCTCGCGCGCCCGGCCATGGGTCGATCCAGACCACGAAGCGGCTCGCGCTGGAGCGGAAGATATTCAACCATTTGAAATAAAAGGGAAATAATGCGGATGTCCATACAGGAAATCGATCGCGCCGCAGCCGGCAGCCGTACGGGCGCACCCCAGGGCGCGGCGTCGGATGCCCGGCCGGGGCCGACCAAGGCGCTGGCGCGCTTCGTGGCAACGCTCGCTTTCGACGACCTCGATGATACGGCGCTGTACAAGGCGCGCTGCCATACCCTGGATACGATCGGCGTCTGCCTCGCCGGGGGACGCCAGGACGTCTCGCGTATCGCGGCCTCGGTTCTCGAGGATCTGACGGCGCCGGGCGCCGTGCCGGTTCCCGGCCTGGCCCGCCGGACGGACGCGCTGTCGGCAGCATTCCTTGCCGGCACCGCCGGGCACGGGCTCGAGCTCGACGACGGCTTCCGGGCGGGCGCCATCCATCCCGGCTGCGTCGTGATCCCGGCGGCGCTCGCCATGGGCCATGTCACCGGCGCCGACGGCAAGCGCTTTCTCGCGGCGATCGCGGCCGGCTACGAGGTGGCCGCAAGACTGGCCGCGCTGGTCCATCCGCGGCCGCGCTGGCGCGGATTTCACAACACCGCGACGATCGGCGTCTTCGCCGCGGCAGCGGTCACGGCGGCGCTGAAAGGCTACGACGCCGCGGTCGTCGAGAACGCCTTCGGCCTCGCCGCGTCGAGCGCGTCGGGCATCCGCAGCTATGTACGCGGCGGCGACGTCAAGCGCATCCACCCCGGCCTTGCCGCGCGGGACGGGATCCTCGCCGCCTTGCTGGCGGCGAAGGGGCATCTCGGCGCGCCGGATGTGCTCGAAGGCAAGGACGGATTCTTCCACGCCTTCGCCGGCGACGACGGCGACTTTGCCGGAGCGGACGTCTTCGCGGCCGGCGGCCAACTGAATTCGCGGTTCGCAGTGGCCGATTGTTACATCAAGCCGCATGCCTGCTGCCGCCACCTGCATCCGGCGATCGATGCCCTGATCGACATACTATCGGCGGAGGACCTTGCGCCGGAGGAGGTGACATCGGTCGACGTCGCCACCTACAAGGTTGCGGCGACCCATGGGGCGATCGGCTGGACGGCGATGACCACCGCGCAGATGAGCTTTCCGTTCGCTCTCGCGGCGGCGCTGCAGCACCGCGCGGTCCATCTCCATCATTTCAGCGACGAGGGCCGGCGCGATCGCGACGTGCTGCGTCACTGCGCCAAGCTGCGGGTGAGCGCGGACGACGCGCTGGATGCGACCTATCCGAAGAAGCGCCCGGCCCGGGTCACGGTGACGACGGCCGCGGGCCGGCAATTCGTCCGCATGGTGGACGAGCCGCTAGGCTCGGCAACCAACCCGCTGCCCGAGGCACAGCTCCGCGAAAAGTTCCACGCGCTCGCCGACCCGGTGATCGGGGCCGACCGGGCCGCCGGCGTGGCGCGGGACGTCTGGGCGCTGGAGCGGATGGCGAACGTGCGCGGCTTCGTTGAAAGTCTTGCAGGCTGACCGGGGGGGCTGCGGTCGTGGAAGGCGAGATCAGCGAGCGCGAAATCGAGGTCACGGCGGTCACCCATGCGCTGAGCCGGTATCTCGCCGGCGCGCTCGACTGCGCGCTGCCGCCGGAAGTGGCCGAAAAAGGCAAGCATCATCTGCTCGATACCCTTGCGGCCATGATCTCGGGTTCCCGCCTGCATCCCGGCGAGATGACGGTCAAGTACATACGGACGCTCGGCGGCGCCGCGGAGGCGGTGGTCGCCGGGACCGGCATCGTGACCTCCGCAGCCAATGCGGCGATGGCGAATGCCATGCTCTCGCATGCGGACGAGACCGACGATTCGCACAAGGCGTCGCGCAGCCATCTCGGCTGCGGCGTCGTGCCGGCAGCGCTCGCCATGGCGGAGCGGGAAGGGGCCTCGGGCGCCGCGCTGCTGCGGGCCGTGGTCCTGGGCTACGATATCGGCGCCCGCATCAGCTTCGCGCTGGATACGGACAACTTCTACAACGCCGGGCATAGCACCCATACCTTCGCGCCGCTGTTCGGCGCCGCCGCGGCGGCCGGCGCGCTTGCGCGGCTCGGCCCGGACCAGATGCGCTGGATGCTGTCCTATACGGCGCAGCAGGCGTCCGGCGTGAACTGCTGGCAGCGCGACCTCGACCATATCGAGAAGGCCTTCGACTTCGGCGGCATGGCCGGCCGCAACGGGGTCACGGCGGCCACCATGGTGCAGGTCGGCTTCACCGGCGTCGACGACGTCTTCACCGGGCCGCGGAACTTCTTTGTTGCCTACACCCAGAACCCGCAGCCGGAGAAGCTGATCGACGGGCTCGGCACGCGCTACGAGATCATGCTGACCAACATCAAGAAATGGTCGGTGGGCTCGCCGATCCAGGCGCCGCTCGACTGCATCGAAACGATGCTGGCGGATCATGCGATCGCGGTCGGCGAGGTCGACCAGGTGACGCTGCGCCTGTCGGATCGCGAACACAGCGTGGTCGACGACCGCCACATGCCGGATATCTGCATCCAGCACATGGTGGCGATCATGCTGCTCGACGGGACAGTGACTTTCGCGTCGGCGCATGACGACAAGCGGATGGCGGAGCGCAAGGTGATCAATTTGCGTAAGCGGATCGCGCTGATCGGTGAGCCGACACGCGAGCGGCGCACGGCCGAGGTGGCGATTCGGATGAAGGACGGCCGGAGCTTCACGGCGACTCAGGATGCCGTGCGCGGCACGCCGGACAACCCGATGACCCGGGCCGAGGTCGAGGCGAAAGCTTATGACCTGATCGCGCCGATCCTGGGGAAGGAGCGTGGGCGTGCCCTGATCGAGCGCATCTGGGCCGTCGAGGCCGTAAGCAACGTGCGCGATCTGCGCCCGCTGCTCACGGCCTGAGACGTTAGAGCGTACCGCCCAGCCACATCGGCATATCGTAGAAGGTCTGCAGCAGGCCGCCCGGAAGCTGCAGCGTCAGCACCCAGGCCATGAAGGCGAGCCAGCTTACGCAACAGACGGCGAGAATGCCGTTGCGCAGATGGTTGACGCCCGCTTCCCGCGTCGTAAAGAGGTAGATGAACGAGGCGCCGCCGATTGCGAACCCGAACAGGCCGACCAGTGCGAGCAGGACCACGATCCAGCCGATGAAGTAGTAGTCGCTTCGCTCCGCCGGCTCGCGCTCCCCGTCATACAGGATACCCGCGGCGGTGTTCTTGCGCATCATCTGGTACAGCAGCGGAATCATGAAGAACAGCGAGATGATGGCGACCGCCATGGGGAACATCTGCGCCCGGGGCGAGTACTGGACGCTGTCGGCGAGCGCGTAGGCGACGAATCCGAACATCACGAGGCCGAAGATCATCTGCGGCCTCTTTTGACCGCCGCCGTGCGGCCCTGCCTCTTCGTAGGTCTTGCCGTGATTGGGATTGTAGCGCCAGGCAGCCCAGATCGATCCCAGGGTCAGCAGCGTGAGCACGATCACGATCGGCCGTTCGAAGAACGTGAAGCCATAGACCTGCGCGGCCTGATACAGCACCGGCTCGATCTGGGGCGCGAGGAAATAGCCGATCAGCAGCGCCGGCCGCGACCAGCCGAAGCGCTTCATGAAGACGCCGAGCGTCCCAAGCGCGAGCAGCGCAAACAGATCGTTCCACTCGCGGGTCGCCTGGAAGGCGGCGAAGAAGATCAGCACGATCATGAACGGTGCCAGCAGGGCGTAGCGGATCGTCGTCAGCAGCGCCCAGTAGTTGGCGGTGAACAGGCAGATGCCGGTCGCCAGAATGTTGGCCAGCGCGACAGACCAAATCATCACGAAGGTAAGATCGAGATGCTGCGTCAGCATCGGGACGCCGGGCTCGATGCCGATCAGGATGAAGCCGCCGAGCAGGATCGCCATGCTGCCCGAGCCGGGGATGCCGAACAGTAGGGTCGGAATGAGCGCGCCGCCTTCCTTGGCATTGTTCGCGGATTCGGGCCCCAGTACGCCGCGCACGTCGCCTTTGCCGAAGTTTTCCCGGTTCTTGCTGGTCTGCACGACGTGGCCGTAGGCGATCCAGTCGACGACGGAGCCGCCGAGGCCGGGCATGAAGCCGACGATGCAGCCGATGATGGAACAGCGAAGCACGATCCACCAATGCCGGAACGCGTCCTTGACGCCCTCGAACATACCGGCGCCGAGCGTTGCGCTTTCGGAGATGCGCGTGCTGCGGCGGAGCAGCTCGATGATCTCGGGCATCGCGAACATGCCGAGGCCGACGATCACGATCGGTATGCCGTCGCTGAGATAGATGGTCTCGAAGGCCAGGCGGAACTCGCCGGTCGCCGGGGCTGACCCCATGCTGCCGAGCAGCAGGCCGACGCAGCAGGTGGCGAGACCCTTGAGGGCGCTGGCGCCGGTCAGCATGCCGATCATGCTGAGGGCCAGGATGACGAGCAGCAGCTGCTCGCCGAAACCCATGGCGAGAATGATCGGCCGGGCGGCGAAGATGGCGCCGGTCAGACAGATGGCGCCGAACACGCCGCCGAACATGGAGGCGATGAACGCTGCCCCCAGGGCCCGCCCGCCTTCGCCTTTCTTGGCCATCGGAAAGCCGTCGACGACGGTAGCCTGTGCGGCCGATGTACCTGGAACGCCCATGAGGACGGCCGGTATGGTGTCCGAGGTGTTGAGGGGCGAAAGCAGCCCGATCATCAGGGCCAAAGCGCTTGTCGCATCCATGCCGTAGACGAACGGCAGGACGATGGACAATCCCGCGATGCCGCCGAGACCGGGCAGAAAGCCCACGATCAGGCCGAGAAAGACGCCGACCATCAAGAACAAGAGGTGCTCTGGCTGCAGGAGCTGCCCCAAGGCGCTGAAGAAGATTTCAAACATTCTGTTGTCCGGAAAAATAGCGGCCGTTGAACACGACACCACTTTCACCTTGCTCCGCGCCGCGACTAGAGCAGGTATTAACCCCACGCCCGGCGGAGAACCGCCGAGCGTGGGGCCATTTCATGGTTTTATTATAAATCGCCGAGGCAAAGCAAACGTGGGCGAGAGAGGTTAGTTAGCCTTGCCGAGATCGACGTCGTACCGGGTCTTGACGTACTTCGCGATCCATTCTTTGGCAGCCGGCGAGATCGCGACCGACTCCTTGATGATCGGAACGGCAGCGTCGCCGACGATCTGCGGATACGGTCCGGCCTCATCCGCCGCCTTGGCGACATACTCCGGGTCTTTCAACATCTTGCGGGCCGCCTCGCGCCACGCCTCGACCACGTCCTTGGGCGTGTTTGCCGGGAGGAGGAGCGACTTCGACATCGAGACGCTGACGCCCATCATCGCCTTCCAGGCTTCGAAGCCCGGGCCCGACGGCTCCTTGCCGTGAACGGCCTTGTACATTTCGACGAAGTCCGGCACGTCCGGCAGCGCAGGATCGCGGCCGAGCTTGCCGTTCTCGTCGTAGTTCCCGAAGGTGTAGATCGGCACGGCCATGCCGTTCTCGATCATGTGCTTGCGGCCCTTCAGATAGGCCAGCGTGTTGTCGTAGTTCAAGGTGAACTCGCCACGCTCGAAGCCGAGCGCCATCGGTCCGTTGCCGCTGAGGCCCCAGACGCTGTTCACCTCGACGCCGAGCAGGCTGAGCGCGATGCGCAGCGCGAGGTCGCCCGAGGTCGGCGTCTTGCCGCCGAAGGAGAGCTGGCGTGGCTCGAAGGTCTTCAGCTTCTCGACCTTGCCCTTGAGGTCCTTGATATCCTGAAGGCCGAGGTTATTGCGGCCGTACTGGGTAATGCCGCGCGGCGACAGGATGATCGGGATGAACTCTTCGAGCTTGAACTTGGCGCGGGGATCGCCGAGCGCATAGTTCGAAGCCGTGGAGGTCGACAGGGTCAACACCCAGGTGCCGTCCTTCTGGCTCTTCTGCTCGAAGTAAACGGCGCCGGTCGTGCCGCCGCCGCCGGGCTTGTTGAGAACCAGAATCTTCGGGTTCCCCGGCAGATACTTCTCGAAGTACGGCGCCATCATACGGGCGTAAATGTCGGACCCGCCGCCTTCGGCGAAGGGAACGATAACACTGACTCGCTTGCCTTTCAGGTCGGTCGCGGCATGCGTCTCGCTCACGAGGACGCTGCCGATAGCCGCCAACGCGATAGTTGCGGTCAAAGTGCGGACCGCGCGCATGAAATTAGGCTTCCTGAGCATCCAGGAATCCTCCCATGTGGTTAGGTTGAAGTGGAAGTCCGGTAATTTCTAGCCGCGACTGCTCGTGTTTCAGATTCCTGCCGCGGCCAGACCCTACTGCGCACAACCATATTCAGTTGAAGTTAACAAACAACATAAATTAACAGGGGCGCCCATGACAAATCAGTATTTATCATCACACCAATCGCAAATATCAATTTATCCGATTTTATCGTTCTATTTTTTCTATCTATGGCGATCTTTGAGTTCTACTTACGCGACGGCGCAAAATGAAGGTCTTTTTCTCGTATTTCGCGAATCCGGGCGAGCGCCGACGACAACGGCCCGGCGGTAGGCCACCGGGCCGTCGGTAACGGGCGGATGGGCGCCTCGGCTCAGCCGCCGAGCCACCAGGGCATTTCGACAAAATACTGAAGCAACCCCTGCGGGTAGCGCAGCGTCAGGAAATAGGACATCACGCCGAGGAACATGACGCCGGAAATGCCCATGGCCGCATGCTTGAGCGGCGAATTCCCTACCTTCTTCTGGATGAAATAGAAGATGTAGAGCGCGCAGCCGAACGGGAAGCCGACCAGGGCGATCAAGCCGAACATGCCGAGGATCCAGCCCAGGTAATGGTAGTCGCTGTGATCCGAATCGATATCCCGCTCGCCATCGTACAGCACGCCCGAAGCGGTCGTGCTGCGAACGACCTGGGCCATCAGCGGGATCATCATAAGGAGGGCGATAGCCGCCACGATCTGCATGAAGATGCCGCCGATCCAGGTGTAGTTAAAGCTGTCGACGAAGGCGTAAGCGATGAAAGTGAGCATCGCGCCTGCGAAGACCAGCTGCGGCTTCTTGGTGGACGCGCCGTGCGGGCCATCCTCGGGATAGGTCTTGCCCCGGTTCGGCGAGAACCGCCAGGCGGCGAAGATCGAAATCACCGTCAGGCATAGGAGCGTGATAACGATCGGCCGCTGAAAGAACGTTAACCCGTACACTTGGTATGCTTGGTAGATCGTCGGCTCCAGGCGCGGCGCCAGGAAATACCCGATGAGCAGGGCCGGCCGAGACCAGCCGAAGCGCTTCATGAACATGCCGAGGGTGCCCATTACGAACAGAGCGATCAGATCGGACCATTCGCGCGTCGCCTGGAAGGCGGCAAAGAAAATCAGCACGAACATGAACGGCGCCAGATAAGCGTAGCGGATCGTGGTCAGCAGCGCGACGTAGTTGGCAAGCCCGAGACAGAGGGCCGTCGCCAGGATGTTGGCAAGCGCCAGCGACCAGATCATCGTGAAGGTGAGGTCCAGATGCTGCGTCAGCATCGTCACGCCCGGCTCGACGCCGATCAGGATGAAGCCGCCCAGCAGGATCGCCATGCTTCCCGATCCGGGAATGCCGAACAGCAGGGTCGGGATCAGTGCGCCGCCTTCTTTGGCGTTGTTCGCCGACTCCGGCGCCAGCACGCCACGGATGTCGCCGGTGCCGAAGGTTTCGCGGTTCTTACTGGTCTGGATCACGTGGCCGTAGGCGATCCAGTCGACCACGGACCCGCCGAGGCCCGGCAGCGCGCCGACGATGCAACCGATGACGCTGCACCGGAGCACGATCCACCAGTGGCGGAAGACGTCCTTGAACCCCTCGATCCAGCCATGCCCCAGCTCGGCCGTTTCGGAAATTCGGGTGCTGCGGCGCAGAAGGTCGATGATCTCGGGCATCGCGAACATGCCGAGGCCGACGATCACGATCGGGATGCCGTCGCTGAGATAGATCGAATCGAAGGCGAGGCGGAACTCGCCGGTGGCCGGCGCGGTGCCCATGCTTCCCAGCAGCAGGCCGAAGCAACAGGTGACGAGCCCCTTGAGCGCGCTGGTTCCGGTCAGCATGCCGATCATGCTGAGCGCCAGGATGACGAGCAGCAACTGCTCGCCGAAGCCCATGGCGAGAATGATGGGCCGTGCGGCAAAGATCGCGCCGGTCAGGCAAAGCGCGCCGAACAGGCCGCCGAACATCGACGCCGTAAAGGCAGCGCCGAGCGCGCGCGCGCCTTCGCCCTTCTTCGCCATCGGGAAACCGTCGACCACGGTTGCCTGTGATGCCGACGTTCCTGGTATGCCCATGAGGACGGACGGAAACGTGTCGGAGGTCGACGTCGGGGCGATGAGGCCGACCATCATCGCGAGCGCGTCCGACGGATCCATGCCGTAGACGAAGGGCAGGAGCACGGACAGGCCCGCGATACCGCCGAGGCCGGGCAGAATGCCGACGAGCATCCCGAGGATGACCCCGAGGAACAGGAACATGAGGTGCGACGGCTCGATGAGCTGGAAAAAAGCCGAAAGGAAAGTCTCGGTCATGGCGGGCGCTTCGCTCTCCCTTGTTCGCCGGTTGCTCGCCGGCTCTTAAGTGATAAAGACGGAGTGCGACGCCCGGCGGATTTTCGCCGGGCGTCGCTTGGTGGTGTCTTCAACTAGCTGCAGACGACGGAGTGCCGTCTATTTCTTGGCAAGTTCAATGTCGTAACGGACTTTGACATACTTGGCGAGCCACTGGCGGGCTTCCGGCGAAACCGACAGCGCCTGTTTGATGATGGGACGGACTGCTTCGCCGACGATCTGCGGATAGGGCCCGAATTCCTTCGCGGCCTTTTGCTTGAATTCCGCGTCCGCCAGCATCTTGCGGACCGCGCCCCGCCACATCTCGACGACCTCCTTCGATGTGCCAGGGGCCAGCAGCAGCGACTTCGACAAGGGTATGCTTACGCCCATGAGCGCGAGCCAAGCCTCGTAGCCGGGACCCGACGGGTCCTTACCGTGCACCGCCTTATAGAACTCGGGGAAGGTGGGCACGTCCGGCGCGGCCGGATCGCGCGTCAGCTTGCCGTTCTCGTCATAGTTCCCGAAAGTGTAGAGTGGCCGGGCCATGCCGCTCTCGATCATATGCTTGCGATTGCTCAGGTAGGACAGCGTGTTGTCGTAGTTGACGGTGAACTCACCGCGCTCGAAGCCGAGGGCCATCGGACCGTTGCCGCCGAGCCCCCAGACGCTGTTCACCTCGACGCCAAGCAGGCTGAGCGCGACGCGTAAGGCGAGGTCGCCCGAAGTCGGGGTCTTGCCGCCGAAGGCCAGCTTCTCGACCGGGATGCTCTTCATTTTGTCGATCTTGCCCTTGAGATCCTTGACCTCGTGTATTCCAAGATTCTCCCGGACATACTGCATGATGCCGCGCGGCGAATTCAGGACGGGCTCGAACTCCTCGAGCTTGAACTTGGCGCGCGGGTCGCCGAGCATGTAGTTCGATGCGGTCGACGTCGACTGGGCGAAGATCCACGAACCGTCCTTCTTCGCCTTCTCGACGAAATAGTTCGCGCCGGTGATGCCGCCGCCGCCCGGCTTGTTGAGCACGAGCACCTTTGGGTTGCCGGGCAGATACTTCTCGAGATAGGGCGCCATCATGCGGGTCCAGGTGTCGGTCCCGCCGCCTTCCGCGAAGGGCACGATCAGCGTAACGCGCTGTCCGGAAAGGTCCGCCGCTTGCGCCGCGATGCCTGACAACGCCGAAACCCCAAGGGCTACTGCCGCCCCGGCGTAAGCCAGGGTACGGCAAGCGAATCGACGCGTGAACATGTAGAGAGCCTCCTTGTTTGTTTCCCAATGCCGTCTCGCTGATGGCCGGCGCCGCATCGTTGCGGACGCCTTACCCGTATTCGGGCTTCATGGGCCACAGCAATTTCCCAGAACGTATCGGCTAGGTTACCCGCCAGTTTGACTGATACGCAAGCGCGGCTGTGGGAATGGCACGAAAATACACCATTATCGAGTATTATCCTACCGGGTTGCCCGATAATCTGGTGAAAATGCGCCCGTGCGGCCGCGGATTTTGGCCGTTGCAGCGGCGCTTGACTCGGTTTGAGCCCGGCGAAACACTTCTTCCAGCCGACTTCGACCCACCAGCCCAGGAAAGGCGCCCCATGTCCGATTTGCCGCGCAAGATCGATATCCAGGAAGAAGGACCGCGCGAAGGCTTCCAGTTCGAGAAGGGGCCGATCGCGACCTCGCGCAAGATCGAGCTGATCGACGCCTTGTCCGAGACGGGGCTGCGCGAGATCCAGGTGGGCTCCTACGTCAACCCGAAGCGGGTGCCCGGCTGGGCAGACGTGGAGCAGGTGGTGGCCGGGTTCCGCCGCAATCCGGACGTGCGCTACACCGTGCTGTGGCTCAACGAGCGCGGCCTGGAGCGCGCGCTGGCGGCCGAAGGCGTTTTCCTCAAGGGATCGATCGGCACGGCCGCGTCCGAGACCTTCATGAAGCTGAACCAGAACCGCGGATTCGCCGACAACATCCGGGTGCAGCACAACCAGGTCGCGCTCTACAAGCAGCGCGGCATCCGTTATTTCCGCGGGTCGATGATGGCCGCCTTCGGCTGCAACTTCGAAGGCGACGTCCCCGTGTCGCGGGTGATCGAGCAGGCCGAGGTGATCCAGCGGATCGCCGAGGAAAACGAGGTCGAGCTGGATATCCTGTCGCTCGCCGACACCATGGCCTGGGCGACGCCGCAGTCGATCAAGCGGGTCGTCGGCGCGGTGCGGGAGCGCTGGCCCGACCTGCGGATCACGCTCCATCTGCACGACACGCGCGGCCTCGGCTGCGCCAATGCCTATGCCGGACTGGAGATGGGCGTCGACAGCTTCGATTCCAGCGTCGCCGGCTTGGGCGGCTGCCCGTTCGCCGGCCATAAGGGCGCGGCCGGCAACATCTGCACCGAGGATCTCGCCTTCATGTGCGCCGAGATGGGGATCGACACGGGCGTCGACCTGGACCGCTTGCTGGAAGCGGCGCGGCTGGCGGAGGACATCGTCGGCCACGACCTGCCGGGCAAGGTGAAATGGGGCGGCAGCCTGAGCGCGCTCCGCGCCAAGCTGCACTGAGCCGGATTCCGACGATCCGACAGGGGCGTTCCGCCGCTTCTCGTGCCGACCTTATCGCCGGCATGGCGCGACTGCATTGACAACCGGAGATAAAAGAAAACGCTTAGAAAAATCGGCGAAATAAATCACTATGGATGCGAAAAAATCCAAGAAGCCGTTCACCAGGGAGGAGACACTATGGAAAGCTCGAATGGGGGAAGCTGGAATGGCCGTATCGGCCGCCGGACCGTCCTGCTAGGCGGCGCAGCGGCGCTCGCGACGGCGCCGCTGAGCCGCGCGTTCGCGCAAGCGTTCCCCTCGGAAAATCTGAAGGTCATGGTCGCCACCCGCGAGGGGGGCGGTGCGGACCGCAACCTGCGCGCCTTCTGGAGCGTCTGGAAGAACTATCTCAAGACCGATATGGAGGCGTCCTTCTATCCCGGCGGGGCGGGGCGCGTCGCCTACGAGAAGTACATGGGCATCGCCAAGCCCGACGGCTACACGCTGCTGTTCGGCAACATGGGACCGGAAGTGCTCAACTGGGTCGTACAGCCGCCTTCGGGTTTTAAATTCCCCGGCGACTATGTCTATTTCAACCAGGTCGACGTCGATCCGAGCTGCATTTTCATCGATGCGAAGAAAAGCACGTTCAAGTCGATCGACGACATTGTCGCCGAGGGGAAGAAGCGAACGCTCAACGTCGCGTGCAGCCGCATCGCCCACCCGGCCTCGCTGGGCGCGCTCGCCATCGCGCGCCATACCGGTGCGAAGTTCAACCTGGTGCCGCTGTCCGGCGGCCGCAACGTCTATGCCTCCGTGTCGTCGGGCGAAATGGATATCGGCGCCATTCCGCTTTCGGGCGTGGTCGAGCGCCATACCACGTTCAAGACCGTGCTGGTGTTCGATGACGAGCCTTACAGCAAGGAGCTGACCGCGCAGCTGTACGATGCGCCGCGCGCCAACAAGCATTTTGGCATCAAGCTGCCGGACCTTCATTCCGCGCGCGCGTTCGCGATCAAGACCGAGGCGATCGAGAAGCATCCCGACCGCTTCAAGGTTCTCTCCGACACTTCGGCCAAGGTCTTTGCCGACCCCGCCTTCAAGGTGGCGATCGAGAAGACCAAGGCCCCGTGGGAGCTCGTGCGCCACGGCAACCGGGAGCGGTGCGCCAAATACGTGCAGGAGATCGTCGCGATCGGCGAGCAGTACAAGGATCTCTTGAAGGGCAAGGCCTGATCGCGTGTGACGGGGCGGCCACGACCGGGCGGCGGCGGGTTCTGCCCGCCCCGCCCGGTGCGCCTTCGCCGTCCGGCGCAGACGAAAGAAGTGCGGGGAGATGTCCAGGAAATCCGAAACCGAGCGCGGCGAGACAACGCCGCTCGGCAGCGACCTGATCATTCCGGTCGCTGCCGTTCTATTCACCCTCTATTACTTCTATTCGATCATCGACGCGCCGTGGACGGCGCAGGTGAGCGCCTTCTTCAACGGCTCGATCCTGCTGCTGCTCTGTGGGATCTTCTTCGTCGCCGCCGCCGTGAAGGTGGCGCGGCGGCGGGCCAACCTCCGATTCGACACGCTGATCGAACCGGTCAGCGTCGCGCCGAAGCGCGCATGCCTGTTCTTGCTCACGCTCGCCTATATCGCCTGCATCGAGTGGGCCGGGTTCACGATCACGACCTTCATCTTTCTCGCGCTCGCCATGCTGCTGCTGTCGGGCCGGGAGCGGCGGAACAGGAAGCTCGTCCTAATCCTTTCGGCCGCGCTTGCGGTCGGCGGCTACCTGCTGTTCGTCGTTGCCTTCGACCGGCATTTTCCCGAAGGGCCGTTCGAGCATGCCTTCAAGGCCGTGACGAAAGCGATCGGGGGCGGCTGACATGCAGATGGATTTCAGCTTCCTGGTCTCGCTTTTCGCCCACACCTTCACCTTCTGGTGGATCATCGTGCCGGCGATCTTCCTCGGCCTGGTCGTCGGCGCCATCCCCGGCTTCAGCGCCGCCAACACGATCATCATCCTGCTGCCGCTGACGCTGGCGATGGGCGAGGAAGTCGGCCTGATCTTCATGGTGGCGCTGTATTGCTCGTCGCGGCTCGGCGCCGGCATTCCGGCGATCCTGGTCAACGTGCCAGGAACCGCGGGCGCGGCCGCGACGCCGCTCGACGGCTATCCCATGGCGCAGCAGGGGAAGGCGCCCCAGGCGCTGGCCATCTCCTTCGTGTCGTCGACGATCGGCGGCCTGCTGACGACGATCATCGTGCTGTTCGTCATGCCCTACATCGCCCAGGTCGTGTACTACCTGCATAGCGTCGAGATGATCGTCGTCATGCTGTTCGGCATCTCGCTGATCGCGACGATCGCGGCGCGGGACACGTTGAAGGGACTGATCGCCGGATTTTTCGGCCTGATGATCGGGTCGATCGGTGCGGACTACATCTACGCGACGCCGCGCGGCACCATGGGCTTCCTGGAGCTGTACGACGGCGTGCCGCTGATCCCGGCGCTCGTCGGCCTGTTCGCGATCTCGGAGGCCTTCTTCATCATCGAAGGCGAGTCGATCCTCAGCGAGAAAGGCCGGGCCCTGATGCGAGAGGCGAGCTGGGGCGCGACCTTCGAGGGCGCGCGCGAGACGATGAAGCGGTGGTGGCACGTGGTGTGGACGAGCCTGATCGGGCTGGTCATCGGCGTGGTCCCCGGCGCTGGCGCGGCGATCGCGTCCTTCGTCGCCTATCAGCAGTCGAAGACTTTCTCAAAGACGCCGGAGCTTTACGGGACCGGCCATATCGAAGGGTTGATCGCGCCGGAATCGGCCAACAACGGCGTAACCTCCGGCACGCTGGTGCCGCTGCTCGTGATCGGCATTCCCGGCGGGGCTACGGCGGCGATCATGCTGGTCGTCATGCAGTATCACGGCACGACGGTGGGGCCGGACCTGTTCATGCAAAAACCGTACCTAGCCTACGGCGTGTTTTCCGCCATGGCGGTGACCTACCTGCTGATGGCGCTCACCATCTTCCCGATGGCGCGCTACATGTCGCGGGTCACCATGGTCTCGACCGTCTACATCGCGCCGCTGATCATCTCCTTCACCCTGGTCGGGTCGTTCGTGCCGCGCGCCTACCTATTCGACATGTATCTGGCGCTCGCCTTCGGTGTCATCGGCTATGTCGCGCGCAAGACGGGCTACCATGTTGCGGCGATCCTGATCGGCGTGATTCTCGGGCCGCTGCTCGAGCAATATTTCCTTCGTGCCTTGAAGATGTCGCAGGGGGACGTCATGGTGATCTTCTCGTCGAAGATCGGCAACGTGCTCTGGGTTTGCCTTATCCTGTCGCTCGCGATCCCCTATCTGAAGGACTGGCATCGCCGCCGGAGCGCCTTCCGCGAGGCATTGCATCGTGGCGAGGAGGCCGGCCGCGGCGGCACCGTCGGATAGACACCATCGAAGGGACAATCGATGAAAACGAGGCAACTGGGACGCACCGGCGCGACGGTTTCGGCGCTCGGGCTCGGCTGCGCCGGCATGTCGCCGGAAAAGCTGGACCGGAACGACGACGAGTCGATCGCGACAATCCGCCGGGCGCTCGATATCGGCGTGACCTTCATCGACACGTCCGATGCGTACGGTAACGGCCACAACGAGGATCTGGTCGGCAAGGCGATCGCCGGCCGCCGCAAGGAGGTGTTCCTGACAACCAAGTTCGGCAACATCCGCGGGCCCCAGGGCCAGCGCGGCGGCACGAACGCCAGGCCGGACTATGTACCCGTGGCTTGCGAGAACAGCCTCAAGCGTCTCGGCGTCGAGGCGATCGATCTCTACTACCTGCACCGCGTCGACCCGCACGTGCCAATCGAGGACACCGTCGGCGCGATGGCGAAGCTGGTCGAGCAGGGCAAGGTGCGCTTCCTCGGCCTGTCCGAGGCCAAGCCGGACGTGATCCGCCGGGCGCAGCGGGCGCATCCCATCGCGGCGCTCGAGTCCGAGTATTCTCTTTGGACGCGCGAGCCCGAGCGGGAAATCCTGCCGCTGTGCCGCGAGCTCGGCATCTCCTACGTGCCCTATTGTCCGCTCGGCCGCGGCTTCCTCAGCGGCACGATCCGCGCGGTGGCCGATGTGCCCGAGGGCGACCGCCGGCACGACCATCCGCGCTTCCATGACGAGAACCTGCGGCGGAACCTGGCGCTGCTGCAGCCGCTCGACACGCTGTCGAAGGAGAAGGGCTGCACCCCGGCGCAGATCGCGCTCGCCTGGGTGCTGTCGCGCGGCCCGGACATCATCCCGATCCCGGGCAGCCGGAAGCGGCATCACCTGGAGGAGAATGCGAAAGCGGCGGACGTGACGCTGAGCAAGAGCGACTGCGACCGCCTCGAAGGCGTCTTCACCATCGGCGCCACGGCCGGCCTGCGCTATCCGGAAAAGCAGATGCCGCTGATGAGCTTCTGAGCCCGCCGTCTGGCAGGAGGACAGCTACGACTGCTGCCGAACCCGGACAAGCAGTTCATCGTCATCGCCGGCCAGGCTCATTCCTCTACCCTCAGCATCAATCGGCACCAGTTCTTCCATATTCTGGAAAGCTTTGTCACCTTTCCGCCGCGTCTCGACGCATCGGGCTAGCCATTTTGCTCGGTTTACGTGTGTGAAAAACGTGCGTTAAGATCTTCTGGCGAGAAAGCGGTGAGGTGAATTTCCTATCCGGGCTTCGGTTGGCAGCAGGCGAGGGTTTTGGATCGCATGAACGGATACGCATCGAGGTCCTTCAAGCAGAGAATGCGATCCGTTTCCTTTACCCTGTTCGAGCGCCTGCACGGCGAGGAGTACTGGGAATCCCATCAATCCCGCTTCCGGCCGGTCGTCCGGGAGGCGCTGGCCCCGGCCGACGGGATCGTCGTCGATGCAGCATGCGGTATGTGGAACGCCTATCTTCATGACCTCCCGGTCGGGGAAACGATCGGCATCGACCTTGACGAGGCGGTCCGCGGGCGAAACCAGCTTCACCGCGTATTCCTGATCCAGGATCTCCACGACGAGATCGATCTTGCGGATGTCGGGGCGATCATCTCCGTCAACACCTGGGAGCACCTTCGCGTGCCGCAACGGGTGCTGGCCAATTTCCACAAGATCCTGAAGCGCGGCGCGCCCTTGGTCATCGTCGCGCCGCAGCGGCACTACTATATCAGCCTGCTGACGCTGGTCCTGACGAAGACGATCCAGGACCTGGCCTGGCGCGTCGCCACCGGGCGCAAGAGCATGCCCTTTCCCGCCTACTACCGGCTGTGCAGCCGGAAGTCCCTGGCCCGCGCCGCCGCGGCGACTGGTTTCGACCTGGTCGAGTACCGGGCGCATGACGTCGCGTCCGCCTGGTTTCTCCAGGTGCCGCCGATCTTCCTTTTAGCCTGCGGCTGGATGTGGCTAGTCAACCGGTTCGACGTATTCGAGCCGTTGCGCAGCAGCTTCGTCGCCGTGCTCCGAAAAAAGCAGGCGGCCGTCAGGCCGCGCCCAGCAGTTTCGGGATTTCCATCGCGTCCTTGAGATCCTCCATCTGGAGGATGGCGTCCTTGAGCGCGGCGATCCGCTTGGCGGGCAGCGCGCGCTTCGCCAGCTTCTCGAACTTCTCCACCACGTCGGCTTCCGAGGCGAACTTCTTCTCGCTGCCGCGGGCTGCCTCGCAGGTCTCCTCCATATGCGTGCCGTCCTTGAGGAAGACCTCGACGCGGACAAGGTGGCGGTAGGCCGCGCCCTTGGCGGTGATCGCCGGGTCGTGCTGCGTCTCGACCTTCTCGGAATAGGCCATGCGCGCCGGGTCGGCGACGCAGTCCTCGGCGAACTGGTCGACGAAGCAGTCGCCCTCCAGCATGTAGGTGGCGACACAGAAGGGCAGGTTGAGCTGCGCCGAGGTCAGGCCCTCCGGCTTGTACTTCCAGCCGACGTGGTCGACGGTCACCTGCGAGCCGTGCACGACGAAGCGCTCGACGTCGTCCGCCTTGAAGGGATGGCGCGCCTGCATGGCGCGGATCGCGTCCAGCGTCGTGTGGTTGCTGCCGACGCAGGAATAGAACTTCAGGGCGATGCCCATGGTCTCGAACCGCGTGCCGAGGCCGCTGGTCAGCTCCTCCAGCTTGAAGCGGTCCTGCGAGCGCGAGAAGGTCGTGCAGAAGCCGCCGTATTCGCTCTCCAGCACGTCGACGATGCCGGTGAAGCCGTTCGCCGCCAGCAGGGCGCCGTAAAGCCCGCTCTGCGACGAGCGGCCGGCATGCATGCGCTTAACCATCGCGCCGTACTGCGCCGCCATCAGCCCGGCCGCCTGGGTGCCGGCGATGCCGAGCGCGTGCACCGTCTTTTCTGCCGAGAGACCCAGGCCGGCCGCCGCGCCGGCCGCCGCCGAGAAGACGCCGAGCGTCGCGCCGGAATGCCAGCCCTGGCCGATATGCTCCTGACCCATGCAGATGCCGACGCGGGGGCCGATCTCGTAGCCGGCCACCGCGGCGGTCAGGAAATCCTTGCCGGCGAGCTTGCGCTTCTTCATCTCGGTGACGGCAATCAAGGCGGGGAGGGTGACCGCGCCGACATGCAGCACGCCCTTGCGGTGCACGTCGTCGAGCTCGAACCCCTGGACCATGGTGCCGTTGACCAGAGCGGCATGTGGTGCGGAGAGGCGCTTCTTCATCCCCCAGATCCGGCAGCCGTCGTCGGTCCGGTCGACCGCCTCGAGCGTCTTGAGCAGGATCTCCGTCCACTCGAGCTTGGTGCCGTAGAGCGCGCAGCCCAGCGAGTCCAGGATCAGCAGCTTGATGCGCTGGCGCACCTCCTGGGGAATATCCTCGTATTTCAGCCCGGAGACGAAATTCGCGATGCCTTGGGTATAGGAGTTGTCTCTCACGCCGTCGTGCGCCATTCGGTCCTCCGGTGATTTGCGGCTGGTCTCGTGAGGGTCATACTCTGTCCCATGGCCTGAGATCAAATGGGGCGGCGGGCGATGGCGGAGACGCATCGGTACGATGTGGTGGTGGTCGGCTGCGGGGTGGCGGGGCTGTCCGCCGCCATGGCCGCGCTGGAGTGCGGCGCCCGGGTCGCCATACTGGAGCGCGCGCCGGTCGAAGAACGCGGCGGTAATACGCGCTACACGACGGCCGCGATCCGCATGGCGAGCGAGACCGAGGTCTCGCCGGACTTCGAGGCGCAGTTCGCCCGCAACGCCGGCTACCACCTCGACCCGGTGCTGGTCGCCGGCGCGGCCGAGGACTACGCCAACTGGCCCGGCATCCTGAAGACGCTCTCCTTCGCCGACCCGGAGCTGGTCACCACCTTCGCTGGGAGCGCGCCGCCTACCATCGCCTGGCTGAAGCAGCACGGCGTGCGGTTCGGACCGATCGGCTACTACGGGCTGACGCCGCGCTCCTCGCCGCGCATCTCGATCAGCGGCGGCGGGCTGGCGCTGATCGAGGCGATGGCGCCGCGCGCCGAAAGCCGGGGCGCGGATTTCTACTACGAGACGACGGCGCAGGGGCTGATCGTCGACGGCGACGGCCGCGTCGCCGGTCTGAGCGCCGCCGGCAAGGGCAACCGCTCGATCCGCTTCGAGGCCGGCGCGGTCGTGCTCGCCTGCGGTGGCTTCGAAGGCAATTCGGAGATGGTGGCGCACTATCTCGGCGAGAGCGGCCGCTACCTGCGTCCCGTCGCGCGCGGTGGCTACTACAACAAGGGCGAGGGCATCCGCATGGCGCTCGCCATCGGCGCGGCGCCGTCGGGCGACTACAGCGAGTACCATGCGCAGCCGATCGATCCGCGCTCCGGCGCGACCGAGCCGCTGGTGATGATCTTCACGCAAGGTATCCTGGTGAACCGCGAGGGCAGGCGCTTCATCGACGAGGCGCCCGGCCCGATCGACGC
>Ga0299913_10001103_pt1 | contig 19192 bp, 18 predicted proteins | sample RVTome_9_FD_201360 | JGI IMG/M metagenome (GOLD analysis project Ga0299913, IMG submission 201360) | Soil microbial communities from uranium-contaminated site in the Upper Colorado River Basin, Wyoming, United States - RVT155D38 (version 2) ... | reverse complement strand
GACGCGGCCGCCACGAAGCCGTTCGGCTTCATGCGGTTCGATCCCGGGCCGGGCATGGGTGGCCACTGCCTCCCGGTCGACCCGTTCTACCTCTCGTGGAAGGCGCGCGAGTACGACTTCTACACGGAGTTCATCGAGCTCGCGGGGAAGATCAACCAGAGCATGCCGTACTTCTGCGTGGACAAGATCGAGCGCACGTTGAACGCCCAGGGCAAGCCCGTGCACGGCTCGCGCATCGTCCTGCTGGGCGTGTCATACAAGCCCGGCGTGGCCGACACCCGCCAGTCTCCGGCGCTGAAGATCCTGAAGCTGCTCGGGGAGGGAGGCGCCGACCTGGTCTACCACGATCCGCACGTGCCCGCCCTCTCGGAGGCCGGCCTGCGCTCGACGCCGCTCGACGAGGCGCTCGAGCAGGCGGACCTGGTCGTGATCGTGACCGCGCACAAGGAGGTCGACTACCGGCGCGTGGTCGCGGACTCGTCGCTGGTGCTCGACTTCCGCGGCGTCACGCGGGAGATCGAGTCGGCGAACCTGGTGCGCCTGTGAGCGCCAGCACCAGCGTCAGTGTCGGCGTCGTGGGTCTCGGCTACTGGGGCCCGAACCTGGCGCGGAACTTCGCGGCGCTCGAGGACTGCGAGCTGCGCTGGTGCTGCGATGCGCTCTCCGACCGGGTCGGCAAGGCGCCTCCCGGCACGCGCGTCACGACGGACCTCGGCGACCTGCTCTCCGACCCGGAGCTGGACGCGGTCGTGGTCGCCACCGACGTCCCGTCGCACGCGCACCTCGCGACCGCGGTCCTGCGCGCCGGCAAGCACTGCTTCGTGGAGAAGCCGCTGGCGCAGTCCACCGCGGAGGCCGCGGCGGTCGTGGACGAGGCGGCCGCGGCGGACCGCGTGCTGATGGTCGGGCACCTGCTCGAGTACCACCCCGGCGTCGTGAAGCTGAAGGAGATCCTCGACTCGGGCGAGCTGGGCGAGGTGTACTACGTGTACTCGAACCGCCTCAACCTGGGCCAGATCCGCGACCGCGAGAACGCGCTCTGGAGCCTCGGCGCGCACGACATCTCGGTCCTGCTGCACCTGTTCGACGGGGAGGAGCCGACCGAGGCGGTGGCGCATGGCCGGTCGTTCATGCGCGAGGGCGTCGAGGACGTCGTGTTCTGCTACCTGCGCTTCCCCTCCGGTCGCGTCGCGCACATGCACCTCTCCTGGCTCGACCCCCACAAGGAGCGGCGCTTCACCGTCGTCGGCGCGAAGCGGATGGCGACGTTCGACGACATGGCGCTCGAGCGAAAGGTGACGATCTACGACAAGGGGTTCGACCGCGACTTCCGCAACTGGGGCGAGTACATCGCGCGCTCGGGCGACATCATGAGCCCGCAGATCTCCAACGAGGAGCCGTTGCGGATCGAGTGCCGGCACTTCGTCGAGACGGTGCGCGACGGCGCCGAGCCGCGGTCGGGCGGCGCCAGCGGCCTGCGCGCCGTGCGGGTGCTCGAGGCGCTGCAGCGCTCGCTCGAGACGGGCGGGACGGCGCAGGCGCTGGAGCCGGCCGCCACGCCGCGCGGATGAAGCACTGCGTCCACCCGTCGGACCTCGCGCCGGGCCTGATGCTGGGCCACGACGTCGAGCTGGGCGATGACCTCGTGCTGGGGGCATGGGTGGTGATCCACAGCGGGACCGTGGTCGGCGACCGCTGCGAGATTCAGGACGGCGCGGTGCTCGGCAAGCGCCCGCGCCTCGGGGCCCGGTCGACCGCGCCGCGGGACGAGTTGCCGCCGCTGCGCCTCGGTGACGGGGCAGCCGTGTGCGCCGGGGCGGTCGTGTACGCCGGCGCCGTGGTGGAGGCGGGCGCGATCGTGGGCGACCAGTCGCAGGTGCGCGAGCGCTGCGTCGTGGGCGCGAGCGCCGTCGTCGGCCGTGGCTGCGGGATCGACAACGACGTGCGGATCGGCGCACGGGCGCGGGTGCAGTCGAACTGCTACCTGGCGGCCGGCGCAGTGATCGGGGAGGACGCGTTCGTCGCGCCGGGTGTCGTCACCACAAACGACGACACGATGGGTCGCCGGGCTCCGGGTGACGCGCTGCGCGGGTCCCGCATCGGCCGCGCTGCCCGCGTCGGCGCCGGCGCGGTGCTGCGCCCTGGGATCACGATCGGCGAGGAGGCATTCGTCGCCGCCGGCGCGGTCGTGACCGCGGACGTCGAGCCGCGCGCGGTCGTGATGGGCGTCCCGGCACGCGCGGTGCGGCAGGTCCCGGAGTCGGATCTGCTCGGCTGAGCCGCTCGATCCGCCACAATTCCGCGCACCCTTGCTGAAGCGCCTTCAACAGCTGGACCGCCTCGAGCAGCGCACCCTCCTGATGGGGGTGATCGCGCTCGGCACGGTGGGGGCCGTCGCGGTCGGCGAGGTCGGCAAGCTCTGGCGCAGGCGGGTGGTGGCCGAGGACGCCGGCTCCGCGCCCGAGGTGATCCAGAAGGGAGCGCGGGCGGCGCTCGACACCGTCGAGGTGGCGCGCCGCGGCTACCAGCAGGCCGCGCCCGGCGAGGCGGTGCTGTTCAACCTGCTGTCGGCGGTCGTGATCTCCTCGAGCCTCGTGCGGCTGACGACCTTCGGGGTGCGGCGGGGCGTGCCGCTGCTCTTCAACGTGAAGATCGGGCAGCGCCACATCCACCACTTCGTGCCCGGCATCGTGCTGGCCTTCGCGTCCGGCAGCGTGGCCCTGTTCGCCTCCGACGAGAAGGTGCGTGAGACGCTCGCGATCCCGCTCGGCATCGGCATTGGCCTCACGATCGACGAGTCGGCCCTGCTGCTCGAGCTCGAGGACGTCTACTGGTCGCGCGAGGGCCTCGTGGGAGTGCAGATAACGCTCGCGACCGCGTCGCTGATGGCGGCCGGCATGCTCGCGCTGCGGATCATCCGCCGGGGCGAGCGCAGCATGGAGGAGCAGGACGCGCTGCCCCCTCCGGTGCGGGGGCCGATCACTTGGACCAGTTAGGCCGCCAGCACAGCGCCTTCTAGGCGACCGCCCGTAGCGGCTGCTCGCCGTCCCCCCAGATCACCTGGTCGCGCCCGGGGCCGACGCCCACCAGCTTCACGGGCACGCCGACGAAGCCGGACACGAACTCCAGGTACTCCCGGGCCGCCGCCGGCAGGTCCGCGATCGTGCGGCAGCCGCTGATGTCGTCCTCGAAGCCGGGCAGTTCCTCGTTCACCGCCTCGGCGCTGTGCAGGATCGACTGGTGGTAGGGGAACTCGTCGAACACCGCGCCCTCGCCGTGGCGGTAGCGCGTGCACACCTGCAGCGGATCGATGCCGGCCAGCACGTCCAGCTTCGTCACGGCGAGCCCCGTCAGGCCGTTGATCCGGGCGGCGTAGCGCAGTGCCACGAGGTCGAGCCATCCGCAGCGGCGCTGGCGGCCGGTGGTCGTCCCGTACTCGTGACCGCGCTCGAGCATGTGCCGGCCGACGTCGTCTGCGAGCTCGGTCGGGAACGGGCCCTCGCCCACGCGTGTGACGTACGCCTTCGCGACGCCCCACACCTCGTCGATCGCCCTCGGGCCCACGCCCGCGCCGACGCATGCGGACCCGGCGACCGGGTTCGACGACGTCACGAAGGGATAGGTGCCGTGGTCGATGTCGAGCATCGTGCCCTGGGCGCCCTCGAACACGACCGTGCGGCCCTGCTCGAGCGTCTCGTGGCAGAGCAGCGCGGTGTCGGTGATGTGCGGCTCGAGCCGGTGGCCGTAGGTGATGTACTCCTCCGTCATCGCGTGTAGGTCGAGGGCCGGGTCCTTGGCGTGCGGGCGCAGCATGTGACGCTTGGGCTCCATCGCGGCCATGATCTTCTTGCGCAGGATGGCCTCGTCCAGGAGATCCTGGACCCGGATGCCGAGCCGGGCCGCCTTGTCCGCGTAGCAGGGTCCGATGCCGCGCCGGGTGGTGCCGATGCGGAGCTTGCCGAGTCGCGCTTCGCCCGCGCTGTCGAGCAGCACGTGGTAGGGCATGATCAGGTGCGCGTTGGCGGAGATCTTCAGCCCGCTGACGTCGACGCCGCGGCGCCGCATCCCCTCGATCTCGTCCAGCAGCACCAGCGGGTCGATCACGACGCCGTTGCCGATCGCGCAGGCCTTGCCCGGATAGAGGATCCCCGAGGGGATCAGGTGGAACTTGTACTCCTCGCCGTCGCGCACGATCGTGTGGCCGGCGTTGTTGCCGCCCTGGAAGCGGATCACGAGGTCGGCCTGCTCGGCGAGCAGGTCCGTGACCTTCCCCTTCCCCTCGTCGCCCCACTGGGCGCCCACGACTACTAGTCCTGGCATTGGATCACCGGATCGAAGTGTAAGGAGGCTCGGGGAGTCAGCCGGCCGCCGTGCGGGCGGGGTCCCACGCGATGCGGCGGTCCTCGCCGTAGAGCAGCACCGGGTCGCCGCACATCTCGACGATGCGCGACGCCGAGCGCTGGCCGATCTGCTCCTCGAGCTTCTCGAACGGCAGGTTCGTCGTGACGAGAATCGAGCGCTGCTGCTCGTAGCGCTCGTTGACCAGCGAGTAGAGCTGCTCGAGCACCCAGTCGGTCTGCTTCTCCGCCCCGACGTCCTCGAGGTGCAACAGGTCGACGGCCGCGAGCCGGTTGAAGAAGTCCATGTACGAGCGCTCGCCCGGATCGCGATCGTATGTGTCGCGGATCTCGGCCAGCAGGTGGGGCACGGAATAGATTGCGACGGAGTGGCCCGCGTCGAGCGCCGCCTTCGAGACCAGCATCGCGAGCGTGGTCTTGCCGGTGCCGACGTCACCGGTGAACCACAGGCCGCGTCCCTGGCGCAGGTTCTCGGAGAGGTTGTGCACGAACCGGCGCACCTGGCGCACCGCGCCCGGATCGAGGTTCGTGACCGGCGCCCGGTCGAACGACACGCCGCGGTACTTGCGCGGGATCACCGATGCGCCGCCCGCGGAGCGTGCCCGCCGCACGCGCGCCGAGCGGCACTCGCACGCCTTCGCGTCGCCCGCGTCGTCGAGCACGAACCCGTCGCCGCCGCACTTCGGGCAGACCCAGTCGCGCACGTTCGGGGCGTCCGCGCTCACTCGGCCGCGCCGGCACCCACCGGCTGCTCAGCGCCCGACTCGACCCGCGCGATGTTGGCGAACTTCGGGAACCGCGACAGGAACGACAGCTCGACGTGCACGCCCGCCGGTCCGTTGCGGTGCTTGGCGATGCTGATCTCGGCCACGCCCTGCTTCTCGGACTCTTGGTTGTAGTACTCGTCGCGGTAGATGAACATCACGAGGTCTGCGTCCTGCTCGATCTGGCCTGATTCCCTCAGGTCCGAGAGCAGCGGGCGCTTGTCGGGCCGCTGCTCGGGCGAGCGGTTCAGCTGCGAGACCGCGATCACCGGCACCTCGAGCTCGCGGGCCAGGATCTTCAGTCCGCGGCTCATCTGGCCCACCTGCTCGACGCGGCTGTCGGCAGAGGGATCGGCGCGCATCAGCTGCAGGTAGTCGACGATCACGAGGCCGAGGCCGCCGCGGCCCTGCTGGATCTCCTTCGCATGGAGCCGGCGCGCCTTCGCGCGCAGCTCGAGTACGTCGAGGTCGGAGGAGTCGTCGATCCACAGCGGCGCGCGCTCGAGCGCCTGGCAGGCCTTCAGGACCTTGGGCCAGTCGTTGCGCGCGACCTGCCCCTTGCGCAACTTGTCGCCCGGCATGCGGGCCTGGCTCGCGACGAAGCGCTGCGCCAGCTCGGTGACCGACATCTCGAGCGAGAACAGCGCCACGGGCTTGTTCGCCTTCAGCGCGACGTTCTCGGCCATGTTGGTGACCAGCGCGCTCTTTCCCATCGAGGGGCGCGCGGCCAGCACGATCAGGTTCGACTTCTGGAAGCCGCCCGTGATCTCGTCGAGATCGCGGAAGCCGGAGGCCGTCCCCGTGACCGTCTGCCCGTCGCGCGAGAGCTGCTCGAGCTTGTCGATCTCCTCGTGGAGGATCTCGTCGATCGAGCGGAAGTCGCCGGTCGTCTCCCCGTGGGCGACGTCGAACAGCTGGCGCTCGGAGTCCTCCACGAGCTGATGCGCCTCGCCGCGCCGCTCGGCCACGCGGACCTCGATCGTCTGCGCGACGCCGAGCAGCCGCCGCAGCGTCGCCTCGTCCTTGACGAGCTTGGCGTAGTGGCGGGCGTGCCCGACGGCCGGGACGGAGGCCGCCAGCTGGTGCACGTACGGCTTGCCTCCCGCCGGCTGCAGCTCGCCGCGCTTCTCCAGCTCGGCGCTGACCGTCAGCGGGTCGACGGCCTCGTTCTTGTCGTTCAGCGCGAGGATCGCGCGGTAGATGGCGCGATGCGAGTCACGATAGAAGTCGTCCGGGCGCAGCCGCACCTCGACCAGCACGGACGAGATCGCGCTGGGCGCGACCAGCATCGCGCCGAGCACCGACTCCTCGGCCTCCAGGTTCTGGGGCGCGACCACGGCGCCCCTGGGCATCTGGGACGGCGCTACCGCCAAGGGGTGAGGCTGCGCCGGTGCAGTGGCGGGAAGGGAAGCGTCATCGGGCCTCGACCACCATCGTCTTGACCGCGGCCGTCACGCCGGGCGAGACCTCGATCTCGACCATGTGGGTCCCGAGCTCGCGGATCGGCTGCTCGAGCCGCACCTTGCGGTGGTCGAGCTTCAGCCCGCGTGCCTGGCGCACCGCGTCCGCGATCTCCTTCGCGGTGACGGAGCCGAACAGGCTGCCGTCCTCGCCCGCGCGGTGGGAGATCGTCAGGACCGTCTTGCCGAGCAGCGCGGCAGTCTCCTGCGCGCGCTCCTCCTGCTCGCGGGCGGCTGTCTCCGCGCGCTCGCGCTCGCGGATGGCGGCGGCGATGGACGCGTCCGTCGCGGGCTGCGCGAGCCGCTTCGGAGCCAGGTAGTTGCGCAGGTAGCCGGGCGAGACGTCCACGACGGCGCCGGCCTCGCCGAGGCCGTCGACGTCCTGCAGGAGGATCGCCTGCGGCACGGCTCTCAGCGCTCGCTGACGTACGGCAGGAGCGCCAGCTCGCGGGCGCGCTTCACGGCCTCGGCGAGCTGGTTCTGATGCCGGCGGCAGGCGCCCGTGATCCGCCGGGAGCGGATCTTGCCCTTGTCGGACAGGTAGCGCCGCAGGGACTGGAAGTCCTTGTAGTCGACGTGATCCACCTTGTCACGGCAGAAGGCGCAGCTCTTCCGCCGACCGGGCGAGAACGTCTGCTTCTGCGGGCGTCTGTTGCGCTTGGCCAATCTGCTTCACCTACCTGGGGGCGGTATGCCCCTTTCCCTAGAACGGGATGTCGTCGTCCGAGCCGCCGCCGCCCGACACCGCCGCCTGCTGGAAGTCGGAGGTGTCTGCCGGGAGGTCGGACTCCACCATCCCGTTGCCATTGCCCTGGCCCCCCTCGCGGGAGCCAAGGAACTGCACCGAGTCGGCAATGATATCCACCGACTGGCGCTTGACGCCGTCCTTCTCCCACTCGCGCCAGTTCAGGCGCCCGTCGACGGCCACCGGGCGGCCCTTCGAGAGGTACTGGGCGCAGTTCTCGCCCTGGGCGCCGAAGACGCTGACGTCGAAGTAGTTGGGCTTGTCGACCCACTGGCCGGACTCGTCCTTGCGGCGGCTGTTGACCGCGATGCGCAGGCTGCAGACGGACGTGCCGCTGCTGGGGATCGACCGGAGCTCCGGGTCCCGGGTGAGGTTGCCGGAGATCACGACTCGGTTGATGTTGGTTGCTGCCACGGGTTCTCCCTTCGAAAGAAGATCGTCCTCAGTGTAAGGCGGGCGTCGCCGGACTCTCGCCCCCCTGGGCGCGAAACAATCCGCAAAAGGCGCGTTGCGAAGTGCGGGCCGGGCTCAGGCGGCGGGCGGCTCGGCGCCGGGCTCGGGCGCTGCGGCGCCGGCGTCCCCGCTCGCGGACTCCTCGGCGCGGGCCATCTCCGCGTCGGCCTCGGGAGCGGGCGCCTCGTCGGTCTGCGCGGGAGCGGGCGCCTCCTCCGTCTGCGCCGGAGCGGGCGCCTCCTCGGTCTGCTCGGGAGCTGGGCGCTCGCCGGAGTCCCGGCCGCGATCGTCGCGCCGGCCGCGGTCATCCCGGCGCCCACGCGGCTCGGGCGCGACGTGGGGCGGTGCGGGCGGCGTCACCTCGGGCGCCTCCCCGGGCAGGCGGATCGTCCGGAAACGGAGGACGACGTCGTCGATCGACAGGGTGCGGTCGAGCTCGTTCAGGACCTCCGGCGCGGCCTCGAACTGGAACAGGTGGTACTGCGCCTCACCGCGGTGGTCGATCTCGTAGGCCAGCCGCCGCTGCCCCCAGTCGGAGTCGCCCTTCAGGGTCGCGTCGCCCGTCTCGATCTGGGACTTGATGCGCTGGACCACCGCGGCGCGGGCGTCCTCGGTCGCCTCGGGATCGAGCAGCACCATGAGGTCGTAGCTGGCTTTGGGCGGCATTTGAAGGTGGCTCGCGCGCACCCGGCGGCGAGCGGCGCTCGACTATACCGATGTACCGGCCGTTTGCGGGTCGTTGCGGGGGTGAATCGGCCCGGCGCGCGGGCTTTGCCATGTGTGAACCGGATCCGCTGGGCGAACGTCGCGCGGCTCGTGTTCGCGCTGGGCGCGGCGGCGCTGCTCCTGCAGGGACTGCCGCCCCTGGGGGCCGAACAACCCCGGCGGCCCGTGCTCGGGCTTCCCGACGAGGTGCTGCGCCCGGCGCCCAGGCCGCGTCCCCGGCCCGAGCGCCGCCTCATGCCGCCGCGGCGCGCGCCGGCCCGGCGGGCGGAGCCCAGGCGCCCGGCACGGAGCGCCCGCACTCCCGCGCGCCGATCGCCGCGCCCGCGCCCGACGGTCCCGCCGGCCCCGCCGCCTGGGCCGCCGGCCGCTCCGCCGGGCCCGCCCGGCGCCGGCGAGTTCGGCCCTTGAACGTCCTAGGACGCCTTGGTTCTCGCTTGCGATCTCCTCACGCTGTGCGGACCGCCGCGCGCTTCTCCTCGATGTCGGCGAGCTGCTCGTCGATCCAGTTGGCGGGCGTGCGGGATTCGATCACGCGACGCAATGTCTCCATGCGGTGGCGGCGCTCCTCGGGCGAGGCCGTGAGGGCGTGATGCATCGCGTCGGCCTGCTCCTGGACGTCGAAGGGGTTCACCGTCAGCGCGCATTCCCCCAGCTCCTCGTGCGCGCCGGTGTTCTCGGAGAGCACGATCATGCCGTCGCGGGTGTTGACGAGCGGACCCTCCTTGGAGACCAGGTTCATGCCGTCCCACATCGCGTTCACGAGCAGCAGGTCATAGTGCTTGTAGAGCGCGACCGCCTCCTCGAAGTCGTCGCGCAGGCGCAGGTCGATCGGCATCCAGTCCGTGGTGCCGTGACGATGGTTGATCACGGCCACCAGCGCCTCGATCTTCTCGAGGTACTCGACGTACTCGGGGACGTCCTGCCGCGAGGGCTGCAGGTGCGCGATGAAGGTGACCCGCTCGCGGAAATCCGGATGCTGCTCGAGGAAGATGTCGAACGCGGTGAAGCCGCGCAGCACGTTCTTCGAGAGGTCCGCCCGGTCCACCCGCAGGATCAGGTGCTCGCGCCGCCGGCGCAGGATCTCCGGCTCGTGCGCCGCCACGCCGTCGCTGGCCGCGACCTCCGCGAAGGCGTCCGCGTCGATCGCCAGCGGATACGGGCGCACCCAGGTCTCGTGGCCGTCGGGAGAGATGACTGCGGCCCGCTCGAAGTCGGTGCGCAGCCCCATCAGCTGCCGGCAGCACTGCAGGAAGTTGTGGCAGTACGAGCTGGTGTGGAAGCCGATGATGTCGTTGGACAGCAGGCCCTCGAAGATCTCGCGGCGTACGCCCTCCGGCAGCACCCGCCACGCGTCCGGGTGGGTCCACGGAATGTGGACGAAGTGGTGCAGGAAGACGTCGGGACGCTCGCGGCGGATCGTGGTGGGGCACGTGTAGAGGTGGTAGTCGTGCACCATCAGGACGGGCGCCTCGAGGTCGGCGATCTCCTCCAGCGCGGCCGCCGCCAGGTCCTCGTTCACCTGCTTGTAGCCGTCGGTCCAGGCCTCGTGCTCGGTGCGGCGGAAGTCCGGCACGTTCGACAGGTCCCAGAGGTAGTGCTGGATGAACCACAGCATCGGGTTCGCGATCAGGTTGTAGAAGCGGTCGTAGGCGACCGGGTCCGAGGACACGAGGCGGATGCGGTACGTGAGGCCGTCCATCTCGACCTCGAAGCTGCGCTCGCCGTGCGCGCGGCTGGTCTCCACGTCCTCCTCGGTCATCGCGGACGCGATCCACAACGCGTCGCGGTGGCGTAGAAGCCCCATCAGGGCCGTCACCAGGCCCCCGCCCCCCCGCCGCGGCACGAGCTCGCCGCTCGCGTCGCGCTCGAAGGTCGCGGGCCCCCTGTTCGACAGCAGGACGAGGGGCTGCTCAGCCATGACCGGCCCTAATTTAGATCGTTGAAGATGCGCAGCCAGTCCCGCAGGAGGCGCGGCATCAGGAAATGGGTGCGAACGTACTCCTTGCCGGCGCGGCCGAGGCGCTTGCCGAGCTCCGGGTCCGACAGCGCGGAGATGCACGCCTGGGCCGCCTCCTCGCTCGAGTCCACGAGGTAGCCGGTGCTCCCGTGCTGGATCTGGAGCGGGATTCCGCCCACGTTCCCGGCGATCGTCGGCCGGGCCTTCCAGAGGGCCTCGGACACCGTCAGCCCGAACCCCTCGCGGATCGACTTCTGCAGAACGACGTCCGCCTGGGACTGGAAGGCGTTCACCTCGATCGCGCCCACGTTGTTGAGGTTGTTCAGGATCTTGATGTCCTCGTCGCCGGCGGCGTGCTCGTGGGTCTGCTGGAAGAAGTCCCAGCCCTCGGGGTCGTCGGTCGCCATCGAGCCGACCAGGGCGAGCTGGACGCCCTCGACCTCCTCCTTCACCTTGCGGTAGGCGTCGATCACGCCCAGCGGGTCCTTCCAGGGGTCGAACCGGGACACCTGGCAGAGCAGCGGCCGGTCGACGTCCACGCCGAACTGGTCGCAGACGAAGGCCGCGTCCTCGGGCGACAGCGCCATGTTCTTCGGCGACAACGGGTCGATCGCCGGAGGCAGGATCTCGACCTTGCCGTCGACGCCCGGCGGGACGTAATTCTGCAGGTGGAACACCTTGCAGTCGTACGGCTCGACCATCGGCACCATGCGCTCGATGGCGGATGGGTTCGGGGTCGAGAGGTCGATGTGGCAGCGCCAGATCCAGCGCCCGCCACGGTCCGGGAGGTAACCCCGCATCGCCGCCGGCTGCGGGTCGTGGACGACCACGAAGTCGTACTCCCCGTCGAGCTCACCGGCGTTCAGCTTGTTGTAGCGGTGGAAGATCTCCCAGTCCTCATCCGAAAGACCGTGCGGGTTGCCCTGCAGCGCGTTGTGGAGGAGCTTCGTGACGTTGAAGAACTCCTCGCGGCCGAGGATGATCTGCCAGTCGCACTCGAGCCCCGCGTCTCTCATCAGCGGCACGAGCGCGTAGAGGATCTCCGAGACTCCGCCGCCCATCGCCGTGGCGCTCAGGTGCAGGACGCGCTTGCCCTGCATCGGCTCCGACAGCGCCTGGATCTCCTCCACCAGCGCACGGCCGATCAGGTGCCTGTAGTCGCCTAGGGCCTTGTGGCCAACGCTGACCGGTTGTAGCAAGGTAAGTGGAGGGGGGGTCGGGAAAGGGGGGACGCCCGGCCGCTGGGCCAGGGGCGGACGTAACTTATCTCAGCATTCCATCGGGTCGCCCGGCCCGAAGCCAAATCACGCAAGGCCTGCTGCGGGAATGCCCGTTCGGGGCGATCCTTACTCCTGTGCCCGCAGGCGCTCGATGCCGCGCTCGAGCCGGAACAGGATCGCCGCGTGCAGCTCGGAGCTCGCGGCGGCCACGCACGACATCTGGAAGTCGTGGCCGGACCCGAGGAGGGGTCGCGCGCTCAGGGGACGCCCGAACGCGTCCGTGACGACCGCACCGGCCTCCTCCACGCACAGCACGGCCGCGGCGAGGTCATAGGGCGAGTTGTTCAGCACGGCGCCGCCGCCGACGTGCTCGAACTGCGCTCGCATGGCGGGCACCTCTTCGATCATGCGCGAGCCGACGTCGAGGTAGGCGTCCAGCTGTCCGGTGGCTATCCGGGTGAGATCGAAAGCGGCCGATCCGAGGTCGAACACCGCCCCGCCCACCGAGGACGCGTCGATCAGCTCGCCGAGCACGGTCACGAGCGGTCCGGCCGGCCGGCCCCGGAAGCCGAGCGTCCAGAACATGCGGGCGATGTCGGTGTTGGAGCTGAGGCGCACCGGCACCTGGTCGCCTGCCGCCGTGAGGATCCCGACGCCGGCGCCGCGCTCGGCCAGGAACGTGGTGCCGGTCTTGATCTCCGCCACGCAGGCAACGGTCACGTCGCCCATCGACGGAGCGCCGTCGTGAAGCGGAGCGGCGGCCACCGCCACGCAGCAGCTCTCGAGCCCGGCCATGGCGGGCCGGGTGCCGTCGATCGGGTCGACGACGAGCACCGCCTCGGCCGGCCCGCCCGGCGGCTCGACCAGCCCGCGGTCCTCGGAGTAGAACGCGAGGCTGGGTGCCCGCTCGGCGAGGTATTGCTCCAGCCACGATTCGGCCTGCTCGTCGATCGCGAAGGTGACATCGCCGCCGGCGCCCGCCTGCACGTGCGCCCGCCCCGCGTGCGAGCCGAGCAGCGGCAGCACGTGGTCGCGCAGGCCGAGCGCCACCTCGGCGACGAGCCGCCTCATCCCGGGGCTAGTTCTCCGGGACCTTGTCGGGGCGCTCGCCGAGCGTGACCGTCGCGTTGCGGCGCTCGCCGCCGCGGTACAGCTCGAGCACGATCTTGTCGCCCGGCCGGTAGCGGGTGACGAGCTCGCTGAAGTCCGTCTCGCGGGTCAGCGCCCGGCCGTCCACCTTCGTGATCACGTCGCCGCCCGTCCGCACCAGCGTGGCCTGAAAGCGTGTCTCCTTGCCGCCGCCACGGATCCCGGCCTTGTCCGCCGGCCCGCCGTCGACGACTTCGGCCACGATCGCCCCATCCTCCACGGGTATGCCGAGCTTGGCCGCGAGCTGCGGGTAGAGGCGCTGCGAGCTGATGCCTATGTACGCGTAGCGCACCTCGCCGTCGGCCCGGATCTGGCGGATGGAGCGCCTCACCATGTCGCCCGACACGGCGAAGCCGACGCCGACACTGCCGCCACCGGAGGAGCGGATCTGGGAGTTGATCCCGATCACGCGCCCGCGGGCGTCGAGCAGCGGGCCACCCGAGTTCCCGCGGTTGATTGCGGCGTCCGTCTGGATCGCGTCGCTGATCGAGAAGTCGGTGAGCGCCTCGATCGTGCGGTCCTTGGCGGAGACGACACCGATCGAAAGCGAGCCCTGCTCGCCGAACGGGCTGCCGATCGCCGCCACCGGCTCGCCCACCTGGACCTCGCTCGTGGGCGAGAACGGCAGCGGGACGAGTTCCAGCCCCTTCGGGTCGACCTTCACCAGGCCGACGTCGGCGTTCGGGTCGAAGCCCGTGATCTCGCCTCGCACCTGGTTGCCGTCGGCGAACTGCACGTACACCTCACGTGCCTTGTCGAGGTTCGTGCCGGTGCCGTCCGTGATCACGTGCGCGTTCGTGACGACGTAGCCGTCGCCGTTGAGCACGAACCCGCTGCCCTGGCCGGCGTCGCCCTCGCCGCTCAGGATCTCGCGCAGGCTCTGGTCACCGAACAACGACGTGATCGTCACCACTCCCGGGGACAGCCGCTCGTAGATCGCCGACGGGTTGAACCCGTTCTTGCCCCCCAGCCCCTCGACGACCTCGACACGGGTGCGCTCGACCGTCGAGGTGGAGCCGCTGGTCGCGCCGGAGCTCTCGTCGTCGCTGCCACAGCCGAACAGCAGCACGGCGCAGGCGAGCACGCCGGCGATGGCGAGAGTCACTGCCTTCGCCTTCCTCATGCGGGAAGGGACTCCCGCGCGCGCGGCCGGGGACGCGGCTCTCGTTCGGGCGCAAGGGGCAGCGCCAGCCTGAAGACCGTGTTGCCTGGGCGCGAGGCGACGTCGAGCGTCCCCTCCATCCGGTGGGCAAGCTCGCGCGCGATCGCGAGGCCCAGCCCCGATCCCTGCCCGGAGTCGCTCGTGTGGAAGCGCTCGAAGACGTGTGCGAGCTCGCGCCGGCGGATGCCTGGCCCGTCGTCGGTGACGAGCAACTCGGCGACGGGTGGGTCGCCCGGCTCGCGCCGGGCCCGGGCGGTGATCGAGACGGTGGTCCCCTCAGGCGTGTGCACGAGGGCATTGTCCACCAACACGCGCACGATCTGAGCCACTCGCTCCGGATCGGACAGCGCCTCGACGTCGATGTCGGCATCACGGTCGGCGACGTCGATCGCCGCGCCCTTGCGGGCCGCGGCGGCCGTGAACTCGCCCGCGACCTGATTCGCGAGCGTCCGCAGCGGCACCGGCTCGAGCTCCAGGTCCATGGAGCCCGCGTCGAGGCGCGAGAGGTCGAGCAGGTCGGTGGTCAGCTTTCCGAGCCGGTCGACCTGCTCCCGCATCGTCGCCAGGAACTCCTCCCTGGTGCTCTCGTCAAGCTCCTCGTCCTGGAGCAACTCGACGAATCCGCCCAGGGAGAAGATCGGCGTGCGGAGCTCGTGCGAGGCGTTGGCGATGAACTCCTTCCGCGCCGTGTCGAGGCGGGCAAGCCGCCATTGCATCTCGTTGAACTTCTGCGCGAGCTGCCCGAGCTCGTCGGCGGAGTCGACCGGGATGGGCTCCGAGAAGTTGCCCGCCGCGACCTCGCCGACCGCGCGCTCGAGCCGCTTCACCCGCCGCGCGAGGACACTGGCCGCGTAGTAGCCGGACACGACCGCGAGCACCAGTGCGATCAGCCCCGCGATCAGCACCTGGCGCTGGATCACGCCGACCGTGTCCTCGACCTCGTCCAGCGGCTCGGAGAACACCACCACCCAGGACGGCTGCCCCTGGTAGAAGATCGGGCGGGCCGCCTGGGCCAGGCGGTCACCCCCTTCGCCCCTGCTCGACGTCTCAACGGTCCCGTTTCGGAACGCCTCCAGCACGAGGTCGAACGAGGGCTGCAGGGGCGCGTCGGCGCGGCTCGAGTCGGACACCACGTACGGGGGCGAGGACTCGAGGTTGCCGGGGTCGATCTCGTCCACGGGAATGTCCATCAACGTCACCCGCGCGCCTGTGCGCTCGCTGAGCGAGTTGGTGAGCGCGTCGAGCTGCGCGGCCGTCACCTCCTGCCCGATGGCCTGCTCGAACGGCTGCGCGTATGCGGCGGCGTCGCGCTCCAGCGCGTCGATCTTCTGCGACGTCAGCTTCGACTCGAGCTGGGGGACGACGTAGAAGTAGAGGACCAGGATCGCGCCGGCCGTGATCGTGAAGAACAGGAAGGTGAGGCGGTTCTTGATCGAGGTGTGCCAGATCCGCTGCCACATCGCACGGGTGTGAATCATGCTCGCGGGCGGGTCATTCGTCTCGGAAGCGGTAGCCGACGCCTCGCACCGTCAGCAGGTATTCCGGGGTGCGCGGATCGCGCTCGAGCTTCTCCCGCAGGTGGCGGATGTGGACGTCGATGGTGCGCTGGTCGCGGAAGGCGGAGTCGCCCCAGATGCGGTCCAGCAGCATGTCGCGCGTGTAGACGCGACCCGGATGGCGCGCCAGCACCGACAGGATCTCGAACTCGACGTAGGTGAGCTGCACCGGCTTGCCGGCCAGCTCGGTCGTGCGCTTCGCAAGGTCGATGTGCAGATCGCCGCGCTGGAGGGGCTCGTCCGTTCCGTCCACCTGGCTCATCTCGGCCCGCCGCAGGGCGGCGCGCACGCGGCTGCGGAACTCGCGCATCGAGAAGGGCTTCGTGATGTAGTCGTCGGCGCCGATCTCGAGGCCCAGGACCTTGTCGATCTCCTCGGCCTTGGCGGTCAGCATGATGATCGGGACCGAGCTCTTCGCGCGCATGCGCCGGCACACCTCGAGGCCGTCCATCTTGGGCAGCATGATGTCGAGCACCACGAGGTCGAAGCGCTCGTTCTCGAAGCGCTGCAGCGCCTCCTGCCCGTCCAGCGCGGGCACCACCTCGTAGCCCTCCTTCTCGAGCGGGAAGCTGAGCAGCTTCTGGACCGGCTGCTCGTCGTCGACGAGCAGGATGCGCGCCGCCCGCCCGCGCGATCCGTCCTGATCGTGAGGTCTCTCGTTCGACATTCGCCCTGAAGCGATTGTAGGCGGCGGCAGCACCTTCCCGGTCGGCTGCTATACAGGGTCCACCCTTGGTCGACCCGCGCATCTACAGGGCGTCGTTCGTGCCCGCCCTGCTGGCGCTGATCGTCGCCATGTTCTCGCTCGGGTCGCGTCCGGGCGCGCAAGTGTCGGACTTGGCGCCGGACGCGTTCAGCGGCGCGGACGCGACCGCCGACGCCCGCTCCTTCGTGCAGCGGTTTCCGGACCGCCGGCCCGGGAGCCCCGACGACGATGCCTTGGCGGCCGTCGTCCAGGCGCGCCTCCGTGCGCTGGGGCTCGAGACCTCGCGTCAGCGCTTCTTCGCCGACGTGGACGGCTCGGAGCGCGAGCTCTCGAACGTGATCGGCCGGCTGCGCGGGCGCTCGGACCGTGAAGTGCTGATCCTCGCCTCGCGCGACGCGGCCAACCGGCCCGGGGCCGCGTCGGCCGCGGACACCGCCGTGCTGCTCGAGCTCACGCAGGCGCTCGGCGCGAGCGATCGCACGAAGACGGTCGTGGTGGTGTCCACCGATGGGGCGACGGCCGGCAACGCCGGTGCGCACCGCTTCGCCGAGCGGTACACGGGCCGCGACAAGGTCGACGCCGCCGTGGTGCTCGACGACATCGGCGCCGCGCGGCCGCGGCGGCCGTTCGTCGTGCCGTGGTCGACTGAATCGGCGCGTGCTTCGGTGGCGGCGGCGCGCAGCGTGGAGGCGGCGCTGCGCCGGGAGACCGGCGCGGCGTCGGGCCTGGAGTCATGGCTGGGACAGTGGATCCGCCTCGCGTGGCCGCTGACGCTCGGCGAGCAGGGCCCGCTCGTCACCGCGGGAATCGATGCCGTGACCCTGACGGCGCGGGGCGAGCTGCCGCGCGAGGCGGACGACGACCAGGCCTCACGGGTGTCGCCCGACCAGCTGGCGCGCTTCGGGCGTGCCGGCTTCGCGGCCGTGCTGGCCTTCGACTCCGCCCGGTACTCGCGCGCCGAGACGAACCGCGACCTCGTCCTGGGGCGCAACGTGCTGCCGGCGTGGTCGCTGGCGCTGCTGGCCGTGACGCTCGTGCTGCCGGTGCTGGTCGCGGGCCTGGACGCCGTGGCGCGCGCCCGTCGCCGGCGCGCACCGGTCGCCGCATGGGTGACCTGGACGCTCTCCGCGGCGGCCGCATTCGGCATCGCCGCGGCGGCCGCGGTGGCGTTCGAGCTGGTCGGGTGGCTGCCGGACTCGATCGAGGAGGCGGTGGCCCCGCCGACCGCGCCCTCGTTCGGCGAGGCGCTGCTCCCGCTCGCCGTCCTCGTCGTAATGTTCGCGACCGCCTGGATCGTGGTGCGCCCGCGACTGGCCGGCGGCGGGCGTCTCGACGACGTCGGCGCGGGCGCCGCGGTGATCGCGCCGGTGCTCGCGGCCGAGGTCGTGGTCGTGTCGCTGGTCAATCCTTATGCCGGGCTCGTCCTGCTGCCCGCGGCCCACCTCGCGCTGCTGGCCGCCTGGCCGGTGCGGCCACGGTCTTCGCTGCTCGGCGCCGCGCTCGTGGTGGCGGGGCTTGCGCTGCCGGCGCTCGCGCTGCTCTATCACGGCGCGCGGCTGGATCTCGGCCTCTCCGTCGAGACGTATGCGCTGATGCTCGTGGGCGCGTTCAGCGGGTCGCTGGCGAGTGTGGTGCTGGGCTCGCTGGTGGCGGGCACGATCGTGTCCGCCGCGATTGTCAGCCTTCGCGTCGGCACCGGTCGGCGGCCGCTCGACGTGACCGTGCGCGGGCCCGTGACGTATGCCGGCCCGGGATCGCTGGGCGGTACGGAATCGGCGTTGCGCCGCTGATGGACGGCAATCGTATGCCGCCGCTCGTGTGCCGGGTCGATAACACCCCGACGATTGGAGCTGCCTGATGGGCGCACGGACGCACAACACGAGACGGCGCAGGCTGAAGAGCCAGGTCGCGCATAATTCCTACACCGTGGATCCGGAGAGGGTCGCGACGGCGATCATCGTGAAGCTGGTCCAGGACGGCCCGTCCGCGCCGGACCCGTTCGGAGGTGGTCCCACCCGGCGAGGCGGCGCGGTCGACCGGTTCCGTCGAGCAGCCTGACGCCCTCCTCCCCGTCACTCGCGGTGCGCCGCACGCTGCCGATCCAGGTCACGGGCGACCCGCAGTCCGCGGCCACACGCGCGATCGCGTCCTGCCTGTCCGGCGCGGCCGTGAACAGCAGCTCGTAGTCCTCGCCCGCAGCGGCGACGATCTCGACCGGATCGACACCGGCGGCCATCGCCACCTCGGCAACGCCCTCGTCGGCCGGCAGCGCGTCGAGATGCACATCGATGCCCACGCCGCTCTGCTCGCACAGACGCAGGGTGTCGGACGCGATTCCGTCGCTGACGTCGATCATCGCGCTCACTCCCGCGACCGCCAGCGCGCGCCCCGCCTCCAGCAGCGGGCGCGGGCGTCGCTGCCGCGCGCGCAGCTGCGCCCCCGCGCGCGGGTCGATCCCGGCGAGCTCTCGCTCCAGCAGGAGGAGCCCGGCGCCCGCGCCCCCGAGCGCTCCGGTGACGCCGAGCGCGTCGCCCGCCCGGGCGCCGGCCCGGGTCGCGAGCGCAGCCACGCTCGCCGCGTAGCCGACGACCGTCACCACGACGAACAGCTCCGCCGCCCGCGTCAGGTCGCCTCCGCAGATCACCGCACCGTGCTCCCGGGCGAGCGCGGCGGCTCCGTCGGCGAGTTCGACGACGGCGCGCTCCCCGAGCCGGTCGGGCAGCCCGACGGTGAGGTATGCCTCCCCCGCGTCTGCGCCCATTGCCGCCAGGTCCGACAGGCCGGCGGCCATCGACTTGTGCCCGAGGTCGTCCAGCGACGTCGTCGCAAGCTTGAAGTGGACGTTCTCGACGAACGCGTCCACCGAGGTGACCGATACGGCGCCTGCCGGGCGCACCACCGCGGCGTCGTCGCCGGAGCCGACCAGCACGCGGTCG
>Ga0299913_10001102_pt1 | contig 19195 bp, 17 predicted proteins | sample RVTome_9_FD_201360 | JGI IMG/M metagenome (GOLD analysis project Ga0299913, IMG submission 201360) | Soil microbial communities from uranium-contaminated site in the Upper Colorado River Basin, Wyoming, United States - RVT155D38 (version 2) ... | reverse complement strand
CTTGCTTGACATGCCTCACGCCCTTGAGCGGTGCAGCCCAGGCGAACCCAAGTACGAACGTGGCGAGCGACAACGCTCGAGTTATCGTGGTATTCGGGAACGGATGAGCGTTGGTTTCGGCTGCTGTCAGCCCTGCCCGGACCCGCTGACCGCAACGAGGAGCGACAGCAACGCGAGCACGAGGGCGAGGGGACCCCACCCGAAACGCTCCCAGCGGTTTGAGGACGCAAAGTTCACGATCGCCCCGAGCGCCGAGAGCACTACCAGGACCCACGCTCCGACGGACGTAACCACGGCCGGCAGCGGAACAATCTCGATCCCAGCCCGACCTAGGATCACGACCGCCGCGACCAGCCAGATCGCCGCGGACGCGGTGCTCGCACGCCGCAGCCGGCTTGGCAGCGTGGCGACGGCCCCACCCCACGCCGCCCGCCCGAGGGGCGCCCCCAGCGCCAGGGCCGTCTGAAAGACGGCGAGAGGAACCCGAACGCCGCCGCGATGGCCGCGGCCGTCACGATGTGGCTGCGGCGGGCTCAGTCGCTCCGTTGGGGACGGCACGGGCTCCATTGCTGTCCGAAAACCGCGACCCCCGAATAGCCAGCCGGAAGAGCCAGATGATGAGGAGTGCTTCGCCAATGAACGTGAACATGCTGAGGGTCAGGCTGTAGTCGGTCACGAACAGCCTGCCGAATGAGTCGACGAGGTAGCCCAAGCCCGCGACGACCACGAGACCACCGATCACGCGACCGAATGACGGGGCGCGGATCAGGAGGGCACCGAGGCCGATCAGGTGAAGGCTAAAGATTGCCAGGCCGATATCCCAGACGTTGTTGAAGGAGGCGACGGAGCTCGTGACCTGCGAAGTCACCGCCGCCGACGGCGTGGACGTCACCGAGCCCAGGAGCTGCACGACATTCCACAGGTTGACCAGCGCGACTGCGAACACCACGGCGTAGACGACGCGGAGCCCGGTCACAGCAAGGGCGAGTGAACGGTTCACGAAGCGAAGAAGGACATACAGCGCGTAGGCGACGACGACATCGAGGATCGCCACTACGAAGAACGCTGCAATGGCACCGCCGAAGGCTCCCAATGAGCCGGCGATCTTGGTTGCGGTTGCGCTTGCATCGGTGGGCACGATGAGCGTCGCGAGTACACCGAACTGGGCGATCGGCGCCAGCACCGCCATGACGAGCAGGCCGAAGGCAGCCGCATAGGCCATCGTCCGTTTGGAGTGATCGACGGATGGACCGGTCGCGGTCCGGATGGATTCGTTCACGGTATCGTTCCCTTCACGCTCGTATATTCGAGCGCACCTTTGGAGGGTGGTTGGTGGTTTGCGTGCGCCCGAGCCGGGCTCAGCCTCGCACCTCCCCGCAGGTGATCGTCACCGGACTTCTGCGTAGCCTGAGGCGGTGGTCGCAAAGGTCCCGGCGGCCGCATCCCGAACGTGCTCGTCGAGGAACGACACGACCAGAGCCCTCGTGATGGCTGTCATGCGTTCTGCGTCGATTGCGCCAAGCGACACCAGATGGCCCAGCGGGCGCCACATCAGGCCCATGTCGCTGAAGTTCATGTGCTGGCTGCCCGCGACTCGCAACTGCGTCGAGTCGCCGATGGCGTCGACCGTCGCGAAGTCGGCATCGGCAGCCTCGCAGAATGCGTCGCACGGCTCCTTGGGAGCTGCGCGAACGGCGAGGCTCGGGGGTTCGAGACCGGTGTGTCTGACCTCGGTCCAGAGGGTGCCATCGAGGTTGACAGCGGCGGCGCACTGCGCGTCCTGTCGACACGCCTCGAACGATGCAGCACCGCCGAGAGAGTGCCCGAGGTAGGCCAGGCGGCCGAAATCCAAGGCGCCGATCTCAGGAGGGTCCGCCGTCAGCGTCTCGACGACGAAAGCGGCGTCGGCCACCCAGACGTTCGTGACCTTCTCAGCGTTGGCGTACCAACTCGGTACGTCGGCGCCGCTCACGTTTCCGAGCGCCGTTGCGGGAACGATGTGGCCATCCGGAAACACAACCGTCGTGGACCCCGTGGGATTAATCCCGACGACGGCGTATCCGTGGCTAGCCAAGTCTTCGGCCATGGCCGTGTACATCGCCACTGGCTGTCCAAGGCCCGGGAAGAGGATGACGACTGGCGGCTTACCGTCGAGGGGCGCATCCGCGATGGAATGGGCATGCACCGTCTGGAGGTCCTGCGAAAGGAGCCCCTCGTTGTCGACCAGTCCAGCCCAGGGCGCAGGAACGTAGGGCGCAGCCTGTCCCGTCGAGGCAGCGGTCGCCGGGTACCAGATCCACACGGCGAGCTCTCGAGGTCGACCGTCGGTGGCGAACGGGTCTGTCCGGGAAGCGTCGGTCAGCGCGAGCTCTGCTCGACCGACGGGCGATGCTCCGGTGACAGCCGGGAGGATGCGGCTCTGACTCCGGATGACTGCGCTGAACGCAATCGCAACCATGACGCCGATGACCAGTGCAAAGGCGAGGCCGCCGAGGAAGCGGAGCACGCGCACGGGCAGGGGACGCTTGGCTTTCGGGCGAACGACCTGGTGCCCGCGGTCCATCACGCTGGGGCCGGCTGCGAGGTTCATCAGCAACTCCTAGGTCGTCCGATGACGGGATGGCAGCACCGCGGCGGCCGAGTACACGATTGGCCGGCGACCCGAGGAGAGTTCGATCATACGCCTCGCGATGCAATGCCGCCGTAACGTATCGGGCGCTCATTGCGATGGCTTCGATATCAGCCCGTGCCGGCGCTGGATCGAACTGCGGAGCCGCGGCCGCCGGCTATCTTGCCCACCTCAAGACTTACGGGTTAGCGGGCGGGTTCGTCATCCAAGAGTGTGGTGCTCGGGGGGAGGTTGCGCCGCGAACCAAACCGGCATGCACGAAGCGCCAAGCCTTGGCTGGGCGGCCAAGACGGACCCAACTCACAGCGCAACAATTTGTATCGGACCGGGCGTGCCACGGCTGGCTGGGGCGTCCCGGGCCTCTAAGAGGGGCGACAAATGAGGGCCGCCGCGATTGCGGCATAGGATTTCAACATGCCATCGCTCATATCCAAGCCCTTCGCGCGGCCCGACGCGATCCGGGAGATGCCCAAAGGGCGAGCCGAGATCTTGGAACTCGGCGAGGTCACTGTGGCGATGGCAAGGTGGGAACCCGGGTGGCGCTGGTCTACCCACCTGCGTGCGATCGCCGGCACGGCGTCCTGCGAGGTCCATCATCTCGGGTACTCGGTCTCGGGCCTGTTACGGGTGACGCTCGACGACGGCCAGACGCTCGACGTGATGCCTGAATGTGTGTATGAGATCCCACCCGGGCATGACGCCGAAGTCGTGGGTGACGAGCCTTGGGTGACCTTGGAATGGACAAGCGGCCGCTTCGTCGGGGTGTCACCCGAGGGCCCAGGCGAGAGGGTCCTGGTCACGGTTCTCTTCACGGACATCGTGGATTCGACCAAGACGCTCGAGCGGCTCGGCGACGCATCTTGGCGCGAACTGCTTCTCGCTCACAACCTCCGGATGCGACACGAGTTGAACAGATTTCGCGGCCGCGAAGTCGCGACGACGGGCGACGGGTTTCTCGCTGTCTTTGACAGCGCAACGCGTGCGGCCAAGGCCGGGTTGGCCATGACTCGCGCTGCGCAGACCCTGGGCCTCTCGATTCGGGTCGGCATCCACACGGGCGAGCTCGAATTCGTGGGCGGCGATGCTCGCGGGTTGGCGGTTCACGTCGCTGCGAGGGTGATGGGGCTGGCTCATGGCGGTGAAGTGGTCGTGTCGTCGACGACTCATGACCTTCTCGAAGGTGCCGGAGTAGCGCTTCACGCGGCGGGCAGCTTCGAGATGAAAGGACTTACCGGCAGACGAACCGTCTTCACCGTCACGGACGGCCCATAGCGAACGGTGCCCTTGCGCCCAAGCGCGACACGCCGCAGCGAGGCGCAGGGGCTCGGTTCTTGCAGCTACTAGTTCAGCGTTTGGCCCGGATCCGCGGCGCTCCGCGCCTACCCGCTCGAGTCGGCCGCCAAGGGCAGAATTCTGAACAGCTCGTCCGGTTCATCGATGCCCTTCAGCTCGTGCCGCCCGGTGCTCTCGAGCCGCAAGCCGGCCCCTGCCAAGTGCGGCTTCGTGGCGCTAGACACGAGAATCTCGCCCGAGGCCGCGGCCCCGGCGACGCGGGCTGCGTGGTGGACAGCGATGCCCCGAACATCGTCGCCGGCGCGCTCGACCTCACCCGTATGCAAGCCTGCCCGTACATGCAGGCCCAGCGCCAGCGCCGTCCCGCCGACGTCGATCGCCGCCAGCACGCCATGCGCTGGGCTGTTGAACGTGGCTACGTAGCCGTCACCGATCGTCCCCACCTCGACGCCGCGGTGGCGGTCGATCATCCTCCGAGCCGCGGCGTTGTGTTCGCCGAGCAGATCCCGCCAAGCCCGATCGCCGAGCCGTTGCGCAAGCTCGGTCGACCCGACGATGTCAATGAAGAGGATCGTCGCGAGATATCGATCGACGGCGTGCCCGACGGCGAGGCCGAAGTGCCGTCGCCCCACCGTGTCGATCGATATGAACGGCTCGTTGCCGACCACCCAGGCGTCGTGGCCGGGCGGGACCTCAAAGGCGTCGTCGGGGCCAAGCATCATCGTCGATCCGTCGCCCATCTCGATCTGGAGTCGGCCCGAGATCACGACACCGACATGGTGGACCTCGCAGAGCGCGGCGCCGACCCGCGGCCCGATGTCGACGCTCCACCGCCAACCAGGCTCATAGGCGATCTTGCCGATCGCGGAATCCGCGATCTCCACGATCTGGAGCACGCCGCGACCGATGTCACGGACCTCGTCGGGCTGCGAGAAGTTGCGGCGCTGTAGCTTTGGCATCAGGACCTGCCTACGCCACGATCTCGCTCGATCGGAGCGCGCCCGATTGCTTCAACCGCGCTGAGGACGGCGTCCACGCCAGGGTTCACGCTGTCCGGGAACACGCCGCTCCATGCCACGATCCCCGAGGCATCCAGGACGAACAGGGCCCGCTCGCTTCGGCCTGACGCTGGGGAGTACACGCCGAAGGCGCGCGCGACGTGGCCCATTGGCGCATCGTCGGACAGCAGCGGAAACGTGATGGACTTCTCGGCCGCGAAGGCCCCATGGGACCACGGGCTATCGACGGCGATCCCGACGACACGCGCCCCCAGGCGCTCGAACTCCGTTTGCAGCGTCGTCAATTGAACGAGTTGGTCGCTGGCCACCGGGTGCCAGTCGGCGACGTAGAACACGAGCACGGCGGAACGTCCAAGGAGGTCCGAGAGGCCCATCCTCGAGTGCGGCCCGTCATGCAGCATGAACTGAGGGGCGCGGGACCCGGCTGCCAGCGGCACCTGGGGTTCAGGGATCCCCGGGACGGCGTCGCGTCCGTCGCCCTCGACGCTCACGGCGCCTGGACCCCCCGTGTCGATACGGTATGTGTGACTCGCGCCATGTCCCGATCCTTTGCACTGCCGGGCCGACCACCATCCGCGGTGATTCCGAGCCCAACGCGGTCAATGGTGGGTCGAGGGGTGATGCGGAGAGCCTCCCCGAATGGCTAGTCCGCCGCGAGGGACGTGGCTAGTTGATGAAGCTCGGCGTTCCGGCGGCTAGGTGCCGTCTGACAGGAGCCCAAGGGCTGCCGCCCGCGCGACCGCCTCCGCCCGGCTGGTGACGTCGAGCCTGCTGAATAGGGAGGTGACGTGGTACTTCACGGTGTGCTCGGTCACGAATAGTGCCTCCCCGATCTCGCGATTCGATCGGCCTCGGGCGATCAGATGGAGGACTTCGCGCTCCCGCGCGCTCAGCGGATCCTCAGGCTCGTCCTGGTCTCGGGCGACCGGCATGCCGACCGTCGTCGCCTGCTCGAGCGCGTAAACGACGGCGTCGTCAAGCGGGAGAGCTCGGCCCGCCGCCGATGCGGCATCCCCGGTCTCCGCATCCAGAGCTTCCCGAGCCGCGCCGAGCCACCGTTCGTGTCGGTCACGAATCGGCGGAAACGCCCAGATGCCAGCGTTCTCTTCGAGTGCGCTCGCCGCTCCGGCAAGCCGCAGGGCGCGAACTGGGTCTCCCTCGAGCGTCGCCAGTCCGGCGAGCCCCGGGAGCGCCATTCGGATGCACAGCCGGTCGTGGTGCCCCCACGCGAGTTCGATCGCCTCCCGGTACAGCCCACCTGCCCTCGGCACGTCACCTCGTTCGTGGGCGAGGCTGGCCAGGACGAACAAGGCGTACGGAGGCCACGTCGTGCTGCCCGCCTCCCGGCCAACGCGGAGCGCTTCTTCCCCAAACCGTTCTCCGGCATCCAACTCCCCGGACAACCACGAAAGCTGGGCGAGGTGAAATGCGAACAGCGACACGTCCTCCGACGTGCCCTTCGACCGGGCGATGGATAGTCCCTCGTCGTAGGCGGCCCGAGCTGCGCGCACGTCTCCCTGCCAGAGCGCCGTGTCGCCGACTCCATGCAGCGAGGCGACGAGACCGGGCGTATGGCCGAGGCCCCGCCAGCTCTCCAGCGCGCGATCGTGGAAGGCCGCCGCGGCCGCGTACTCCCCGTGGTCCGTGGCGCGGAAACCGGCCGCGTTCAGGGCCTTGGCGCGAACCGCTGTGGCGTGCTCGTCGACGCCATCTGCCGGGATGTCCGAGGTCGAACCGAGGAGCGTGTCGAACACCTCGCGCGCATCGGGCGGGTAGCCGTGGAGGAACCAGTACCAGCCGAGGGCAGCCGCGATCCGCATCGCGCAGTCGACGGCTTCGGCGCCCCGGGTGGAGGTCGCCCATCGAAGCGCCTGCCCCACGTTGTCCGCGTCTCGCTCCAGGCGATGAACAGCAGTCGCGTGCGTGGCTCCCTGCAGATCCGCCGCCGCGGATTCCGCAAGCGACGCGAAGTAGCGCGCGTGGCGTAGGCGCACCTCGTCCGCGCTGCCGCTGGCCTCGAGGAGGTCGAGGGCGACCTCGCGCGCGGTCTCGAGCATCCGAAAGCGAACCTCGCCCTCTGCGTTCTCGCTGCCTTCGACGATCACCAGAGACGCGTCCGCGAGCGATGCGAGCGAACCAACCGGATCGGCCACATCGTCGCCGGCGACCGACTCCGCCGCGACCACGGTCCAACCTCCGGCAAAGACCGCGAGCCGTGCGAAGACTTCACGCTCGCCGAAATCAAGGAGGTCCAGGCTCCACTCCAGGGTCGCGCGAACGGACTGCTGTCGAGCGGGCGCGTCGTGCATGTGCGAACTGGGCAGGGGCAGTCGGCGCGCGAGCCGGTCTAGGGTCACCGCCACGCCAAGCTGCGCGGCGCGCGCCGCGACGAGCTCGATGGCGAGTGGCAGCCCATCGAGCCGGACACACAACTCGGCGGTGGCAGCCGCCGTGCCAGGAGTCAGGCGGAACTCGGGGTCGGCGACGCGAGCGCGATCGAGAAACAGCGCGACGGCAGGCACCGTTGCCAGCTCGTCGAGCGGCAGGAGGTGCCGGGTGTCCGGCAGCGCGAGCGGTTGGACCGGGAGCGTTCGCTCCCACCGCAAGCGGAGCGCTTCGCGGCTCGTAGCAAGAATCGTCAGGGTCGGTGCCGTCGCGAGCAGTTCGCCAAGCGCTGCCGCGGCCCCAAGGACCTGCTCGAGGTTGTCAAGAACGAGCAGAACGCGTCGGCCATCGATGAAATCCGCCACCACGCTCCGTGAATCATCCGAGCCCTCGCTCGATGCCTTCAACGCGCGCGCAATCGTGGGAAGAACGAGTGAAGCGTTCCGGGTAGCAGAGAGGTCGACGAACGCGATGGCGCCAAAACCCTCGCCAGATTGCCTGAGCTCTCTGGCGCAGGCCGTCGCAAGGCGCGTCTTCCCGACACCGCCGGGCCCAACCAGCGTCAGGAGCCGCACCTCCGGCAGGAGCAGCTGTTCCCGGATGGTTCTCAACTCGTCAACGCGACCGAGCAATGGCGTCGGCTCCGTCCGCAGCAAGAGATCGACCTGTTCGCGATCGGGCGTCGCCGCTCCGGAACGCTGACTTCTTCCACGGCCGGCAACCGACGCGATCAGCGCAAAGCGGTCGGCATCGGAAAGGCTCAGCGCGTCAGCGAGGGCGCGCACTGTTTGGGGATAGGGATGCTTGCGCTCCCCCCGTTCGAGCGCGCTGATCGCCTGCCCAGTCAGCCCGGCGCGCTCGGCCAGCTCTTCCTGGCTCAGCGCTGCAGCTTCACGGTGGCGTCGGAGTCGTCCCCCGAAGGTGTGGCTGCCCTCGCGAGCGCCCATGGGCCTCGGTCCTCTTACCCACCGCTGACGCGCTGGCGCCCCGAAGTGTGTGGGAAGTGTGGGAGTCGCGTCGATTGGCGGCAAGCCTCCACTCGATGAGGGTTCCCCAATCGCACAAACAGCCGTAGCCGTTGCCCGAGCGGGTGCCCCGTCCACAACCTCCACAACCAGGCCGGGCGACCACCCGGCAACCGCCGAAAGGACACCTGACATGGCCGCATCCACGCCCGATCCGCGACGCTGGTGGGCGCTGGCGATCATCGCGGTCGCCCAGTTCGTCGTGATCATGGACACATCGATCATCGGGGTCGCCCTGCCCGAGATCCAGCAGGCCCTCGACTTTTCCCAGCCCGATCTTTCCTGGGTCTTCAACGCCTACGTCATCGCTTTCGCCGGTCTCCTGCTGCTCGGCGGCCGTCTCGCGGACCTGTATGGCGCTCGGCGCGTGTTCATGGCGGGCTTCGCCATCCTTGGCGGCGCCTCACTCATCACCGGTCTGGCACCGTCTGACTCGGTGCTCCTCGCGGGTCGCGCCCTCCAGGGGGTCGGGTCCGCGCTCATCGCGCCGGCAGCGCTCACCATGCTCATGACCCTGTTCTCGCACGACCCCCGGGAACTGACCAAGGCGCTCGCGCTCTTTGGCGCGGCAGCGCCTGCCGGCGGGACCGCCGGGGTCTTCCTGGGCGGCGTCCTGACCTCCAGCCTCGATTGGCGCTGGGTGTTTCTCGTCAACGTGCCCGTCGCGATCGTCGTGCTCGTGGCCAGCCGCGGCATCCTCCCGGCCGGGTTCCGGCGTCCAGGCAGGCTCGACATTCCTGGGGCACTGGCCGTCACGGCTGCCCTGTCACTCGCCGTTCTCGGCATCGTCCGGGGCCCCATCGTCGGCTGGGCAGCGATCGAGACCATCGCCGCCCTTGCCGCCGCCGCCGCATTCCTCGCGATCTTCGTCCGACTCCAGTCGCGTGGCCGCGAGCCCCTGATGCGGCTCGGTATCTGGCGAGCGCCCAACCTTGCCGCGGCCAACATCAGCATGGCCCTGCTCGGCGCGGCGTGGATCCCGACCTGGTTCTTCCTGAACCTCTACCTCCAGCAGGTCCTCGGCTTCGGCGCCTTCGAAGCCGGCCTGGCGCTCGTCCCGATGACGCTCACGATCATGGTCTTGATGGTGGCCGTCACCGGCCGCGTCGTGGCCCGCTTCGGCTTCAAGCGGCCGGTGATTGCGGGCCTGGTGATCCTGGCCGCCGGCATCACCTGGTTGTCGCTCGCCTCCGCCGACGGCTCGTATCTCTCGACCATCCTTCCGGCGACGCTCGTCGCGGCGACCGGGATGTCCCTCGCGTACATCCCCGCGATGCTGGCCGCACTCGCCGGTGCTCGGCCCGAGGAAGGCGGCCTCGCCGCAGGCATCGTCAACACGACATACCAGGCCGGGAGTGCGCTCGGGCTCGCAATCGTCACGGCTGTGGCCACGGCCACCGGCTTCGGCGGGGCTCCCGCTGCGGGCTTTGGCGCAGCGTTCATCGGCGCCGCGGCGGTCGCCCTCGTCGGGGCTGCCGTGGCTGCCCATGCCCTTCGTGGACCGGCCCGTGAGCCGGCCTTCGAAGCGGCGCCGTCGGGCCAGCCCCAGTTCGCCGACTGAAGTTCACCCACGCGGGCCGGATCCCCGACCAAGCGATCCATCGGGCAACGGAGAGGAGCGCAAATGAGGGAACGATGCGGGTCAACGAAAGACCGGCTTGGCGCCGGTCGCCCGAGGTCCGCAAGCCGTGAGCAGCGGGTCGCAATCACCGTGTAGATCCCGGTGCTCATGCCACCTCGCACGAACCCACCGTCAACCAAAGCACGCACACAGAAGGGACCACCACCATGTTCAAGGCCACAGTCACCCGGCTCTTCGTCGGCAGCCTCATCGCACTCGCGGCTGGCGCCATCGTCTCGATCCTCGCCATCGCGCTCGCGAACGCGAACAACGTCTTCGTCGTAGAAGGCAACCAGATCGCGGCAATCCAGGGCGGCGAACTGGCGTGGGCGCTCGTGGGCGTCGCGCTCCTCGGCGTCCTCACCGCGGCCGGCGGTGTCGTTGCCGGCTTCATCGCCTGGATCGGCGCCGTGCTGAACACCTGGCAGCTCGAGAGCAAGGCATGGTTCGTCGCGCTCGTGCTGACCGGGATCTTCAACTTCGGCTTCATCGCGATGGTGCTCTACGTCATCGCCGGGCCGGACGCCAAGGCGGCTCGAACCGCGCAGCCGGCGGCGCTTCCCGTCGGAGCCTGACATGACGCTCGCACCCGCCAGTCGGGTGCGAGCGACCCCCACTCGCCTCGCGACTACGTCCAGGGACAGCCTCGAAACCCGACGGGCGCAGTGGGCCCATCGCCTTCCCACTGGTTTCGGTCGGCGTCCGTCCGATCAACCGGATCAAACAGAAGGGGACCGACACAATGACCTCGCTTCGCAAGACCGCATTCGTTGCGGGCATGCTCTATCTCATCACCTACTTGGCTATCCCGACCGTCGTGCTCTACGGGCCGGCGCTCGATGACTCGAACTTCATTGCCAGCATGGGCAACAGCACAGGCGTCCTTTGGGCGGCCGTCCTCGAGCTGATCGTCGCGTTCGCTATCGTCGCGACCGGCGTCGCCCTCTTCCCCGTCCTGAAGCGGCAGAACGAAAGTGTCGCTCTCGGCTTCGTCACCGCCCGCCTCTTTGAGACCGGCATCATCGTCATCGGGATCATCAGCGTCCTGTCTATCGTGACACTGGGCCAGAACGCGGCGGTTGCCGGTGCAGACCGCGTGTCGCTCGTCAACACAGGCCGGTCACTCGTCGCGATTCATGACTGGACGTTCCTGATCGGGCAGACCCTCCTGCCCGGCATCAACGCCCTGCTCCTCGGATCGCTGATGTATCGTTCCGGGCTCGTGCCGCGCGTCATCCCGCTGTTGGGCCTCATCGGCGGCCCGCTCATGATCTCGTCCGCGCTGGGACAGGTCGTCGGCATCAACAGTGAGTACTCCGCCTGGTCGGCGATCGCGCTCGTGCCGATCTTCCTGTGGGAGCTGACACTCGGCCTGTGGCTCGTATTCAAGGGCTTCAAGACATCGGCACCGATCATGGTCGATGCAGCCGCCGCTGAATTGGGTCGGCTGGAACGCTCTGCCAGAGGCGTCGGCTCCGACGCCCTCATCCCAAGCCAAGCCGGGGCGGCGTGACGGGGAACCAGCTCAGCGGGTCCGCTCTGATCAGACGACCCATCACCTCAAGGGCTCGCGGCCTCCGACTCGACCCGTGGTCTGGACCTAGCCATCACAGACGGCAAGCCTTGATGGCATCCGGTGGGTCGCGACCGACGATCCATAGAGCCCCACGTCGGCATTGGCGAGGTGGGGCTCTGACTCGCCGCTGAGGGGAGGGGTCGACTTGGCCGCGTCCCTACGCGGGCGACGCAGCTGACGCTGGAGACGCCGAGCAGCAGCGCATCACGCATTGGGTCAACGCCGGACCACGGAAAACCCAGAAGCGAGCAGCGCCATGGCGACCCGTCACCGCCGCACGCCGTGGCCCGATGACCGCGGCCTCAAACATCCGCGTCGCGACGAAGCCGAGGGCGAGGACCTCGTGCTCGCGGTTCACGATCGAGAACACGGCGACTGCGGTACCGATGCACGCGAGGGTGTTGACGAGCTCGAGCGCCGCGGCGAGGCTGACCTGGCTGTCCGCGCCAGGACCGGCGACGTAGGTCGGGTTGGTCGGGATGGGCCCATCTGGAGCGCCGCCGGGATCGCCGCGGCGAAGGTAACGAAGGACAGCACGCCGGCTACGAGGGCGGTCTTCCGGTACGGGGTCATACGAGCATCACTTCTGGCGTCGGCGCCCCTGCTCCGCCTGACGCCCTCGAGGCGTCGGTGCCACCGCGATCGAATTCCAGCGCGGTCAACGCCGAGGAGTTGAAACCCTTGAACGTCATCCACACACCAACCGAGAGTTCCCAGAAGAAAATCGGCGGGAGGAGGAGGGCGGCGATTTCAGATTGGTCGCCAATGAGCCCAAAGATCCTGGCTGTTACGGAGACCAGCAGTAAGGGCGCCCCAATGAGCCCAAGCGCCGGAATGATGCGTGGCACGAGTCGCGAGCGGTACAGCACGTAGCCGAAGCACAGCGCGTTGAGCGCCGGTGCAAGGCCCGGCCCGAGTCGGGCTGTGTGGTCACGCACCGCAACCAACATCTGCCCGACCGCGATCATCGAGCCGTCGTCGGTGTCGGCACTGGCGCCCGTCGGGCGAAGGCTGACGACCGCGAGCAGGGCGATGACCCCAATCACCATCACGGCGGCTTCGTACATACGCGTTGTAACGAAACCGAGCGACAACGCCTCGCTCTGCCTTCGGATGACCGGATACACCGCCACGGCCGTTCCGATGCCGGCGAGCGCGGTGAGCAACTCGAGTAGTGCGCCGCCGATGATCCGCGTGTCGGCACCGCCGCTGCCGACGATGTAGCGGGGGTCCGTCAATACCGGCTCGTACAGGAAATACGCCGGAATGGAGAAGACAAACGTCAGGAGATAGAAGACTCCCGCGGCGAATGCCAGGCGTCGGGGTGAGATCACGACGAGGTCCCTTCGTAGGCCAGGGCGGCAGCGGGCCGACTGCCTCAGTCGGCCCGCTTATCGCTGTTCCGTTTGCCCGATACCTCTGCGGGGTTGCTGACTAGCGGCTGCCGAGCGTGCCCAGGATCACGCCCGCAAACACGGGCAGGACGAGGCCATCCGCTGCCGCGGCCTCGATCGCCTCGACCGATGTCAGGCCGTGGCCGTTGACGGTGGTAGCGAGACCGGAAGCGTTGGACACGCACGCAGCGTTGATGCACACGACCAACATGCCCGCGTAGACGGGCATGTAGTCGCCGCCGCTCTGACGCGGGATTGAAGGGACGACGTGATCGTGCATGAACGGACTGTCCAAGCTCTGTGGCGTGTCGTTCTGGGGCCCGATGACGTAGAAGCTAGGCATCTTCTCGGTAGGAACGGAGCCGTTGAACGGCTTGCTGCCACCGTAGAACGTCATCCTGTACTCGACGCCATCGACCCAGACGTCCTCCCAGCAACCTCTGTTGCCGGCGGACGGGTTCGTTCCTTCCATCAGGTCGGTAACGCAGTTCGTCAGGCCGGCCGCGGCCACTGCCGGGGCGGAGACGGGCTGGACAAGGGCCAGCGCAGCAATGGCGATCGCTACGCCGAGGACGCGGGTCGTCCGTTGGATGCGGGTCAGGGTCATCGTGCTCAGCTCGTTTCTGTGCTTGTCCGTACCTAACGTGGATTCGTTGGCCGTGACGATGGGGGCGCCCGTGCGTCGTGTCATTGGGGCGGACCCCAATCCGCATCTACCCAATCGACCCTTCGCCAGCAGCCGAAGACATGTTGCGCGGGAAGACGAGGCGTGTCGTCATTCCTTTCAATTTCGTTACAGCAGGCGCAGACTTACCGGAGCGAGGCTACAGGCAAGTCGCGGTCTGAACCTCACTAGGGTGCTGTTCGCCCGGAGGAGAGAGACCGTGTCCAGAACTTCAAATACTCGGCAGATGGGGAACTCGGCGATCGCCGACCGTCCTGAAGCCAGTCCGCCGGTAGAGCATCCATCTCCAGAAGCTCGCATCGCCGCAGCGGCTCGCGGTCGGGCCGCCGCGACTCGCATGGCAGAAGCCAACGCCCGCCATATCGCCTCACGGACGCGCGCGGTCGCCGATGCGGCCAGAGTCGAGAACGCTCAGCGAGCCGTGGACCTGCGCGCAAATGTTGCCGCCGAACGCGACTTGTCTGCGGACGGGCGGGAGGCAGCCGCAGACCTGAGGGATGAAGCCGCCATGCAACGGGAGTCGGAAGCGGACCGGCGGGACGATCATGCAAACGAGCGAGACCGCATCGCGGACCGTCGCGACGCTACATCCGACGCACGGGACATCGTCGCAGGCGCGAGGGAGAAGACTGCGGGGGAACGCCACCTTGTCTCCGACCGCCTCGTTTCTCCGTCGCCCGAGCAGGTGTTGGCAGGCCCTGGTGACGCCGCAGCAGCACACGCGCGCCTAAGCCCGCGCGAACATGAAGTCCTCGTGCTGATAGCCGAAGGCCGGTCGAACCCTGCTATCGCGCGCCTGCTGTTCGTCGAGACGAAGACAATCGAAGCGCACGTCGGCAGCATCTTCTCCAAGCTTGACCTCGCGTCGGCGCCGGATGATCACCGGCGTGTGCTGGCCGTGCTCGCGCACGTATCGAGCGCGCGGACCACATAGGAGCGGGAACCTGGTCGGGCGCTTTGATCCGACCGGGCACAGCCGACGACGAGCCGGGCCTCAATGACGAAATGGGCACCTGGCCAAGCTCTTCTGGGGTCAGCCCCAATGATTGTTTACCTCAACGGGCCCAAGGTGAGCCACGACATTTCGCGTCACTTTGAGGTTCACATGGCCAACGCCGCCCACCCGCCCGCTCCGGGGAAGCCCCCGTCCATGCAGGCAATGATTCAAGACAGCTACGGCTCGCCAGCAGTTGTGCGCGCGAGGAACGTCGCGAGGCCGGTCATCGGGGACCAGGAGGTTCTGATCGAGGTTCGGGCTGCCGGAGTGAACCCAGCCGACTGGGCGATCATGGGCGGTCTTCCGTACATCGCACGCCCCGTCTACGGCCTGCGCAAGCCCAAGCAGGGCGTCCGCGGCACAGACGTTGCGGGGGTTGTGGCGACGGTGGGCGCCGGCGTCACGCTGTTCAAGGCCGGCGACGAGGTCTTCGGATCGTCCGACGGTTCATATGCCGAGTACTCAAAGGCCCCGCAGAACGCCCTCGCATTGAAGCCGGCTAACTTGAGCTTCGAGCAAGCTGCGGCCGTGCCGATGGCCGGAACTGTGGCGCTTCAGGCAATTCGCGATCGCGGCAAGGTGAGAGCTGGACACACCGTGCTCGTGAACGGCGCCGCGGGAGGCATCGGCACCTTTGCAGTGCAGATCGCCAAGGCGCTTGGCGCCCACGTCACGGCTGTCGCAAGCACGCGCAACCTCGATCTCCTTCGGTCCCTCGGGGCCGATGCCGTAATCGACTACACAAAGGAGGACTTCACGCGGAGCGGTCGGCGCTACCAGCTCATCCTCGACAACGTCTCGAACCACTCCCTAACGGCCCTTCGGCGGGCGCTGACGCCAACGGGAATGCTCATTCCGAATGGCGGCAACTTCGGCAATCGCTGGCTGGCGAGCGGTGGTCGCATCGCGCGCGGGGTTGCGTTGTTCAAGTTCGGGGACCAGTCCCTCGGGAACTTTCTCGTGTCGATGAACCGCGAGGACCTCATCGCGCTAAAGGCCTTGATCGAAGCCGGCAAGGTCACCCCGATCATGGATCGGATCTACGCGCTCAGCGACGCCAGCAAGGCGCTCGCCCACGTCGGCGGAGGACACCTCAGCGGGAAGGTCGCGATCTCGATGACCCTGGCCACCGCGGGCCCTGAAGAGATGCCGGCCACCTGGCGTGCCGCGCATCCCCGCGCGACACCCGTTGCGGCCACCTTGTCGTAGGCAGGACCGCATCCCACAACCCAATCGCATCCGATAGAAAGGGACGACACAACATGTTCAAATCAACCGTGACAAGACTCTTCCTCGGGGGCCTAATCGCCGCCGCCGCGGGCGTTGTGGTGATCATTGCCGCCGTATCGGTCGCGTTCGCAAACAACGTGTTCGTGATGGAAGGCACCAGGGTCGTGGACATCCAGGAAACCGGCCTCGCGTTCGGCCTGCTCGGCATTACGCTCATCGGGGCGCTCGCTGTCATCGGCGGGGCGATCACTGGGCTCGTGTCGTGGATCGGTGCCCTGCTCAACACGTGGCAGGTCGAGAGCAAGGCCTGGTTCGTCGGGCTGCTGCTCCTCGGGATCTTCAACTTCGGGTTCTTCGCGATGATCGCCTACCTCATCGCTGGGCCTGACGGCAAGCGAGTTGCGGCCGCCCGAGTCGATCCGGCACCCGTCCCTGCCTGATTAACCCACCTGTTGATCGCCGTAACGGTCAGGCCGCCGTCCTCCTGTTCGAGGACAGCGGCCTGACCAATTCTGCGGGCGGACGCGTCAATTTCTGATAAGGAGCCGAACATGGCCCTCAGCGCTTCAATGACCGGCAAGACCGTCCTGATCACCGGTGGCACCGGCGGGATCGGGAGGGCGGCGGCAATCGGGCTGGCGTCGATGGGCGCCCGCGTGGGAATCACCGGACGGGACCGCGCGCGTGCCGACCAAGCCGCCGCGGAGATCGCTCGCAAATCGGGCAACGCTGCGATCGACGTGTTCGCCGGCGACATGTCCTCGCAGTCCGAGGTCCGGCGGATTGCAGCGGAGGTGCTCGATGCGTACCCGCGCCTCGATGTCCTCATGAACAACGTCGGCGGATTCTGGGCCCATCGCCACGTCACGGCCGACGGTCTCGAGCACACGTTCGCGCTGAACCACCTCGCGCCGTTCCTACTGACGAGCCTCCTGCTGGATCGGCTCATCGCGAGCGCTCCCGCCCGGATCGTCACCGTCTCGTCCGGAGCCCAGTCGCTTGGGTCGATCGACTTCGACGACCTGATGGGGGAGCGGACGTACTCGGGGCAGCGCGCGTACAACCAGTCGAAGCTGGCCAACGTGATGTTCACGTACGAGCTCGCCGCCCGCCTCGTGGGCACGGGCGTGACCGCCACCGTGCTGCATCCGGGCATGACCAGCACCGGCTTCGGCTCGGAGGACACCGCGCGAGGCTGGGGCCCGCTCATCGCCGTCATGCGTCGGTTCATGCAGAGCCCCGAGCGGGGTGCCGATACGTCGATCTACCTCGCCAGCTCCGCCGAGGCCGAGGGGGTCTCCGGCAAGTACTTCACCGGCCGCAGTGCGAAGGAGTCCCACACGTCGTCGTACGACGCGTCGACGATCGCCCGGCTGTGGCGGGTCAGCGCCGACCTTGTCGCGCTGCCCGTGAGGCACGCGATGCCGGCGTGAGCTCGGAGCTCGGCGCGGCGCTGTTGCTCATCGCGGTGCCGATCTGCTTCAACCTCGCGTTCTTCGAGCTCGGGCGCGCGTTCGACTACCCGAACATCCTCCGCCGTGAGCCGGACGAGATCCTCCGCCGATTCGCGGCGGGCGGCGCCGGCCTGATCCTTCGCTGGGAGGCGCTGCTGCTGAGCGCGCTGGCGATGCTGCCGCTGGTAGCGCTCCTCGCCGCCGCGCTCGGTGCCTCGGCGGCCCTGACCGTCGCCGCCGTCGTCGTCGGGTCCGCCGCGGCACTGGTGCAGGCGCTGGGCCTCGTCCGCTGGCCGTTCGCGGTCCCGGAGCTGGCTCGGAGGTACCTCGCCGCCGAGGGGCCTGACGGCGCGGCCACGCGTCGATCGATCGAGCTCACGTTCGCGACCCTGCACCGCCTCCTCGGCGTCGGGATCGGCGAGCATCTGGGCTACCTGCTGACGGGACTTTGGACGCTTCTGGTCGGGGTGTCGGTGCTGACGACGGCGATCCTGCCCGGCTGGCTCGGGCTGGTCGGCATCCCGATCGGCGTTGCGCTGCTCGTCGGGATGCTCGAGTTCGTCGGCCCCAACGAGGACCGCGGCTGGCCGCTCGCCGGAGCGATCGTGCCGATCGCCTACATCTCTTGGTCGTTATGGCTCGTTGCCCTGGGGATTGCCCTGCTCCTGGGCTGACAATCAGTCAAAGTCGTGGGTTCGGACCTGCTGGCGCGAGCCATACAGCTCGGAAGCAGTGACCGTACTACGACCTGGGTGGTGCGGGTCCCGGTCCTATCGGTGCCGATCGAGGCGCTGATCCACGTTCCTGCCCATGCGACGGCATGAGTCGAGCGGTGTAGGCAAGCCCCATAACGCAAGAACTCACAGTAATGTGGTGTACTTGAGTTCAGAACCTCGGGCGGCTAGCTCAGCTGGTTAGAGCACTTGCTTGACATGCCTCCCGCCCCTGAGCGCTGTAGGTAGTCCCGCTTCAAATGTGGCGGCCGCGTGCGACAGCCCGCGAATTATCGTGGTCTAACTGAGCGTGCCAAGGCGTGGATCGCAACGCGACGACCTCACTAAAGGCGCCCGCAGGACGATCATCGCCGGCGCGCGCATGGGCAGGACGAAGAGAGGCCCCGGGACGAGTCTCCGGGGCCTCTCGCGATGCTCGGGTGACGAGGTCACCCCTGGCTATTCCTTGTCCTTGTGGCCTTTTCCCTTGCTACCTGCGTCCGCGGGCTTTCCCTTCTTCTCAGGCTTCGCCTGTTCATTGGCGGACGCAGCCGGCTCGTCGCGTCCCGCCGACGCCGTCGGCCTCACGTGGCGCTTCTTGGCAGCATCCGTTGCCAGCCCCGCGGGTGACGAGCTCGCGGCTGCGGCGGGCAGGCTCGCCTCGAGGTTGGCGATGAACAGGTCGAGCACCGTCCGAACCTCGAGCTGAACCGCACAGTCGACGATCCAATCGTTCGGCTCCGGCTCCGTGCCACAGCCGTCAACCCGCTCGCGAAGGTGCTGGAGCTCCTTGATCGCCTGCTCGATCTTGCCCTTCTCGATCCGCTTCTCGATGTTCCTGAGGTGCGAGAGCATCGCCTGCTGGAGCCCATGGCCCGTGCTCTTGAAGGCCTCGGCCGGCACGTTCTCGATGAACGCCCCGAGCACGTCCGGATCCTGGCCGTCCAGGATCCCGTCGTCGTCACTGTCGGCATCGGTCGGATCGCTTCCGAGGCCGACCTCGATCCCGTCTGATAGGCCGTCGCCGTCCGTATCCGGATTGTTCGGGTCGGTCTCGCCTGGGTCGACCTGGCCGTTGTGGTTCGCGTCCTCGAAGCCGTCGAGGAGCCCATCGTCGTCGCTGTCGGGATCCAGCGGATCCGTCGGGTTCGCCCCGTTGACCTCAATGCCGTCG
>Ga0299913_10001101_pt1 | contig 19202 bp, 16 predicted proteins | sample RVTome_9_FD_201360 | JGI IMG/M metagenome (GOLD analysis project Ga0299913, IMG submission 201360) | Soil microbial communities from uranium-contaminated site in the Upper Colorado River Basin, Wyoming, United States - RVT155D38 (version 2) ... | reverse complement strand
GAGTTCATGCGGCTGGTGGCCGGCGTACCGCAGGGGCCGGAGTGGCCGTTCAGCATCTGGTACTTCACCACCGAGGGCCGCGCCGAGCTTGAGCGCCGCGCCGGCGGTCCGGTGGTGCAGAACCTCGACCACAGCTACGCGGTGTCCGCGGCCGACCGCGGCTACCTGTCCGCGCTCGGCGTCACGGGCGGCCAGCTCGACGGCTACCTCGCCGCGATGGACGGGAACCGGTTCGCGGCCCCCGAGGCGTCGCGCGGCTACGTCGAGGAGTACGCCGACTACACCGGGAAGGTCAAGCACCCGGTGCTGACGCTGGACACGGTCGTCGACGCCCTGGTGCCGCCGGCGCACATCAGCGCGTACAACGCGACGGTGGCCGCAGCCGGCAGGTCCGACCGGGTCGCCAACGCGTGGACCAGCGGCGTCGGGCACTGCAACTTCACGCCGCAGCAGCTGGTCACCGCGGTGCGGGCGCTGGAGGGCTGGGTGCACACGGGGCAGCGGCCGGGGCCGTTGCCGGCCGCGGAGGGCTTCGTCGACTTCACCCCGCCCCCCTGGCCGCAGCCGTAGATGCGGCACCTGGAGAACGCAGCGGCGTTCACGCCGCCGGGTGCGAAGGGCGTCCACTGGGTCGAGCACCTGCGGGTGCCGGCGCTGAGCGTGGGCACCTACAGCGTGCCGGCCGGCGGCGTGGACACCCAGCGGCCGCACACCGAGGACGAGATCTACCTGGTGGTCTCCGGGCGCGCGGTGCTGGAGGCCGGCGGCGAGCGGGTCGAGGCGAGTGCCGGCAGCACGCTGTACGTGCCGGCGAACGAGGAGCACCGCTTCGTCGACGTCACCGAGGACCTCACCGTGCTGGTGATCTTCGCGCCCGCGGAGTACTCCCAGGCAACAGCGCAGGAATAAAGTTGCCCAGGCTCAGCGCTTGCTTGTAGCGTACAAATAGTTGTTGTGCGCAAGTAAGTAGGTGGCTGCGTCGTGAAGCATGACCTCAAGCTGGCCGAGGACCTGGCTGGGCAGGTGTTCCGCCTGATCAGAACCGTGGAGCGGACCAAGGCGCAGGCCGCCGCGCTGCGCGGCGACAACGTCGAGCGGGCCTGCTTCGGGCTGCTCGTGGAGCTGGCCGACAACGGCCCGAAGCGCACCACAGCGCTGGCCGAGGCGGTGCTGGCGGATCCGTCGACTGTCAGCCGCCAGGTCGGCCAGCTGGTGCAGCTCGGCTACGTCGAGCGCCAGCCCGACCCGGAGGACGGCCGCGCCAGCCGGCTCGCCGCGACCGAGCGCGGCCTCGCACACCTGAGGGAGGGCCGCAGCCGCCGCAACCAGATGCTCGCCGCGGTGCTGAGCGACTGGTCCGCGGAGGATCGCCAACAGCTGGTCCGCCTGCTGAGCCGCTTCGTGGACGACTTCGAGGACTACCGGCCCCAGCTGCTCGCTGGCGAGCGCGAGCAGGAGCGGGCCCGACAGGAGAGCACCGTATGACGACCGTTGCCGAACCAGCACCGTCCGGGGAGATGACGCACCGCGAGGTGCTGGTGATCATGAGCGGGCTGATGATGGCCCTGCTACTCGCCGCGCTCGACCAGACGATCATCGCGTCCTCGATGCGGGTCGTGGCCGACGATCTCAACGGCCTCAGCATGCAGGCATGGGCCACCACCGCGTACCTGATCACCGCGACTGTCACGACGCCGCTCTACGGCAAGCTCTCCGACCTGTACGGCCGCAAGCCGCTGATGATCGCGATGTCGGTGTTCCTGGTCGGCTCGGTGCTGTCCGGGTTCGCCACCTCGATGTACGAGCTCGCCGCGTTCCGCGCCGTGCAGGGTCTCGGCGCCGGCGGGCTGTTCTCGCTCGTGCTCGCGATCATCGGCGACATCGTCTCGCCGCGCGAGCGGGCCCGCTACCAGGGCTACTTCCTGGCCGTGTTCGGCACGTCGAGCGTGCTCGGCCCGGTGCTCGGCGGGTTCTTCGCCGGCAGCGGCGAGATCCTCGGCATCACCGGCTGGCGCTGGGTGTTCCTGATCAACGTGCCGCTCGGACTGGCCGCGATGGCCGTCGTGGTCAAGGTGCTGAACATCCCGCACACCCGCCGGGAGCACCGCATCGACTGGCCCGGTGCGCTCGCGCTCACGGTCGGGCTGGTGCCGCTGCTCGTGGTCGCCGAGCAGGGCAGGGGCTGGGGTTGGACGTCCGGCCGTTCGCTCTCGATGATCATCGTCGGGGTGCTCGGGCTGATCGCCTTCGTGCTCGCCGAGCGCCGCATCGGCGACGACGCGCTGATCCCGCTCAAGCACTTCCGCAACCCCACGTTCAGCGTCGGCAACGCCGCCGGCGTCGTGATCGGCATGGGCATGTTCGGCGGGCTCGCCGCGCTGCCGCTGTACCTGCAGATCGTCAAGGGCGCCTCGCCAACGGAGGCCGGCCTGATGCTGCTGCCGATGACGCTCGGCATCATGATCGGCTCGGTGGCCTCCGGGCAGGCGATCTCGCGCACCGGCCGGTACAAGGCGTTCCCGATCGTCGGCTGCGCGCTGATGGTGGTCGGGCTGCTGCTGTTCAGCGGCGTCGGGGTGGACACCCCGCTGTGGCTCACCGGCGTCTACATGCTGATCTTCGGCCTGGGCCTCGGCGGCAACATGCAGACGCTCACACTGGCCGTGCAGTCGTCGCTGCCGCCGCAGGACATGGGTGTGGCGACCTCGTCCGCGACGTTCTTCCGGCAGATGGGCGGCACGCTGGGCACCGCGGTGTTCCTGTCGATCCTCTTCTCCACGGTCGGCGACAAGATCGGCAACGCGTTCCGGACGCTCGCGCCGACGCCGGAGTTCCAGGCCGCGCTGCACGACCCCGCCGTGCTCGCCAACCCGGCCAACCAGCCGGTGCTCGGCCCGCTGGCGAACGGCCAGAGCCTCGGCGGCGGGTCGATCGACGACTCGTCGTTCATCGACCAGCTCGACCCGCGGCTGGCCAAGCCGTTCCTGGTCGGGTTCTCGGACTCGATGAGCACGGTGTTCCTGGTGGCGGCCGGCATCGTGGTGATCGGCTTCGCGCTCGTGATCTTCCTGCGGGAGATCCCGCTGTCCAACCAGTCCGGGCTGGTGGCCAGGCAGCAGCAGGCGGCAGCGGCCGCCGCAGCCGGCGAGTAGCGCTCCAACGCCCTCGGCCGGCCACCTGGGCGTCCCACGCTTCGTGATACGAGCCGTGGGACGCCCACGTGCCGGGTCGCGGGCGGTGGGTGCGGGCGGTGGGTGCGGGCGGTGGGTGCGCGATACTCCCACGATGCGAAAGGGCCTGCTCGCCGGCGCTGCGGCGCTGGCGCTCGTCGTGACGGGCTGCGCCGGCGGTACCACGAGCGGGCGGCCCGTCGCCGCTGGCCCGGTGTCGGCGGCCGGGCCGGGCGCGGAGCCGAGCGCCGCGCCGCGCGCCGCGCCACCGGCCACCATCACGATCGCGGCCGTCGGCGACATCCTGATGGGCAACGCGCCGGACAAGCTGCCGCCGAACAACGGGCGCGGCTTCTTCGACCGGGTCGCCGAGCCGCTGCGCGCCGACCTCACCATGGGCAACCTGGAGACCCCGCTGTCGGAGCCGACCGGGCACAGCAAGTGCCCGCCGCCGGCCACCCCGGCGCCCGGCGCGCCCACCCGGGCGAGCACCGGCTGCTACGCGTTCCGGATGCCGCCGTCGTACGCGAACGTGCTGCGCGACGGCGGCTTCCACGTGTTGACGCTCGCGAACAACCACACGAACGACGCCGGCCCCACGGGGCTGCGCAACACGCGTGCGGCGCTGGCGGCGGCGGGCCTCAAGCCGAGCGGCGGCCCTGGCGAGATCACGCTGTACGAGGCGAAGGGCATCAAGGTCGCCGTGCTCGGCTTCGGCCCGTACTCCTGGATGCAGCGCGTCACGGACATCCCCGCCGCGGTGGAGCTGGTGCGGGATGCCCAGGCGCAGGCCGACGTGGTCGTGGTGAACATGCACGCCGGCGGCGAGGGCTCCGACCGGCAGCACGTGCGGCCGGGCACCGAGACGTTCCTCGGCGAGAACCGCGGCGACCCGATCAAGTTCGCCCGCGCGGTCGTCGACGCGGGCGCGGACCTCGTCGTGGGGCACAGCCCGCACGTGCTGCGCGGCATGGAGTTCTACCGGGGCCGGCTGATCGCATACAGCATGGGCAACTTCGCCGGCTATCGGGTGCTCAACGCGTCCTTCCCCATGGGCGTCGGCGGCGTGCTGCGTGCCACCCTGGCCAAGGACGGCAGCTGGGTCAGCGGGACGCTCGTGCCAACCGCCATGGTCGACGGCGGCTTCCCGGCCGTCGACCCGAAGCAACGGGCATTGACGCTGGTCCGCGACCTGTCCGCGGCCGACCTCCCGTCATCCGCGGTAGAGGTCGCCCCCGACGGCACCCTCACCCCCTGAAAACGTCGATACGGATGCGAGTCGACGTAATCAGGCGTGGTGCTGCCTGGCGCGCGCCCAGGAGGCGATGATCTCGGCCTCGGCGGCGGTGCGGCCGACCCAGGTGGCGCCCTCGACGCTCTTGCCGGGCTCCAGGTCCTTGTACACCTCGAAGAAGTGCTGGATCTCCAGCCGGTCGAACTCCGGCATGTGGTGGATGTCGCGCAGGTGCTCCTGCCGCGGGTCGGCGGCAGGCACGCACATGACCTTGTCGTCGCCGCCCTTCTCGTCGCGCATCCGGTACATGCCGATGGCGCGGCAGCGGATCAGGCAACCGGGGAACGTCGGCTCCTGCAGCAGCACCAGCGCGTCCAGCGGATCGCCGTCCTCGCCGAGGCTGTTCTCGATGAAGCCGTAGTCGGCGGGGTACTGGGTCGCGGTGAACAGCGTGCGGTCCAGCCGGATCCGGCCGGTCTCGTGGTCCATCTCGTACTTGTTGCGCTGCCCCTTGGGGATCTCGATCGTGACGTCGAACTCCACGCGGCTAGTCTGGACCATTCCGGGGGCGGCGGAGCTATCGACAGGCTAGGGGAGGCGTGGGTGGCGCGGATCGGGCGAAGCCTCCAGCTGCCCGTCAGCCGTGCGGGCAAGGCCGTGGCCGTGCTGCTGGTGGTCCTGCTGGCCGCGGGGATCGGGGTGGGGACCGCGCTCGGCGCGCCCACCGTGCTGGCCGCGCTCAGCGTCACCGCCAACCCCGTCCGCACCGCGCCGCCGCCGAGCCCCGTGCTGCCGCAGCCGGCACTCAAGGCCGTCGGCACCGAAGCCCCGGCGCCCACGCCGCAGGGGCTCGCCGCGGCGCTCGACCGGCTGGCCGCCGCACCCGCCCTCGGCGACCTCACCGGCGTGGTGCTGGACCCGGCCACGGGTGCACAGCTGTGGGGTCGCGACCCCACCCAGCGCCTGGTCCCCGGCTCGACCGCCAAGCTCGTCACGGCCGCCGCGGCGCTGCTCGCCCTCGACCCCGACGCCCAACTGGAGACGAAGGTGGTCGCTGGCGCCGAGCCGGGCACGGTCGTGCTGGTCGGCGGCGGCGACCCGACGCTGAGCGCGCTGCCGGCCGGCCGCGAGTCGGTGTACCCGGGCGCGCCGCGACTGGACGAGCTCGTCGCGCAGGTTCGCGCCGCGGCGCCGGGTCCGATCAGGACGGTGCTCGTCGACGTCGACCGCTACCCCGGCGACGCCATGGGGCCCGGCTGGCACCCGGCCGACGTGCCCGGTGGCTACGTCGCGCCGATCGTGCCGGTGATGCTGGACGGCGGCCGCGCGGTGCCCACCGCGCAGGACACGCCGCGCTCCGGCACGCCGGCGCTCACCGCGGCGACCGAGCTGGCCAGGCGCCTCGGCGCGGACCCGGCCGCCACCAAGGTGGGCAGCGCGCCGGCACCGGCCACCATGCTCGGCGCCGTCCGCTCGCGGCCGATCCGCGAGCTCGTCGCGCACGCGCTGCGCGGCTCGGACAACGTGCTGGCCGAGGTGCTGGCCCACGAGGTGGCATTGGCCACCGGCGCGCCGCCGTCGTTCGAGGGTGCGGCCGCCGCCATCCGCGACGTGCTGGGCCGCAACGGGGTGAAGACCGAGGGGCTGCGGCTGGTGGACGGCAGCGGGCTGTCCGCGCGCAACGACGTCAGCGCGCAGGGGTTGGCCGGGCTGCTGGCCACGGCGGGCGCACCCGGCGCCCCGGCGAGGCTGCGACCGCTGCTCGAAGGGCTGCCGGTCGCCGGCGGCAGCGGCACGCTCGCCGACCGCTACGACGGGGCCGCGGCGAAGCCCGGCCGCGGCTACGTGCGCGCCAAGACCGGCACCCTGAACGACGTGAACTCGCTCGCCGGGTCGGTGGTGGACGCCGACGGCCGGCTGCTGGTGTTCGCGCTGCTCTCCAACGGCTCGAACGCCGCCACGGCCAGGCCTGCGCTCGACGCCATCGCCGCCGCCCTGGCCGCCTGCGGCTGCCGCTGAGTCACCGGCCGCCTGCCGGCCCGCCGTGCCGTCTGCCCGCCTGCCCGCCTGCCCGCCTGCCCGCCAAGCGAAACGTGGGCGTCCCAACGTTCGCAAGCGGACACCTGGGCGTCCCAAGGTTCACCGGCAGCGGGGTGGCGGCGGGGTGGCAGCCGCCGGGTCGGCCGGTTGCCGCTGGCCGGTCGGCCGGCAGCGCGGCCACGTACCCTGGCCGTTATGGCAGCGGCTGAGCAGGCAATGGAAACCGGCGCTCCCGTCGTGGACTGGGCGATGGCGGCGACGGTGGCTCGCCGGCTGGTCGGCACCGGGCCGGACGTGCCGGTGCACGAGGCGGTGTCCGCCGTCCGGCAGCTGCGCACGCTCGCGGTGACCGCCGAAGGGTACGTGCGCGACCTGACCGGCCTCGGCGACGGCCTGCCGATCCACCCCGGCGAAGTGGTCGACCGGGCGGGCTGGGTGCAGGCCGCGACCGACGGGCTCGCCGTGCTCACCTCCGACGCGCTGCCCGCCGGGCTGGCGCCGTCCAGGTTCGCCTCCGGCGCCGCGGGGCTGCAGGCCGGCGTGGCGCTCGGTTACCTCGGCTCGCGCGTGCTCGGCCAGTACGACCCGTTCGGCGGCGGCGTCGACGGCCGGCCGGGTCCCGGTCGGCTGCTGCTCGTCGCTCCCAACGTGGTCGCGGTGCAGCGCGCGCTCGACGTGCCAGCGCACGACTTCCGGCTGTGGGTGTGCCTGCACGAGGCCACCCACCGGCTGCAGTTCACCGGGGTGCCGTGGCTGCGCGAGCACTTCGCCGAGCTCGTCGGCACGTTCCTGTCGACCATGGACACCACCGCGAACCGGCTGTTCGAGCGCCTGCCGGACGCGCTGCGCGCCGCCCGCAAGGGCTCCGCCGACGACGGCGGGCTCGTGGCGTACCTCCAGTCGCCGGCGCAGCGCGAGGCGCTGGACCAGCTGCTCGCGCTGGCCACCCTGCTGGAGGGCCACGCCGACCACGTGATGGACGCCGTCGGGCCGACCGTGGTGCCGTCGGTGGCGACGATCCGCACCCGGTTCAGCGCGCGCCGCCGCGGTGGCGGGGTGCTCGACCGGTTGCTGCGCGCGCTGCTCGGGGTGGACGCCAAGGTCCGCCAGTATGCCAAGGGCTCGGCCTTCACCAGGCACGTGATCGACGCCGCCGGCATGCCCGGCTTCAACGCCGTGTGGACCTCGCCGGAGACGCTGCCGACCCGCAAGGAGATCGACGACCCGGCCGGCTGGCTGCGTCGAGTCCGGCCGTGACGTCGCCGCCCAACCCGGTACGCACGGCCGTCCGCCGGTTCCTGGAGGCGGTGCCCGTCGAGTGCGGTGTGGTCTGCGTGGCCTGCTCCGGCGGCACCGACTCGCTCGCGCTCGCCGAGGCGACCGTGCACCACGCGCGGCTGCACGACCTGGCCGTGCACGGGCTCGTGGTGGACCACGGGCTGCAACCCGGCTCGGCCGCGATCGCCCGGCACGCCGCCCAGCAACTCGGCGACCTCGGCTGCGCGACGGTCGAGGTGCTGGCCGTGCGGGTGGACGCGACGACGAACGTGGAGGCGGCGGCCAGGGCGGCGCGGTACGCCGCGCTCGAAGCGGCGCGCCCGCACCCGGACGCGCTCGTGCTGCTCGGCCACACCCTCGACGACCAGGCCGAGACCGTGCTGCTCGGCCTCGGCCGCGGCTCCGGCCCGCGCTCGATCGCCGGAATGCGAGAGTTGGACCCGCCGTGGGCGCGGCCGCTGCTCTCGGTGCGGCGCGCCGACACCGCGGCGGCGTGCGCAACCCTGGGCCTCGACCCGTGGCACGACCCGCACAACGTCGACCCCCGCTTCCGCCGCGCGCGGCTGCGCGCCGAGGTCATGCCGCTGCTGGAAAATGTGCTCGGCGGCGGGGTGGCGCCGGCGCTCGCCCGCACGGCCGCCCAGCTGCGCGAGGACTGCGACGCCCTGGACGCCCTCGCCACCGACCTCCTGACGGCCGCCGGCGCGCCGACCGGCACCCCCACCGACGGCGGGCCGAGCGGCGGCGCCGCCCCCGACGCGCCGGCCGACGATGCGCGCGGCCAAGGCGTCGGCGTCCCGCGCGACCGCGGCGCCAGCGCCCTCACCGACGGCGGCCCGGGCGGCGGCGCCCCCAATGACCGTGAGGCTGGCGCCCCTAATCACCGCGAGGCTGGCGCCCCCCGCGGGCAGGGCGCCGGTGACCTGGGCGGCGGGCTGGATGCCGAGGTGCTGGCCGCGGCGCCGAGCGCGGTGCGCCGCCGCGCGATCCGCGCCTGGCTGCTGGCCGGCGGTGCCACCGATCTGACCGACGGGCACCTGCGGTCGGTCGACGCGCTTGTCGGCGCGTGGCGCGGCCAAGGCGCCGTCGCGCTCCCCGGCCAGCTGGAGGCCTACCGCGCCGCCGGCCGCCTCCTCCTCCGCCCCGGTCCCACCCCCACCCCCACCAACCGCCCGCCCCAACCCCCCGGCGTGTCCGCCGTTTCGTAAGCCCGTGTCCGCCGTTTCGTAAGCCCGTGTCCGCCGTTCGAGAAGGTCGTGTCCGTCGTTTGGGAAGCTCGGGTGGGCCGTTCGAGAAGGCTCGGGTGCGTCATGGGGCAGTGGTGGCGACCGCCGAGTGACACCCGGCCGATCCGGCCAGGCTTGCCGTTAGGCTGCTGCCGGGGCTGACCGAGCAGAGAGGGGTGGCTGGGCGTGGAAAGCGCGGGACTCCCACTCGGCCGATACGCCGGCGACATCGCCGACGTGCTGATCACCGAACAGGAGATCAGGGACAAGGTCGCCGAACTGGCCGCCAAGATCGCCGCCGACTACTCCGACGAGTCCATGAAGGACGACCTGCTGCTGGTCGGCGTGCTCAAGGGCGCCGTCATGTTCATGACCGACCTGGCGAGGGCGCTGCCGATCCCGGTGCAGCTGGAGTTCATGGCCGTCAGCTCGTACGGCTCGTCGACCTCGTCGTCCGGCGTCGTGCGCATCCTCAAGGATCTCGACCGGGACATCACCGACCGGCACGTGCTGATCGTCGAGGACATCATCGACTCGGGGCTGACGCTCTCCTGGCTGCTGAAGAACCTGGCCACCCGCAACCCCGCGTCGCTGCAGGTGTGCACGTTGCTGCGCAAGCCGGACGCGGTCAAGGTGGACGTGCCCGCGGTCCGCTACGTCGGGTTCGACATCCCCAACGAGTTCGTCGTCGGCTACGGGCTGGACTACGCCGAGCGCTACCGAGACCTGCCGTGCATCGGCACCCTGGAGCCGCGGGTCTACACGAGCTAGCAGAGCCAGTCGAGCACGGCGGCCGCCGTCCAGGACTGGCGCATGCTGCCGAGCGGCTCGCCCGTGAACGGCTCGTAGTACTCCGCGAAGTGCCCGTCACCGACCAGCCGCATGCCCTCCTCGCGCAGCCGCTCGGCCCGCGCGGTCCAGCCGCGGCGGTCGAACGCCCAGCCGAGCAGCCAGGCCACCACCGGCCACTGCGGTCCCCGCCAGTACTCGCGCGACCGGAACTCCGCCGCCGCGGGTGACGTGGACGGCGGGACAGCCGTGCACAGCCGCGGGTGCCCGGCCCACGACGGGCCGTCCAGCATGGCGAGCATCCGCCGCTCGGCCTCGGGATCCAGCCCGCCGCACAGCAGCGGCGCGAAGCCGGCGAGGGTGGGCGAGGACAGCCACGATCCCGTGCGCAGGTCGCGGTCGCGGGCCAGCCCGGTGGCCGGGTCCACCGCGGCCACCACCCCCGAGCGGAACCGCGCCGCCCACGACCGCAGGTCGGCCACGTCCGCCGACGGCGCCCGCGAGTCCTCGCCGAGTTCGGCCAGCACCTCGCAGGCCACCGCCATGATCGCCGAGACGAACACGTCCTGGACGGCGAAGTCGCACGTCGCGCGCACCCCGGCGTCCGAGTAGCCGACGCGCCGCATCTGCTCGACGAGCCACAGGTAGCGGTCGTACTCCAGGTCCGACGGCCGCTGCGAGAGGTCGCCGACCACGGCGACGTCGCGGCGCCGGTACGGCGGCAGGTCTGGGCCGACCACGACGTTCGAGTACGGCACGTCCCAGCGCGGCGAGTTGTCCATGCCGGACTCCCAGCCGTGGTACAGCGTGATCAGGCCTTCGCCGTCCGGGTCGCGTGACGAGGCGAGCCAGCGGTGCCAGGCCACCATCGGGCCCCACGCCCGCGCCAGGAACTCCTCGGCCACCGAGCGCTCGGTCCGCTCGCCGCGCCGCCCGGCGGCCACGATGCGCTGCACCGCGATCGCGTGCACGGGCGGCTGGCAGATCCCCGAGGTCAGCGGCGACGAGGGGGCGGGGGCACCGGCCGCGAGGCAACCCCAGCGGTCCGGGCCGGGGAAGTAGTCGGTGGACCCGGCGGCGAACACGATGTGCGGCAGCATCCCGGTTCGCCACTGCGCGGCGAGCAGGGTGTCCAGCTCCAGCACCGCGCGGTCCAGGTTCACCGCGGCCAGGCCGATCGAGACGAACGCCGCGTCCCAGCTCCACATGTGCGGGTACAGCCGGGGCGCCGCCGTGGTCATGGTGCCGAGGTCGTTGCCGCGCAGCACGTACGCCGCGCGGGCGGCCAGCGCCGGGGTGGACAAAGCAGCGGTGGACGGCCGCCCGGTGGTCGCCGTCACGGCGCGGTGGCCGTCACGAGGCCGTGGCCGGCGCCGATGTCGCGAGCGCGGCGCCGCTGTCCGGGTCGTACCACCGCAGGTTGTCCTGCTCCAGGCTCAGCCACAGCTCGTCGCCGGGGTCGGCGCGGAACGTGGCCGGGGCCTGCACCTTGATCCGCTGCCCGCCCAGGTCGGCGGTGATCAGCACGGCCGAGCCGAGCGGCTCGAACACCTCGACGACGCAGCGTGCGGCGCCCGGCCGCTGCTCGTGCGACACCCCGATGGTCTCGGCCCGCACGCCAGCGCGCACGGCCTGGCCGCGGAAACCCGCGAGCGCCGCCGGCGCCGGCAGCCGCGCGGCACCCTCGCCGAGGTCGAGCTCGACCGTGCCGTTGGTGCCGGCGAGCGTGCCGGACAGGAAGTTCATCGGCGGGCTGCCCAGGAAGCCGCCGACGAACTCCGACGCCGGCACGTCGTACACCGCGATCGGCGCGTCGCACTGCACGATCGCGCCATCCCGCATGACCGCGATCCGGTCGCCGAGCGAAAGCGCCTCCGCCTGGTCGTGCGTCACGTACAGGGTGGTCGTGCCGATCTCGCCGACGAGCCGCTTCAGCTCGGCGCGGAAGGACAGCCGAAGCATCGCGTCCAGGTTGGACAGCGGCTCGTCCATCAGCAGCACGTCGGCGTCCATCACGATCGCGCGGGCCACCGCCACCCGCTGCCGCTGGCCGCCGGAGAGCTGCGACGGGTAGCGCTCGAGGTACGGCGCGAGCTGCAGCAGGTCCGCGGCCCACGCCACCTTCCTGGTGATCTCCTCGCGGGGGACGCCACGCATCTGCAGCCCGAAGCCGATGTTGGCCCGCACCCGCTTGTGCGGGAACACCGCGTAGGACTGGAACACCATGGACAGGTTGCGCTCGCGCGGCGGCAGGTACGTCACGTCCCGTCCGCGGATCACCACCTGCCCGGAGTCCGGCAGCTCCAGCCCGGCCACCATCCGCAGCAGCGTGGTCTTGCCGCACCCGGAGGGGCCGAGCAGCACCATGAACTCGCCGTCGTCGACGTCGAGCGACACGTCGTCGGTCGCCCTGGTGGACCCGCCGGGATAGGTCTTCACCAGGTTGCGCATCCGCACTTCGGCCATCGTCGGCTCCCTAACGGAGAGTTCCTAGAGGAGAATCAGCGCAGAGTGCTGCCCCACATGTTCAGCAGGTAGCGGCGCATCAGCAGGATGAACAGCAGCGCCGGCAGCACCAGCGCGAAGCCGCCGGCGAACCGGAACGCCAGCGGCGAGTCGGACAGCGAGGTGAGCACCTGCGCCGGCAGCGTGCGGTTGTTCAGCGTCAGGACCGCGGCGGCCAGCACCTCGTTCCAGGACAGCACGAACGTGAAGATCGCCGACGCCGCGATGCCGGGCAGCGCCATCGGCACCACGATCCTGCGGAACGCCTGCGCCCTGGTGCAGCCGAAGAGCTGCGCCGCCTCCTCCAGGTCGCGCGGCACCGAGACGAACACGCTGGCCGTGATCAGGATCGTGGTCGGCAGCGCGAGCGCAGCGTGCACGAGCGTCACCGCGAGGATCGTGTCGTACAGCCCGGCGGTGAGGAACAGCTGGGCCAGCGGCACCGCGAGCACCACGATCGGCAGCGCCCTGGTCAGCAGCATCGCCAGCTGGTAGGTGTCCCGGCCGCGGAACACGAACCGGGCGATCGCGTAGCCGGCCGGGGCCCCGATCAGCAGCGCGAGCACCAGCGTCGCCAGCCCGATCATGATCGAGTTGAGGAACGCGGGCAGCACCCCGGTCGAGGACAGGAACGCCGAGATCGTCTCGGTGGAGACCTCGGTCGGCAGCAGCGACTTCGGGAACGCGTTGAGCGTCTGCCTCGACGAGAACGCGGCGAGCGCGATCAGGTACACCGGGAAGCCCATGAACAGCGTGACGAGGATGCACGCCGCCTGCAGCATCGCCCGCCGCCGGCGCAACCTGCGCAGCGGCGCCCGGTCGACCGGCGGCAGCTCGACGTCGGACAACAGCAGGGGTGCCGGGGCCACGGTGCTCATCGGCCGCTCCGTACCGAGTCCGGCTGGCGCAGCGCCCGCAGGTAGATCACCGCGACCACCATGGACATGCCGAGCACCACGAGCGCGACGGCGCTGGCCACCGCCGGGTTCTGCAGGTTCACCGACCACTCGTACGTCTCACCGACCAGCAGCGGGAAGTTCCGGCCGGTCAGCGCCTGGGCCACCGCGAACGCCTCGAACGCGAGGATGGTGCGCAGGATCAGCGCCACCTGCAGGCTCGGCCGCAGCAGCGGCAGCGTGACGTGCCACAGCCGCTTCCAGAACGTGGCGCCGAACACCTGCGCGGCCTCGTCGTAGTCCTTCGGGATCACCTGCATGCCGGCCACCACGATGATCAGCACGAGCGAGGTGGCCCGCCACACCTCGGCCACCACGACGGTGAGGAACAGGCTCGTCGGGTTCTGGTAGTTCAGCCACTGCGCGCCGCGCTCCACGATGCCGATGTCCACCAGCGCGGAGTTCAGGTAGCCGAGATCGGTGAAGATCGCGAGCCAGACCAGCCCGGCGGCCAGGTCGCTGATCGCCAGCGGCACCGCCCACACGTAGAAGTAGAAGCCGGCCCCGCGCGGCTTGGCCTGCAGCAGCAGCGCCATCGCCACCGCGAACGTGAACTGGATGGGGATCACCACGGCGGTCAGCAGCAGCGTGTTGCGCACCGCCTCCCAGAACCGCGGCTCGCCGGCCATCCGCTCCCAGTTGGCCGTCGTGAAGCCGTCCGGGCCGCGGAACGCCTCCATGATCCCGGACAGCAGCGGCCAGCCGAACAGCAGCGCCATGAAGACCGCGGACGGCAGCAGCAACAGCAGCGGCACCGGCACCCGGCGCGGTGCCCGTAGCGGTTCGGCCCTGACCGGCGCCGGAGGGGGCCCGACGTCGGTGCTCACTAGCCGACCTTGCAGACTTCGCCGGCCTTGCCCTCGTCCGGCGCCCAGCACGACGCCTTCGCCGCGTCGAGCAGCGACTGCATGATCTTCGCCTGCGCGTCGAGCGTCGCCTTGATGTCCTGGTTCTGCAGCACGATCGCGGTGAACGAGTCCTTGAAGATCTTGCTCATCTCACCGTCGCGCTGGCCGAGGCCGACCGGCGGCAGCGCGACCAGCGCGTCGGCCGACCCGGCCTGCTTGCTGACCGCGTCGGCCTCCAGCTTGACCGCCGGCGGCAGGTCGGTGGGGACGTCGGCGTCGACGGTCGGGAAGAACGCGTTCTGGCGCAGCACCTCCAGCTGGGTCTTCGACTCGGACAGCGCCTTGATCAGCTCCTTCGCCTTGTCCTGGCTCGGCGCACCCTTCGGGATGGCCAGCCCGAGCAGCACGGCCATGAAGCCGCGGCCCTTGGGCCCCTTGGGCGCCGGCGCCATCACCCAGTCGTCCGGCTTGTCCTTGGGCGCCTCGACGAGCCTGGCGACGTGGTCCCACGCCACCGTGACCTGCCCGGCGGCCAGCGGCTCCTGCATGAAGTCGAAGTTCGTGCTGGCCGGCGTGCAGTTGGCCCACAGCTCCTTGAGGTAGGTCCACATCTCCACGGCCTCGTCGCCGCTGAACGCCGAGACCTGCCCGCCGGTGAACGACGGGTAGAGGTAGCCCTGCAGGAACCGGTGCAGCAGCCCCTTCGGCCCGCCGGGCAGCCCGAACTGCGGCGCGCCGGTGGCCTGCTTGGCGGCCTGCGCCCAGGCCAGGAACTGGTCGTAGGTCAGGTCCTGGACGTCGGCGCCGGACGGCAGGTGCTCCAGCGCGCTCTTGTTGACCGCGACCACGTAGGTGGCCTGCGCCCACGGGATGTACCAGGCCTTGTCGGTGCCGGCCTTGGCCAGCTCCAGGAAGTCGTCGGCGTAGCCCTTCGACGACAGCTCGGACAGCAGCCCGGACAGGTCCTCCAGCTGGCCCTCGGCGGCCAGCGGCGCGAGGTCGCCGTGCAGCCCGCCGATCAGGTGGATCTCGACCTTGCCCGCGCCGACCTGCGAGCGCACCTGGCTGTTCAGCTGGCCGCCGTCACCCGTGACGTAGTTGACGGGTGACGGGTACGCCGAGGAGAGGATGTCGCGGAACCGCTCCTTCTCCTCGACGGGGGTGAACTGGGTGGACATGAACGTCAGCTGGTCGCTGCCGCCCCCGCCGCCAGACGTCGAGAAGCCGCCGCCACAGGCCGCGGTGAGCGGCCCCGCGACGCCCAACGCGAGCCCGAGCCGCAGGGCCTGCCGCCGGGTGATGCCAGCTGGAATGCGATCTGGGCTCATCTATCTCAGCTCCTCCGGCCACGCCGCCCTCGTTTTGTCTGAGTGTCAGACATAATGGCCCCACGGGGAGCGGAGGGCAATAACATGTCGGCATCGATGATCTCGGCCGCGGCCGTGCTCGACGTGCTGCGCCACGAGGGGCCGCTGACCAGGGCCGAGCTGCTGGACCGGACGGGGATGGCCAGGTCGACGCTCGTCGAGCGGGTGGAGGTGTTGCGGCGCAACGGTTTCGTGCGCGACGCCGAGGTGCGTAGGGGCACCGGCGGCCGGCCGGCGACGGCCCTCGCCTTCGACGGCGGCAACCGGCGCGTGCTGGTCGTCGACCTCGGCGCGACGCACTGCACCTTCGCGGTCGCCGACCTGGACGTGCGGCTGCTCGCCGTCCGCCGGCAGCGGCTGGACACCCTGGAGGGCCCGGACGCCGTGCTGCCCGCCGTCGTCGCCGGCGCCAGGGCCATGCTCGACGGCCACGACCGGCCGCTGCTCGGCGTCGGCGTCGGCTTCCCAGGGCCGGTGGCTCCCGACCGCGCGACGCTGGAGGAGCAGACCATGATGCGCGGCTGGGACGGGGTGGAGCTCGCCTCGATGCTGCGCGCGGCCTTCGGGGTGCCGGTGCTGGTGGACAACGACGCCAACGCGATGGCCTTCGGCGAGCACGTCGCGACCGTGCAGGCCGGCGGCGACCGGGGGAAGTCGCTGCTCGTGGTCAAGGTCTCCACCGGCATCGGCGCCGGACTGATCGTGAACGGCGCGCTGCACCGGGGCGCCAGCGGCGGCGCGGGCGAGATCGGTCACGTGCGGCTCGCCGGTGCCGCGACCCGCTGCACGTGCGGCGCGCGGGGCTGCCTCGGCGCGGTGGCCAGCGGGCGTGCGCTGCTACGCAAGCTGCGGGCCCGCGGCGCGCGGCGGCTGCCCGACGTCGTGCGCCACGTCGAGGCCGGTGACGCCGCCGCGCTGGACGCCGTGCGGGAGGCCGGCGCCCAGGTCGGGGCCGTGCTCGCCGGCGCGGTCACCATGGTCGACCCGGACGCTGTGCTGCTCGGCGGCGAGATCGGCCGGATGCCGGCCTTCGTCGACGCCGTGCGCGGGCCGCTCTTCCAGCGCGTCCCCGCCCGCACCGCCCGCCGCCTGCGCCTGGACCGCACCGTCCTAGCCGACGACTCCGCCATCACCGGCCTGGCCGGCCTCGTCGTAGACGCCGAACTCGCCACCGTCGAATAGCCGCCCCGCCCGCTGAGCACCGCCTCGCCCGCACCCGCGTCCCACGCCATCCAACGCCCCGCCCGCCGCGTCCCCGTGCCCGCCCGCCGCGTCAACCCGACGCGTGGTCGCGTCACACAGGAATCCGGGAATCCGGGAATCCGGGAATCCTGTGGTGACGTAGCGCATCCCTGCCTCGACGGTCGCCGTGTCCCGCCGGTGGCATCCCACGCATCCGTTCCGGCGTCCAACCCCGTGGCGTCCTCCGCGCCCAATGTCTGTGATCATCAGTTGTGACAAGTGAGGGCTCACCCCAGGGCCTCATGTGAATTCTCAGCTGTCACAACCGGCGATCTTGACTCGTCGGCGGGCCGGGCAGGCGGGCTCGGAGCGTCCGGTCGTTGGCGAGGCCGGGTTTCGGCCGGACGGCCGTTGACAGCGGACCGCTTGCTTGGCAGCGTGGGCGGTAGCCGTGGGAGCGCTCCCACATGCCACGTGAACCCTGGTGAGAGGATTCGCTATGAGACCACCACTGCGTCGCCGAATCATAGCGAGCACGGCCGCGGCGCTGGTCGCGGCGGGCACGACCGCCGTGGTGGCGAATGCGCAGGCGGACCCCGTCGAGCGGATCGTGAACGGCACGTTCGACGCCGGCACCGCGCCGTGGTGGTGGACCGGCAGTGCGCCGGCCGGCGTGGTGGACGGCCGGCTGTGCGCCGAGGTGGCCGGCGGCACCACCAACTCGTGGGACGCCATCGTCGGCCAGAACGACATCGAGCTGCAGGCCGGCGAGTCGTACGCGTTCTCCTTCGACGCGTCGGCGTCGATCGCGGTCGGCGTGCTGGCCAAGGTGCAGCTGCAGGTGGAGCCGTGGACCGAGCGGCTGTCCGCCCCGACCACCCTCGGCCCGCAGGCCCAGCACTACGAGTACGTGTTCACCGCGAGCGTGGACAGCACGGCCGAGCAGGTGGCGTTCCAGATCGGCGGCAGCTCGGTGCCGTGGACGTTCTGCATCGACGACGTGTCGCTGCGCGGCGGCGCCGAACCGCCGGTGTACGAGCCGGACACGGGGCCGCGGGTGCGGGTCAACCAGGTGGGCTACCTGCCGGACGGGCCGAAGAACGCGACCATCGTCACCGAGGCCACCGAGCCGCTGCCGTGGCAGCTCGCCGATGCCGCCGGCGCCGTGGTCGCCGCCGGCGAGACCACTGCGCGCGGGGTGGACCCGGCGTCCGGCCAGAACGTGCACTCCGTCGACTTCTCGCGGCACACCGCGCCCGGTGCCGGCTACACGCTGACCGCCGACGGCGAGACCAGCTACCCGTTCGACATCGCCGGCGGCGTCTACGACCGGCTGCGCTCGGACGCCCTGCAGTTCTTCTACCTCCAGCGCAGCGGCATCGAGATCGACGGCGGGCTGGTCGGCGAGCAGTACGCACGGCCGGCTGGCCACGTCGGCGTGCCGCCCAACCGCGGCGACACCGACGTGCCGTGCCAGCCAGGCGGGTGCGACTACCGCCTGGACGTCCGCGGCGGCTGGTACGACGCTGGCGACCACGGCAAGTACGTCGTCAACGGCGGGATAGCCACCTACCACCTGCTGTCCGCGTTCGAGCGGACGAAGAACGCCGCCAGCGCGACGGACGGCGCGCTCGCCGACGGCACGCTGCGGGTGCCGGAGCGCGGCAACGGCGTGCCCGACGTCCTCGACGAGGCGCGCTGGGAGCTGGAGTTCCTGATGCGCATGCAGGTGCCGGCCGGGCGCCCGCTCGCCGGGATGGCCCACCACAAGATCCACGACCAGGCCTGGACCGGGCTGCCGCTGGCGCCGGAGGACGACCCGATGCCGCGCGAGCTGCACCCGCCGAGCACGGCCGCGACGCTCAACCTGGCCGCCACCGCCGCGCAGTGCGCCCGCCTCTTCGCGCCGTACGACGCCGCGTTCGCCGGCAGGTGCCTGGCCTCCGCGCGGGCGGCGTACGCGGCGGCCAGGGCGCACCCGGACCTCCTCGCCGACCCGAACGACGGCATCGGCGGCGGCGCGTACAGCGACGGCGACGTCAGCGACGAGTTCTACTGGGCGGCCGCGCAGCTGTACCTCACCACGGCGGAGCAGCCGTACCTGACCGACCTGCGCGGGTCGCCGCACCACACCGGCGAGGTGTTCGCGCCCAACGGCTTCAACTGGCCGGACACCGCCGCGCTCGGCCGGCTCGACCTGGCCACCGTGCCCAACGGGCTGCCGGCCGCCGAGCGGCAGCGCGTCCGCGACTCGGTGGTCGCCGGCGCGCAGGCGTACCTCACGACCATGGCCGGCGAGGCGTACGGCCTGCTGATGCCGCCGGCCGGCTACTTCTGGGGCGCGACCAGCAACAACATCAACAACGCCATCGTGCTGGCCACCGCGTACGACCTGACGGGCGACGCGCGGTACCGCGACGGCGCGTTGCAGGGCATGGACTACATCTTCGGCCGCAACGCGCTGAACCACTCCTACGTCACGGGCTGGGGCACCAGGACCCCGCAGAACCAGCACAGCCGGATGTACGCGCGGCAGCTCGACCCGAACTCGCCCAACCCGCCGGTCGGCTCGATCACCGGCGGCCCGAACACCAGCCTGCAGGACCC
>Ga0299913_10001100_pt1 | contig 19206 bp, 19 predicted proteins | sample RVTome_9_FD_201360 | JGI IMG/M metagenome (GOLD analysis project Ga0299913, IMG submission 201360) | Soil microbial communities from uranium-contaminated site in the Upper Colorado River Basin, Wyoming, United States - RVT155D38 (version 2) ... | reverse complement strand
CGCTGCGGCACGTTCTACGCCAGGACCCCGACGTGATCCTGGTTGGTGAGATGAGAGACCTCGAGACGATCTCGTCGGCGCTGACGGCAGCAGAGACCGGGCACCTCGTATTCGGAACCCTGCATACCCAGGACGCCCCGCAGTCGGTCGACAGGGTCATCGATGTCTTCCCGCCGCACCAGCAGCAACAGATCCGGGTGCAGCTCGCCGGGACGCTGGCTGGCGTCGTGTCCCAACAGCTCCTGCCGACCGCTGACGGCAAGGGTCGGGTTGTGGGAGCCGAAGTTCTGGTCGCGACGCCGGCCGTCCGCAACCTCATCCGAGAGGGCAAGACCCACCAGATCTACACCTCGATGCAGGCAGGCGGTAAGCACGGCATGCAGGTGATGGACCAGCACCTGGCCGAGCTCGTCAAGAAGGGAAAGATCACTTACGAGATGGGTCTGGAGCGTTCGCATCACGTTGAGGAGTTCAACCGACTCGCAGGAAAGGGCTAAGCGATGGCCGAGTCATACGCGTATCGCGTTCGTACCCGGGAAGGACGGATCGTTACCGGAACGATGGAAGCCGATGGGGAAGGGGCGGTAGCCACTCGCCTTCGATCACAGGGGTTCATCCCGGTCCAGATCAACCGGGAAGCACGGGTCTCAGCCAAAACCGAGCTCCATATCTTTCCCCAGCGCGTAAAGCTCAAGGACCTCGCGGTCTTCTCGCGCCAGTTCGCGACGATGATCAACTCGGGGCTCTCGCTTCTAAGAACCCTCAATATCCTCTCTGAACAGACCGAGAACCCGCTGCTGGCGAAGACGATCGGGCTCTTGCGCGATGACGTCGAGAAAGGCTCGAGTCTTTCGGGCGCGATGTCGAAGCACCCGAAGGTGTTCAGCTCATTGTTCGTCGCGATGGTCAAGGCCGGGGAAACCGGCGGGCAGCTAGATACGGTGTTGATGCGCGTTGCCGACAACTTCGAGGCCGACTACAAGCTGCGCCAGAAGGTGAAATCGGCGATGACATACCCGGTCGTAGTGATGGGGATCGCGGTTCTCCTACTGACGGTGATGTTGCTGTTCATCGTCCCCACGTTCGCGACCATGTTCGAAGGGCTCGGGGGAGAGCTCCCGCTCCCAACGAAGATCTTGGTCGCGCTCAGCGGTCAAGCGAAGTTCCTCGTCCCCCTCTTCGTCGTCCTGGCCATCGTGTCGTTCATCGTCTACAAGCGGCTGCGAGCAAGCAGCCAGCCGGCGAGGTTACGGATGGACCGAGCGAAGCTGAAGATCCCCATCTTCGGTGACCTCTTCCAGAAGGTCGCGATCTCGCGGTTCACGCGGACGCTGGGGTTGCTCCTTCGCGCGGGTGTTCCGGTGCTCCAGGCGCTCGATATCGTGTCGGACTCCACCGGCAACGAGGTCTTGGCCGATGCGGCCCGGGATGTCAAGGAGAGCGTTCGGAGTGGAGAGAGCATGTCGGGCCCATTGGCGAAGCATGCGGTATTCCCACCGATGGTCGTGCAGATGATCGCGGTAGGGGAGGACACCGGCGCGCTCGACGCGATGCTCGACAAGGTTTCGGACTTCTACGACCAAGAGGTCGAATCGACGACCGAGTCGCTCACTTCACTCATCGAGCCGATCATGATCGCGGTACTCGGCGGGATCGTCGGCGGAATGGTCATCGCGTTGTATATGCCGATGTTCAAGATCTTCGATCTGATCAAGTAACCACGAGCGCATAGGTAATCGGAACCAGTTTTTTCTAGTCAGCTAAGAGAAATCGACTAAAGGGTTGAATGTTGAAAGCCGATATGTACGCTACAAGCCGGATGTAGCGCGCAGCAAAAGGCAAAACCGTCGAAAGGCGGTGACGCAAAGCCACGGGACCTTCGGGTCAGCCGGGCTACCTGCAACAGGGACGGTGCCTCGCAGGGCCGTTTCGATGCAGGCGATGTGCACGGTTCGTCGTCGGTCGTGATGTCCCTGAGCCGGCTTGGGGGGACGGAAAGGAAGGTGCTGGATGTTCCAGCGGTTCCACGCAATGAAGGACGAACGTGAGGGTGGCTTCACCCTCATCGAGCTCCTCGTAGTGATCCTGATCATCGCCATCCTGGCGGCGATCGCGATCCCGGTGTTCCTGAACCAGCGTAAGAAGGGTTGGGCGTCTCAGTCCGAGTCGGCGCTCAAGAACGCGTCGATCGCGATGGAGACCTACGGAACGAGCAACAACGGCGACTACACGGGCGTCGATAACGAGACGTGTGATGGGACGGATTGTTCGGCGGCTTCCAACCTGGCCGGGAACGGCTTCGCCGGCACGGTGAACGTCACGCTTCTGGTTGACATCGCTGACACTTCTGGGTACTGCCTTGAGGCTACCCACGACCTGGACACATCGATCGCGAAGAAGTACGACAGTGACGTTGGTGCGCCTGAAGACGGGACCTGCTAGCCAGGCATCAGCGTTAGAGATCGAAGATCTTGCAAGGGGGCGGAGGATATCTCCGCCCCCTTGCCTTTCGAACTTCGCAATCCGGTCAAGTGAGTGACCGCCCCAACCGATGAGTTATTAGGTGACGGATATATGAGAGACGACCGATGACTAGCGACCGGCAGAGGGGATTCTCGATCCTCGAGATCCTCGTGGCGATGGGCCTGACGGCCATGCTGCTTACCCTCGCGGCCGGCGCCCTCCGGAACTACTGGTTGGCTCACTCTTTGGACGGGGCCCAGGATGAGCTGATCGCTCAGGTTCGCGAGCGCCAAGAGAAGGCGGTATCCGAGAGCCATCCACTGGTGTTCGGTCTCCGGCTCCTGGAAGGTTCGTCGCAGTGGGGGGTCGTGGAATACGTGCCCGATGATCCGTCGACGACCGGCACGGACGAGGAGAGCTGCGTGCAGACCGCGCTTCTGACCTTCGGAACCGGCGTGCAAGTATCGTCCGCGAGCTTCGCAGCTTCGGCTGAGGCAACCTTCTGTTCAACGGTCTTTGCCGACGCGAGCGACTATGTCTTCTTCTATCCTCGTGGTACCGCCACCGCTGGCACAATGACGTTGTTACAACCGATCACCAATCGGACGCGCGTGGTTACCGTGAGTCCCATCACCGGCCGGGTGCAGGGAGCGTGAGAACCCGACGCAGACCAGGCCAGCGTGGTTTTTCCCTCCTCGAGACCCTCGCCGCCCTGACAGTCTTCTCGCTGATCACTGTCGGCATTACCCCCTTGCTTGTCAGCTCACTGCGGGGATCTGCGCTTTCCCGGCAACAGAACTTCGCGAAGAACCTCGTGCAGCAGGCCATGGAGCGTGTGCGCGGTCTTCCATACTACGATTCCTCGGCTGGCCGCGATGTGCTGGATCTCTACTACCCGAACATGAGCACCGGCTACAGCGCAGGGACGTTCACGACGAGATGTACCGCGACCAGCCAGACCCCGGCCCCTTCCGCTGCGAAGGCTTGCCCGCCGGCTCGTCTCGACGGGGCATCACGCCTCCCGGCGGGGTACGAGATGACCTTCGCGGCGGAGTTCGTGGCGCCGGTTCTCGCCGGTACGGAGACCTTCGCGAAAGTGGAACCCGCTGCCGGGACATACGACAGCGCGGCCCTTGCAAAATCGACCCCGCCGTCGCAGATCCTTCGGATGACGATCACTGCATCGTGGACCCAGATCGGCACGCCTCGCTCGTTCCAGCTGTCGAGCTTGGTCGGGAATAGGAAGCTCACCACGGACAAGGTACGCGGGACGGGGAACGTGGATTTCACCCTTCAAGCCATCACGGGCTTCAGGGTCGAGCTCCCGACCCGCTTCAGCGGTCTGACCGCCGAGGCCGGCCGGTCCGTGTCGCAGATCGAGATCCGTGCGTTCCCCGCAGCATCCACCGAGAACACCGTGGCGCGTATCACGCTCCAGCGTCAGGAGTACGACGACTTACTAGGAACCGAGGTGTCGGGAGAGACCCTGGACCCGCCGGCGGCGATGGGAGCCAGTGCCACTGTGCGCGCCCCGGCGACGATAAGCTCGACTACAGCTCTGGGAAGCACGGCGGATGCCACCGTTACCCACCCCGACCTGGTGCCGGCTCAGAACGTGGCCCGGGTCGTGGCCGACTCCACGGTTAATGCTGCATCGCCGGTGCCGCTGGCGGCCATCTCGGCTGGGCTTCCGAGCGCGGCGGGGAACTTCTCGTTCGCGGTCGGCGACCAGCCCGAACACCTCTGGATGAATAACCAGGCCGACACTTCCAATACCGCGAAGTTGAAGCTGGATCCCCTCTCGCACGTTTTGTCACTGTTCCGTCTCGGCGGCAATGACATCATGAAAGGGAGCTCCAGCGCCGCGGTGACGGATATCGCGGCGGCCAATCGGAAGGTCGAGACCACTGCAGTGACGCGTCTCCCACGCCTCGGGCTTCTGGCGTCCACGGTCACCATCGGGAACACGTCGACTGATTGCAGCGGGTGCCGCGGGGTCGTCGTGATCCAGGATTTCGACGCCCAGGTCAACTGCAAGGCGACGGGGGATCCCGCTACGAGCACCGCGACGGCGTCATGGGACGCGGTCCTTTTCTACTGGCATGACCCGGTTGGGATCCAGGCCGGGAGGTATGTTCCAGTCGTCCTTTCTGGCTCGACCACGCCCCCCGACAACATCGATCCATTGGCCGCTATCCGGACCGCTAACCCGCTGGTGATAGAGGGCGCGATCGCCGCGGATGACGTCTACCTCTTCGAGGATGTCGGGAAGACGGGCTTCCTCAAGGAGTGGCAATCTACCCGCACGATCTCGCGCACCATCACAGCTGCGGGGGGAGGATCCGAGGCGAGGATCGATCTTCCCTTCGCTATCAACATCGTGACGGCCAAGACGAACGAACTCAATGAGGAGACAAGGCTCACGATCAATGTCGGGAAGCTGAATTGTCAGGCGGTGGACCAGCGATGAGGCAAGGATCCGGCACCGAAAGAGGATTCACGCTGATCGAGCTGCTTGTGGGCATCGCCCTCTTTTCGATCGTAAGCATCGGCTTCTACCAGGTATTGCTCGCGACTAGCGGAGCATCGCAGACGACGCGCGACATCACACAGATCTCCGGCGAGGCGAGACTGGGATTCAACCGGCTGGTTCGGGACACGCGTGAGGCCGATGAGGTTCGGGCCATTACAGCTAACTCCTACGAGATCTTCATCGACTTTGATGGAGACGGCCAGCCCGCCCCTGCCCCGACGGATCTCGCTGGCTCGCATGAGGTGGTCAGGTACAGGTGGAACTCTGTTCAGAAGACGATCACCATAACGAGTGGCGCGACAACCGAAGTGCTCATGAGCGGGGTCGATTGTGTTCGGAACGTACCCAGCGCTTGCGCTCATCCCGTGTTCTCGTATGCAAGCAGCCGGTTGGAGTTCGATTCAGACGGAGATGGTCTTACAGAGGTAGGGGAGATGGACGTGGCGCCGGTCTACGGGGACGGGCTGGGAGGGAGCATCCCGACCGGACAGGAGCTCGACATCGTGGACATCGTCGCCTTCACTATCGCGTTAACGCAGGGAGACAGCACGTCGACGATGTATGCCGAGGCCCAGCTAAGGAACAACCGATGATGCGTCTTCAGTGGGGATCCCAGCGGGGCGTGGCCATGATCACCGTCTTGTTCATGGGCGCGGCCATGACGGTCCTGGCGTCGGCGGCCGCTTTCACGACGGTCCGCGAATTCCGGACGAGCAATGACGACCGCAAGGCCGCCGAGGCCATAGCGATCGCCGAGGCCGGACTAGACCGGATGCTGGTGCATCTGAAGAGCGGTCTCGTCACCTTCAAGACTCTGAATACCGCTGGCTGTGGTGACTTCGGTCCCATCACCCTGCCCTCGGGGGCGGTCGGCAATGGTTCCTACACGGTCTCGTTAACGGTGTTCGACAACGAGGCCGACGGCGACGATCGGTTCCCCCCCGCCGCTTGCGATTCGAGGCCGACAAATCCCAACCAAGCGGGGACGGCAGAGACCTCTGACGACAGCTACTACGTGATCACATCGGTGGGTCGTCATCCCGACTCGACACGGACGCTCCAGCAGGTGATAGCGATGCGCCCGGTGAGGCTCCCCGTCGGGATCTACGGCCGCAGCATCTCCGTACAGTCGCGGAACCACCCGTTCAAGAACCTGAGCATGGTTTCCGAGACGTCGATCCTAAACAGGTCAAACATCGCATTCGATGGCGACGATTCTTACTATCGCGTCGAGGATTTCTTCTCGGCGGTAAGCGGACTTTCGCTCGGATCCCCTGTGCCGGCCGCGGCGCATGCGGCCGGTTATATCCAGACCAGGAACGCGGTATATGAGTTTGGTACCGCGACGAAGAACTGCACGGCGAACGGGACGACCGACGGTGCGCCGGCCGATCAGTCCTTATGGGACAGCGATGGCTCCTCCGGTTCCGGGACCATCACTTCGGGATGCAGTGTTCCAACCACCTATCCGCATTCCTCAAAGTTCACCTCGGAGCAACTGAGCCGGTTCGCGCGCCCCGAGCTGTCTGCCGAGGATCATCAGGTCCTGAAGGAAGCGGCCAAGGTCTACGGCGTGTACTGCTCGTATCCCGGCTTCCCGCCGATAGTCGGGGATGTCCAGGGGAGCTTCTGCTACAAAGAGAACGTGAGTCAGGGGCTGGCCACGGATCACGCCCCGATGATCGAAGATGTGGCAACCCGCAGGAACAGCTTCGTCACCTACATCGAGTACCGCGGGGGCAACGTTGCAAACAACAACATCACTGCTCCCTTTACCGTGTGGGGATGTGATGACACGGATCCCGCCCCGCCGAACACGAACCAATCAGTGGTCGTGATCGTCCGCAACGGGGGTGTCTCATACACAGGGGCGGCCGGCCAGATGGTCAACGGAGCGTTCATCATCGATGGTGACTGGCAAGTGGTAGGTGGTTATCGCTTCAACGGGACGATCATCTCAGGAGGAAACGTCCACATCCATTCGAGCTCGCAGGAGTTCACGATGGACTCCTGCTGGGTGGAGAACATGCCCGGCCCCTTCCTTCAAACGGTTCCCGGCCACTGGAGCGAGATCGACCGATAAGCGCGGGTTTTGTCTCTGTTGCTCCTGTCGTGGAGAGGGCCCTTTGTTAATCACATTGTTGTGATTCTCAAGTTGAGCGCCATTGGGGCCGAACTTCAATCTTGACCGCTGTTGTTAACGGTTGTTGAATGGCAGACCCTCCGCCGGCTCGGTGCGAGGGGCGGGGAACACGGGAAAAGGACACGGGGATGCCGGAACGTGAGTTCGGCGAGCCTCTGCTGACCGTCGGCGAGGTTGCGGGCGTCATGCGCGTGTCGAACATGACCGTTTACCGCTTGATCAAATCCGGCCAGTTGAGCGCGATCCGCGTCGGGAAGAACTACCGGATCCGCCGGTCGGACGTCGATCGATACCTCACCGAGCGCGCGGTCCACGTGGAGGACCCGAGCTGATGGCGCTGGGACAGGGACCTGTGATCGGGCTCGACATCGGTACGAGCGCGGTACGCGCGGCCCAGGTAGCGACCGGCCGCGGAACTTCTTCACTCATCTCGTTCGGGCAGGTCGCTCTTCCATCCGGAGTCGTGGTCGACGGAGAGATCCGCGACCAGGGTGCCGTTTCCGAGGCGGTCTCGCAGCTCATGAAGCGAACGAAGATGAAGGGCCGCCGAGTGGTGCTCGGTGTGGCCAACCAGCGAGTCGTAGTGCGCCAGGTCGACCTGCCATACCTCGAGGAGAAGGATTTCCGTGACTCGCTGAAGTTCCAGGTCGCCGACCATATCCCCATGCCGGTGGAAGCGGCAGAGCTCGACTACATGATGCTGGGCGAGTTCATGACGGAGTCTCAGGAACGCATGATGCGCGTTCTGCTCGTCGCGGCCGCCACAGACATGGTGGAGTCATTCGTCGGCACGGCAGCTGCAGCCGGCCTCGAGCCGGCGGGGGTGGATCTCACTCCTTTCGCTGTGGCACGCGCCGTGAGTCCGGCGGCACGTGACGAGGTCGGGGTACCCGGCGCTGAAGCCGTAATCGATGTGGGCGCGGGAGTTACGAGCATCTATGTCCATCACAACGGGGAGCCACGGTTCGTGCGCATCCTGCTTGTGGGCGGCGACGACGCCACGAACGCCCTTTCGAGCGCGCTGAACATGTCTTTCGACGAAGCGGAGGCGGTCAAGCTCGACCTCGGTCGAGGGGTTGGAACCCCCGAGGCGCAACGTGTTTTGCAAGCGCGGGTGGCAGCACTCGTCGAGGAGATCCGTGGGTCGCTCGATTACTACATGTCTCAGGAGGACAGTGAGCCGGTCTCGTCGATCTACATGACCGGTGGTGGGTCGCTCACACCGGGCTTGGTCGCCAGCGTCGAGCAGACGGTCCGAGTGCAGGTGCGCCGCGCAACACCGCTGTCCCAGATGAACTTCTCCCGATCGGGACTAACCCAGGAGCAGGTCACCCAGGTCGAACCCGTCTCATCGGCCGCTGTTGGTCTCGCGATGGGTGGTGGTTCGAAGTGATGCGCCGGATCGATCTCCTCCCTGCGGCATACGTCCAGCGCCGTCGCGATCGACGGAACGTCACCTATGTCCTGCTGGTGGGGGCACTCCTCGTCCTGTTGTTGATCAGTTGGTACTTCCTGCTGCGGAGCGACATCAGCTCTGCACGCAGCGAGCTGGCGACGATCGAGGCGCAGAACCGCTCCCTGCAGGCGCAGATCGACGAGCTGCAGCGATTCGCCGAGCTCGACGCCGAGGTGACGGCGAAGAGGACCGCGCTCCAGACGGTCTTCGCCGGGGACATCGACTGGCCGGCGATCATGGCCGAGATCGCCATGGTGGTTCCCGGCGAGGTGTGGCTGGACACCCTTACGGCCTCTGCAGGCGTGACCGAGGGCTCGGCCGCCGTCCCATCCGAGACGAATCCCATCCGGCTCACTCGTCAGAGCACCGTCGGCCGGTTGTCTTTCACGGGGAACTCTGCCTCGTGCATGCCGGGGGTTGCCCGGTGGTTGATCCGGCTTGCGACTGTTGATGAGTTCGAGGCCGCGTGGTTGAACAGTGCCAGCGAGGCCGACTCGCGACCCGGGTGTGAGCCTCCCGTGACATACGACAGCACCCTCGAGCTGAATCAGAAAGCTCTCAGTCACCGCTTCGAAGGGGAGCTCGAATGAGGGGCCGGTCGCGCATCATCCTTGCTTCGGTCGCGGTGGTGCTCGTTTGCCTGGTTATGTATTTCTTCTTCATCTCCCCGCAGCGAGAGGAGCTGGCTCTCGTCCGTGATCAGATCGAGGCCGCGGAGAATCAGACATCCCAACTCCGGGTGGAACTACAACGGCTGCGCGAGCTCCAGGCGAACGCACCCGAGCTCGAGGCGGAGCTGGCTCGGATCCGACAGTTCGTTCCGTCCCGGCCCGAGCTCGCGAACCTCATCTTCCAGATCCAACGAGCAGCGGATCAGGCCGGGCTCGATTTCGTCCAGATCACTCCTAACCTCCCCGCCGCTCCACCGGAGGGTGCTGCGCTTGCCGAGGTCCGATCTCAGATCGGTGCCACGGGTGGCTATTTCGCGCTCCAGGATTTCATCCGCCGCCTCTATAACCTCGACCGTTCGGTCCGCGTCGATAACTTCTCGATCGCCGTCCAGTCCACCGAGCCGTTCGGGGTGCGCCTATCGATGGACTCCTCGGTACGCGTGTTCTACGAGCTACCGGAGACGGCGGGCACGGCCACGACAACCGGCGTACCGGTGGGATCTCCCACTCCGACGCCGACCCCCTAGGAGAAACGGATATGGCGACACCACCAGAGGCGATCGAAGAACGACGAGGTATCACCGGCGCACAGGCGGCCCTCGTGGTGCTTGGTCTCGTTGTGTTGTTGGGTGCTCTGTGGTTCGGGTTCCTCCGCGGCGATGGAGCCGAGACGGCCGCCCTCGAACCGGTCGCGCCCGCCCCGGCCCCCGTGCCCACCGAGACCGAAGCCGCTCCAGCGAAGAAGCCTGGTTCTGGTCCGATCGAGACGTTCGAAGTCTTCGCCCCCAAGGATCCCTTCCGGCCCCTCATCTCTGCTGCTGCTTCTGATGGCTCTACGGCGGGAGCGGCCGTGGAACCGACCGGGTCCGATACCGGTGGGGCGCCGACGGGACAGCCGTCCGGGGGTAGTGATATCTCGGGTGGATCAGGTAGCGGCGACAGCGTCGGTGGGCACCGCGTGCGCTTGATCGACACGTTCAACCGCAACGGCGAACCTCAAGCGCGGGTCCAGGTCGATGGCACCGTCTACACGGTCGGTGAAGGCGATCGCTTCGCAGACAATTTCGAGGTCCTGTCGATCTCAGGTGAGTGTGCGTCGCTGCTGTTCGGTGACGACCAGTTCTCCCTGTGCGAAGGAGAAGAGATCCTCAAGTAAGGAAGCGTCCCTACGATGCGAGGATTCCATGATGGGACGCCTTAGATACCTGACAGCCGGTGAGTCCCACGGCCGGGCCCTCGTAGCGATCCTCGAGGGTCTGCCGGCGGGGGTGCCTATCGCGGTCGCCGACATCGAGACCGATCTCGCCCGGCGCCGCCACGGCTACGGCCGCGGCCCCCGCATGAAGTTCGAAGCCGATGCTCTCGAGGTCGTCGCCGGGGTGCGAGGCGGACTGACGCTCGGCAGCCCTCTAGCGGTGACGATCGCCAACAGCGAGTGGTCCAAGTGGGAGCACGTCATGCCCGTGGAGGGCGACATCGGGGGTCGTCCGTTGACCCGGCCCCGTCCGGGTCATGCCGATCTGGCGGGGATGCTGAAGTACGACTTCGATGACGCCCGAAACGTGCTCGAGCGGGCCAGCGCGCGCGAGACCGCAGCTCGAGTGGCTATCGGTGCGGTCGCGCGGGCGTTGTTGTCGCAGCTGGGGATCGAGGTCATCAGCCACGTGATCAGGATCGGGAGCGTGGCGGTTCCCGACGACGCACCGCTCCCATCGGCCGCCGACCTCGACCGCATCGATGCATCCCCCGTGCGATGCCTGGACCAGGATGTTTCCGATGCCATGGTGGCCGAGATCGAGGCCGCCGGAGGCGATGGGGATTCCCTCGGCGGCGTGGTCGAGGTGCTCGCGTTCGATCTGCCTCCCGGCTTGGGTTCGCACGTGCATTGGGATCGCAAGCTCGACGGCCGGCTCGCTGGGGCCCTGATGGCGGTGCCGGCGATCAAGGGCGTCGAGATCGGAGACGGGTTCGCCCTCGCGGCCCGGCGGGGGAGCGCGTCCCACGACGAGATCGAGCCCGACCTCACGCGCGCGACGCTCAGGGCGGGTGGGACCGAAGGCGGCATGACGATCGGTGGCCCGTTGAAGGTCCGCGCTGCCATGAAGCCACTGTCGACGTTGAAACGGAGGCTGCGCAGCGTCGATATGACAACCGGCGAGCCGTCCGACGCGTTCCAGGAGCGCACCGATGTGTGCGCGGTCCCCGCGGCGGGCGTCGTATGCGAGGCCGTGGTCGCGCTCGTACTGGCCGATGCAGTCCTCGAGATGTTCGGCGGTGACACGATGGCTGACCTGAACGATGCGGTCGCCCGCTACCGGAAGCGTGTGCACGAGAGGGGCCCCCAGTGATCGTCCTCGTGGGATTCATGGGGGCCGGGAAGTCCACCGTGGGTCCGCTTGTTGCCGAGTCCCTGGGTCTTCCCTTCGTCGACATCGATCGCACGATCGAAGCGGCCGAAGGTGCGTCGGTGGCCGAGATATTCACCCGGGCCGGTGAGGCCACCTTCCGGGCTCTCGAGAGCGCTGCGGTAGAGCGTGCCCTGGATGGGCCTCGAGCAGTCATCGCTCTCGGTGGTGGTGCCCTCGGCGATCCCGCCACCTGTGTGGCGCTCGAGTGGCACACCGTGGTTCACCTGGGCGTCTCCTACCCCGAGGCGATGCGACGGATCGGAAGCGACGCCGGACGGCCGATGCTGGCGGTCGCCGATCCCCGCGCGCTCTACGACGCCCGCACCTCCACCTACCAGCGCGTCGCTCGCCACACGGTGCCAACCGACGGGCGGTCGCCCGCCGAGGTCGCCGCGGCGGTGATCGAGGCAGCAGGGACGCGCGTCGTACCGAGCGAGCCGACCGTCGAGGTGGGCCTTGGGACACGGTCCTACAAGGTCCACGTCGGTGCCGACCTCGCCCGCTCGCCCGCGCGGTTCGTGCCGGTTCCTCCCGGGGGAAAGGTCTTCCTGATCACTCATCCATCTCTGGTCGATGCGGCCAAGGTGGTCATCGATCCGCTGTCCGAGTCGACGGCCGTGCACGTGTTGACCGTGCCTGAGGGGGAGTCCAGCAAGTCGATGATCGGCGCGGCCGCTCTCCTCGAAGACCTGGCGGCCAAGGGTGCGGGACGGAGGGACGTCGTCGTGTCGTTCGGTGGTGGGGTCGTAAGCGACCTGGCCGGTTTCGTGGCGTCGACCTATCACCGTGGGATGGCGCTGGTTCACGTGCCCACGAGCCTCCTCGCGCAGGTCGATGCGGCGATCGGTGGGAAGACCGCGGTGAACCTGCCCCAAGGCAAGAACCTCGTAGGTACGTTCCATCAGCCGCTGGCCGTCATCTGCGACGTGACGTTCCTGCGCAGCCTCCCGGACGACGAGCTGCGCGCCGGGCTCGCCGAGGTCATCAAGGCGGGTCTGATCGCGGATGAGCGTCTCGCCGAGCTCGTCGCCGAGCGGATCGGCGACATCTTCACCCGGGACGACGACGTCCTGATCGAGATCGTCCGGAGAAGCGCGGGGATCAAGGCAGGGATAGTCGCCGCCGACGAACGTGAGGCCGGCCCCCGGGAGGTCCTCAACTACGGGCATACGTTCGGTCATGCCCTAGAGCACACGACGTCGTTGCGCCACGGCGAGGCGGTCGCCATCGGGATGATGGCCGCCGCCCATCTAGCACACGATCTCGGCCTGCTCGACGATGCCGCGGTGGAGTTCCATCGGAGGGTGCTCGGCACCGCGGGTCTACCAACGGCAGCGGTATTCGACCTCGACGAGGCGATGGATGTCTTGGGGCGCGATAAGAAGCATCGTGAGGGCTTACGTTTCGTGGTGCTCGATGCGATCGGCGGTCCGGCACGGGTAGTCCCGGCTGATCGTGATCAGACGGTCGTCGCATTCAGGAAGGTGTCCGCATGAAGGTTCTAGTTCTGCACGGCCCCAGCCTCGACACGCTCGGGAGCCGGGAGGTAGAGGTCTACGGGGACCAGACCCTGGACCAGATCAATGACGCGATCGAGGCCGAGGCGGAATCCCTGGGCCTCGAGGTCGAGATCCACCAGACCGCACGCGAGGGCGAGATCATCGAGCGCATCCTCGGCGCGAAGGATCGGGTCGCAGCCGGGATCTTGAACCCGGCGGCCTACTCCCACACGAGCAGGGCGATCGCTGATGCGGTCCGGGCCGTTGATTACCCGGTGATCGAGGTCCACCTGTCGAACATCCACGCGCGCGAACCGTGGCGGCGGCGATCGGTGACGGCCGAAGCGGCTGCCGGCGTCGTGGCAGGCTTCGGCGTCGATTCCTACCTCGCCGCGCTCAGGTTGGTGAAGGCCCTAGTCTCTTAGGGTGGATCACACCGGTCGCATCGCTCGCCTGCAGGCACGGCTCCCCGAGCTCGGGGTCGACGCGCTGCTCGTAACGAACCTCACGAACGTCCGCTACCTGACCGGGTTCTCAGGCACCAACGGCCAGGTCCTGGTCACGTCGGCTGCGGCCCTGTTCCTCACCGATCCGCGCTACGAGGCCCGAGCCGGGGATCTGGTCGATGGAGCCGACGTGGTGATCTATCCGGCTCGTCTCACCGATGTGCTCGGCGATCGACTGGGGGCCGCGGCGGTAACGCGTCTCGGGATCGAGGCGGCGACGATGACGATCTCGCAGCGAGACGACCTCGCGAACCGGCTCGATGAGGTCGAGCTCGTCCCCACATCGAACACGGTCGAGGAGCTCAGGCGCATCAAGGATGCCGACGAGATCTCTGCTCTCCGAGAGGCGATCCGGATCGGGGACGAAGCCTTCACCTGGGTTCTCGACCGCCTCGTCCCCGGTGCCACCGAGCGCGCCATCGCCCTCGATCTCGAGGTCCACATGCGCAAGGCGGGGGCCGACGACCTCGCATTCCCCCCGATCGTCGGCTCGGGGCCGTTGTCGGCGCATATCCATCACTCGCCCAGCGACCGCGCGTTCGAGAAGGGCGATCTCGTCCTGCTGGACTTCGGCTGCCGGCGCTCGGGGTACTGCTCGGACCTCACCCGCACGGTGGTCCTCGGATCGGCCACCGATGACCAGGCGGCGCTTTACGACCTCGTCTTGCAGGCGCATCTCGCGGGGGTGGCATCTGTCGGACCCGGCAAGCGCGGCGCCGATGTCGATGACGCGGCGCGACGGATCGTGGCCGATGCAGGGCACGGGGAACGGTTCGGTCACGGCTTGGGCCATGGCGTGGGCCTCGACGTCCACGAAGCACCGCGGTTGCATCGCATATCCGAAGACACGCTGGCTGGCGGTGATGTCGTCACCGTAGAGCCCGGCGTCTACCTGCCCGGTGTAGGCGGCATCCGCATAGAAGATTGTGTCCACGTAACGGCCGACGGCGCCGAGGTCCTCGGGTCCGCGCCGAAGGACCGACTCATCGAGATCTAGAAGGAGAAGCAGTGGTATCGACCAACGACATGCGTCCGGGCCAGACCCTGGAGATCGACGGCAAGCTCTTCACGATCACCTACTACCAGCACGTGAAGCCCGGCAAGGGTCAGGCCTTCGTGAAGACGAAGCTCAAGAACGTGAAGTCCGGCGCGGTGGTCGAGCGCACGTTCCGGGCCGACGAGAAGGTGAACCTCGCCGTCCTCGACAAGCGCGAGATGCAGTATCTCTACGAGGATGACGCAGGGCTTGTCTTCATGGATTCCGAGACGTACGAGCAGGTGCATGTCGACCCCGAGTTGCTCGGCGACGCGAGGAAGTTCTTGAAGGACGGGACGGTCTGCAACGTCCCCGTGCATGACGGTGTACCGATCGGGGCCGAGATGCCGGTAGCGATGGAACTAGAGATCACCGAGACCGAGCCCGGGATGAAGGGAGACCGCGTGTCGGGCGCACTTAAGCCCGCGACCCTCGAGACCGGTGCCATCGTGCAGGTCCCCCTGTTCCTCGAGAAGGGCGAACGCATCAAGGTCGACACGCGTTCGGGTGAGTACATGTCGCGCGCATGAGTGCGCGATATGTGGTGACGGGGTGAAGGGTCGGAGGCTCGCGCGAAGGATGGCGGTGGACGCGCTCTACGAATCCGATATCCGTGGTCGGCTTCCCCTCGAGACGTTCGAACTGCAGCAGGGTGGCGGCAAGGTCATACCCGGAACGGATGATCCCTCTGCCGGCGGGGTGGGCGATGCTTCGGAGGACGAGATCCGGGACTACGCCCGCCAGCTCGTTCTCGGGGTGCAGGAGCACCATGCGGATATAGACGAATTGATCGTCCGTTACGCGGATAGGTGGGCGATCGATCGCATGCCGGTGATCGACCGAACGGTCGTGCGGATCGCGTTGTTCGAGCTGCTTTGGGGTGAGGATGTGCCGACCGCGGTTGCCATCAACGAGGCCGTTGAGCTCGTGAAATCCTTATCGACCGATGACTCCGGGCGGTTCGTCAACGGCCTCCTCGGAAAGATCGTCGAGGAGCTACCCGATCCCGAGACGCAGGCTCACTGAGGCACATCAACGCCGAACTGCTCTGCGGCGCGTAGCAGGGTTGGGCTTCCGGGAGCATGTTCAAGACCTTCGCGGATCGCCTGTATCGCATCCGCTTGGCGCCCCACGCTCTCGTATTGGAAGGCGAGGGTGGCCCAGAAGGGACCTAGTGGTGGCTTGCGCGGTACGAAGGTCTCGAGAAGCGCGATCGCGTCGTCGGTGCGGCCGAGGGCGGCGAGGATCTGCGCGGTTTCGGCAGCCAGCAGCGGGCTGTATGGATCGAGCAAGCGGGCACGCTCGGACAGAGCCAGTGCGGCTATGTCGGGGGCAGTGCTCTCAGTCTTGATCGCCCACGCGTGGAGCAGCCGGGCCTGTGAGACCAATCCGCGGACGTCCGGGAAACCGTTGAGGTAGCCAAATATCCGATTCATCTCCTCGACGTAGAGCGAGCCTTCTGGTCCGCGCCGCACACCCAGCTCACCGATGCGCCTCCCTGCGAGCTCGCGGTAGTGATACTCGTCCCAGAAAGACAGTCCCGAGCGAAACGCAGCCACCGACGCCTCTGCCTCGTTGTTAACCGCCAGCGCCTCGGCTCGCAACATCTGGCGATCTGCCTGCAGCGTACGGACCGCGGCCCACCAGCCTCCGGCCGCCACGGCCGCTGCGAGGATGAGAGCTGGCCACTTACGTAGGGCGGAAGGCCGGGCCTTGTGTTCACCCACCGCCAGTTGGCGGTCGAGTCCCACGAGGGCAACGAAGACCGCCCACAACATCACGGTCATCGTGAGCTCGCTGAGACTGACGAGGCTCACGAGGCAGTAGACGACAACCGCTCCTAGCAAGCCCGCGCCGAGACCGGTTTCATCTCGACGAGCCACCCGGAGGGCGGAGAGCAACATCCATCCGACGAACAAGAGGTAACCCAGCAACCCCGGAACGCCGGCATTGGCAAGGAATGCGAGCGGGACCGAGTGAGGATCGTCGGGGAACTCCGGTATACGTCCGACCCATGTCGGCTCGCGGTAGCGGATTGCCTCTATCGCATAGGCGTTGGGTCCCAGTCCGGAGACAGGATCGTCGGCGGCCATCTCGAGCGCGGCCCCCCAGTACCAGTAGCGAGCGGCAGCACTACTGACGGGGGCGTCCGGGTCGTCGACCCGGACGCCAACAGCGATCACCGCCCCGACGAAGGCCACAGCGATCGCACCGGCGACCACCAACCCGGCGACCGCGGCGGGGCGCCACTTCGGCCGGAGCCAGTATCCGAGCGTGACAGCGACCGCTGCAACCGTGGCCCCCCAAGGGCCCTGGCTGAAAGAGGCGAACAAGCCAACGAGCGCCAGCAGCAGGCTGGCGATCGCCGGCGCGCGATGCTCCCTGTCGATACGGGCAAGCGCCAGAGCGATGGGGATGGCCAGGGCGAAGAAGGCACCGGCGAAGTTCGTGTTGCCCAGGGTCGAGTGCGCGAGCCACCCCAACCCGGTGGGATTCCGGTAGGTCGCTTGATATACGAACGGATCGAGCCCTACGGCCTGCACGAGGCTGTAGAGGCCGGCCCCGCCTCCGGCGATGACGATGGCCCAGGCGACCCGGCGTGGGTGGCGGTGAAGCGCACCGAGCGCGAGCAATCCGAACGCGGTGATGACCAGGTAGGGGACAAGGCCCTGGAGTCGGCCGTACTGCCCGAGGACGGCCCACTCTTTGTGTGGGGAGGCAAGCCAGGAGATCGTCAACGGTACGACCAGCGCGAGCGCGGGAACGATCCCTTGTCTCCATGCCCCCGACCGGTCACCAGGCACAGCGACGGCAAGGGCGGCAAGCGTCGCTACTCCCGCGACCAAGAAAGCGAACTTCGGCCGGTTATAGGAATCGAGTGTGAGCTGGAAACTCCAAACCAGGGGGAAGACGGCGATGATGGCGAGGGCGACGATCGATCGGACTCGGTTCCAGGACCCGAAGGCACGGATCAAGCGTGAGGGGTCCTCCGACGTGTTCACTTCAGGCGGTATATAGCACCAGAGGTGCCGGCAAGGTTGGCATCCGCACCGACGCGTTGTAAGCTGGTTTCGCAAACGTCCTTTAAGTCGGCCCCGTGAGGCCGAGAAGGAGTGAGGCAGTTGAGTTCAACGTACCTATACGGCGCTTCCCCCTTCAGGGGAGGCGTTTTTTAGTGCCCGAGGTCGCTCCGGCCGATACCGATTTCGCTCTCAAGGCACGGGTGATGGAGGGCCCCGACGTCAAGCGGGTCCTCACCCGTATCGCCCACGAGATCGTCGAGCACAACAAGGGCACCGATGACCTCGTCATTGTCGGCATCCGGACGCGCGGGGCCCCCTTGGCGGACCGCATCGCCGCCGAGATCGCGTCCTTCGAAGGCGTCGACCTGCCCTCGGGGGCGCTCGACGTCACCCTCTACCGCGACGATGTGGCCCTGAAGAGCCCCCGGAGCCTCGAATCGACCACCGTCCCCGCCGATCTCGACGGGCGGGTCGTGGTCCTGGTGGACGACGTCTTATATACGGGGCGCACGATCCGAGCCGCCTTCGATGCCGTGCTCGACATGGGCCGCCCCCGGGCGATCCGCCTGGCGGTGCTCGTCGATCGCGGCCACCGTGAGCTCCCGATCCGAGCCGACCACGTCGGCAAGAACCTCCCGACATCGGCAGAAGAGATCGTGAAGGTGCACGTCGCAGAGATCGATGGCGAGGACGCGGTCCTGATCGGAGAGAAGCGATGATCGAACACCTGTTGTCGATGGATCAGCTCAGCTCGGACGACATCACCGAGATCCTCGATACCGCCGAAACGCTGCGTCAGGTAACCGATCGGCCGATCAAGAAGCTCCCCACGCTGCGCGGCCGGACGGTGTGCAACCTGTTCTACGAGGCCTCAACCCGGACCCGCATCTCGTTCGAGCTCGCTGCCAAGCGGCTTTCGGCCGACGTCATCAACTTCTCGGCCGACTCCAAGTCCTCGGTTACCAAGGGTGAATCGCTGAAAGACACGGCCTGGACGCTCGAGGCCATGGGCGTCGACGCGATCGTCGTCCGCCACGGTTCCTCCGGTGCGCCCCACCAGCTCTCCCAGTGGGTCCAGGCCAGCGTCATCAACGCCGGCGATGGCGCACACGAGCACCCGACCCAGGCCCTCTTGGACCTGTTCTCGATCCGCGAGCACTTCAAGGACTTAACCGGTCTCAAGGTCGCGATCGTCGGAGACATCCTCCACTCGCGGGTCGCACGGTCGAACGTGAAAGGGCTTGTAACGATGGGGGCGGAAGTCGTGCTGGTCGGGCCCCCGACGTTGATCCCCAAGCAAGCGGAGGGGTGGGGCGCCAAGCTCGTCTACGACCTCGACTCGGTGATCGAGGACATCGACGTCTGCTACCTGCTGCGCGTCCAGCGGGAACGTTTGTCCGAGCCGCTGTTCCCGAGCCTGCGGGAGTACTCCGCCATGTGGGGTCTCGATGCCAAGCGCATGCACCGG